>WNEO01000217.1_pt1 | contig 18124 bp, 27 predicted proteins | sample 5399941 | NCBI WGS metagenome assembly WNEO01 (sample SAMN13153328, study PRJNA577476) | soil metagenome | isolation source: 20 cm grassland meadow soil 2 days after 3rd rain plot 2 | place: USA:California | collected 2015-11-11
ATTCCAATTTTCTCGGCCACACGACGCGAGGGAATGTTTTCCGGATGAATCAGGGAAATCACTCGTGGTAATTTTAGACCGACAAACGCATAATCGCGCACGGCGCGTGCGGCTTCCGTGATCAGACCACGGTTCCAATACGCAGGATCCAGCCGGTAACCAATTTCGATCTCTTCTGGTAATTCATGGTGATGGAGAAAAGCGCAGTAACCCAGGAGATGGTTATTCTCACGAAGAACAACTGCAAATTGCGAAGGCAGACCAGCGTGGTTCCGAGAGAGGAATTTCTGGAGTACGGTCTCCGTTTGCTCGCGCGTGTATGGGCCGAGCGAAAAGCGCATGAAATCGCGGCTGGCCATCAATTCGGCAAGCCGCCCGATGTCTTCGTCTTGGAATGGACGCAGAATTAGTCGCGACGTTTCCAGAATCATTTGGTTAAACAAACACAAATTCTAAGGCAGTTGCGATTCATAATCAAAAGATGGCGACGGGCACTGAAGAATACGCGCGCCCAGCGCAACCGCCGGACACGTCAAGCTTGGCCGCGTTGCGCGACGCGGCGCGTGAATGCAAAGCGTGTCATCTCTACAAGCGGGCTACACAAACCGTGTTTGGCGAAGGCCCGAAAGACGCGGCGATCATGCTGGTCGGCGAGCAGCCGGGCGATTACGAAGACCAGGAGGGTAATCCCTTCGTTGGACCCGCTGGAAAAATCATGGATCAGGCCCTCGAAGAAGCGGGAATTGATCGCAAGGAAGTTTACGTCACCAACGCGGTGAAACACTTCAAATGGGAGCCCCGTGGGAAGCGTCGGATTCATCAGAAACCCAACTCGCGCGAAATCGCAGCCTGTCGGCCGTGGCTGGAAGCGGAGCTGCGTCTTGTGAAGCCAAAGTTGCTGGTGTGCCTCGGCGCCACGGCGGCGCAGACGGTCTTCGGGCCATCATTCCGTGTTACTCGCGAACGCGGCAAGGTGTTATCCTCGAAACTTGCGCCGAGAACCCTCGCCACTGTACATCCATCATCTCTTCTTCGACAACCGGACGAGGAATCGCGGCAACGCGAGTATAATCGGTTCGTAGTGGATCTGCGCGCGGCACGAAGGGCAGCCAGCAAAGAATAGATTAATGGTAGCGACGCTGCGCTGCGCCCTCCCTGCCTTATTCGACCCTCAGCACATCTCGCGTTTTGTATTCAGCTGCAAACGCTTTGCGAAACTGATCGAATGTTCCCCTTTCGATTTCAGCGCGGGCCTGATTCATCAGATTCAAATAAAAATGCAAGTTATGCAGCGTGATCAGGCGAAGGCCAAGAATTTCTTCCGCCTTGATGAGGTGTCGAATGTAGCCACGCGTAAATTCACGACAGGTATCGCACGCGCAGTTTTCTTCGATCGGATTCTTGTCTAGAATGAACTCGGCGTTTTTTAAATTGATCGTGCCCGCCGCCGTAAATGCTGTTCCATTTCGCGCCAGGCGCGTCGGCAACACGCAATCGAACATGTCCATCCCGCGCGCGATCAGCTCCAGCAGTTGCGGCGGCGTGCCGAGACCCATCGCGTAACGTGGTTTATTCCCGGGCAAAAATGGCTCCGCCCATTCGACGGCTCGCATCATTTCCTCCTCTGGCTCGCCCACGCTCACGCCGCCGATGGCATAACCATTGAAATCAAGATCCACAATCGCTTGCGCGCTTTCTTTGCGCAGATCTTCAAACGTCCCGCCTTGAACGATGCCGAAAAGCATCGAATCGGCGCGTCGGCGAGTCGCCGAATCGGCGAGTTCCGGTTTCGCCATTTCGTCTTTTCGCCGTTTCCACTCGCGGCATCGTTTCGCCCAGCGCGTTGTCATCTCTGCGCTTTGCGCTGCATAATCGTACTGACATGGATACGGAACACATTCATCGAGGCCCATTGCGATATCGCTGCTGAGCAACGTCTGAATTTCCATGGCGATCTCCGGTGAAATGAATGCTCGCGCGCCATCGATGTGATTTTGAAACTCGACACCTTGCTCTGTGATTTTCCGCAATTTGGCCAACGAAAAAATCTGGTAACCACCGCTATCCGTCAGAATGGGGCCATCCCAGTTCATAAAGTTGTGCAAGCCGCCAAAATGTTTGAGCACATCGAGTCCGGGCCTAACGAATAGATGGTACGTATTTCCGAGAACGATCTGCGCATTCAGTTCATGCAGCTCCCGCGGACTGACGCCTTTCACCGAACCTTGTGTTCCTACGGGCATGAACGTCGGCGTATCGATCTCGCCATGCGCAGTCGTTAGGCGCCCACGCCGCGCATTCGAATGGCTATCGATAGCTAAACGTTCGAAGCTTTGCTGCATCTCAATCAGAGATTCCTCGACTCCGTTCGGAATGACAAACGGAGTATAAAATATTTTTTGCAGACCGCGTTTTTCCCTCTATATTCGCCGCTCACCGCATCAGGCAGCGTGAGAGAGTTTGCTGCGCGACCTGGGCGGGTTTTTTGTCGCCCCAAGCCCGACGCTTTTGGCGGCGTTTTGTTTTTGAAAATTGGAAGATGCCTACGATTAATCAACTGATCCGCAAAGGACGCCGAAAGGTATCGGTGAAGTCGAAGTCACCGGCGCTGGCCGATTGCCCACAACGGCGCGGCGTGTGCGTTCAGGTGATGACGCGCACACCGAAGAAGCCGAATTCTGCGCTGCGTAAAGTGGCAAAAGTTCGGTTGACGAATGGCCAGGAAGTGATTGCCTACATTCCGGGCGAGGGACATAATTTACAGGAGCACTCGATCGTGCTTGTACGCGGGGGACGCGTGAAGGATTTGCCGGGTGTTCGCTATCATATTGTGCGTGGAACGCTCGACGCGCTGGGCGTGGATGGACGCCGGCGCGGCCGCTCCAAATATGGAGCGAAACGTCCGAAGACTGGTGCTGGCGGAGGCGCGGCGAAAGAAGCCGCCGCCGAAAAGAAATAATATTGGATAGGAAAGTCGACAATGTCGCGACGGAAAAGAGTTTACAAAAAAGAGGAGCATGTCGATTCCCACTACGGGAGTCCGGCGGTTGCCCGCCTCATTACAACGGTCATGAACCGCGGCAAGAAATCGTTGGCGGAACGGATCGTGTACACAGCGATCGAGAAATCCCGCGAAGGTTCTGATTCAGTCGATCCGTTGGAAGTTGTAAATAAAGCGATCGAAAATGTCCGTCCGCGACTCGAAGTAAAATCACGGCGCGTCGGCGGAGCGACCTATCAAGTCCCGATGGAGGTGACGCCCGCGCGACAGATTTCTCTGGCTACTCGCTGGATCGTCCAATACGCGGATAATCGCAAAGGCATGCCCATGGCCGAAGCACTGGCGCAGGAGATAAGAGATGCTGCGGCGGGCCAGGGGAACGCGATCAAGAAACGCGAAGACACTCATAAAATGGCGCAAGCGAACCGCGCGTTTGCGCATTTCCGTTGGTGACGACTATGGCGACGGCGACGATGGAGCAGAAAAAGAGCCCGGTGAAAAATCCAAATTCACCGAATCGCAAGTTCCCGCTGGAACGAACGCGGAACATCGGCATCGCGGCGCACATTGACGCCGGCAAGACAACGATTACCGAGCGCGTCCTATTTTACACCGGCATGATCCACAAGATGGGCGAAGTGCACGAAGGCACAACGGTCACCGACTGGATGGAGCAGGAACGCGAACGCGGGATCACGATTACGTCTGCTGCGACGACATGCACCTGGGCGCAACGCAAAGAAGAAGGCGTCTATAAAATTTTCGAAGGGGTCAAAGAGCGGATCAATATCATTGATACGCCGGGACACGTCGATTTCACCGCGGAGGTAGAACGTTCATTGCGCGTGCTGGATGGGGCGATTGCAGTTTTCGATGGTGTAGCGGGCGTGCAACCACAATCGGAAACGGTCTGGCGTCAGGCGACCAAGTACAACGTTCCATGCTTGGCGTTCATCAATAAGATGGACCGGGTAGGCGCGGACTTTGAAATGTCGGTGAAAAGCATCCACAAAAAACTCGGCGCGAACGCATGGCCGGTGTTGTTGCCTCTGGGCAAAGAAGATCAGCTGCGCGGCCAGCTCGACGTCATCAACAAGAAGGCGATCATTTATTCAGAAAACGATCAGCTCGGATCGACATATGAAGTTACTGATGTTCCGAACGAGTATGTTGAGATCGTTGACAAGGCTTACAACGATCTGGTCGAACAAGTTTCAAATATCGATGACGAGGTTGCCGAGGCCGTCATCCATGAAAAACCGGTCACGCCTGAGCTCTTGAAGGCTGGGATTCGCCGGCAAACAATTTCCAACAAATTTGTGCCGGTGATCGGCGGCTCGGCCCTGAAGAACATCGGTATCCAGTATTTGGTCGATGCGGTCGTCGATTATCTCCCGAGCCCTCTCGACATTCCGGCGGCAAAGGGTCAGGACCCCGATACTGGCGAGCCGATACAAGTGCCGACCGATGACAACGGCACCTTTTGTTCGCTGGCCTTCAAACTTTGGAGTGATCCGTTTGTCGGGAAGCTGGTTTTCTTTCGTGTTTATTCCGGCACGCTGAGCAAGGGCGACACTGTTTACAATCCACGCACGAACAAACGCGAACGAATTTCGCGGTTGATTCAAATTCAGGCGGATAAACGCGAAGACATTCAGACGTGTTACTCCGGTGATATCGCGGCGATTGTTGGGATCAAAAATATTACTACCGGCGACACATTGTGCGACGAAGACCACCCGATCCTTCTCGAACCCCCGTCCTTCCCTGATCCGGTCATTTCGATGGCCATTGAGCCAAAGACGAAATTAGACCAGGAAAAAATGGCGACTGCGCTCCAGCGTCTCGCGGAAGAAGACCCGACGTTCCGCGTCTATACGCACGAAGATACTGGCCAGACGATCATTGCCGGGATGGGCGAGCTGCACTTGGAGATCATTCGCGACCGGATGTTCCGCGAATTCAAAGTGGACGCAAATGCGGGCAAACCTCAAATCGCGTACCGCGAAACGATCACTGCCAGCGCGCATGGCGTCGGCAAGTTGATCAAGCAATCAGGCGGCCGCGGCCAGTACGGACACGTGGAAGTGGATGTCCGCCCCGGCGCTCGAAGCACCGGGTTGGTTGTCGAAAACAAAATTGTCGGCGGCGTCATTCCGCGCGAATACATTCCTGCCGTCAAAAAAGGCATCGACGAAGCCGTGCTCAACGGCGTGCTCGGCGGTTATCCTGTTGTCGATGTTGAGGTCGATATCGTTTACGGTTCGTTTCACGAGGTCGATTCCAACGAACTTGCATTTAAGATGGCGGCGATCTTCGCGATGAAAGATGGGTTTAAACAGGGCAAACCGATTTTGCTGGAGCCGATCATGAAGGTCGAAAACATCACCCCGGACGAGTTCCAGGGAGACATTTGTGGCGACTTGAGCCGGCGTCGCGGTAGCATCAACAATATTGAGACACGCGGCAATCTCGCCATCATTCACGCCGAAGTTCCGCTCGCCGAGCTGTTCGGTTACGCGACTGCCATTCGTTCGCTTTCCAAGGGTCGGTCCAGTTATTCGATGGAACCGTCGCATTTCCAACCGGTGCCCGCAAACTTGGTTCCGGCCATTCTCGACCAGAAAGAGGTCAAATGAGTAATGGCCAGCGCATCCGGATTCGCTTGAAGGCATTCGATCACCGCATGCTCGATCAATCCGCGGTGGAGATTGTTGAAACTGCGAAGCGCACAGGGGCGCGCGTGGCTGGGCCGATTCCACTGCCGACGTTGATTGAGAAATTCACGGTGAATCGTTCTCCGCACGTTGACAAAAAATCGATGGAGCAATTCGAAATTCGCACGCACAAACGGCTGTTGGATATCATCGAGCCGACGGCGAAGACAGTGGATGAATTAAAGAAATTGAATTTGCCTGCGGGCGTTGACATTACGATTAAGATTTAAGCGGAGGCGCTTCTGAAACATTTGCAATCGCACGGTCATGATCATCGGACTTCTTGGACAAAAAATTGGTATGACCAGCGTCTACGACGCCAAGGGTCGATTGTGCCCCGTGACCGTGATCGCTGCCGGCGATAACGTTTTGCTGCGTCGTTTGACCGAAGATAATGAGGGCTATTCCGCCGTGCAGGTCGGGTTCGCTGCGCAGAAGGAATCGCGGGTGACCAAACCTTTGCTTGGCGAATTCAAAAAGGCAGGCGTAGGACCGCAAAAATTCGTGCGCGAGTTTCGTCTCGCAGATGATCTTCCTGAAGGCGAGATCAATCTAAGCGTTACGCAATTTCAAGCGGGTGACTATGTCGATGTAATCGGCCGATCGAAGGGAAAAGGATTTCAGGGCGTGATGAAGAAGCACAACTTTCATGGGCAAGGCGCAGCGCACGGTTCGAAGACGCACCGGCGCATTGGCGCGGTCGGCAATCGGTCCACGCCCGGACGGATTTGGAAGAACCAAGGCATGCCGGGCCATCTCGGCGATGAACGTGTGACCGTGCAGAATCTTCAGGTCATGCAGGTGCGCGAAGCCGATAATATTATTTTGATCAGTGGCGCCGTTCCGGGAGCGAGTGGAAGTTATGTCATTGTCAGACCGGCAATCAAGAACCCTGGAGTGAGAATTGCGGAGCATCAGGCGCACAAAAAAGCAGATCAAGCAGTCGCGGCGAAGAAGCCGGCAATAACCGTTCGATAAGAAATGAGCGCAAAAGTTCTAACCAAAACCGCTGCCAAGGAAGCCGGGATTGAACTGATCGAAGACGGGCGCGGCACCCAGGCTGTTCACGACACGATCGTTGCTATGCGAGCGGCGCGGCGTTCCGGTTCGGCCAATACCAAGACAAAAGCAGAAGTGGATCTCTCGGGTGCAAAACCGTGGCGACAAAAAGGGACCGGCCGCGCGCGGGCTGGCTACAAATCGTCGCCCATCTGGCGCGGCGGCGGCGTCGTTTTTGGTCCCAAGCCGCGAGATTATTCCAAAAAGGTCTCGAAATCCGTACGGCGTCTCGCCTTTCGAAAAGCATTGAGCGAGCGAATTAAAGGAGGCGACATTTTGACGATCGACAAATTCGCTGTGCCAGAGCTGAAGACGAAGTCGTTTGTGACGCTGCTGAAAAAACAAACAGACGCCCGTAAAGTTTTATTGGTCTCGGATGCATTCGATCAAAACACGTTGAAGTCAGGACGGAACGTGAAACCTGTGACGCTTGCCACGGCTTCAGATGTAAACACCGAGCAGTTACTCGCGTTCGAAAAAATTCTTATCACGCAGAAGGCGCTGGAAAAATTAGCGGAGCGGACTCGCCCTCCGCGAAGCAGCGGATCCACGGAGTAACGCGATGAACGAGCCGCACGAGATTATTCAAACTGCATCGTTGACCGAAAAGTCAACGCTGATGAGCGAGAAGCAGAACAAGTACGTTTTTCGCGTCAGTCCGCGCGCTAACAAGATTCAGATCAGGAACGCAATCGAACGCTTGTTTCAAAAGAAAGTGGTCGATGTGAATACTTGTAATTACGCGGGCAAGGAGAAACGAGTGCGTGGCCCTGTGGGACGACGACCGCGTTGGAAGAAAGCCATTGTGACTTTAAAGGAAGGCGACAGGATCGACCTTATCTAGCTATGGCATTAAAAGAATTTCGCCCATTAACGCCGACGCTCCGCTTCAAGTCGCTGCCGACTTTCGATGAAATCACAAAGTGGCGGCCTGAGAGGAGGCTTGTGGAGCCGAAGAAAAAAAGCGGCGGTCGCAACAGCTACGGGCGGCTCACTTCGCGGCATATCGGCGGCGGGCACAAACAGAAATATCGCAAGGTTGATTTTGCGCGACGCAAGCGCGGGGTCTCCGCAGAAGTTATAGGAATCGAATACGATCCAAACCGCTCTGCGCGCATCGCTCTCATTAAGTACGCGGATGGCGAACTAAGTTACATTCTCGCGCCAAACGGCCTCCGGGTGGGATCGACAGTCGCCGCCGGAGACGATGTCGCGCCCGACCTCGGAAATGCTTTGCCACTTCGCGCCATTCCGTTGGGCACTAATATTCATAACATCGAATTGAGTCCGGGCCGCGGTGGAAAGGTTGCGCGAAGCGCAGGGCAGCAGGCAACTCTAACAAACATCGAAGGTGGTTACGCACTGGTGAAAATGCCTTCGGGCGAAATTCGGCGCATTCACGAAAACTGTTTCGCGACAATTGGACAGGTTGGAAATGTCGATCACATGAACGTATCGAGCGGTAAAGCGGGACGTACTCGCTGGCGAGGACGTCGGCCGCACGTGCGCGGCATGGTGATGAACCCGATCGATCATCCAATGGGTGGCGGCCAGGGTAAATCAAAAGGCGGCGGCGGGCGGCACCATCCGGTTAGTCCTTGGGGACAACTGGCCAAAGGATTTAAGACGCGCAGCAAACATAAGCCGAGTGATCGCTTTATTTTGGAAAGGAGAAGACCGAAAAAGAAATCGTGAGTGCTGGAGGGCGGAGCTCTGTGACGCCTGTCTCGCAGAGCTCGATCCTCCACTATTCACTCGAAAATTATGGCTAGATCGTTAAAGAAAGGACCCTTCGTCGAGTTGTATCTTCTGGAGAAGATCGACAAGATGAACAGCGCTGGCGTAAAGAAACCGATCAAAACATGGTCGCGGCGCTCGATGGTGACGCCGGATTTTGTCGGCCACACGTTTTTGGTGCATAACGGAAAGACGTTTAATTCCGTTTTCGTTACCGAGAACATGGTCGGTCATAAGCTGGGCGAATTTTCGCCCACGCGCGTGTTTAAGAAACACGGTTCGCATACGGCGAAGGTGACGAAATAGTTTTTTGGTTACGAATTGATAGTTGATAGAAATGAACCGGTGGACGTTGCCAAGGTGAAACTATCAACAATCAACTATCGACTAGCGACTTTTTTGGTAGTGGGTTGCGTTACGCTGGTCCAAGGGCTGGCGGCACAGGGAAATAGTTCTTTGTCAGAATCCAAAACAGAAAACGCGGAAGCGAGTAACACCGCGGTGGCAGGAGTGTTGCCTGCGGCATCGGCGAATTCGCAATCCCGAAAGCCTTCGGAGCTGCCTTCAGAGATGAGCGCGGCGGGATTGCTTCAGCAAAATGAAGATTTGCAGAGGCAATTATCGATTGCCCAGGAATCGATGAAGGCGTTGACCAGCAGCCTGGCTGAGTCCAATGCGGAAGCGGAATTGTTTCGCCGCAAGTACTCCGAAGTGCAATTGCAGATGGAGGCGCTCGGGCTGGCGTCCGCGAACAAAGACCGTGCGAAGCTGGAGCAGCGTCTACTGGCGGCAGTAAGTGATCTTCAACTCGCGCAGAAGGAGCGCGACGAGTATCGCGACCAGATGCTGCGCCTGGACGAGGCGGTGTTGTGTTACTTGAAAACGTCGCAGAACGCGGATGCGAAGGCGCGAATGGACGTGGAGACGCAGCTGCGCAGCATAGACAAGCTTGTGACAAAGTCCTCGAATACGCCGGATTTACCGGAACCGAGTTTGATGGACGGGAACGTGATCAGCGTGAAGGATGAATGGTCATTTGTAGTTGGTAACTTTGGCGAAAAACAAGGCGTCAAGGTTGGGATGCCAATGCGGGTAATGCGCGGTGATAAAAGGATCGCGACCTTGAGGGTAATCGATGTGCGACAAAGGATTTGCGGCGCTGTGATTCAGGAAATGGATTCAAAGAAGGACAGAATAAAAGTAGGGGACCGCCTCCAGGTGGATGCGCAACCGAATGTGAGTTTGAAATAAGAAGAGGAGAATCGAGAACCGAGAATCGTGAATCGGGAGACCGAGTTACGAATTTCGATTCTCGAATCACAGAACAAGGTCATGGAAGTCAGATCGATATATAAGTATGCGCGGATTTCGCCGTTTAAAGCGCGCGAAGTCACCCGTGAGATCCAGGGTCTGCCGGTTTCGGCAGCGCTCGATCTACTTGCTTTTACACCTAAGAAAGCGGCGTTCCTTATCAACAAGACATTGAAAAGTGCGATCGCTAATGCCGAGAACAACGCAAACCTCAAGCCGGACGGGTTGGTCGTAAAAGAAGCGATTGTAGGCGAAGGTCCGACGCTCAAGCGGATTATGGCGCGTGCCCGGGGTAGCGCGAGCCGGATTTTGAAGCGGACCAGTCATATTCGAATCGTGCTTACGGACGAAATTAAAGTTGAGACACGCGAGACCAGAAGGGCGAAACAGAAAGCGGAACAGAAGGCCGAGAAGAAGAAAGAAACTGGAGCCGGCGCCCCGACCGGAAAGTCGAAGACTGAGAAAAGGCCGCGAGCGAAAAAGACGGCCAGGAAATCGAACAAGTAATTTTGCTATACTGACTTATGGGACAAAAAGTTAATCCGATTGGCTTTCGCCTGGGCGTGAACCGCGACTGGCGCTCGCGCTGGTATGCCTCGCCCCAGGAGTTGCCGGCGTTTTTGCACTCCGATTTAGAGATTCGTAGTTACGTGAAGAAAAAGCTGCAGTATGCGGCTGTCTCAAAAATTGTGATCGAGCGGGCGTGGAACAGCATCCGGGTGACCATTTTCACTGCGCGTCCGGGAATCGTGATCGGACGCAAAGGCGCCGAGATTGAGAAAATGACAGAAGAGATTTCCAAAATGGCGCAGGGCAAGCAAGTCAAGATCGACATTCAGGAGATCAAGACACCGGAGCTGGATGCGCAATTGGTGGCGGAGAATGTGGCGCTACAAATCGAGCGGCGGATCGCTTATCGCCGCGCAATGAAGAAGGCCGTGCAGACGGCGATGGATTTTGGCGCCGAAGGAATTCGGCTCCGTTCTTCAGGCCGGCTTAATGGCGCGGAGATTTCGCGCTCGGAGTGGTATCGGGAAGGCAAAGTTCCTCTGCACACGTTGCGAACTGCGGTCGATTACGGGTTTGCCGAAGCCAATACCGTTTACGGAAAAATCGGAGTGAAATGTTGGATCTGTAAGAAGGAGGAGCCAGTGCCCCAGCCCGCTTCTCCGCCACCACCGCCAGCTCCGGCACCAGAGCCGACTGCAGTTTAAGGAGAAATTTCTATGCCGTTGATGCCAAAACGCGTGAAGTATCGAAAAACCCAGCGGGGCAGCCGCAAGGGAACCGCTTCGCGCAATCTCAGGATCGACTTTGGCGAGTTTGGATTGCAGACACTCGAACGTGCGTGGATCACGAACACGCAATTGGAGGCCGCGCGTGTAGCGCTCACACGCAATATGAAACGCAAAGGCAAGTTGTGGATCCGCATTTTCCCAGACAAATCCGTAACGTCTCGTCCACCGGAAACGCGCATGGGCAAGGGCAAAGGCCAGCCCGAGCACTGGGTCGCGACGGTGCGACCTGGTAATATTTTGTTCGAATTAGACGGCGTGCCGGAATCGGTAGCGCGCGAGTCTTTGCGACTGGCTGCGGATAAATTGCCGGTGCGGACGAAGTTTCTGACACGCCACCACGTAAGGGCCGCTTAAGCATCATGAAGATGAAAGAAATCACCGAGCTAAGCACCGACGAGTTGCTGACAAAGAGGCGCGATTTACGCCAGGAAAGACTCCACCTGCGTTTGCAACAACAGAGCGGCCAGCTGGAACAGCCAAGCAGGTTACGCCTGCTGCGGCGGGATATTGGCCGGATCGAAACGGAGCTATCGCAGCGCGAGAAACAAACTGAAGCGAAGTAACTATGGCTGACGAACTCCAACCGCAATCCGCTCCCGCCCCTATCACCCGCGGCTCGCGTAAGACGCGCACTGGCGAAGTGGTTTCCAGCGGCATGAATAAAACAATTGTGGTGCGCACGGTGACGCGTGTGCCGCATCCGAAGTTCGGCAAGATCGTCAAACAGATGAAAAAATTCTATGCGCACGACGAACAGAACGAGGCGAAAACTGGTGACAGGGTCCGTATCATGGAGACCCGGCCGATCAGCAAGCTGAAACGGTGGCGCCTGGTGGAGGTCATCCAAAAGTAACTATCGATTTTATGGTACAAATTCGATCCAGATTGGATGTGGCAGACAATAGCGGTGCGCGTATGGCCACGATGATTGGTGTCATTGGCAAAGCGACGCGTTACGCAGGGATCGGTGACGTGATTACTGCAAACGTCAAGGAAGCAAGCGCAACTGGGACAGTGAAGAAGGGCGAAGTGGTACGCGCAGTGCTTGTTCGCACCAAGCAGCCGATCCGGCGCGAGGATGGGTCGCTGCTGCGCTTCGATAACAATGCCATCGTGATTATCGATAAAGATTTGAATCCCCGCGGCACGCGCATTTTTGGACCAGTCGCCCGTGAATTGCGTGAGCGGAATTTCATGAAAATTGTCTCGCTTGCCCCGGAAGTCTTATGAACCGCATCAAGCATTCAGTAACACAGCCATCCTGGCTGCCGACTCTGTACGGGCAAGATGCCCGCAAGCCCCAGAGGTTGGAAGCCTGTGCTACAGCTTTATGAACCGCATCAAGTGTCACGTTAAAAAAGGCGATCAAGTCGAGGTCATCTCCGGGAATTTCCGCGGGTCTTCAGGGAAGATTCTGGCGGTGTTTCCGGGAAAACAGCGTGTTGTCGTCGAAGGCGTGCGGATCATCAAGAAACACCTTCGAAAATCCCAGGATAATCCGAGCGGGAAAATCGCCGAACGGGAAGGCCCCATTCATATCTCGAATGTGAAATTGATCGAGCGCGAGAAGAAGACTGAGAAAAAAAAGGCTGCGAAGAAATCGAAGAAGGAAAAAGAAGAGCAAAAAGCAGCCTAAGTAACTAGATAACTAGAGATGCCTCGACTTTCCTCGGCATGACAAACTGAAAAATGGAAAACGAATTTCATCGCGATTACAAAGAGCGCGTTATGCCAGCGCTGCAGAAGCAGCACGGTTACAAAAACGTTCACCAGGTTCCCAAAGTGGAAAAAGTGGTGATTAATACTTCCGTTGGCTCGCAATCTGATGTGAAGCAAGCGCTGGAAGAAGCGAAAGCGGAACTTGCGTTGATCACGGGGCAGCGCCCCGTCGAAACGCTGGCCAAGAAAAGTATTTCCAACTTCAAATTGCGGAAAGGACAGGCCATTGGCGCGAAGGTGACTTTGCGCGGAGAGCGCATGTACGAATTCCTCGAACGCTTCATCAAAGCCGCGCTGCCACGCATCCGCGATTTTCGCGGTGTCTCTCCGCGCTGTTTTGATAGCCAGGGCAATTATACGCTCGGCGTTTCGGATCAATCGATTTTTCCAGAGGTCGAGCTCGATAAAATCAAGCGCAACATTGGATTTGATGTTACAATCGTCACCACGGCACGGACCGCCGAGGAAGCCAAATCGCTGTTAAGCGAAATGGGAATGCCGTTTAGCGACCGGGCAAAGAAGCCCGCCGCGCAACCCGCCTGATTGTCATGAGCACTGTTACTGATCCTATTGCCGATTTTCTGGCGCGTGTCCGCAACGGGACGCGCGCGCAAAAATCGGAAGTGCTCGTGCCGTACTCGAAGATCAAGGCCGAGCTCGCTCGCATCCTGAAGGATGAAGGTTACATTTCCGATTACTCGGTCGACACGAGTGCTGCGCATCCGCGGATCAAGATTACCAACAAACTTGTGAACCGCTCCAGCGCCATTGCAGGGCTGCGTCGTGTGAGCCGTCCGGGATTGCGGCGGTACGTTGCCGCGGATGAAATCCCGAGGGTTCTCGGTGGAATGGGTTTGGCCATTCTTTCCACGTCGCGCGGCGTTTTATCCGGCCGTGAAGCGCGAAAGCAAAAGGTGGGCGGCGAGCTGCTGGCTTACGTTTGGTGAAGATTTAACGTTGTAACGATTTAACGAATCACGAACTCATGTCACGAATTGGAAATAAGGCGGTCGAGATTCCCGACAAAGTCAAAGTAAAGGCAAGCGTAAAAGACAATCAGGTATCGGTGATGCGCGAAGCAGAATCACGCGGCGTAAAAGCCTTGCATGGGCTGTCGCGCAGCCTCGTGCACAACATGGTGCAAGGTGTGAGCGAGGGATTCACGAAGCAACTCGAGATCGAAGGAGTAGGTTTCAAGGCTGCCGTTCAGGGTTCCACCCTTAACTTGACCCTTGGTTTTTCGCATCCGGTTCCATTTTCAATTCCGGCAGACATTAAAATCACTGTCGCCGATAATACGAAGATTACAGTTCAAGGCGTAGACAAAAAATTGGTTGGGCAGGTGGCGGCGGACATCCGTCGCTTTTATCCTCCTGAACCGTACAAGGGCAAAGGCGTTCGCTACGCGGGCGAGCAGATTCGTCGCAAAGAGGGCAAGACTGTTCAATAATTATGGCGACGATTCGTAAAGCAGCGCGACAAAGCGTTCATCGAAGGATCAGGAAAAAAGTGGCGGGCACGGCGCAACGACCGCGGCTGTCGGTTCATTTTTCTGGCAAACACGTTTATGCTCAGGTGATCGACGACGATGCGGGACGGACGCTGGCCGCTGCGTCGACGGCGGAGCCTTCCCTGGTTGGTAAAGACAAAGCCGCTGCAAACAAGACCGCGGCGGAACACGTCGGCAAGGCAATCGCGGAACGTTTACTGGCAAAAAAACTCGAGCGAGTCGTTTTTGATCGCGGCGGGTTCCTTTATCACGGAAAAGTGAAAGCATTGGCAGACGCTGCCCGTGCAGGCGGCTTAAAATTTTAATCCATGGCTCAAACAAGTTCAGGCAGACGACCGGACATGCGCAGGACAGATAAGGCGCCGGCGGCAAGGGGCGATACCACAGAGAAAGTTGTATTCATCAACCGCTGCGCGAAGGTCGTGAAAGGCGGACGCCGTTTTAGCTTTAGCGCGCTGATCGTGGCTGGAGATCACGATGGAAAAGTGGGATGCGGATTCGGCAAGGCCAACGAAGTATCCGAGGCGATTCGGAAGGCTTCTGAAGCCGCGCGCAAAGCCATGGAAAAGGTTTCATTGAACGAAAACACAATTCCCCACGAAGTGATCGGCGAATACGATGGAGCGCGAGTGCTGTTGCGTCCGGCGTCGCCCGGGACCGGAGTTATTGCCGGAGGAGGTGTTCGGGCCGTCGCCGAAGCAGCCGGGATCCGCGACGTGCTGGCCAAATCGCTCGGATCAAGCAATCACGCTAACGTAGTGAAAGCGACGATCGCTGCGTTGAAGTCACTTCGCCGCCGCGACCAGATTTATAAACTGCGCGGAATTCACTTTAACGATGCAAAGGGCAACCAACATGATGCGTCTTCATAATTTACAACCGCGTCCCGGCTCGCGACATCGGGTGAAGCGTCTGGGTTGCGGGGAAAGTTCAGGGCACGGCAAAACCAGTGGCAAAGGTCACAAGGGGCAAAAGGCGCGCTCGGGAGGGAGCATTCGGCTGGGCTTCGAGGGTGGTCAAATGCCGCTGATTCGACGACTGCCAAAGCGAGGGTTTAATAATGCCGCCTTTCATAAGCGGTATGCGATTGTCAACCTTGATGACCTCAATGTGTTTAAGGCTGGAACTGCCGTGAACGAACAACTCTTGCGCGACTCGAAGCTCGTAAGAGGTCATTTCGTAGGAATAAAAATTCTTGGTGATGGCGAGTTAAAACACGGGCTGAAAGTGGAAGCCGATAAAATCAGCACAGCCGCCCGGGAAAAAATCGAAAAGGCCGGAGGGACGATTACGCTTCGTGAGAAAGGTGCCGCCGTGGCCGCCGGCAGCTCAACGGAGGAACCGTCTGGCGCGCCTGCGCCAAAGGCGATCGCGAAGAAGAAATCGAAGAACTCGGCCAAAGCGAAAAAGAAAGCGTCGCGGGAAAGCTAGCTTCCCGGCGCATAATGTTTCACATTTAGCGGATGGTTTCGGCGTTTCTCAACACGGTCAAGATACCGGAATTGCGCCGGCGCATTTTGTTTACGCTTGCGGTAATCGTGCTTGTGCGTTTAGGAGCAGCGATCACGACCCCCGGAGTTAACCAGGGGGTGTTGCAAGAATGGTTTCGCACTTCACTGAGCCAGCGCACGGGAGGTGGTCTCGCAGCGCTTTTTAACCTGTTCAGCGGCGGCGCGCTGGAGAATTGCGCCGTATTTTCGCTGGGCATCATGCCGTACATCAGCGCATCAATCATGATGCAGTTGCTGACTGCGGTGATTCCACAGCTTGGGAGGCTTGCGCGCGAAGATGGCGGGCGGCAAAAGATTATGCAGCTAACGCGCTACGCCACAGTCGGGCTGTGCATTTTCCAAGGGTATTTGCTGGCGTTGTCATTTCAGCACCCGGAATCGTATCACACGATGCTGCCAGGGATTACCGACACGATCAGAAACCTCGGCGTCCCGCTGGTCGATGACCTGGGCTGGAAATTTCGAATCGTAACCGTGGTTTCCCTGCCTGCCCGCTGCGCTCGCGCAGGCTTGGAAGACTTTTGTGCCCTCAGCGCAGACTGGATCCAGCCAGGTGAATCCGATGGTCCTTGTGCTCCTGGTCTTGTTCTTGATCATCGTCATCGCTGCAGTCATCACGATTACGCAAGGCGTGCGCAAGATTACCGTGCAGTACGCCAAGCGCGTAGTTGGCCGCAAAATGTACGGAGGCCAGACGCAATACATGCCTTTGAAAGTCAATTACGCCGGCGTAATGCCCATCATCTTCGCTTGGGCGCTGCTTCTCTTTCCGGCAACAATTGTCCAGTATGGATTTCGAAACAGCCCTACAGCCGCGCGGATTGCCAGCGCGCTTTCCACCGGCTGGCCCCATTGTTGCTCTCGCGGCAATGATTTTCTTTTTCAGTTATTTCTGGGTTGCGACGCAGTTTCAACCAACCCAAATCGCGGATGACCTGAAGAAATACGGCGGATACATTCCGGGTGTGCGACCGGGAAAGCCGACTGCCGATTTTCTTGATTTCACAATGACGCGACTAACGTTTGCCGGTGCAATATTCCTGACGCTCATAGCGGTGTTGCCAAGTCTTCTGAGCCAGGGATTGAACGTGCCCATGATTACGGCGCAATTTTTTGGCGGCACGAGCCTGCTGATCATAGTTGGCGTTATGCTCGACACCATGCGCCAGGTAGAGACGCATCTTATTCAGCGGCATTACGACGGCTTCTTGCGCAAGGGTCGTATTCGGGGCAGAGCATTTGGTGCAGGTGCGTACAGTCGCGGCGAAACGGCAGCAAGCGGCACGCTGTTGTGGCTCTATGTTGGGATTGCCGTGCTGTTCATTGCCGGAATGGCCATTTTCCTTTACGGGCGATAGGTGAAAAGGCGGCTCGTTCTTCTCGGCGCGCCCGGTTCTGGAAAAGGAACCCAGGCAGAAATGATTACGCGCCAATTCGGCATTCCCGTCACTTCTCCGGGCGCAATCTTGCGGCGTGAAAGAGACCTCGGAACGCCCTTGGGAAAGGAGACCGCCGAAGTGCTGCAAAGCGGAGGGCTCGTCTCCGATAAAATAATCATCGAACTAATCGAAGACTGGTTACGTTTGCATGGTGGTCATGGATTCGTCTTCGATGGCTTTCCCCGAACATTGCGGCAGGCCGAGAGTTTGATGACTATCTTGGCGCGGTTGCGTACCGCCCTGGATTTAGCGATATGGCTTGAGGTATCGGATCAGACTGTGCGCGATCGCATCGCCGGGCGGCTCCAATGTGGGGAGTGCGGTTTTACAACGAGCTCGTCGAGCGCGCAGTTTTCGGAACGTCCCGTGTGTCCCTATTGCGATGGTCCATTAGTGCGTCGCAACGACGATGATCTGAGCGTGCTGCAAACTCGCTTGCAAGAATTTCGCACCAAGACCGAGCCGCTTGCATCCTTTTATGGAAAGATGTCGATATTGCATCGGATTGACGGCAACCGCGATCGCGAGGCAGTCTTTAGCGATATTTCGCGGCTGATTGAAGACAAAAGTGCAGCATGATCCCGATCAAGAACGTGAAGGAAATTGAGAAGATGCGACAGGCGTGCCGCACCGCGAGCGATATTCTCGACCGTGTTAGTGAGCTGGTTCGTCCTGGTATTACGACAAAAGAAGTGGACGAAGCGGCAGCCGACTTCATGAGCGACGCACACGTGAAAAGTGCATTTCTCGGCTATCGACTCGGGCACCGGGTTTTTCCAGGCAACATTTGCATTTCCCTGAATGACGAAGTTGTGCACGGCA
>WNEO01000098.1_pt1 | contig 17697 bp, 16 predicted proteins | sample 5399941 | NCBI WGS metagenome assembly WNEO01 (sample SAMN13153328, study PRJNA577476) | soil metagenome | isolation source: 20 cm grassland meadow soil 2 days after 3rd rain plot 2 | place: USA:California | collected 2015-11-11
GACAATTCGGTAAATGGGATTTTCACAATTCCACCAGAGAACTTGATCACAATTCCATCCGGTTCGACTCGGCTCAGCGTGGCGTTCTTGTATTCCTTGCCATTAACAGTTTTGAAGTCATCGGCCAGTGCGATTGACGCGAACAGCGTCGCTAAGATTGCTAGTGTGGCTTTATTCATCGTTTGCAGACGCCACACGTTCCACCTTCTTTGGCGCAGTGTTTGCAGTAATTACAATTTTAGCACGCATTACGCGGATCACTTCCTGTGCAGGTGCTGCATTGATGAATCTTCGTCGAGTGTCGGGTTGCAGTGGTTGTTGTTGCTTCCAACACGCTCGCGAAGAGGCAAGCGAATATTATAGTTCCGATGACTGCAACTCTTTTTATGGTTTGGGCATTGTGCCTCTTTTGCTCTCCACGCAGCAATGACAAACTGATATTCAACGGGCCTAAGCCTTCCTAGAATGAGAGTCGAAACTATTCGTGAGCCGTCGAACGCTCTATTCGCAGTTTTAGACGGCTTTCCGTTCGTGCGTTGGCCTATTCCCCTGTGTGCCCTCAGTCGCGATCCCGCACAGGCAATCCGCGTGTGAGACTGCCGACATCACGCCCGAGCGCCGTCGCGATTGCACACAGCTTTTCGAACGAAAGATTGCGCTGTCCTCGTTCTAGCAAGTCGCCGCAGGACATAAAATGGCTCCAGCGGTAGGATTCGAACCTACGACCAATCGGTTAACAGCCGACCGCTCTACCACTGAGCTACGCTGGATCGTTTTTATCCGTGCGGCTGCGAGGAGCATATATCTTGCCCACACGCCGTTGCGCGGCAAGTCGTACTTTAATTCAATCAAGATCGATTTGAAGAAAACCATGTCTTGATTATTCAGATCGTTCGGCTCAGTTCTGGCGCAATATCACTGCGAACCGGCCACATCGCGCGCGTACGCCGAATACAAATAGATTTTTTGCCGAGCAAACTCTCGTAACCGTTCGAATCCAACTGCTGTCTTTAGATTCAACTCGTGGCCATTCGTGCGCTATTTAGAGAATTCTTTGCAAGCAAATTTGCCCGGCGCGCGCTGCTCGTAGGCTTAATCGCAACGTTCTTGCTCTGCGGCATTCAATTGCGCCGGTGGACGTGGGAAAAAACAAGGCATGTGCGCTTCCAACACGACATCGTCAACGGTTTTTACTGGGGTAGTCAAAGCGTGGAAGAAGGCCGTCGATTATCAGCTGACGCCAACTCCGCCGGGTCATGGGCCGCATTCTTTCGCGGTTATTTCGCGCTCTATGATGAGGTGAAGCGCGAAGCTTATGAGAACGATTACCGTCTCGATTATCCGCCACTGCGACTTTTAGTGATCTCGATCTGGGCGAAGGAGGTGCGCACAGAATTTCCGGGCGTGGATGACGGACACCCGCATTATGTCGGAGTGTTGCTTAAGGCCAATCTCTTATGCGAACTGATCTCGGCAATTGCGATTTTTTTCCTCGTCCGTTTCTGGGTGCGTCGAACAACCGGTGTAATGACAGCGCGTGTTTGGCGGATTTTTCCGCCGGAACATCGCGCTTGGATTTGCGGCTTGGCGGCGGCCGCCGTTGTATGGCTTGAGCCCTCAATGATTCTCGATGCGCACGGCTGGCCACAATGGGACGTATGGATTGTGCCTTTTTATCTGTTCGCAGTGCTCGCAGCCTTGAAAAATCGCTGGCTTGTGTGTGGCTGTCTACTGGCCACGGGTGCAATGTTTAAAGGGCAATTATTACTCGTCGCGCCTTTTTTTGTCCTGTGGCCACTGTGGCAAAAAAGATGGACTTGCGCGCTGCGCATGCTCGCCGGTTTCGCAGCGACAACGGCATTCCTGGTTTCGCCGTGGCTCCTCCGCAATCCAGCGGCATGGATTTTGGTCGCGATTGTGGCTGGCGTTAGCTCGTTATTCCTTCTGCGGCGCGGATCGCCCCACCCAGAGGCGTGGATTGCCGGTATCGTCGCGTGCGCTGCCTTTCTTGTCGGTGCCTTCGATGGCGGCAGCTTCGCGTGGTTCCAAATCGGCTTTGTCTATGGTAGCGAGCATTATCCCTACCTTTTTATAAGTTCCTGCTACAACCTTCCATTACTTCTCTCAAATCTTGGGTGGTCTCTGAAGGATGTCTTCTGGTCGACTCAGTTTGGGTCTCTGCATTTTGCAATCACGCTGCAATGGACTCTACGGTTGCTTTACTTAAGCACATTAGCACTTTGCGCGCGTGGCGCCGCACGGCACATGCGCAATCGCGATCCTCGGTTGCTGATCGCGATCGCCATGCCTTGGCTGTTAATGTTTGCGCTGCTGGGGCAAATGCATGAACGCTATTTGGTGTGGGGCGCTGTCGTAAGCGCCGTCGCATTGGGCGTGAGCATCAGATTGAGCATGATTCATTTCATCATCTCGGCCGCGAGCACGGCAATGATTGTTCACGTGATGCTGACTGATAGAAAAATTGAATCGACCCTTCGCGCGATTGATGTGCTCCGCAGCGCTCGACCTTATGCCTCGGCTCTGGTGTTAGTCTGCGTGGCGGTTTATCTGTGGAATATGCTTTCTAATCGCATTCCGATCTTCGAAGCCCGGCAAGGAAAATCGAGCACGATACCTTCCCTTTCGCTCGGTCCTACACCGGAACAAGCCGCAGCTGACGGGGTGCTTTAAAGCTCTTGCGATCCGATTTGTTTCCCCTCGAATGCGAAGATTGCGGAAACCGAACTCGATTGCCAATTAAGGTTGTCACAGCTCCACGCCGCACCCTAGAATCCCGCACATGTCGAAGCCTTTGTGGACTCAGAAAGAAGACATTGGGCCAACCGCACGAATGAATGCTGGTATGGCCTATGACGTGATGCGCCGTCGAGCTGTGCTTTTTGGCGGCCAGGCAGCGCCGGGACTTTTGAACGATACGTGGGTTTGGAATGGCGAGTTGTGGACGCAATTGGAAGACATCGGGCCGTCAGCGCGTGCGGCGAATGCGCTGGCGTTTGATAGTACCCGCGAGCGCATCGTGCTCTTCGGCGGCGTGGCTGGTTCGACGGTTTTAGCTGATACCTGGGAATGGGACGGCACGGAATGGACACAGATGGCCGATACTGGCCCGAGTAGCCGCCAGGGACACGACATGACATTCGACAGCAAGATCAAGCGTGTTGTTTTATTCGGAGGAATGAACCAGAACAATCAGGCATTTGGAGACACCTGGAGTTGGGACGGCACAGAATGGACGCAGGAACAAGACACAGGGCCAAGCGCCCGAGCGAACCATAAACTGGCGTACGATGCGGTTCGCGACCGCACCGTTCTCTTTGGCGGTTCAACCATTCAAAGCTATCAGGTGGACACGGGAAGCTTTTGGACCGGTCATCACTACGAAACTCACTATTCTTATTATTTTCTCAATGACACGTGGGAATGGGACGGCTCGCAATGGAGCCGGGTCGCCGACACCGGACCGGCACCACGCGGCCGACACGGAATGGGATTCGACGGAACCCGAGTGTTACTCTTCGGCGGCCAGGGATCCGCATATTTCGGCGATACATGGGACTGGGATGGGAAACACTGGACACAACTCCAGGACATCGGTCCAGGACCACGCGCACCCGCTGGGATGGTCTATGATAGTGACCGGGGTCGCAGTGTTCTCTTTGGAGGGGTCAGCCAGAACGCCTACCTCGGCGATACTTGGGAATTGTACGAGCATCCTGAACCTGACTGAATGTCGTGCCGGATCACAACCTGCTAATCCGCGCGCACGACTCCTCTATACAAGTTCAGTTGCCTTACATTTGATCGTCTCCTCGACAGCCGGGCACCCGGCACGTACCCCCTTGCGCAAATGTCTTAAAATCGGGCAGCGCAAACTCTGCCGGCTTCTCGATCTACGCAACAACGCGCCGGTCTTTTTTCGTATGACCAACCATTCTACTGTCGCGCCAATCGGCGAAATAAGAAGGCGCCAAGGACGATAAAAAGAACGTTCGGAAACCAAACGAGCAGCTCAGGGTGCACTTTCGGATTTGCGCGCAACGTGTCGCCGATGATAACGAAAAGGAAATAACTGACCGCCACGATCAAGCCCATCGCGAAGCCAATCGAAGTCTCGCGGCGGTGCGCAGTGACGCCAAGTGGTACACCGATAATCGCGAACGCGATGCAAGCGAACGGGAATGAAAAGCGTTTGTTTATTTCAGTCCGGCTGGCGCTGCGCTCTCGTTGGTTTTCACTCTTCAATTGCTCGAGCAGTTGCTCGATTGACAAGGCGGAACGGCTCGGCCGTTTTTTCTCCTTCTCGTATAATTCCTCAAGACTAATCGGCAAGGTGCCTTCTGCCATATTGATGCCATCGCGAATTTTTGTCAGGTCCAAGGGATTCTTTTCGTCTCGCGCCTGATAGCGGGCCTGATACAGATGCATCAGAATCTGTTTGTTCGCTAAATCGGCCTCGAGCATACCGGTGCGCGCGTAAGTGACTTTCACCGGAAGCGATTTTTCGTTCATTTCAAAGACAGTAATGTTCTCAAGCTTGTTTCCCTCTTTTTTGCCCACGTAGATCTTTCGCCCTGGAAATTGATCGATTACCTGATCGCTGCCAAAGAGCGCCATCGGATTGCGCGTAGCGAGATCGAAAATGGTACTGCGCAGTTTTTCTTGCGCGGCGGGCGCAGCCTGGACGTTGAGCCAGAGGCAAATCGCAGTGCAAAAAAGCGCGACCCCCGCAAGCGGGATGCAAATGCGCGATATGCTCACACCATTTGAACGTAGCGCGATCAGCTCGTTGTCGGCAGAGAGCCGCCCAAATACGAGCAGAATCGCAGTCAGCAATCCCCAGGGAATCGTGAAGATAAGTGAAAAGGGCATCACGTAAGCGATGAACGTGATCAGGTATTCCATTGGCACGTCGTGATTCACCAGCAACGGGAGAAGCTTTCGAAAAATGTTGCCCACCACGAGCACGAGGCTCAGGACCGCGATGGCGAAGAGCACGTTGACGAGTAATTCGCGGCTGAGAAACCGATCGATTAATTTCATATCGCGGCGGCAACCCAAAGATGGTGTTGCCGCAGGTAAACACAGATTAGCATAGATTAAGGTGACGCAAGCACACGCCAATCACCTCCCCGACCTTCATTTCCCATTTTGTCTCTCTGAATCTCCGGCTGGCGAAGGAGCGAATTTCCCGATAACTTGAGCCCGCAATGGAGATTGACACCTACGACGTCGCTATCATCGGTGGAGGGCCGGCTGGCAGCACTGCGGCCACGCTGCTTGCACGCGCTGGGCGGCGCGTCCTCGTGCTTGAGCGTGACAAGTTTCCACGTTTTCACATCGGCGAATCGCTCTTGCCATTTAGCATGCAAACGTTCGATCGCCTTGGCGTGCGCGAAAAACTTGATCGGACATTTCTGCCGAAATTCGGCGGCGAAATCGTTGCCGCTTGCGGAACCAAAGGCGTGAAGTTTTATTTCAAAGACGGTTTTCGCTCACGTCGCGACCGTTCCTATCAAGTTACTCGCTCCGAGTTCGATAAGCTCCTGCTCGATCATTCGCGCGAAAACGGCGCTGAAGTTCGCGAAGAAACAGACGTGAAGAACATCGCTTTCGAAAACGAACGCGTGAGGGTCGACATCGAAAATTCCGCCGGTGCAGACGAAACGATTGAAGCGAGGTACCTACTCGATTGCAGCGGACGCCAAACCGTGCTTGGGAATTTTTACAATCTCAAAAAGAACTACGACCATCTCCAAAAATTTTCCGTCTTCGCGCATTATGAAAATGTCGATCGTCCAGAAGGAATCGACGGCACACTTATCCGCATGGTGCGCGGACTCGACCGCTGGTTTTGGATGATTCCTCTAACGACCACGCGCATGAGCATCGGCGTTGTAATGGACACAGCCACATTTCGCGCGATGAAACTTTCACCGGAAACAGCGCTCGAACAATGCATCGACGAACAGCCGATGGTGCTCGAGCGAATGAAAAGGGCCGAGCGCGTCTCGCCGGTTTATTCTGCCGGCGACTACTCGTATCGGAACACGAAACTTTTCGGTGACCGTTGGCTGCTCGCGGGTGACGCCGCCGGATTCATCGACCCGGTCTTTAGCAGCGGCGTTTTTTTGGCGATCATATCCGCCGAAAAGGCCGCCGACATACTAGACGAGGTTTTGCGCGACGAATCGCGCAAACGTCGCCTTTTCAAAAAGTACGCGCGCACTGTTGATTATATCATGGACATCTATCTCACGATCGTGAACTCGTGGTATCGCCGTGGCAAAGAATTCATCGAAGTGTTTCTCAATCCGACCGACACGATGCAAATCGCCGCCGCTGTCAACGCCGTGCTCGCGGGCAACGAAGGAAAGAGCCTCGCCATCAAGTGGCGCATGTGGTTGTTTTATTTTTTCGTGAACGCGCAACGCTTTCTTCCGCTTTCGCCGCGACTCTCGCTTGTCCCGAAAAAGGAAACATCGCCGAGTCAGGCCGAACCGATCGGCGCGATTCTCTAAACGTAATGTCGATCTTGCGCGCCATCGTCATCGCGCTCGCAATTGTCGACCTAACCAGCTGTGCTACCGCTTCGCGGCATCAATTCGCCGAACCGACGCCTGATTGGCAAGTGCGCAGCGGACAGCTTTCGTATCGCGCACCGAAGATGACGCTTATCGGCGATATCCTCATTCGCTTTTCAAAAAGCGGTGATTTCGAGCTGACGTTTTCAAAAGGGCCGGGCGTAACGCTTCTGATGATTCGCCAGGACCCATCCTTTGCTGAAGTCAAAGGGCCGCTCGCAGGAAGCGGTTGGTCCGGCCCGATTGATCGCGCACCGCAACAATTGCGGGGCTGGCTCGGAGTGCGAGAAAAACTCATTGGCGCGCAAGATCGACAATCGGTGCGATACATCGCCGGCAACGAAACTTTTCTGTTCCGTTTTTGACCTGCCAGGTTTGAAACGCGACTATCGGCGTTGCGTTTTTGCCACCGAATATGCGGATTAGTGATTTCATCGCGCAAATTATTACGCAACGGCGTGCGCTCATTTGGTCCAGCGTTGCCGTGCTCGCACTCGGCTGCATCGCAATCCTCGTTACCCAACTGCGGCTTGATTCTGATGTGCTCAACATTTTGCCCGCGAGTTTTCGTTCGGTCGCAGGCCTGAAAATTTACGATCGCGAGTTTGAGCAAACCCGGCAGCTCACTTTCGCCCTGGTTTGTGCCCCGGCGGATGTCGAAAAGCTGGAAGAATTTGCGCCGGTGTTCGCCGACAAATTGCGGCAACAATCCTGGTGCACGCGTGTACTCGCGGGCTCGCCGATGCAGACGCCCGATGGAATCCGCGATCTCCAATCGATCGCGGTGCCGTTGCTCTTGAACCTGGAACCGGGCGTTTTCAATGAGACGATGTCGATCTTGCAACCGCAAAAAATTCGCGATCGCCTGAATCGCTTGCATCAGCAGATTGAGGCAGGGTCGCCGGGACCAGAATTTGAGCTCACGTTCGACCCTCTCGGTCTAATTGCTCCGGCGCTCAAACCTTTCGCAGAAAGCACCGCCATCGAAGAAGACCAGCCGCTTGCTTCTTCCGACCGCACGATGCGGGTTTTCCTGGCGGTGACAAACCAGGAATCAATTAGTGCATTCGCGTGCCAGCGTTTGATGCGCCAGGTAAATGCCTTTCGCGCAAACGCACGCGAGGGCTGGGATGGCGGCCCGTTGGAGATTCTTGTGACCGGACGTTCCGCCTATGTAGCGGAAATCTCCCTCAGCATGCGCTACGACATTGTCGCAACGTTACTCGGCTCCGTTGTGCTCGTGGGCACCATTTTCTTCATTGGTTTTCGTCGATGGCTGCCGTTGCTCGGCATGGGATTTTCACTCCTACTCTCGTGCCTGTTGGCGCTTACGTTCGGCCTTCTCATTTTCCAACAACTCAGCATGGTGAGCGTGGGCTTTTGCGCCATTCTCGTTGGCCTCGGCGTTGATTTCGCCATCCTCACCTTTGGACGTTATCAGCAAGCGCGGATCGACGGAGAATCACATCGCCACGGCATCGCCACCTCGGTTGCAAAACTTGGACGCGCGGTTTTCTTTGGCGCACTTACCACTGCGGTCGGATTTCTGGCACTTATCCTGAGTGGATCGTTGGGCTTCTCGCAGCTCGGTGTGCTCATCGCTATCGGCATTTTCTTTGCCGGTCTTTTCATGTGCACAATCTTATTTCTCTTTGTTCGCGAACGGCAGCCCCCACTCCGTCATGATTGGGTCTTCGAGATGGTAAAAAAATATGTGCGGTCGAGCGTGGAGCGCCCTGCGCCCATCTTAATTTTCGCAAGCGCGCTCTTGTTGTTGCTGACCGTAATCGGATTTTCGCCTGTCCCACCACTTCACTTCGAGGCGAGCACACGTTCACTGGAACCGAAAAACAGTCGTGCCAGTCGCGCGCTTCAAGAGATCATGCACAAAATGCCGATCCGTTGGGAGCCGGTGATAGCCATCGTACAGGCGAACAATTCGCAAGAATTGCACGACGACTGGCAGACAATTGCCGCACATTGGAGCGAGCTTCAGACGGCGGGCAAGATCAAAAGCTTTTCCACACCGGCGGCTCTTTGCCTTTCGCCAAAGTCAATGCGACAAAATCGCGAACAGTTAAGCAAGATTGATTTTCAATCGGCGCGCCAAACACTCGACCAAACACTCGATGCCGAAGGATTTAGCCGCGATGCGTTCGCGCCGGCTTTCACGCTGCTCGATAATTTGCAACATCTTGTCGATCCGAACGCTCCTCTGCCCAATTGGCGAGAAAAGTTGCCGGCATCATCGAGTTGGTGGTTTTTAATTGATCGCTATTTCGCCCAAGACCCGCTGCTTACCACTGGGTTTGTCACTACCAACGAACCGGTCTCCACATATGCGCAGCGGGTAAATCTGGGACGCGATCTACCGGTGACGGGGATCCCAATGACCCTCTCGGGCTGGAGTTATGCGCTTGCCGATTTGTTGCCATGGTCACACCGGCAACTCCTCATCATCAGCGCGTTGATGGCGATCTTTGACGTTTCGCTGCTCGCGATTTTGTATCGCGACTTGCGCCTCTGGATCATCCAGGTCATCACGCTCGTGTTTGGGATTGGCGCAATGATCGCCTCGATGAAACTGCTCGGTATCCATTTGAATTTACTCAATGTGCTGTCTTTTCGCCTCGTCCTGGCGATCGGCGTGGACTACGGGATTTACGTCGTGCTGGTCTGGCAGAGGACACATGAAATCGAGCATGATGTTGCGGGCGTGGTGAAGCCGGTCTTGCTCGCTGGATTAACCGCTGTTAGCGGCTTTGGTTCGCTCGTGCTGGCGCGCAATCCGTCGTTGAGTAGCCTCGGCAGTGCCTGCGCGATCGGCATTTTTTGGAGCCTGGTCGCGACGATTTTCTTTACGCTGCCTGCGATGGCGGCAACAGAACCGAAATCTTCAAGCAAAGATTCGAGCGAAATGCGCTAAGATCGATAATCTCATGCGAGGAATTCTTCTAGTAATTCTCAGTCTCATTTCGCTTACCCCCCTTGCCAGCGCCGGCCCACTTTCTCCTGCCGAGCTCAAGAATCTGCTCGCGCGAATTCGCGAAAACCGGATCACGCAAGCCGATTTTCAGGAAGAACGATTCTTGCATTTGATGAAGAAACCGATTGTAAATTCGGGCAAGGTTTGGTTCCAGCCGCCGAACAAATTTCGGCGCGAAGTGAAAGGGAACTCGCCCAGCCTGACGGTGAGCGATGGCCATCAACTCTGGATTTTTTATCCGAGCTTTAGATCGGCCGAGCGTTATTCCCTGGGCAAACGCTCACCGCTCGATTCGGTTATTGCAGCGATCAATTCGGCGCTCAATCTCGAAGATGTCGAAAACACTTTCGCCATCAATGCCAGGAAGATCGAAAACGGCTATGAGCTGGAGCTAACGCCGCGCACGCCCGCAATGAAAGGGGTTTTTCAAAAACTTAACCTGCGCATCAATGACAAGTTGAGAGCCGAGCGCACAGAAATGTTGCAGCTAAACGGCGATCGAATTGTGACCAGCTATTCAAATCAGATACGCGCCCCGCTTCCTGCATCGACTTTCGAATTCACACCGCCGGCCGGTACCGAGATTACGACGCCGCTCGGACGATAATGATATGGCGCGGCCACCCCGCGCGGCCTTGATCCGAGTGCAAGTTTGCTCGACCACAGGTCGAGCAGAAGCTAAAACAATCCGCGACCATGGGACGCATTTGGATCATTATTTTCGTCGGAATACTGGCTGCCGTAGCGTCAGCCCATAGCGCCGATCCGCCCGAATCTAATAATTCGCAACCGATCGTTTCCCATATTCCGCGACAGCCGATTGATTCAACTGCTATTGCCAAGGTTGGCTACAGCAAACGCCGTCACATTCTCGAAATCGAATTCGCGAATGGCGCGGTATATCGCTATCTCGATGTATCGCCTTCTGTCTATCACGACTTAATGTCGGCGGAATCGAGGGCCCAATTCTACGATTTCAACATTAAGGGAAAGTATAGCTCCGTGCGCGTTCGGCCTAGGATCAAAGACAAATCGACGAATTGAAGCGACGTTGGCGTTTACGATTTGAGGCGCTGCGACAGCGTTTGGTTCTCACTCGAGAGGAAAAGCGCGTCATTGCTTTTGTCTTGCTCGCCTTCGTTCTCGGCTTGGCTGTCAAACATTATCGCGACACGCATCCGCAGCCGATGACCCCACCATCCAGGAAAACGTACCATTCTAGCCTTTAGCCCGTCATCGACTCTAACCAGCAGCGCAACTATTTTCGAAGCGAGCAGATACTTCTCTAAATTCTCACCTAACAGCTCGGAACGTTCTGTTCAGAGATATCTGTCTGGAATTGGATGCTCAGGGCTGTCTTGCTGCCAGTAAATGGTCACGATCCACCAGCGGCCGCCGTCGTAGAACAACTGAATGCTGTTGATTCCGCGCATGAACGGTTTGGGATCGTCGCTGTTATGGCGTGACTCGTACGTGCTCCAAACATGCGCGAGCTGACCAAATTGCTCGGTGCGACGCGCAATTTCCTTTTCGTAAAATCCGTGCTCCGCAAAATACGGTTCCACACGCGCAATGAAGCCATCTACGTCGAGCATTTCCGGCGCGAGATTGTTGCTTTCGTCCGGCTTTGCGGTCGGGATTAAGCGCGCGCCTGGATAAAACAGCGATCGCTCCCGCGCCCAATCTCGCTTCTGGCCCGCGGGCCCAGAGATGGAATCGTAGGCAGCCGTGATAATCGCGTCGATCGAAGCGACATCAGCGGGATTAGCCGGCATGTTTAGGGTTCGAGGCGTGAAGTTTGATTTGAGCGCACCCGCCATCAACTCTCAACTTTGTCCCACTTCGCTCAGCACTTTCTTCGCTGCATTGTGTCCCGGAATGCCGCTGACCGCGCCACCGCGCAGCGCGCTTGAGCCGCAGAGAAAGACATTCTCAAACTCCGTCTCGACTCCCCATTTGCCGATCTGGGCTTTTTTCTCCGCAAATGGAAACGTCGGCGCGTCCTGGAAAATGTTGCCGTGGTACATCCCGAGCGCGTCCTCGATGTCAACCGGGCTTTTGCTTTCGATGCAGAGATCGCCGTTGCCCGCCACGGCAAGACAATCTTCCAACGGCTCTTCCAGCCACTGGTTCATGCTCTCGAGAAATTTCTTTTCCGCGAGTTTTCTCATCGTCTTGTTATCCCGCGCAAACAAACGCCACGGCGTATCGAGACCGAACAACGTCATCGTATGGAATCCCTTTTCTCGCAGTTCCGGCGCGAGAATGCTGTCATCGGTCAGGGTGTGGCAATAGACTTCACACGGTGTTTTGTTCGGCAGCCGGCCTTGGCCCGCCTGGTTATAACTGAGATTCATTTGCTCGTAACCTTCATCGCTATGGAAAGTCCCGCAGAACGCCTCGGCGGCCGTGCATTTTTTCGCTTTCAACTTCGGCAAGCGGCGCAGGAGCATATTGATCTTGAACACGGACCCTTCGTCCGTGGTATCCGGCTGATATAGTTTACCGGCAAACTTTGCCAGCACGTTCCGGCCAAAGTTTACCAGAAGAAATCGGGCATCGACGGTCTCTTTTTTTCCTTCGACATCGAATTCGAGGCTACGCTGCTGCCCGGTCAGGTCCAGCGCGCGAAGATCGACATTCGTTAACATCTCGGCGCCGCTTTTCCGGGCCGACTCTTCCAATTTTTGCGCCACCGCGCCCATCCCACCGACCGGCACCTTCCATTCCCCCGTTTTATTGCCGATGAGGTGGTAAAGGAAACACCGGTTCTGCACGAGCGACGGATCGTGTGGATACGTCAAGACGCCGACCTTCGCGTCGGTGAACACGAGGCCGCGCACCAGATCGTTTTGTAAATAACGTTCGATCGCGCGACCGAGCGGTTCTTCCGCCAAACTGCGCCAGGCCTCCCGCGAAATATCATCGATGTCGAACCGGCGCCGAAAGTCTTCTTTCGCAACGAGCGGCTCCAGCATCGTGTCCCAGACGTGTTCGGCAAAAACGCGTGAGAGATTGTAAAACTTCCTCATCTGCTCGTACTCCGTACGATTTCCAGTCAGCTCGAACATCGACTGCTGGCTCGTCTCTTCCGACACGTTGCTTAGGAGCAACCCGTTATGTTGGCCATCCATCACGTAGGGCGTGAACGATGCGGTCGCACGTCTACGCAGCTCGAGATTCAACCCTAAATCGCGAATGATTTTTTCCGGGAACAAACTCACGAGGTATGAATAACGCGATAACCGCGCATCATAATCGGGGAACAGCTTCTGCGAAGTCGTCGCGCCGCCGATGTAATCGTTTTTCTCCAGCAGCAGGACGCTCATCCCGGCGCGACCAAGATAACTCGCGGCCACAAGCCCGTTGTGACCGGCGCCGAGAATCACTACATCGTACTGCGACTTCATGCGAGTTTAAGATCCATAAATTACAGGTTTACACAGATTTTGTCCGCACAGTCACGAATAGAAGTCTCTAATCTGCGGCAATCTAATCCGGCAAACAATCACCACGTCATACCTAATTTTTGCGCGGGATGTTTCTTCTACCCTTCCATGCTGAGAACCACTCGGAATCGGGCTTTGCCGCTCATCATCCGCTCGTAAGCCTCGGTGACTCGTTCCAGCGGAAAGATTTCATTCATCGAATGCACGCCGGCCAGCGCACTGAACTTGAGCGTATCCTGCGAGTCGATCGACGTGCCGGAATACCAACCCTTGACCGACCGCTGACCGGTGATGAGCAGAATTGGATCGACCGAGAGCGGACCGGTCGCACCGATCACCACGAGCACGCCGTTCGCGGCCAGACCGCCGAGCGCCGCCGTCATCGCGTCCGCGTTGGTTACCGTAGCGATGATCACTTTAGCACCGCCAAACTTGTTGAGTTCCGCGGCCGGATTCTTCTCCCGACTATCGATGTAATGGATCGCGCCCAATTTTTTGGCGAGGGGTTCCTTGTCCTTTCCGCGCGCGATCGCCACTGTTTTAAAACCCATTTTCGCGGCAAATTGAACACCAAGGTGACCGAGTCCACCGATCCCAAGTACAGCAACCACGTCACCCCCGCGCGCGCCGCTGTTGCGGAGCGCGTTGAACGTTGTAATACCGGCGCACATGAGCGGAGCGCTATCGACCGAAGACAAATCCTCCGGCACTGACGCCAGCGCTTTGGCCGGAGCGATCATGTAGTCCGCGTAACCGCCATCGAACGAAATCCCGGTTGTCAGCAGTGCTACCTGGCACGCGAAGAAATCGCCCCGTCGACAATTATCGCAATATCCGCAGTGCCCGCCATGCCAACCAACACCAACTCGTTGGCCGGTTGTCCAGCCGGCAACGCCTGACCCGACTGCGTCAATAACTCCAATGACTTCATGTCCCGGAACGCGCGGATATTGAATGCCTGGCCACGTCCCATCTTTGACCAGGGAGTCGCTATGACAAATGCCGCACGCCTGGACTTTGATTCGTACCCAACCGGGCTGTGGTTCCGGAATTTCCCGCTCCACCAGCTCAAAGGATCCTTTCGCGTGCGGGACCTGGACGGCACGCATTTTTTTCGCCATACCCTACCTGTCGCGCCAGCGGGTCCCGCGTCAACCCCTGGGGCAGATCGATCCAAAGTGTACCTGTTCTCGATTTTTTCGTGACTAGCACCTCCGTTTCGTTTTGAGAGCGATCCATGCTTCGAGAAAGCAGTCGCGCGGCATTTTGCTCGACACTACCCTTCTTCGACTCACAGTGACGGCAATGTCGCGCTGGTCCACCGCAATTGTCCTCTTGATCGCTTTCGAAGCTTGTAATCAATCAGCCTCGGCAGCCGAATGTGAAGCGTTGCGGTCTGTTTTCGAAAAATGGGTGGCGGCGTACGCAAATCATGACCTTGCCGGAACGATGTCGATCTTCGCTGATGATGTAAACTTCAGCTTCCAAGGCGCACCAGACGCGAAGAAAGCGGATCTCGAGAAAAGTTATCGAGACGAGTTCGCCCACCCGGAGCAATCGCGCAGATGGATCCCAAAATTCGAGGAATTCGAATGTTCCGGAAATCTTGGCTTCGTGCGTTCTACTTGGCGGCTCGAGGCCAGGAGCTCTGACGGCAAAGCAGAGATCAAAGCCGAGAACCGCAGCGTGGACATTTTGCGACTCTCGGAGGACGGAACTTGGAAAATATTTCGGTCCCTCAATTATCCCGTCGTTGCGCCGAAAAAATGACGATACGCGTTTTGATCGCCATAATTTTTTTACCGTCCTCTTCTCTCTAAGGCTCCAACGCTTGCCGGCGATCAAAAAATCAGAGATCTAGCCAGCGCAGCTGCGAAAACCTCATCATGGCTGAAGAACGTCTCCGGTTCTCTGGCATCATGTGGCAGAAATGTGATGATAATTGTCATTGTTGCCAGTCGTCCGCCCGGGAAGTTAGATATCATGAATGATCTAGAAACGTGAAGCGCTTACTTAATAATAAGGAGCAGGTCCAAACTAGAACGCGACGGGTGTTGTTCATTGCCGGGCCCGGCACCGAGATCCTGGATCTGGTCGGACCGCTTCAAGTCTTTGTTCGTGCCGCAGAAATGTTCGGCAGGCAAAATCCCGGGTCTCCTCCGATCTATTCGGGCGAAGTCATAACGACCTCTCGCCAGACGTCAGTAGTGACCAACTGTGGATTGCGAATCGCAGCGCATAACACGTTTCGACGAGTGCGCGGGGAGATCGATACTCTGCTCATAGCCGGTGGCAGTGCCATTGAGAACGATGAGATAGGCATTGAGGCAGTGCGATGGATCAAAAAGATGGCTGGACGAGTTCGCCGAATCGGCTCGGTCTGTACCGGCGCAATGCTCCTTGCTCGCGCCGGCTTGCTCGACGGCCGCCAGGCGACAACTCATTGGAACTGGTGCGCGCTTCTCGCTGGAAAGTGCCCGCGGGCCGACATTGACCCCGACCCAATATTTATTCGTGACGAGAATGTGTATACGTCTGCCGGGGTCACAGCAGGAATGGACCTGGCATTGGCTCTCGTGGAAGAGGACCATGGCTCGCGACTGGCGTTACAGGTAGCTCGCAACCTCGTGCTTTATTTGCGGCGGCCAGGAGGGCAGTCGCAATTTAGCGCGGCTCTTTCCCTGCAACTGACCGACCGAAAACCGTTGCGTGAACTGGAGTCATGGGTGCTCGACAATTTAAACAAACCGCTGAATGTGCCGGTGCTGGCAGAGCGGGTAGCGATGAGTCCTCGTAATTTTGCCCGAGTTTTCACCAAAGAAATGAAGACGACGCCCGCAAAGTTTGTGGAACGCCTGCGAGTTGAAGCAGCTCGCCGGCGACTGGAAGAAAGCCGAAACAGCCTGGAAACAATTGCTGGAGAGTGCGGCTTTGGGAATGTCAATTCGATGCGCAACGTTTTCCAGCGGGCACTGAGAATTGCACCTGGACAATATCGTCGCCACTTTCGAAGTATGCGTCACGTGCAACAGCGACGAAAGGCTAAGGCTAGCAGCAATAAGTAACCAGTAACAAGCAAAAAGCGGTGGCGGCAGCTGCTTGGAAAAGTGGAAGTCACTGGCCGGGATTGTTAGCATCAATCCGAGAAAATTCTGCCCAAAAGGGAAGATGGTCTGGTTCTCTCGCGTGAGGGATTGGTGCTTCTGCCCCGATCTCGCCCTCCAACTTCGAACCTCGTAGTTGTAAGCGAAGAGAGAGTCCAACGGACTTGGCTGCTTTGGTGGCGGGCAGCCCGAGGTCGCCGCGTGTCTTGCCCTGCATCACTCCTTCGACCAGCCCCAGCCCCGAGATCGGTTCCGGCTTTTGCCCTTGAATACAAAGAGTGGATTCCGCTTCCGAGATAGACAGAGTGAGTGGAACTACTTTGTCGCCATCGTGCAGTCTGCCCTGCCAATTGTCGCGATAAGTCTCCGGCAACCGTTCGCGAGGTGGTGGAGACAGCGACTTCCAGCTCCACTCGGGGACCAACGTCCGAATGGCCGCATCTCGAATTCGCTCCACCAACTCCTGGTCGTCATCCTGGTTTGTGAGGACGACACAGGAGATGTCGCGTGAAGGCAGCAGCATCATCACGGTCACGACGCCAGCCTGGTTGCCATTATGATAAAGCACCGTTGTTCCATCGAAGGCGTGACCGATCATCCAACCCACGCCATAGGAACGGTCGGCTAAGAGTCGAATCACTGGGTGGTGAAGCTCGTCGATTTGTTGGGGGGTTAGGATAGGTTGCTGGCCGGCCAGATGGTCCTTTAAATGAAACATGGCAAAGCGCGCCACGTCATGCGCGCTGGCATATAACTCGCCGGTGCCGGGTGTGGAAGTAACGTAAAAAGGAAAGGCGTTCCCTAAGTCGTCATAGCGCTGGGCCATTTCATCTCGTCGAGACAAATCCGTATCGAAGAAGCTATGACTTAGGCCCAAGGGCTCCAAAACCTTGCTGTGCAAGAATTCTCCGAAATCGAGACCGCTCTTCCGTGAGACAATGTGGGCAACGATGCCCATGCCGACGTTCGAATAGTGATACCGCTCGTTAGGCGGCGACACTAACACGCCATACTCCCGGATCACGTCATCCATCGACGGTTGCTTTCGTGGACCGCCGACGGGAAAAAGTTGGAATATCCCGGGAAGCCCAGATGAATGACTAGCCACTGCACGAACGGTCACGTCGTTTGGATTACCAACACCAGCCCTGATCTTGGCTGCGCCAAGGTAATCGTTGGCGCGCGCGTCCAGCGATACCTTCTTTGCCGCCACCAGAACCATGAGAGCCGTCGTCGTAAACGGTTTCGTGACTGACGCCAGGGAGAAAGGTGTATCCGGTGTCGCTCGTCGCCCGCGTTCCTTGTCGGCCCAGCCAAAGCCTTCTTGCCAGATGATCTTTCCGTTTTGGGTCAGAGCTACTGCCACACCAGTCGCGCGGCCGACTGCGATCTCGCGTGCGATATCCTGCCGGATCGCGCTGTATGAATCTGCGCCGTGCGCCTCTTGGACAAAGCAGAGAGCGCCAGAAGTAGCGGCGAGAAGTCTGATCGCTCGGGCCATCAGACGATGGACAGCGGCATTATGGCAGAGAGAGGAATTCCCTTCATCGGTTTGG
>WNEO01000114.1_pt1 | contig 16764 bp, 13 predicted proteins | sample 5399941 | NCBI WGS metagenome assembly WNEO01 (sample SAMN13153328, study PRJNA577476) | soil metagenome | isolation source: 20 cm grassland meadow soil 2 days after 3rd rain plot 2 | place: USA:California | collected 2015-11-11
CCCAGCCTCTGGCAATAGTCCTGCGCCAACTACTATGCCGGCGTCGGCTTCTAGGGAAGAAGTCTCGATGTCAAGAATAACGATTCTCGGGGCCATGTGATTCGACGATTCGGGCCTGGTCTAAAGCGCTTCGTCCAAGTTCGTCGAACGAGGTTTCATAGCTCAGAATCGCCAGCTAGTGTAGTCTCCGGAGAGACCGCGTTGAATATTCCAGCCGTTGTAGAACTAGAAAATCTAGAGAAGAGCTACCGGTTGGGAAAGGTTACCGTAAACGCACTCCGTGGCGTAACGCTGAAACTCGGGCAGGCTGAGTTCATGGTGATAATGGGCCCGTCTGGGTCTGGTAAGACGACTCTTCTCAACATAATCGGAACATTGGACAAGCCTACTTCTGGTCGTGCCCTCATTGATGGTGAAGACATCACTATAATGAATGATGGGCAATTGACGAAGCTGCGACGGCACAAGATAGGCTTCGTATTCCAGTTCCATAACCTCATTCCAGTTCTAACAGCATTGGAGAACGTCGAGCTTCCACTCATAACGTCGGGAATCAAACGAAGAGTATCCAGGGATAGGGCGATGGAACTGTTGCGCCGGGTGGGGCTTCAGGACCGGACTGATCATCTTCCGGACGAGTTGAGCGGGGGTGAACAGCAGCGGGTCGCTATCGCGAGAGCACTCGCTAATCATCCACGGATTGTTCTTGCCGACGAGCCGACCGGAGATCTCGATACTCAGACGGGCTTCGAAGTAGTTCAGCTAATGCATAGCATGGCAAAACAGGAGGGTTCCTCGGTCGTGGTGGTAACTCACGATCCCGTAGTGGCCGAAAGAGCGGATCGTCTCGTCGAGATGAGGGACGGGAGAATTACTGAGAAGGTCCGCGAGCGACTTGCGGGGGAGAAGCATACTATCAGGGCAGTAGAACCTCTGCCGCCTGAACCCGGACGCTCGTTATCCCAGCCAAATTAGGACTGTCGAGTGGATACCATTGCTCTCGGCGAAAATCGCTTCCCGAAGCCTTCCAAAACGCCGGGCCCGAACGATTCTAACCATTACCGCCGTATTCCTTGGTGTCGCTCTGCTGGTAGGAATCAACATGGCCACGGCCAGTGCGCTTGGCGAGTTCAACAATTACATCAACAAGTTCTGGGGGGCAACGGACATCGTAGTGACTTACGGGACTGAGGCTCCGTTCTACCCGAATCTAACTCTCAGCAAAGTGTTGAGCGATCCTTTAGTCTGGCAGACCACTCAAAGGCTCAACTGGCTCGGAGCGATCGGCAATTCCGCGTCCAACACCACATTCCTCATCGTAGGAGTTGACTCGAAGACTGATTTCGACTATGCCACCTTCAACATCACTGGATCGTCAAGAGTCTCTTTCGGTGAGGCTGTGGTCGATAACATACTAGCTCAGAAGTATGGACTAAGCGTCGACTCGACTTTCGAAATATTCACTCTGACATCACAGGGTAACATCCGACCGATACCTCTGCGAGTTGCAGGCATCAACTATCCTCTTCGAAACCTCGGCTCATCAATCTACATGTACCTTCCCGACCTGCAATCGGACCTTGTCTTAGGCGGACAGGTCACTCACATCTACGCAAGCCTCTACGACTCCACTAAGGCATTGCTGGTGGAGAATGATCTTCAGAAATTGCTCCCGCTTTATGATGTGAGTGCTCCAAAGGCGGAGGCCGTCCAGCGCATTACTGCCCAGACTGCTGGTTTCCAAATAGGATTGAACGTCATGACAGCCATCTCCCTCGTCGTCTGCTCCTTCATCGTCTTCAACACTCTATTCATGACGGTTATCGAGAGAACCTATGAGATTGGAATAATGCGAGCGGTCGGAAGTTCTCGAAGCCAGATTTTCAGAATCTTCCTCGCCGAGGGTCTTCTAATTGGAGCCCTAGGCACAATCGCAGGAATACTAGGCGGCTTAGGACTAGCTCGACTCTTCACGTCAGTATTCGAGACTACTTTCAACATTCCTAGCCTGCCTGTCGCCCAGCTGACTCCTAGCATCGCTCTAACGGGTCTAGTCGCTGGATTCTCAGCCGTCTTCGGGGGAGCTCTGTATCCCGCAATCTCCGCGAGCAGAATAAACATCATCCAAGCGATTCGACCCTCAGCGAGGGACGCGAGGAGACAGCTACCCCTCTCAGGAGTCAGCTTAACGGGGATTGTTATGCTTGGGCTGGGAGCAAGTGAGTCGCTCCGACTCCCACCTTTTCACATCGCCTACCTAGACGTGATACTCGTTCCAATAGGCCTCATCCTCCTCGGAGCGGTCGTTTTCGGAAGAGTCGGCCGAGCAATCATGCTGCTAGTGTTCCCCGCATCTAGAACTGTCCGGTATGTTGCGTCGAGGGGCGGCAGAAGAAGACTATTGCGTAGCACGGTGTCATTTGGGATGATTGCGATAACACTCAGCTTTGCCATAATGATAGGCGGTATCCAGAGCGGCGTCCAAGAGGCGCTCCAACAGGGAATCCAAGAGGCACTTGGGGCTGACATAATTCTAGTTGCGAACCAGTCGATTCCGATCAGCTTCACAAGCAACCTGACGAGTCTGCAACATGTGGCCAGTGCAACACCTCTCTCTCCAAGCGATCATCCTGCGAAAGCCCTCGGAAAGAAAGGGAACAGCAGCATCGGGGTTCTCGCCGTGGACCCATCAGTTTTTCCAAGTATCATTTCGTACACGTTCGTAAACTCGTATAATGCCTCGGGACCATACTCTCAGCTTGCCTCCAATAACCAGTCGCTTCTGATTCCAGATTCGCTCGCGTCCAAGCTTGGAGTGGTCCGGGGGGATAGCCTTCCGATCCTAACAGATCTAAACAAAACGATCAGCTTCACTCTGGCTGGAGTCTTTACCGGTCCCGTGTTGCAGTATATTCAGTTCGGGGAGCATTTTGCCAGCGACTCGATCATAGTCTCGTTTGCTTCTCAACACGAATACTTTGGTGGAGAGGAGAAGGCACCGCTCTTCCTTGTCGACCTGCAGCCTCAGTACAAATCGCAGGCGACCAGCATTGCTCATGATATTGCGGACAGGTTTCCACATTATGATTTCAGCCAGAACTCTCTAACCCTCGGCGAACTCCTGTCACTTGTGAATGATACTATCAACAGGATTTTTGCGCTGATATTGTTGATTCTTTATTTCGCTTTGCTGATAGCAAGTCTTGGCATAGGCGCAACCATGATCATGAACGTATCGGACAGGAGGAGGGAGATAGGACTCTTACGGTCTCAAGGTATGAGCAGGCTGCAGATTACTGGGTTGTTTCTTGGTGAAGGAACTCTTCTGGGCCTCTTCGGATTCTTGCTGGCCGTACCTGGTGGTCTGCTGTTGTTGAAGGGAGCTACCAACAGCACTACACTGGCTGGTTTCTTTATTCCGTTCATCGTACCTTATGGTGCTATAGTTCAGTCGTTGATTCTTGCTCTTGTCGCAGTATTGATTGGCAGTCTGTATCCTGCGGTACGGGCGTCTCGATTAAAGATTACGCGCGCATTGGAGCAAGTATGATTACTGCCCGAGACTAAATATCACGGCAACCATGTTCATGGGGAACGGGTTTGCCCGGTAACGCCCTACTCTCAGTCTACGACAAAACAGGGCTGGACCGGCTAGCCTGGATATTCTCGAAGCTTCAGATCAAGATGCTTGGCTCTGGAGGGACTGCCGAGGCTGTCCGGAAACTTGGCTTCCATGTCGTCGAGGTTTCAGAGTATACTCAAGTCTCGGAGATGCCTGGGGGACTCGTGAAGACGTTACATCCAAGGATTCATGGCGGAATACTCGGAGACTGGAATGACGCCGAGCAGCGGAAGTATCTGGAAGCGAACCGAATTGAGCCCCTAGATTTTGTGGTGGTAAATCTGTATCCCTTCCAAGAGGTTGTGAAGGTTGATCCCAAGGATCTTCGGAAGGCCGTTGACAATATTGACATTGGAGGCGTTGCGCTAATACGGGCCGCGGGGAAAGGTGCATTGTTGAACCAACGAGTTGTGCCAGTGACTTCGCCGCTTCAGTATGAGGGCGTGGTCGCGGAGCTGGAGAGAAAAGGGTATGTAGGAAACGATCTGCGACAGCGCCTGGCCCGAGAAGCATTTGTTCTAACAGCAGACTATGACAAGGCAATACGGGACTACTTGATGGGTCAGGCTCGATGAGCAAGCAGGAGATTCGCAAAATCTATCGGACCGCTCTGAAGGAGGATTTTCCACAGGTTCTCAGACTGGAACTCGGGGGAAAGGTGTTCGAGTATTCCAAGGTTCACTGGACGATTGGTGGGCAGGATCGTGGGCTGCGCTATGGGACGAATCCACACCAAAAAGCCGCATTGTACAGGGCTGAACATTCCCAGGGAGGGATTGGGAATGTGGAATGGATCAAATGGGGAAAGGACGGACCGTCAGCGACGAATATCGAGGATGGAAGTCATGGGCTGCGAATCGTCGGATATTTTGGCGAGCCGGCGGCAGCGGTGATGAAGCATCTCAATCCATCAGGAGTTTCTGTTGGGCATAAGGGCGAGGTGTTGTCCTCTGTTTATGCGCGGGCCCGAGATGCGGATCCGAGGGCCTCGTTTGGCAGCGTTGTTGTTCTCAACCGAAGGGTCGACAAGTTGACGGCCGAAGAATTGACGAAGACCTTTGTCGAAGTGGTCTATGCGCCTGACTATGAGGAGTCGGCGATTTCAGTCTTCCATGCGAAGAAGGACATTCGGATTGGAAGGGTCCCTGTCCCCGATCATGGTTCGATCTCGCCCGACATTGTGGTGCTGGATGATGGGTCGCTAATACTCGAGGATTCCTACCGAACTGGATTACAATCGTTGGAACAACTGAAAAAGTTGCCAGTAGCTACGAAGCGCTCACCATCAGAAACCGAGTACCATGCTCTGCTGCATTCCTGGTGGGCAGCATGCGAGATTCGATCTAACGCTGTCGTGTTCTGGAAGAACGACACGTCTCTGGCGATCGGGACGGGACAACAAGACAGAATCGGCGCAATCGAATCCTGTATCGAGAAAGCCCACAAGTTCGGCCACGATCTCAAAGGCAGCGTAATGGCCTCCGACGGATTCTTGCCCAACATCGATAATGTAGAAGCAGTTGCAAAAGAAGGCGTCTCGGCAATTGTTCAGCCCGGAGGTTCAGTCGAAGATCAAGAGCTGGTCAGAGCGTGCGATCAGCATGGAATCGCTATGGTCATGACAGGAGAACGTTCCTTCCGTCACTTCTAAGAAAAGTAACCGGGTTGACCTTCTTGGGATAGACCCGCTTCTTCTGCGCTCAGATGAAGCGTTTTTCATTTACTTTAACCCCTAAAACCCTTTTACGGACGAATTCTAGTTTCGGTTGTCTTCGAATTGCGGGTCAGACGATCCGGCAGCGTCCGTGCTTATTACGAGTTGATGAAGCCGAAGATCGTCTATCTGCTAGATTTTACAGCGCTCATTGCGTTTCTAGTTGCCGTTCCCGGTATCAACTTCCTCCGACTCGTTGCAGTCGTTGTTGCGGGAACGCTGGCCTCTGGGGGAGCGGGAGCACTGAACAGCTATGTCGACCGGGACTTCGACCGCTTAATGGGGCGGACAAGTTGGAGACCTATTCCTCGAGGAGAGATATCCCCTGCCCGTGCTCTCCTCTTCGGCCTATCTCTCATCGGCATTAGCGGAGTCATCTCCGCGTTGTTCCTTCCATGGCTTGCTGGCTTGTTCATCATCCTAGGCGCAGCCATCTACGTCTTATTCTACACCAAGTATCTGAAGCCTAGAACCACACTGAACATTGTCTTAGGAGGGTTCGCCGGGAGCTGCGCTCCCCTCGCGGGATGGGCAGCGGCGACGGGTGAGTTGACGGCTGCAGCTCCGTGGCTGATGGCTCTCCTGGTCTTCGTCTGGACCCCCAGCCATTTCTGGGCACTGGCTATGAGGGCTGTAGGCGACTATACGAAGGCAGGAATCCCCATGCTGCCCGTTGTGGTGGGCGAGAAGAAAACGGCGCAATACATTGCGCTGAATACGTTCCTGTTAGTTCCGCTATCTCTAGCTTTTGTGCTTCCTGCCTTGGGGGGATTTGGAATCATCTACCTAGTTACCGCCACGTTACTGGGTCTCGGCATGATTCTTGTCGATCTCAAACTCGTCGCCAATCCGACCAAAGCTCAGGCTTGGACAGCCTTCAAGTTCTCCAGCCCTTATCTGGCGATCGTGTTTCTTGCGATGGTTCTGGACGTGAAGCTTCTTCCACACTATCTCCCAATATAGACAGGTCAGAATTTCGCGGAGAGTTTCAAAAAGTTCTGAATGATGGTGCGTCCATGGGGATGCTTCTCATCAGACCTTTCCGGATGGAACTGGAGACCGTAGATTGGGCGTGTCTGATGGCCTATGGCCTCAACCTGTGATGTTGCCGACTCAGCTAGATGGCGGAATCCTTCAGGGACGCGTCCTAGGGCTTGACGATGTGACTCGGATACTCTTATCGAATCGGGCAGTCCGTCGAATATGGGATCGTTTCCTAATAGTTTGATTTCTTTGAACTCTCGAATTGCATGGCCGAGGTCCACGACTTCTGACCCGTAGGCTGTGCCGATGAGCTGGTGTCCAAAGCAGATTCCGAGAAACGGTCGGTCTAGCTTTCGGACTAGGTCCATCTCAGGCTGGAACACCATTCTCGTGTCAGGCTTGGACAGCATGAAGTTTGAGCCTGTGAGAATTGTGATGTCAGGATTCTTCTGCAAGACCAGATCGTGCATCCCAGCGATCTTGTAATGGATCATCTCTGGCTGTTGGCCTGTGCAGAGTGCGATGTTGTTCAACGCCTGTTTCGTTTTTTCCGGTTCCTTGTAGTTGTTGATTACCAGGATCTTCAATCTATTAGGTCACAGGGCTGCGAGGAGCTTGTCGATTTCCTCCTCGGTATTGTAGTAGTGGGGAGAGGCGCGTATAGCCTTGACTCTACTCGCCACAGTAATGTTCAGTGACTTTAGCTTGTTGAACGTCGCCTGAGGGTCCTCGTCTTCGAAGACTACTATTCCGCTTCGACGTTCAGACTGTAGAGGGGTCAGTATTTTCCGTCCTTTCTTCTTCAAACCATCGATGAGATGATCTGTGACCTTGAGAATTCGATGGTATCTTTCCTGTTGGTCTTGCTTGAGCGCGTATTCAAGAGCGGCCTTCGCTCCCACGATCGAGACTACTCCCCAGCTTCCTCCCTCGAAACGAGTCGCGTCCAACGCGGGCTCTGCAATGTCGATGTTGAAGGGCTTGCCGAACAAGTCTTCCTGCTTGGACATTCTCCTGACGACAGAATCTTCCACTCCATGCCATCCGATGTAGTTAGGGTCCAGCTCACTGAGCCTATCACTGCGTGTGTATAGGTAGGCGGCGCCGTGGGGCCCTTGCATCCACTTGTACATTCCGCAAGCTAGCGCATCGACCCCGTCTTGTTTGGCATTGATCGGGAAGACTCCTAGTCCGTGGAAGGAGTCTGCTATCACAAACGCGTTGTGCTCATGAGCGATCTTTGCGATCTCCCTGATCTTTTCTCTGCAGCCATTCGTCCAGGACACATAGTCGACCGAGACGATAGAGGTGTTGTCATCGATCGCCTTCTCCCATTCTTCTAGAGGAACGGTGCCATTCTGGTCCTTTCTCAGTAGCCGAACCTCGTTGGTGCGGCCGTGCTTCTTCTGGAGATGCCAGAGGTAGATGTTCGTGGGAAAGTTCAGTTCGCTGATAACAATGTTACCGTTAGGTTTGTACTTGACACTACTCGCCAGCGCGGTGAGAGCTGAGCTGACGTTCGGGACACTCGCGACCTCTTCTAGGCTTGCTCCGATCATCTTTCCGAAGAGTCGGCGGGATTCGATGATCATGGGTAGCCATTCTTCCCAGTTTTCGCCATAGTCGCGCCAGTCCGTTAGGTATTCGTGGATCGCGTTGAGAACATTGATTGAGGGCGGGCCCGTCCCGGCGTTATCGAAGTATGCTCGTCGAGAAGTTACGGGAATTTCCTTTCTGACAAGGTCAATATTCAAGGGGGACAGCGCCTGGTGACGTTCCAAGTTTTCCGTTCGAAGTATAAAGGGAGTGCTAGTTGGAGTGGAAAGCTTCAACGCCAGCTTCTGAGATGCAGTTCTTGCACCAGAACTGGTTTTTCTCGGGACTGTATTCTGCATAGGAGTCGGTGACAACGTTTCCGCAACGGCTGCATCGTAGAATCATGACACGCCGCATCTTGTGATGCGGAAGATCTTTCTTGTGGATAGAGATGTCAGCATCTCCAAGTTCAACGATGACGTTGCACGTCTCGCAGTAGTAGACCGTGTTTAGTACTGCTTTGTCTCTCGCCTCTACCCAGTCTTCAGCCATGAACTAATATGTGCACTCTCCTTGAAAAATCTGCAAGACTAGCCGGTCATGGTCCGTGGAGGCACAGTCTTCCACGGCAGGCTAGAGGTGTTAGGTCAAGGCCGATAACCTTATCCTTCAAGTCGAGAGATTAGTGATAATTCGAGTAGTATGCTCGCCGTCAGGCTTCTACTCACGTTCGCCATCGTCTTCTCACTCGTAAGTCTTCCCAGCGTCCTGTCCAGCAACGTCTTTCTTCCGAAGATCCCGGTTGTGAGGGCGCAACAGGAGACGAGTGCTGGGTTATGGTATCCTGCGGGCGCTCAGGAGCAGACCCTGTCTATCAGCCAAGGTGACGGTGCTGTCAGTACCCAAGTTAGCTGGTTGCTGACAAACCAGGTCGACAGCGAAGACTGGCCACTAACCGCAACCCAACAGGGAGCAAGCACGGTAAACTGCTCAGGTAACGCGAATGTTCTCTGCAGCCTCCCGGTGCCTGACCATGGATACTTCGAGATCGAGTTCAACCTTGCAAACGTTCTCTGGAGCATACCGATGCAGTACGGTAACAGTGCGGCAGGTATTGAGCTACGTCAAGGAATAGCCCATCTTTTCAACAAAGCGAGCTTCGCGGCGAACAACCCTGCATGCCTTAGCACAGTATGCAATCCCAACGATTCTCCTATCCCAGTCTGTACTATCACTGCTGGTTGCGGTAACGGTGGACTACCGGCGGCCAACCCGTGCGGCTGGGACACCAAGTACGCAGAGTCAAGCACGACTAACTGCGTTGTTGGTGCTCCTGGTGGTTCTGCCTACAACTGTAGCTTCAGCGCAGCTTGTCCCACCGGCGTCCCGACTGGGACGACAACTTTCGCTTGGCAGGCTCAGATAGGCAGTCCAGACTTTTGCGCCGCTGCACAGCACTTCATCACCGCTTTCGCTGACGCTAACATTACAGGTGTCACGACCAACGCGAACTGTGAACTCGCCGCTCCTCCGGGTGGCTGGCCTTCACCCGTCACCGCTATCAACACATCAGGAAACTGTGTATCCGCTGGACTCGCCACTGCGAACACTTGCGCTTTCGTCCGCACCACTGAACCCCGGAAGAGTCTGGGTGAAGGCCTTGCCCAGAATATTTGCGCGCTCTTCTCGCCCGCTTGGGGCGCGTGGACCACCCTTGCCGGCCAACCATTCTCGTGCGACAATTCAAACACGGGAACTGGCAACGCTGCGTGTGGCGGTGGCTCATGCCCATTCCTCCAGGAGGTGGAGGGATCGATCGGCCAATTCTGCGGATTCAACCCACCTCCCCAAGGTGTCCCTAACAAGTGTTGGGGATTCGGAACATTCGGCTTTGGACAAGTCTTCCCATTCGACAGCACATTATATTTCGAATATAACAGCAACTTCGCTTCTTACATTTTAGGCTCGCCGTGCATCAGCACCACGGTGTCCTCCTACTCAGCGGCCAACTACATGTCTGTCTGCAGTCCCATCTACGATAGTTTGAGTTCGGCGATGGAGTTTGCAACATGCCTCGCCTCGCCGAGTACAACCGCCCCAGATCCTACTTTGGGCAACGCCTCACCCACGTTCGCCAACTGTTCGGGTGCAGCGGTCTCGGGGGGCACGGGTGCGACGACATGCATCGGGGCTAGTCCAAGCTGCGGCTCCATCAGCGCGGGTTATCAGGCAGAGGATTACTTCGGTAGCCGCGCTTTCACGATACCTGTCTGGACTGGCGTTGACATTGAAGCTCGCTCCAGTAACTGGCCGCTAGGCAACGCGACATCACCGGGCTTTATCACAGCATTCGGCGGCGGCTACTCGCCGCAAGCAAACATCTGGGAATGGCTCGACGCTTATAGTCCCAATCCAGCGGTTGCAGGTACGTTACGTCAGAGCTTCCTGACGACAGTCGGTAACCTCAACCCGTTCGACTTCAACACCATCTGGGAATCCTATCTTCTAAGCACGATTTACGACGGGCTCTTCGTTCAAAACCCGATGTGCGTCGCTCCACATAACTTTGTTGGAGCTGCTATCGATCAGTGCGCTTCGAATTTCCAGTACATTGACTGGATGACGACCAGCCACAGCTTCCTATGCTACCCCGGAGGACCTGGTTGCTCCTCAACAAACATTGGCTACGGGAATTCTACCTATTTTGCGAACACTGCTGCAGTCGTTCGTCTAACCATGAATCGAAGCAATCATTGGCAGGACGGCGGTCCCGTCACTGCTTGGGACGTAAAGTACAGCTACACCAATCTCAACGCCACTGGCGCCTTCCAGGCTACATCGCTCTCTAATGTTGCTCACATTAACGTCTTGGACGAGTTCACTGTGGACCTTAACCTCAAGGCTAAGGGTCCGTTCACTGAGCTCTTCCTTGGCGGTATCACCATAATTCCAGGCCACATCTGGTCTGCTTGTGGTGCGAGCACTTGGAACAGCGGCGTAACTGGCAAGGACATTTCTGGAACTAACATCGTCACTGCTCCTGAGGACACTTGCATCGGAGCATTCGGCGCGCCCAACATTGTCACTGTCGGTGGTACGCGTGCTGACAGTCCAACCTTCGACCCTGTCACGAACAACTTCCTCATCGGATCTAGCGCATTCACATGCCAGAGCATCGGCGGCACGGGTCACCCGACAGTCGGCACGATCGGAGGAGGCTGCAGTGTGGACAATACTCAGTCTCCGGCCTTCGGGCTCAACGACTTCACACTGACTAGGACAGGTTGTACCCTGACATCGACCGGGACTACGTGTGGTGTTGCAGGCTCAAATACCGACTACTTCCGGAGTAGCGGAGCACTAGCATCATACGTCTGGTCTGGCGATATTGGTTCTGGCAGCACTGACTTTTCGAAAGTGTTGACCGTTAACAGTTGTCACTCTACAAGCCCCTCAGCTAACTGTCCGCACTGGGCACAGGGCATCGGTAACCCGGGCGGCACAGGCACCAACCCTGTTGGTCTCAGCCAACGTTTGAAGGTCAACTCGTACAAGGGAGTAAGCTGGATTGGCTTCTCAACAGAGAAGACAACCGGCACACAACTGATCCTAGCTTGCAAAGCAGGGTACACGATTCCAGGAACAACAATCACACCATGCACGGCAACCAATGCAGGATGGACGGGCACCGTCCTACCGGGCATCGGAGGATACGCTTCAACACTCTACGAGGTGGGCAGCACAGTCCTGAGCACAAGCACATCGACACTAGCGCCGGCTAGCCCTGCAGGTGGACCTTACGCGAACTGCGCAGCGCCGATAGGATCAGGCTCAGCCTATCCCAACGGCGGATACGACTGCTAGGGGACTACCGAAGAAAGGCAGGAAATCCTCTGTTTCTTGGGATTCTACGTAATAGGATTGACCACGTTCTTGGGAGAGTGAACGGGGGCAAGCACCAAATAAACGATGAACTTCGATCTTCTCGGTGTGAAAAACGACCCTTCGCTCTTTCCTGCTGAAAAGACTCGCATACACTGTGTTTCTGATTTTCGCAATCATGATCGTAAACTGGATTATTTTCGAGGGGATTCCAGGACAGAACGGTGCACAGGCGTTTCTTACAGGCAGTCCCCGGATAGCTCAAAACCCGCAGGCAGTCGCGAATCTCTGCGCGCTGTGGCAATGTCACGCCTCACGCACTGACCAGTTTGTCTCCTACATTCACAATATGCTCACGTTCCAGTTTGGAAACTCTTACCAAAACGGCCAGCCCATCTCTACACAGGTCATAGCACAAGGAAGACTTCAGAATACTCTGTTGCTGCTCGGAGTGTCTACCATCCTCGGTATCATCATCGGCGCAGTCCTTGGAATTGTCTCAGCCAGCAGACGAAGCTCCATTCTAGACAAGCTTAACGTATCCGCTTCGATCACGACCTCTGCCCTTCCGACGTTCTGGATTGGTCTGTTATTCATTCTCGTCTTCGCCTTGGGTCTGGGCTGGTTTCCCTCAGGCGGCCTTCAGCCAGCGTCTTGGACTATCCCAGGCAATCTTCCGAGCATTCTCACCCAGATCCTCGTCCGTATACAGTTCTTCTTCCTACCCTCGGTCACGTTGACGCTGATCTCCTACGGCGGCTTTGTGCTCTTGACGAGAGCCACGATGATGGAGGCACTAACCGAAGACTACATTCTAACAGCGAGAGCCAAGGGGCTGTCTCAAAGAGTGATACTCTTCCGGCATGCTTTCAAGAACGCTTCACTCCCAGTGATAACTGCTAGCGCGCTCGCATTCGGCGGCATTCTTTCAGGTGCGATCATAACTGAGACTGTCTTCGCCTGGCCCGGACTCGGCTTCTGGCTCTTTCAAGCGGTAGAGGTGAAGGACTATCCTGTCATGCAGGCGATGTTCTATCTGATATCGCTCACTGTTGTCGCTGCTAACTTCATCTCAGATATTGTCTACGGGATCGTTGATCCTCGGATCCGGTATGAGTAGGATAATCAGTCAGCAACCGGGACGAGAGGCCGACCGATGACGGGGGCAACTCGCTCTTGGGAATTAGCTAAATAAATTTCGAAGTCACTGACCATCCCCAATACTCAATCTAGTGTCTTGGGGCTTTTCGACCCATCAGATAGTGATCGCGATGGATAGCTTCGTCGAGAGGACTCCAACCGATAAACTTAACATGCGAATGTGAGAGGCTAAGGCGGGTAGTATGCCTACTGTCAGGCTTCTACTCACCTTTGCCATCGTTTTCTCACTGGTCAGTCTTCCCAGTGTCCTGTCGAACAACTTGTATTTTCCAAGTATTTCTCTGGTGAGAGCTCAACAAGAGACGACATCTGGAGCATGGTATCCTGCAGGTGCCCAAGAGCAGACCCTGTCTATCAGCCAGGGTGACGGTGCTAGCATTACCCAAGTCAACTGGCTGTTGACAAACCAGGTCGACAGCGAAGACTGGCCACTAACCGCAACCCAGCAAGGAGCAAGCACAGTAAACTGTGGAGGTAGCACCACGATAATCTGCAGTGCGCCCGTTCCTGACCATGGATACTTTGAGATCGAGTTCAACCTCGCTAACGTGCTTTGGGGTGTCCCCATGCAGTACGGTAACAGCGCGGCAGGGGTCGAGCTTCGCCAGGGGATAGCTCATCTTATCAACAAACAAAGCTTCACAGCGAACAATGCCGCGTGCTTGGGCATAGCATGCGTCCCTAATGATCAACCGATACCTGTCTGCACAATATCAGTCGGCTGTACAAACGGTGGGCTCTACGCAGCCAACCCGTGTGGATGGGATACGAAGTACACCGAGTCCAGCTCGACGAACTGCGTCGTGGGCGCTCCGGGTGGTACCTCCTACAACTGTAACTTCAGTACCACATGTCCCACCGGAACTGTCACTGGCACTACCACCTTCCCGTGGCAAGCTCAGATCGGCAGCCCTGACTTTTGTGCCGCCGCGCAGCACTTTATCACAGCATTCGCAGATGCTAGCATTAGCGGCGTGACGACAAACGCGAACTGCGAACTCGTCGCGCCCTCTGGAGGCTGGCCATCCGTCGTTACAGCCATCAACACGCTAGGCTGTGCTGGTGGAGCTCCTATTGCCACGGCGAACACTTGCGCTTTCGTCCGAACGACCGAACCCCGTAAGAGCTTGGGTGAAGGCATCATTCAGGATATTTGCGCACTCTTCTCGCCTGCATGGGGCGCATGGACCACACTTGCAGGTAAGCCCATCGGCTGTGACAATTCGAATACCGGCTCAGGCAATGCTGCTTGTGGCGGTGGGTCATGTCCGTTCCTGCAATTATCGGAAGGAGTAAGCAGCCAGTTTTGCGGATTCAACACAAGCACTAACGGTGTCCCGATCAATTGCTGGGGACTGGGAACATTCGGCTTTGGACAAGTCTTCCCATTTGATAGCACATCATACTTCGAATACAACAGTCTCTTCGCCACTAAGACTACAGTTACCTGCACCAACGCGGACTGTTCCACTAATGTTCCGGGTTCGCCATGCGCCAGTACCACTTTCACCGGCGGCGCGTTCGACTACATGTATGTCTGCAGCCCCACTTATGACAGTCTGAGTTCAGCGATGGAGTTTTCGCCATGTCTCGGCGCAAACGGGGATCCAACACCCAACTTTGCCACGCCGACTTTCGTAAACTGTTCAGGCGGAACAGTGGGTTCTGGTACAGGGTCTACATCATGCATCGGCGCATCTCCAGCCTGTTCATCGATCAGTGCTGGTTACCAGGCTGAGGACTACTATGGCAGCCATGTCTTCACGATCCCAGTCTGGGACGGCAACGACGTTCAGGGTCGTCTCAGCAACTGGCCTCTGGGCACCTCAACGACACCAGGCTGGATCACAGCCTTCGGTGGCGGCTATTCGCCCTCAGCGAACTTCTTCGAATGGCTCAATGCATACAGTGGCAGCCCAGCTATGGCTGGAACATTCCGCCAGAGCTTCTTGGCAACGGTTGACAGTCTCAACCCATTCCAGTTCACCACCCTCTGGGACGCGTACTTGCTCAGCAACATCTATGACAGTCTCTTCGTGCAGAACCCTCTCTGTAGCCAGACTCCTCCCGCGGGCTCGGGTGTGACCCAGTGTTCTTCGATATTGCAGAACATCGACTGGATGACTACTAGTCACAGCTTCCTATGCTACCCAGGCGGTCCCCCGTGCACTTCTACAACACTGGGCTATGGTAACTCGACATACTTCGCAAACACATCCGCTGATCTCCGACTCACACTCAACCGTAGTAACCACTGGCATGATGGTGGACCTGTCACAGCATGGGACGTGAAGTACACCTTCATCAACCTCAACGCTACAGGAGCATACCAAGCAACAGCTCTAGCCAACGTCTCCCACATCAACGTGCTTGACGAATATACTCTGGACCTCAATCTCAAGGCTAGGGGTCCATTCACTGAGCTCCTCGTCGGAGGCGTCACCATAATTCCAGGCCATGTCTGGTCTGCCTGCGGAGCAAGCACATGGAACACTGGCGTGACAGACAAGAACATTGCGGGCACAAACATAGTGAACGCTTCGGAGGACAATTGCGTAGGACACTTCGGTGCACCAAACATTGCTTCAGTCGGTGGTGTGCGTGCTGACAGTCCAATCTTCGATCCCATGACGAACAACTTCCTGATTGGATCTGGCCCATACACTTGCCAGAGTATCGGCGGCACAGGTCATCCTGCTGTCGGTACTCTTGGTGGAGGCTGTATCATCGATAATACACAGGCTCCAGCCTTTGGTCTGGGTGACTTTACCCTGACTAGGGCTGGCTGTACTCTCTCCTCGACTCCATCAGCCAACTGTCCACACTAGGCACAGGGCATCGGTAACCCGAGTCTTACGAGCACTAACAATCCTGTCGGTCTAAGCCAGCGTTTGAAGGTCAACTCGCTCAAGGGAATAAGCTGGATAAGCTTCTCTACAGAGAAGACCGCCGGCACACAGCTGATCCTTTCCTGCGTAGCGGGATACACTCTTCCTGGGACGACAATCACCCCGTGTACTGTAACGAACGCGGGATGGACGACTAATGTCCTGCCCGGCATAGGAGGATACGCTAGTACACTCTACGAGGTCGGCAGCAACGTCCTAAGCACTAGCACCTCGACGCTGTCACCTGCCAGCGCCATCGGATGCACATCAGACTATCCAAACGGCGGGTACGACTGCTAGTGCAGAAGTTTGTTGCAACTCTAGTTCTGACCGACCCAGAAACTCGCTCACCAGCAGAAGCACTTCGGCAATCGTCGAGGCTGTGGGCAATACTCCTATATCTCAGCTCCAGCAAGACCAGGTCTCACGGAATAAACGATCTGCCGGTGAGCTGACATAGCTCGAAGGCAATCCGGTAGGAGTCCTGAATGGGCCAAAAGATCAAGAGAGAGAACAGCTTTGATACGCTTCTCAATCAATCACTTGACAAGCAGGCGCACGGTAGGCCTACAGCAAGATACGCTGGCAAAGCCGCTAGCAGGATTTGGCCGCGGCGTCATGTCCGTCTCACTCTCTCACTGACCATTCTCTTGGTAATTGGGCTGGGAGCATCTGTCTGGGCCTGGCAGAACGGCATCTGGTTCCCCACGTCTAGTCCCAACGGTCTGAGGGCCGTGCTGATCGACGGGCTCTCAGTGAACAACCCTGATCCGTCATTTACCGACAATGTGACGAGGACACTCTCTTCAGTCGGGTATACGGTTGACTACATCGGTCCAGACAAGTTCACAGTGGATACTCTTGCAAATCTTCCCTCTCAAGGGTACGGTCTGGTGATCATACGAGCCCATACCGCACATTCGGCTATCATTACATCCGAGCCATACACTGACTCCAAGTACGTCTTCGAACAGCTC
>WNEO01000122.1_pt1 | contig 16544 bp, 16 predicted proteins | sample 5399941 | NCBI WGS metagenome assembly WNEO01 (sample SAMN13153328, study PRJNA577476) | soil metagenome | isolation source: 20 cm grassland meadow soil 2 days after 3rd rain plot 2 | place: USA:California | collected 2015-11-11
TGATGATGGGCAGAAAATGACTGCCGAACTGACCTATGCGCCTCTTCCCGATACCGTAGCTACAAAGGTGAAAGCCGCCATTAAGCAGGTGAAGTAAAGGAGAATTAATTCACGCTAACGAGTCCGTGCCGCAGCACTTGAGCTGTTTTATACTGGAGGCGATGAAACGCATTCCGGTGAGAATCGGCCTACTGCTTTTCCTGGTGACCTTCCCGGCGCTTTTCGCGGTCGAAAAGCAGTATGAGACCGGCAAAATTCTGGACGTACAGCAGAAAGCACGGACTCGAACCCTCTACTACCTTGTGAACACCCCGGTCACCCGGGACGACCCGTATTACGAACTCACGGTTCAAGTAAGAGACACGGTGTATGTGGCGGAGTATACTCCTCGCCACTCCGCGGACACTTTGCCGGATGACTGGCGCACCGGCACCGAAATTCAACTTAAGGCTGATAAGCGTCATTTGCTCGTGAAGCGCCCCGGAGAGGCACAAGCGGATTTGGTCGTGGTAAAACACATGCCAGCGGCGTCCTGGAAAGCTCCCCCGCAGGACCCGCCGGCCGAAAAATAATCCGGTAACCAACTACTCGGCTCCAGCATCCGAAAGTTTGTCCCGCGTTTATGGCTCGCGCCTCGCTCGACAATTCGGCTTACTACCTTAATCGCGAAGCATCCTGGCTGGCCTTCAATCGTCGTGTGCTGGAGGAGGCCCAGGATGAAAGCAACCCGCTGCTCGAGCGCCTGAAGTTTCTTTCCATCACCGCCAGTAACTTAGACGAATTTTTTGAGGTTCGAGTCGCCGGCCTTGTCCAGCAGATCGAAGATGGTTATACCGAAGCCGGTCCCGATGGCCTCACCCTCGTCGAAGAGCGCGACCTGGTCTCGCGCGAGACCCACGAGTTTGTTGACGATCAATACCGCTGCTGGAATGAGAAGCTGCGCCCGCCAATGCATGACCGTGGAATTCGCGTGCTTGGCTTGCACGAACTGGACCTCCGCGCGCGAGCCTTTGTAGAGGAATACTGCGAGCGTGAGCTTGATCTGCTGCTCACCCCCGTGACCGTCGATCCTGCCCATCCCTTTCCACGGGTCATTAACAAGGCGCTTTGCGTTGCCTTTCTCCTGCGCCGCCGCCGCCGTTCCTCTTTGACTTACACAGGCGTGGTGACAGTTCCGCGCGCGCTGCCGCGCCTGGTCCGCCTGCCCTCCGATGGCACCGATGACTTCATCTTTCTCGCGGATCTAGTCACGTTTCATGCCTCGCGCATGTATCACGGCTATGACATTGTTTCCTCGGCGGCCTTTCGGGTTACTCGCAACAGCAATTTATATTTGGCTGAAGAAGAGTCCCGCAATCTGCTGGAATCCGTCCGCACCGAACTCCACAACCGCCGCAAGGGCGATGCCGTCCGCCTGGAGATCGAAGCCGATGCAGATCCCGAGATCATCGAGCGCCTGCGCGTGAATTTCGAGCTGGAGCCGTGGCAAGTGTTCTCAACCAACGGTCCGGTAAACCTTTCGCGCCTGCTGACGATTTATGAGCACACTGCCCATCCCGAGCTGAAATTTAAGACTTTCGTACCACGCGAGCTGCGTCTCACCGCCAAGTCGCAAGATCTGTTCGAGGAGCTTCGCCGCCACGATATTCTCCTGCACCATCCCTTCGATGCCTACGATGCAGTCGTTTCCTTCATCGAATCGGCCGCCGAAGATGATCGTGTGCTCTCAGTCAAGCAGACGCTCTACCGTACCAACGAGCACTCTCTCATTGTTCCTGCCCTGATTGCGGCTGCCACGCAAAAAGAAGTCACCGCGGTGGTGGAGCTGAAGGCTCGCTTCGACGAAGCCTCCAACATCCGCTGGGCGCGCGATCTGGAAGACGCCGGAGTCCAGGTCTTTCACGGCCTTGTCGGCCTGAAGACGCACTGCAAGCTATCCCTGCTCGTTCGCCATGATCCCGACGGTGTGACTCGCCGGTACGCTCATCTCGGTACCGGCAACTACAACGCCGCCACGGCGCGCATCTACACCGATCTCAGCCTGCTCACCGCAGATCCGGAAATCACCGCCGCCGTGCATGATGTGTTCAGCTTCCTCACCGCCTATGCCGAGCACCCCAATTACGAACCGCTGATGGTTGCACCGGTCGATTTGGCTGAGCGCTGCCTGGCGCTCATCGCTAGAGAAGCTGAGCACGCGCGCCATGGCCGCCCCGCGCGCATCATCGCGAAGATGAATGCGGTTCTCGATAAGAACATCATCATGGCGCTCTATCGCGCCTCACAGGCGGGAGTCAAGATTGATCTGATCGTTCGCGGCATGTGCGCTTTGCGACCGGGAGTTCGCGGTGTGAGCGACAACATTACAGTGCGAAGCATCGTGGGACGTTTCCTCGAGCACAGCCGTATTTTCTGTTTTGCCAACGGAGGCCAGGAGGAGGTCTACCTCGGCAGCGCCGATTGGATGCCCCGCAATCTCTACGAACGAGTCGAAGTTATTTATCCGGTAAAAGATGCTCTCTTGCGCGAGCGCGTAAAGAACGAGATTCTCGAGGCTTACCTGGCAGATAATCTAAAGGCGAGAGTCTTACAGAAAGACGGAAGTTACATCCGCGCCTGGCAGGCTCAAGGTAAGCGGAAGCCGCCATCCGGCTCGGCTGCATTTAACGCCCAGGAATTCCTGATCGCAGTCGCAGAAGGGAAGCAGCCGCTCGAGGCCATTCCGCCTGAGCCGCCAAAGCGGGTTCGAAGGCCCGCCTTGCTGGAAAGAGAACGGTAACGGGACATGATTATCTATTTTCTCCGTCACGCCAACGCCGGCGAGCGCGTGAACAATCCCAAAAAAGACGAGAAGCGTGCTCTTGATCAAATCGGTATCGAGCAATGCGGCAACGTCGGCCGCGCACTCGCGGCTCTTGATACTCGAGTAGAAGTCATCATCTCCAGCCCGCTGAAGCGCGCCGCGCAGACTGCGTCTCTGGTGGGCAACGAGATGGGCTACGAAGGCAAGCTGCAATTGGATGACGCGCTTCGTCCCGATGCCTCATTCTCCGACTTCCGCAAGCTTCTCGATAAGTACTCCAAGCACGATGTAATCATGGTGGTCGGCCACAATCCTAATCTCAGTGAATTCGTAGGACGCTGTATCAGCCAGACTGGCTGCGAAGCGGGAATCGCCCTGCGGAAGGGGGCGGTCGCTAAAGTAGATATGGGGCGCAATTCGGCTTCTCTGCACTGGTGCCTTACTCCCAAAGTATTGCGCACCCTCTACAGCGTCGCCGCCGAGAGTTCCCGTCCAAAGACCTCGCGGAAATAGCTTTTCTCTTTTTCGACAGCCCACAATTCCAGATCAACGCTGGCCCTCGGCTTCGCCTCCAAGCGCACGTTTACAGCGCCATTGCGCGCATATACGCGGGTCTGCCGAACCGCGCCGGTTCGTCCCAGGTTCAACGCCCGCGCCAAGCGCAAGAGCAACGACGCTTTTCGCACAGACTCTCTGTCGGTCGGAACCAAGTTCTTCATCACAGCGTCTCCCGGCGCCGGCCGCGACTTCCCCAGATATCGCGCAATCGCCGCAATGATGCGCCGTTGCTGTGGTGTGTAACCCAGAATCTCCGAGTTCGCGATGATGTAATACGTATGGCGGTGCCTTCCGTTCCGGTTCACGTAATCCCCGACTTCATACAGCATCGCTGCCGCCGACAACCACTCTGCATACTCTATCGGCAGCCGGTGAACGGAACGCAGCACCGAAAATAAATGCATCGCCGATTCCCGCACCTGAAGAGCGTGGTCCATGTCGATGTGATAATGCTCCACTGCCGCGCGCAGCGAATCCCATCGCTCCGACTCAATCTGCTTCCCCGACTTCGTGCTGCGGTCGTACTCAGCCGCCATCTGCGCCAGCAGCCCGTCGCGCAAGCCCAGAGGAGAATAGCGGAACCCACGCAACTGGCTGCGTTCCAGCAGCTCTGCATAAACCACCGCGCCGGCAACGATGATCTCCGCACGGCGCGGGCCGACTCCCGACAGTTGCCGTCGCTTCTCAATCGGCAATCGCGCCAGCATCTTTGCGATGCGGCGCATTTGCGCTCTCGATACCGTGCTGGCGCGTGGGCCTTTGGTCTTGTATAAGCCGTGACAAACCGCCGCGAGCGCGGCGGCAGTTCCGGATGTAGCAATCACCGCCTTTGGCCGCGCGCGTACGATGCGCCCGGAAATTCTGCCAATTTCGCGCTCCACAAATCCCCGCAGCCGCCGCAATTCCGATTTGCGCGGTGGGTCGTGCTGCAGGAATTCATTCGTCAGTCGGACGGCACCTAGGGGCAAGCTGATTGTGTCCCGTATGTGATTCTTGCTTGAAATCGTCAGTTCGCAGCTCCCGCCCCCCAAATCAATCATTAGAATCGGCGACACATTCACCCGCAGGCTCGAGACCAGACCCAGGTGAATGAGCCGCGCCTCTTCCAAGCCGGAGATGATTTCCACTTTCCATCCCGTCGCTGAGCGCACCCATTCCAGAAAGGCGCGCGAGTTGCGCGCATCGCGCAAGGCGCTCGTCGCAACCACCCGGACCACATCGGCGCCTTCCCGCTGCACCGTCCGATGAAAGCGGCGCAGCACCTTGATCGTGTTCTCCATTGCCTCGGGAGAGAGGAATCCGGAGCGGAAGACCGATTCTCCCAGGCGCGTGACCTCCCGGTCTTCAACAATCTCCCGCAGCCGATGTCCCGCGAGTCGCGCAATTTTCAGTCGAACGGAATTGGAGCCGATATCAATGGCGGCAAAAGTGGGCATCGCAGGTGTGAGTTAGTTTAGCGCAGCAGTGAGTTTCGGTGCCTTCGCGTGCGTTAGTTGCATCCCGAGGTTGAACCATTGATAAGTCCTGAACCCGTGGCATATAAATGCAAGCGGAATTCACGCGGTGAAAAGAATGAAGTGCGTTGTCATGGCGGTAACGATCGTGGCGGGCTTGTGCACGAGAGTGCTGCGGGCCCAAACCGCGCGTGGGAGCAAAAGGCCAATGCCTGGTACGCGCAACAGCCGTGGCTGGTCGGCAGTAACTACGTTCCCAAGTCGGCGATCAACCAGTTGGAGATGTGGCAAGAGGCGACTTTCGATCCGGTTGAAATTGATAAAGAACTGAGCTGGGCGGAAGCGATGGGCATGAACACCATGCGCGTTTTTCTACACGACTTGCTCTGGCAGCAGGATGCAGGCGGTTTTCAGAGGCGCATCGACCGGTTTTTGACCATCGCGTCGCGGCATCATATCCGTCCCATGTTTGTGCTCTTCGATTCCTGCTGGGATCCGTTGCCGCGTCTGGGTCCGCAGCATCCGCCGATTCCGGGGGTTTACAACTCAGGCTGGGTGCAGAGCCCCGGGGCGGCGGCACTGGCGGACGCAAATCAATATCCGCGCCTGAAAGCGTACGTGCAGGGGGTCGTGGCAGCCTTCGCGAAGGACGGCCGCATTCTTGCCTGGGACGTATGGAACGAGCCTGGCACGGATAACGCCGGAAGTGATCCTAAAGAAGAGCTGAAAGAGAAAGATAAAACCGCTAAGGTGACGGCGCTTTTGCCGCAAGTATTCGAGTGGGCGCGAGAAGCGAATCCTATGCAGCCTCTCACCAGCGGGGTGTGGGCCGTCGACACCTCGCCAGATGGAGCAAGCCTTGGTGAGCTGCAGGAGATTCAACTGCGCGAGTCTGACGTCATCACTTTTCACAACTATACTTGGCCGGAATACTTCAAGCGCCAGGTGAGCTGGCTAAAGAAATACAACCGGCCGGTGATCTGCACGGAATACATGGCGCGTCCGGTGGGCAGCACGTTTGACACGGTGTTGCCGATTGCGAAGGAGGAGCGGGTCGGAGCGATCAATTGGGGATTCGTCGCTGGCAAGACGCAGACATATTTGCCGTGGACTCGTGGGAGCATCCGTACGTTCTAAGCCACCCGCCGGTCTGGTTTCACGAGGTTCTGCATCCCGACGGAACACCGTACCGGCAGGCCGAAGTGGATTTGATCCGGCGCCTAACGGGGAAGAAGTAGCAATCGAGAATTACGCTGGACGGAGTCGTTACCTGATTGCTGCTTTGGCAGCGAAGAATTTCGGCTGCTTGGCGCGTTACGCCGCCATTGACGCGACTCTTGCACCTTGATGTGCCTGGGCTTTCCGGGCGGATATTTCAGGCGAGGCGGAAGGCTTTTCCGCCAGCTTCGCTCGTGTCTCCTGGAGTACATCCGCGGCCTGCCGGTATTTCGCCCGTGTAATATTTCGCAACGCCGCGATCAGGACTGCCCCCTGTGCTCCATCAAAGACGCCTTCGGCCCTTTCTGTCAGCTTAAGCCAGTCATGCCAATCCCCAATTACGTCCTGCATGCGCTTAAGCTGCTCGACTAGCTGCTTGGCCTGCGGATCATCGCCCGCTATTTCCGCCAGATATCGTGCTCGCTTGCCCGCGATCCGGTACTGGTGCACTCTCTTCTCGCTCAGCGGACCTTGATTAGCCCCAAGTTGAAGCACCGGACGGATGGCCAGGTCCAGGAGCTCTGCGGTGCTGTTCGGCACCTCGACTTTCACAGCACACCGTTTGAGCCGTTTGCGAAGTTGAGAAACTTGTTGTTGGTCAAACGCCCTCTCCAGCTTCTTCTCCCGCGCAGACCGCTCGTCCGCCAATACACGCAGCAATTGCGATTTCCGCTCAGCTTCCTGCGGCAGCTTTAGACTTCTAAGCGCTGCAATCTGCACGTCCAGGTCACGAACCCTGCCTGCCTTCTTACGCAGGCGAGCCAGCAACTTTAGCAGTCTCTTATCTCTACGTTTAGGGTTCGCAACCAAGGCTTCAACCAGAACCTCCACCCGCCGGCTGTAGGTGCGAAACTTGTGCACATTCGAGGCAGCGGGTTTGTTTGCCAGCTTCGACAACTGGCGGCTTAGTTTCTGGAACACAGCGCGACTTTGGGCTTCATCTACTGGCATAAGGTCAACCACGCGGGAGCAAAATACAGCTTGATCCTGGGAAATGCAAATCGAGAAGAACTGGTATTATTGGCCGCTCAACAGAACGTCCAACACGGCAGGCGCAATCCGCTATTTTAACACTGTAGTAACACTAGCGTGCTAGCCTCGCCGTGATGGCCAATCGAGCTTTAGGAGCGCCAGGTTTGAGTGGACCGCAACCTTTTCTGAAATCAGGAGTTGCGGTGGACGCTGTGGGAGAATCGCAGCCCTTGCTGAAGGCCGGCGACAGCCGTTGGGCTGACCGCAGCTTCTTTGCCCTCATTCTGGCATGCGGTCTCTGCGTGCTCGCACTGGTAGGATTAATTGTCTACGAACTGATAACCAAGTCTTCGCTCTCTTGGCACGCTTTCGGCCTGAAGTTCTTTTTCCGCAGCGAGTGGGATCCTGTGAACGAACAATTCGGTGCCCTGCCGTTCGTTTACGGCACCATAGTTTCATCTGTCGTCGCTCTCGCGATTGCAGTGCCGCTTGCCATTGGAGTAGCAGTTTTCATTACTGAAATGTCTCCGCGCTGGTTGCGCGGCTCGCTCGCTTTTACTACCGAGTTGCTAGCTGCAATTCCCAGCGTGATTTATGGCTTGTGGGCCATCTTTATTCTTGTCCCATTACTCCGCACTTACGTGCAGCCTTTCTTAGCACGCTACTTCGGCTGGACTGGCTTGTTTGAGGGGCCGCCGTATGGCATAGGCATGCTGGCGGCTGGAATTATTTTAGCGATCATGGTCATCCCGATTGTTTCGTCAATCACACGCGAGGTCATGACCGCCGTCCCGCAACAACAGAGGGAAGCCGTGCTGGCACTGGGAGCCACCCGCTGGGAGATGATTCGCACCGGCGTCCTGCGCAATGCGCGCGCCGGTATCCTGGGCGGAATCATTCTGGGCCTTGGCCGCGCACTCGGCGAAACGATGGCCGTCACCATGGTAATCGGCAATCGACCCGAGATCGCGAAGTCTCTGTTCGCTCCCGGCTATACCATGGCCAGCGTAATCGCAAATGAATTCAGTGAAGCCACGGGTGATGTTTATCTCAGCGCTCTGGTTGAAGTAGGGCTGGCGCTTTTCATCGTGACCATTATCGTGAACATTCTGGCTCAGTTCCTGGTATGGACCGTCACACGTGGAATGCCAGCGAGGACCCATGTATAAAACCCGAGCTGCCAAAAAGGGGGGTACGACTTCAGTCGTGCGCTTAGGCATGATGATGCGAGGGCGTTAGCCGCTGAGGTTTAATATGGCAACATCCAATTCCGCAAATCTGGTGACCGAGATTGCGGCTGCCCCAGTCAGCTTCCGCCGTCGCGCCATGAATGCATTGGTCACCGGTGCTGCTGCTGGCGCCGTCTTGCTTGTGCTTTTGCCGCTGGGCGCGATTTTTGTCTATCTGGTCTACAAGGGCTTCGGCTCATTGAACTGGGCCTTTCTCACGCAAATCCCGAAGCCGGTTGGAGAAGCCGGCGGCGGCATGGCTAACGCCATCGCGGGCTCTGCCTACATTCTTCTGATCGCCAGCGCGATCGGTGTGCCCATTGGGATCGGAGCCGGCATCTATCTTTCCGAATATGGCCGCAATCGCCTTGGCGATCTGATTCGCTTCACCGCCGACGTACTGAACGGCGTGCCATCGATCATCGTGGGCATCGTAGCCTATGGCTTGGTCGTCCTATCTCAAGGACACTTTTCTGCTCTGGCCGGCGGCGTCGCCCTCGCCATCATGATGATTCCCACAATTACGCGAACGACAGAAGAGATGCTGCTACTCGTGCCACAAGCTGTGCGGGAAGCTGCATTTGGACTTGGCGTCTCCCGCTGGCGCACCACCCTCTCCATCACGTTGCGCACCGCCACTTCGGGCGTGATCACCGGAATCATGCTGGCCTTCGCCCGCGTGGCTGGTGAGACTGCCCCGCTGCTTTTTACGGCTTTCGGCAATCAGTACTGGAACTGGAAAATGAACCAGCCCACGGCCGCGTTGCCGCTGCAAATTTTCACTTACGCCATCTCTCCATTTGATGAGTGGCATCGCCAGGCCTGGGCAGGCGCGCTGATCTTGATTATTCTCATCGTAGTTTCAGTCAGCGCTGTCCGCATCGCCGCCGGTCGCGGCATGCTCAAAGGAGTGAGCTGATATGGGCGTCGGCATCCAGGTCGAGCACCTGAACGCCTGGTTCGGCAAAACTCAGGCGCTCTACGATATCAGCATGAACGTGGCGGCCAATCATGCCACCGCGATCATCGGCCCATCCGGTTGTGGGAAGTCCACATTCGTGCGTTGCCTGAATCGTATGCATGAGACGATCCCCGAAGCTCACGCCACTGGCCGCGTGCGCATCGGCGACCTTGACGTCTACAACGGAACCTCCGCGGTGCAAATCCGCCGCCGCATCGGCATGGTCTTCCAAAAGCCGAACCCATTCCCCACGATGTCGATCTATGACAACGTGGCTGCCGGACTGAAGCTCAACGGTTTCCGCAATCGCCGCAAGTTGGATGAAATCGTGCAGCGTTCGCTCACCCATTCCGCGCTTTGGGACGAAGTCAAAGACATCATGCATAAAAAATCCGGAGCCAGCCTCTCCGGAGGCCAGCAGCAACGTCTTTGCATCGCCCGCGCCCTGGCGGTAGAGCCGCAAGTTATCCTCATGGACGAGCCTTGCTCCGCGCTCGACCCGATCTCCACCGGAAAAATCGAAGAGCTAATTTTTCAGCTCAAAGAACACTTCACCATCGTCATCGTCACTCATAACATGCAACAAGCGTCGCGTGTTGCTGAGTTCACCGGATTTTTCCTTCTCGGCAAGCTGATAGAATTTGATAAGACGGAAAAGATTTTCACCACTCCTTCCGACAAACGGACGGAAGACTACATCACAGGCAGGTTTGGATAATGCGCAGTCGCTTTCATCAGGAATTGGATGATCTCCGGGCCCGATTACTCCGCATGGGTGGACTCGCCGAGCAGGCTGTCGATCGTGCCTGCCAGGCTTACATCGATCGCGATTTGAATCGCTGCCACCAGGTGCTCGAAGGCGAAACTCAAATCAATTTGACCGAGCGCGAAATTGATGAGATGGCATTCGATCTTCTCGCCATGCAACAGCCAATGGCTGTCGATCTACGCTTCATTCTCGCAGTCACCAAGATTAACGCCGACCTCGAGCGTGTCGGCGACCAGGCGGTCAACATCGCCGAGCGTGTCATGGACATGGTGGAGCTTCCTAAGGCCGATCTTCCGGTGGACATTCCGCGCATGGCGACAGCTGCTTCAGCAATGGTCCGCCGGGCACTCGAATCCTTCATCGAAGGCAAAGCCGAGCTGGCGCAAGCCGTTCTTGAGATGGACAACGTCGTCGACCGTATGCGTGACGACGCTTTCATTCGTCTAGTCAAAACCATGAACGATCGCCCTGAGGTCACGCGCCAGGCGCTCGACGCGCTGCTGATTGCGCGTAACCTGGAGCGCGTCGCCGACCACGCCACCAACATCGCCGAAGATGTCATTTTCTGGGTGCGCGGGGCAGACGTGCGGCACAACGTGGCGCAAGAGGCTGCTGCTGCGCAGCCGACCATCCCCGACACACACTGATCTACTCGGAGCCCTGCGAGGCGGAATTCTTACAGCAACAACATTTACAATCCACCCGGAGGCTGAGAACGTTTGAAAGTCATTCTTCGTGTACCTTCGCGCCCTTTGTGGTTTGTGAAATCAAGCGTCTTCTGTGCGACGCTCGCGGTTCTGACCGCTGTGTTGTGTGCACAGGAGCCACCCAAGCAGATTCCGCTGCCCACAAGCAAAATCCTCATCAGCCCTTACCCCGGCCGCATTGCCCGAACCAACAGCTTTCCCGCCACAGTCGCTATAAGTCCGGATAAGCACTATGCCGCGTTCTTAAACGACGGGTACGGCACGCAAGCCAGCGCGCTACATCAATCCATCGCGATTCTCGATCTTCAAACCAACCGCCTGACTGACTTTCCTGACGCGCGGCTTGGAAAGAATGCGCGCCAGAGCTACTTTCTCGGCCTCGCCTTCAGCTCAGACGGCGATCACCTTTATGCATCGGTAGGATCAATTACTGATCCCACCGGCGAGAAATCGGGCGATACCGGCAACGGAATAGCGATTTATCAATTTCGCGAAGGTAAGATCACTCCCGAGCGATTCCTTAAGATTGCCCCGCAAAAAATTGGCACCGGGAAAAAAGTAGCGCGCGCCCTGCGCAAAACTGCGCCTGAGACGGCGATTCCTTATCCCGCCGGCATTGCGGTTATTCGGGCAGAAACACACGACGAGCTTCTCATCGCCAATAATCTTTCAGATAACGTGATTCTGCTAGACACGGCCGACGGTCGGGTCCTCAAGACCTTCGACCTGAGCACTCACGCGATGATTCCTTCTTCGTTTCCCTACACCGTCGTAGCCACACGTGATGGACAGCGTGCCTGGTGCAGTCTGTGGAACTCATCGCGTGTAGCCGAACTTGATTTGCAGCACGGGACGGTCTCCCGCTGGGTTCCGCTGCTTGAACCCTCTGGTCCTACTGCGGCCGGCTCGCACCCCAATGCCCTTCTGCTGAATGCCGATGAGTCCCTGCTTTATGTCGCACTCGCTAACTCGGACAGAGTCGCTGTAGTTTCCACGGCCCGCGGTGATTTGGTCGCGATGCTCGATGCGTCTTTGCAGGACCAGAAATTTTCCGGAACATTTCCAACCGCCTTGGCCCAAAGCACTGACGGAAAACAGTTGTTTGTCGCCGATTCTTCGCTGAACGCAATCGCCATATTCGATGTATCGCGTATAAACCCCAGCAATCCTGTTTGCGATGTTGCGGCCCAGCGCGCACTCGGCTTTATCCCTACGGGTTGGTATCCCAGCGCTCTTGCTGTGATCGGCGACAATCTTCTGGCCGCCACTGCGAAAGGTGAGGGCACTGGGCCGAACAATGGCCCGAACGCGGTGAAGGAGGAAGGACCTCGCCGCCGTCATCCCTACATTGTCTCGCTGCTCTATGGTTCCATCTCGCGGATACACATTCCCACGATCAAAGAGGAACTGCCGGAGTTAACTCGCCAAGTGGAAGAGAGCAATCTTCTCCATCGCGATCCGGGAAAAATCGAGTTCCAGTCCGGATCCAATCCCATCCGCCACGTCATATACGTGATCAAGGAAAATCGCAGCTATGATCAAATCTTCGGCGACCTGAAAGTCGGCAACGGCGACCTATCGCTCACCATGTACGGCGCTGACATCACTCCCAACGAACACAAGCTGGCGCTGCAATTCGGTGTGCTCGACAACTTCTATGACAGCGGCGAGGTCTCGGGCGATGGGCACGATTGGTCTACCGCGGCAATCACTAGCGATTACAACGAAAAGACCTGGCAGATCGCTTATCGTGGCAAAGAACGAATATATGACTATCAAGGCTCTGTAGCCGACGAATATCCCCTGGAAATTGGCGAACCCGATGTAGACGACCCCGCGACTGGCTTTCTCTGGGACAACGTCGCCAGCCACAATCTCACTTACCGCGACTACGGCGAATTCATCGAAGCTGAATGGTGCAAGCCACAGCGGCCTGAACTTGCCTTGCCAACCTCAGGAACCACTTCCCCGCGTAGCGCCAAATGCGTTCGCGACCAAATTCGTAAAGGCGAGCCGCTGCCGGAAAACGTCGGTGACCCGCATGGTTCTGTCAGCCCGTGGCCTTGGCCAGTTCCGCTGTTTAAACGCATGCATCCGACTAAATCTGCTCTGCGCGATCACTTCGATCCGCGCTTCCCCGACTTCAACACTGAATATCCGGATCAGCTTCGCGCCGACGAATTCCTCGACGAGTTCGCCGACTTCATTCGCGCCAAGAAAGAAGGGAAGGGAACCGAACTGCCGCAGTTCGTACTGCTCTATCTGCCTGACGATCACACCCGCGGCACCGCTCCGGGCAAGCCGCGCCCGGCCGCATCAGTCGCCGACAACGATCTTGCGCTGGGCCGCGTAGTCGAAGCGGTCTCGCACAGCGCTTACTGGGATGACACAGCCATTCTCGCCCTCGAAGACGACGCTCAGGATGGCGCCGACCACGTTGACGCGCATCGCTCCATCGCCTTCGTCGTCAGCAAGTATTCCCCAGGTTCAACTGCTTATCCCTTTATCGATAGCCGCTTCTACACGACGGTAAATATGGTGCACACCATCGAGACTCTGCTCGGTTTGCCGCCCATGAATCAAAATGACGCCTACGCTCCTGTTATGGCTCCTCTATTCTCCGGCCCAGGCAACCAGCCGCCTTTCACCGCTGATTGGCGCAATCGCGACAACGGTCTCATCTACCAGGTGAATCCCCCAAGGGGTCAAGGGGCGAAGGAATCTGCCAGAATGGATTTCTCCCGGCCGGATGCTGCCAATCCGGCTCTTCTTAATCGCATTCTCTGGCGTGATCGAAAAGGAAGTCTTCCCATGCCCGCTCCGCGCCATTCAGTCTTTGCTGGGAAGTGAGAACTGGGGACTGGGGACTGAGAACTGTGCGGGTCCTAAGATGCATGTGTGGGACGGGCCACCGTCGAGAGTAGAAAAGCGCGTGATAGGCTGGGTCACCCGTCGACGACGCTCACGGCAAAGCACAGAGAGAAAATGGCAAGCGTTTTCATGGAGAGAACCTCCGTTCCAAACGACTAATGCCTCCGCACTTTGTGTAAGTTGGGAAGGCGGAGTTAACCGCCCTCTCGTGCGAAAAGCTCACAGTTCTATGCTGATACAGGAACGGCGAGCTTATGGAAGGTCGAGGTGACAACGTCAGCGGTCTGAACCTTGGGCGTTCCCTCGATAAATCTTCCGATCGTCTTCAACACTTCCGGATAGGTATTGGTGTTGTAAGTCTCGGCATCGGTTTTGTTTTCCCACAGACTGATTGCAGTTACATCAACTCCGCCGGGACCAGAGAATGTGATTTCGTCTTTAAAACCATTCTGTTTACGAAGCAAAGGAAGGACGTCCTTCTCAAATGTTCGCGTGTAATCGGAAAGCATATTGGATTTCAGATGAATTGAGACATTGCGTGCAAACATGGCAACCTCCTTAAGGTTGGGTGGCTAAGGAAAGAAAACTTCAGATGGGCTGACTTAGTTCAGGGAACCTGAAAGAGGAGAAGGTGGTAACCGCCTCAACTACAACCCTATTCTTATGCGGCAGGACTGTCAAGCAGCGCGCCACTTTGGTAGTGTCCTAATGGGATGTATGAGCCAGCGGAGCATCGAACTGTATGCCTTAGGACGGGGGTGGCCCGGGCTACGCGTTCATCCTAACTCCAGAGGGTGCCTTCGCTCTTATCCAATCAGTTCAAGCTTTGCTTGGGCGGGGATGTTCATCCAGTCACTGACTTCAGCGCGGTTGCGGACATAGCCTCTTCCATGCCTTGGGGACTGAAGCGCTTTCACGAGTCTCATCAGCTTCGGCGCGGAGAGAGAGCGAGCTGGAATCCTTCCTACAGTGAGCGTGCGCCCACCCGAAGAAAATCCCCGCCCAAGCGGAGCTTGGACGGGCCACGCTCGAGAGTAGAAATGCGCGTGATAGGCTGGGCACCCGTCCAGAATCGAGACTCTCTCGCGGCGTCAAAATCCCCACCCTTCGAAAACCGCGAAGGGCGGGGCATCCCGCTACTTAAGCATGATCTCCTGAAGCAATTCCGAACTGACGATTTCGCGTATCTCCTGGCGCTTTTCTGCGACCTGCTGCGCCTGCTGTTTGCCACCCATGATCTTGTCACGCACCGCCTCGCCTTTTGCGGTCAAGCCGTCCATGGCAGCATGATTCTTGTATTCGATCGCAAGAGCAAGGTCCCAATCCTGCGGGCCACTGGTTGTTTCCTTGAGGAAGATCTTGTAATCGACGATCGCTCCCGTACGTTTTTCCTCCTCGAGTAATGGCTTGGTGGCTTGACGCAAGCTGGTTAGATAGGCGTCCATTTGAGCGGGCTTAACTCTGACCAGAGTAACTCGCCAGACGGGGCCCTCGGTATAGTGCTCTTGCGCTACCGCCGCAGTTACGAACAGCAAAAGACATGCCAGGCCCCAGTGTATTTTGGCCATGTAAGTTTCTCCTCGGATGTGAAATGGATTGAACTGAAAAAGCGTGGCCATGATACGTGCCTTTTGGGGAATTTGAAAGCCGGGCCTTCCCCAAAGTTACTGGCCGTAGTCCGTTCCTCCTTGACATTAACGGAACGCGGCAGGAAACTTGGTTTGTAAGGTGCGAACCTAGGCGCTCTGCTTAGGAGATTTCGGGCGGCTGCGAAGCCGCCCTTCGTATTTGCCGCCTGCGAAGGACACCATGAAAAATTTCGGCGTATTTACGCTGGGATTCTTGCTGAGTTGTGGAGCGACCCGCTAGCGTACGGATGCCATTTCTTGCGGCCGTTTTTCTTGTCTGCGGAGATTCTCGAATTGATCAATCTGAACTTCGCCTTCCGGAAAAAGCGCCGTGATTACCAGTTGTCCGCCCATGGCGCGGACAAAGTCCTGAAGTGTGCTGATGTACATGTCCGTGCGGCGCTCCATCTTCGACACCGCAGCCTGATTCACGCCGAGAATCTTCGCCAGATGCTGCTGCGTCATGTCCCGCGCTTCCCGGAGTTCATCCAGCGCCATCTCAGCGCGGTACTTTTTCGCCAGCTCGCGGGCACGCTCCCTTAATGCCGGAGACATCTTGTCCCGCAGATTCTTAAAGTTCTTCGCCATATCCTGCTCCTGTGATTCTGAAAACACTCCTATCGTCGTCTGTCAATATCCTTCAAGTGCCGGTCAAACAGATCATCTGCTACAGGCACAAAGCGCTCATACCACTTTGGATCGCCAGTCTTGTCTCCGCCAATCAGGAGAATCGCCGTCCGTCTCGGGTCAAAAGCATAGAGAACACGCAACTGCCGCTCGTCCACCTTGCCACGCAATTCCTTCATGTTGGAATGCCGAGAGCTGACGATGGTGTCCGAGTGCGGCCTGGGCAGCGTCGGGCCGAATTCTTGTAGCAGCTCAACCTTGGCAGCGAGTTCTGCCTGCTCGCTTTCCGAGAGAGAATCCCACCACACGCCGAATTCATGGGTGTACTCAACCTCCCATTCCACTGAAGGAATATAACTTCTATGGAATTATTTGTCAAGGCCGGCGGCCGCTGGAAACGCAGGCCGCTTGGATGTGATCTATGAGTTACAAGGACGCCATGAAACGCAAGGCAAGCACATCCACGATGAAGCCACAATTCGCGAACTGCGCAAAAGTCCGGAGTTCGCCGCCGAATACCTCCGCGCCGCATTGGAGGCTGCCGACGAGCCTCGCGTGCTCCTGATCGCCCTGCGTCGCATCGCGAAAGCGCGAGGCGGCATTGCCAAGGTCGCCAAAGCCGCCGGCATTGAGCGCGAGAGCCTGTATCGCGCCTTATCGGCTCACGGAAATCCCCGCCCTCCCACCCTGGTTGCCGTGACCAAAGCAGTGGGATCGAAGCTAACGGTCGAAGCCACTGAATAGGAA
>WNEO01000130.1_pt1 | contig 16196 bp, 14 predicted proteins | sample 5399941 | NCBI WGS metagenome assembly WNEO01 (sample SAMN13153328, study PRJNA577476) | soil metagenome | isolation source: 20 cm grassland meadow soil 2 days after 3rd rain plot 2 | place: USA:California | collected 2015-11-11
CCCGCTCCCACCATCTCCTGCGCATTTTCAGGGACATTGAGCCAGCTATCCACTATGTCTTCATTATTGCCTTCCGATCCCAAATGAATCGACTGCACGAATTCGCAAAGGATCCTGCGGATATTCGAAAAGCGGTCTGGATCCTTATCAAAATTGCCCAGCATAACGTAATGCTCCGCGTTCAGGTACGTGTCGCGTCCGTCTTCGATAAAGATCAACGGATTCAGGAATAGCTTGTACACTGCCTCCGCGCCGCCACCAAATAGAGAACGGCGCGTGCGCGCCAAAGTTTCCTTTTCGATCTCGCGCAATGTGCGAAACAGTTCCTGACCGGCTTTCCGAAGAATGATTTTCTTTGCGACTTGAAAAGCCGCCACCCGCTCGCGGTATTCCAGCGCTTTTTGCTGCCTCACACCTTCGTAGCCCTTGAGCATCATGCGGCTGCGTTCCAACAGTTGAGCAAATTGCGCGCTCAACTCGATGCGGAAGAATTTGATAATCGCCAACCGCGCCAGCATGTCGACAGAGAGATTTTCGGCAGCCTTGGCGTGGTTCAATGCGGCAATGTGGAAATCCGAAAGCAGTGGCTTCAGTTCCGACGCTTGGACTTTGCCGGTAGGTTTCGACATACTATCGGCACTGCTGCCGCGAGCCTTTTCCAGCGCCTCCGCTGCCAGCAATCCCTCCATGCCGCCGTGCCGCACGATTAGCCGCGCGATCTGAAGGCGCGCTTGATCCACAAATTTGAAGCTCAGATGAACATCATGGCGGAGGTTATCGACACCGACTTGCAAGCCCTCAAGCGAAATTGTGGGGGTGTAGCGAGTGAGGTGTGGCGGCTCCAGCTGCTCTGCTGTCGGTCTAAGCCGGATGATGGGAATTCGAGGCATGGTGTAGGGTTGTCTGCGCTAAGGCTGCTGCGCCTGTGTGAAATCAGGATCGGCTTTGCTAGAAAGACGAAGCTCTTGCAGCGCGCCGGCTAGGCGCATCGCGGCAGCAAAAGCAAATGCAGATAAAAGTACGAACAGCCAGGCACGGCGGGGATGGAACATCCGCTCCTCGAAAACGGCTGATTTCCTACAGATTTAAGGAGCCTAGCATGGGGGTAAGCGAGGCCAAAGTTACGCTGGTTACCGGGCCGGGTAACCAATCAGATTGCGCAAGAATTAAGGAAGTAAGAAGTCAGAATGCAGCAGTTACGCGCGGGATCTAGGTCATGCTTGAGCGGCCAGTAGGCGGCTTGTTCATCGCCAGGATTGTTGACCAGAATCATTAGCGCGATCGTCGCGCCGCGAAACAGATCGAGCGAGAGCAGGCGGATGGCGTCTGGCTCCTGCCCATTTCCAGCGCGTTGCTTCGCATTTACGATAATCGCTGGCGTCGACATGGCGGGCGCCGGATTTTAGCACGTGTAGCGCAGGGGTCGGCGTGATGCCAGGCCCCCGTTCGGGGTGGCAGCCCGCCCCGTGCTCCTGGTTAGCTCAGGCCACCCCCACCCTACGGCTTGGTCTCCAGCGGGTGCTTGGATTTCTCGTAGAACTCATTCTGTATTTTTAAGCTCTGATCGTCCGCTTTCACAGCTCTAATGGCTTTGACGATGCCATCGATCCAGCCATTCATTTCGAACTGGCCAAGCTCTTTGTTCCCCGCAGCGCCTTCTCCGGAATAATGATTCGGGAAACGCGCATACCACCAGATTCCGGTGTAGACATTTTCCGGGAGCTTCAGGCGCGCCATATCCGCACCCGATTCACGGGCGGCACGATCCATGTGCACCAGGTCGGGGCGCGAGATCAGCATTTTCGAAGTCTCTGATTCGCCGGCGTGCATATCGATTTTCGTCTTCTTCGCCGGTCCGCCGGGAGGCGTCTCGACCAGCCCTAAGACATAGACCACATAGTCGTGCGACTTTTCCATTTGGGTTTGCGCGAAAAACGGCAGCAGGCTCTCGTTGCCGCCATGGCCGTTCACGATCAGAACTTTCTTGCAGCCGTTGCGCGCCATCTCGTCTGTGGTTTCCTGCAAAAGATCCAGTTGAAGATGCGTGCTGTATGCCATGGTTCCGGGTTGGTGTTTGGCCTCGAAAATTTGGCCGAAGTAGTACTCAGGAAAGACCACTGCGTACTCCTGGTCGGCAGCGTGCAACGTGGCATAGCGCACATCAAGCAGATCAGTGCCCAGCGGCAAGTGCGGGCCATGTTTCTCCAGAATGCCGAAAGGCAGCAGGCATGTGCCCTGGGATTGCTGAATAGCGCTACGAAAGTCCGCGGCAGTCAATTCTTCCCAATGGGTAGAGAGCTTGGCTTGCGGCCACAGCGGCGTCGAACCGAAAAACAAGACGAATGAGATCAGCAGTTTGCGCATGGGTCCCTCCGAGGCGCGCATTTTAGCATCCCCGCCAATAGGAAGCCGGACGGCCTCAATGAGCGCGAAACTCGCTTGCCGAGGCAGGGCCCAAGTTACTCCGGTAACCATCCTGTGTCCCAAAATCAAGCTATGATTTCACCAGCACCCCATGAAGAAACTGAACTTTCTGCTGTCGCTGACTACAACCGATAATGATTATCAGATCGAGCAAGCTGCGGCCGCTGAAGAAGCCGCGCGCCGGCTGGGGGCAGACGTACAGATAGTCCACGCCGATAACGACTCTATCGCGCAAAGTCAGCAACTACTCAAGGTTATCCAGTCGCGCTCAGATGCCCACCCAGATGGCATCATATTTGAGCCGGTCGGCGGCACTGCTCTTCCTCAGGTAGCCCGCGCGGCCGCGGCTGCCGGTATTGGATGGGTGGTTCTAAATCGGGACGTGGAATACGTCACCGAATTGCGCAAGGCGTATCGGGTGCCGATTTTCAGCATTACTTCCGATCACGAAGAGATCGGGCACATTCAAGGAAAGCAATTTGCTGCGCTGCTTCCGAAGGGCGGCTCGGTACTCTACATTCAGGGACCCTCGGAGAGTCTGGCAGCAAAACAGCGGACCAGCGGCATGTATGAGACTAAGCCGGTGGATGTACAGGTGAAAATCATGCGCGGCCAATGGACAGAGGCCAGCGCTTACAAGGCCATCAGCTCCTGGCTGCGGTTGTCCACTTCTCATCAGACCCCAATCGATCTTATCGCCGCGCAGGATGACTCGATGGCCTTGGGCGCGCGTAAAGCCTTCCAGGAACTTCCTGATAACTCAGCCCGTGATCGTTGGCTGCGGTTACCATTTACCGGATGTGACGGTCTTCCAAAAACGGGCCAGACTTATGTGAAACGCGGTCTCCTTGCCGCGACTATATTTATTCCGCCGAACGCCGGCAAAGCCGTTGAGATGCTGGTGCAAGCTGTCAATACTGGCTCCCTTCCACCCGAGCGGACATTGCTGCCGCCGGTTTCCATTCCCTCCCTGGACACGTTAGCATCAGCGCAAGCAGAAAAAGTTCGGGTCCTCTCAGCCAGCACAGTTTTCTAATCGCCCTGGGATGGATCGGGAAGGCCAGATCTTCTCCGGGAACCCTTCGCTGAAAGCTGATGACGGAAGCCGAGAACGTGCTCTACGGCGCCTCGATCAACTCCATTTTCCCGTCTCGCGTGCGATGGAGGATCATAACCTTGCCCTTCTTGTCGCGAAAGACGAACACATCGCGATCGCGAAAATGCGCTTCTTTGATGGCCTCTTCTAAAGTCATAGGGCGGATAGCGACTGCTTCATCGGAACGCACCAGGTGCACATCAGTCGTCTTGGCTATTTGAGGGAATTTGTGCACCACCACCGGAATGGCCGTCTTCTCGCTCAATCCGACAGCCGGCTGCAAGACTTCCGTCTGCGCTTCCCTTCCATTCCATTTCTTTTGCTGATGCCGTTTCTTGCTACGCCAGCGCGTCTTGTATTTGATCGCTTGAGTCTCGAGATGCTCGAACGCCTCATTAACCGCAGAAATCATGTCCCCAGCCTGAGCTAGTCCAACCAGAGGTCCGTTGCGCGGATTGATCGTGATCTCAGCCTTATGGCGATGTTTCTCTACGGCCAGGATGACTTTGCTGTCGAATTTATCGCCTAGAATTTTGCGGATTTTCGCAAGGCCGGTTTCAACTTCTTTGCGGATGGCGGAAGTGATTTCATATTGCCTGCCAGTGTATTCCACGTTCATGAGCGCCCCTCTGTTGAAGTTCTTACCATAGGAACCCGGGGACCGCGGTGGAAATTCTGAAGTGAGAAATCAGAATGCAGAATTGCAATACTCACGGGCGCTGCACCTGTTGTCTCACCTCCAGATTTTAATCTGCATTTACTTCTGCATTCTTACTTCTGACTTCTGAGTTATTTCTTCACTCTGCGCTGGTGGGTACTCGGTATGCGCATGTCTTCCCGGTATTTCGCGACCGTGCGGCGAGTGACCTGGATGCCCTGCGACTGGAGGATGCGGGTAATCTGCTCGTCGGTCAACGGCCTGGTGGGATCTTCTTCTTCGATGAGCTTCTTGACGCGGCGCTTGAGGATCAATAGCGAAGTGTTGCCGCCCTGCGGCCCATTCACGCTTTCGCTGAAAAAGTAACGCAGCTCAAAAACACCTTGCGGTGTGTGGGCGTACTTGTTCGCCACCGCGCGGCTCACGGTGGAAGGATGCACGCCAATTTCCTCAGCGACTTCCTTAATCATCATCGGTTTCAACTCGTCTATGCCTTTTTCGAGGAACTCCTGTTGACGGGCAAGAATGGAATGGCAAACCTTGACGATTGTCTGCTTGCGTTGCTCGATATTCTTGATGAGCTGAATGGCGGACTTGTAGCGTTCTTTGACGTAGTTGCGGGTATCTTTGTCATTGCCATCGCGAGTCAGAAGCCGGCGGTACGCGGGATTCAGGCGTAGCTGTGGAACATCTTCTTCGTTCATTACCACCAGCCACTCATCGCCATGCTTGACGAAGGCAACGTCAGGCTCAATGAGCCGTGGCTGCGCTTTGTTGTACCGCAATCCAGGGCGCGGATCGAGCGTACGGATATAATCCAGCGCTTGCTGCACCGCTTCGATAGGCCGGCCAAGCGCTTTCGCAATCTCTTTATGCTGCTTGAGTTGCAACGCGCGCAGGTGCTGGTCGACTATCGCGATTGCATCGTTAAGCAGTTGTGCCGTGGCCTCGCCATTGCCGTTTTTGTGCAACGCGAGTTGCTGCTCGTGATAGCGCAATTGATAGAGCAGGCATTCGCGAAGATCGCGGCAGCCAACCCCAGGCGGATCCAATTGCCGGACCACTTCGAGAGCTTCGCGCAGATCGGCAGCATTGAAATTCGGCACAAATGCTGGAGGGGCAGAAGTCGCCGATGTTGTGCTTGCCTCGTTTTTTGGGATTGCCGCCGGCTCAGCTATCGGTGCTGCAGGAGCAGGAGCAGGCGCAACTGCGGTTGCAGCTATGCCCGCCATCTCCGCTGTGACCGCAGCTTGCTCCCACTCGGAGGCAAGCCCAGGAGACAAATCACTATCGCTGATTCCATGCCCTAACTCCGTGTCAGCTCCAATGCCGAGCGCCGCCGCCTCTTTTACCACGGTCTCGACCACAGTGGCGTCGGCTTCAGGAGGCGCTGGCGGTGCGGTCCCCAGAAGCTCTTCATCAGTGGCAATCAGATATCCGTCTTCACTCAAATTCCCGATAATCAGTTCCGCGGCCTCACGGACTTGAGGGCGCACTGGCAACGATCCTAATTGCCACACGAGGTGATCAACCAGAGTGCTTGGTCTGGAAAGAAAGTTTTCGAAGGAGGGCCGCTCGATCTCTTCCATCTCTCCCGGGCTGCGATAGCCGGGATCGAGATAATCCTGAAAAAATGAGCCGAAGTCGATTTCTTCGAATGGATCTTTCTTCTCGACGGCGGCGATTGGGTTTTCTTCAGGGGTGGTGGGGCGTTCTTCTTCGCGGCGGTTGACGTCATCCAGCAGCGGAACGGAATCTTCTAGTTCCTCCAGGACCGGGTTCTCCACCATCTCCGCAGTAATCATGTCCCTGAGCTCAAGCTTGTTGAGCGCAAGCACGCTGACCATCTGCACGAGGCCCGGCGTAAGGATTTGCCTCTGTGAGACTTTCAAATGCAGCTTGGGTTGCAACAACACCATAATTCGTAAAACCCTTTAACCACGAAGGGACTTGAACCTTACCGGTTCGTGCCCTCTACACTAGCGAGAAACTCTCGCCCAGATATACCCGCCGCACTTCAGGATCGCCGCCTAACTGTTCGGGCGTTCCCTGGCGGAAAATTCTGCCTTCATTAATGATGTATGCCCGGTCTGTGACCGAGAGCGTCTCACGGACGTTGTGATCGGTGATCAGCACCCCGATACCACTCGCCTTCAAATCAAAAATAATTTTCTGCAAATCAAGCACGGCAATCGGGTCAATTCCGGAGAACGGTTCATCCAACAAAATAAATGCTGGGTTTATGCACAATGCGCGCGCGATTTCCACACGCCGCCGCTCACCACCTGACAACGCGTATCCGCGATTTAGCCGGATATGCTCCAATCCCAATTGATCGATCAGCTTCTCCATCTTCTCTCGGCGCTCGTGCCAGGAGATAGGTTGCGCTTCCAGCACCGCGAGGATGTTCTCCTCGACAGTAAGCTTGCGAAACACCGATGCTTCCTGGGGGAGATAACTGATTCCGTACTGGCGTGCCCGCAAATACATGGGCACATCTGTTATATCTTCGTCGTCGATGAGCACTCGGCCTGTATCGGGGGGGACCAGACCCACAATCGAGTAGAAAGTAGTAGTTTTGCCAGCGCCGTTAGGTCCAAGCAAACCAACCACTTCGCCCTGCTGCACGCGTAAGCTCACCCCGTTTACAACCCGGCGGCCACGGTAAGATTTGCCGACATCGTCGGTGGCCAGCGTGCGCATTTATCTTGCCACTCGCGTCTGGGTAACGGTAGGGGATGTATCGTTGCCTTCAACCAGCACCCTATCATCGTGCCTAAAGAAAGTCAACGAAACCCCGGTAATTTTGCCGTGTTCGGCATCAAAAATGCTAGGCGGGCCTCCTGTCAGGACAAATTTATCCTCGGCCGACGTGTAGACAAGCTGATTTCCCGTCGCATGCCGCCCCGGTTGAGAAATCAGCACTCGTCCCGTGGCGACGATATGATCCACCCGCCCGGTTGCCGCAAGTGCCTGAGTCGCAGCAGATTGCCCCCGCCTCTGCAAATACACATCCATCTGATTCGCGTTAATGGTCACGTCCGCGCCCTTCGCCTGCACCGCCCCATCGAAGTGTGCCTTGCGCTCGTTATCAGCGTATGTGAGTCGCGACGACGTGATTGTGACCGGAGTAACTTTCCCGCTCTTATCGGCCTGAACCAACACCGTGGAAACCATCTGCGAGGCCGAGGCTTGAGCGATTACTGATCGTTGATCACGGTCGAATCTGATTGAGGGCGCTTCGACAATGTTCGCGTCCTGCCAGAGGCGTGCGTTACCGGTGTAATCGGCGACAGCGGGACTTCGATGTGCCAGCATAGCCCGAGCAGTAACATGGATCGGGCTGGATGACGCGAGCAACGCGCCGTTCGGCTGCGATTTCAGATCGCTGTAAGTACTCTTCACATCCCCGTCCGCGAAAGCATCGCCGGTCGCGCGGTTCAGGCGCATAGAGCGTGCCGTGGTTGTCATGCTGCCATCTACGACCCGGGGCGAGCCCGCGAGAACGAGCACTTGATCTGCGGGGGTGTAGCGGGCGCGGTCGGCCCAGGCTTTGCGTTCGGCATCAACGTAAACGACGCTTCCCTGTTGAATGATCGCTTCTATCCCACTGCCCGGGCGGAAGCTGGCATCCAGCATTTCGCTGGTGCTGACTCGATCATGCTGGCCCGGATTTGTAGTCACGATGCGGGCTTCTGGCGCGCCGTGGACAGAAGCAAGCTGTCCCAGGTTGTCGAAATGTGCCTGAAATTTGCCGGCCGTCACTAGAGTGCGTTGTGGCGTGTCAGCCGCAGCCGGTTGAATCGCGATTTGTGCCGCTCCCGAGGTTTCCGCGCGTTGCAGCCGGCTCCCATCTGCAACGACGAAATCTACTGCCGCGGCAGTGAGTTCAATATCCTGCGGAGCCGCCGAGCCGGATGCCGGCGTCTGATGAGCCACCAACCTCACGTTCTCTTCCGTACGAGCGGTCGTTAGCACATTCTTTCCGGAGAAGTTCAAAATCACGCGCCCCGCGGTTCCCTCCGCGCGTTGCGCGCCGGAACTTTCCATCTGGACATCTCCGGAGAACGTCGCTGTGCGCAGGCTTCCAGAATGGCTCATCATCAGCAGGTCCAACTGCGCCGCGCGCACTTGGGTGTTCTGGGTGCCGGATGCCTCCACACGCACATCGCCAGTCGCCAGCACATGATCGACGCTGTTGTCCGGACGCAGAAATATAGTCGCCTTCTCTGCTTGTGATCGCTGGGCTCCATTCTCCACGTGAGGAAGATCGAGCACCACGACCTGCGGATTCTTCTTGATCGCCGCCCGCGTGGCAGTCACTCGCGCCGGCATCGTTGAGTTAAAAACAATGTTTACGTGTGACTCGAGAGTGAGCACGCTCGTGTTAGCGACATAGGTCGCTCCGATGGCTGAGCCGTTCGCCTGCGGAATTTCAAACTCAACCTTCTCCTTCGTGGACGCATTCCCGGTTTTCTGATTGAAGGTCAAGCCCGTCGTCTTGAGGTGAATTGGATCTTTCAATTCCTTAGGAACTGCCTGGTCGGGCTTCGTCAGTCCTTGCGGATTGGCCTCAAGATCGATCTGCACTTCACCCTGAGCAGTAACATCTCCTGATTGCGGGTCGTACAGGAAGTCCGAGCCGTAAATTTGGTCGAAGCGCGTGGAATCACGGCCATAGAGCGTGATCGCCACATCGTGCAATTCTGCGCGCCCGCCCTGTTTGAATTGAATAGCTTTGCTGGCTTGAACTTTAAACAGCGTGTGCCCTTGTTCCGAGCGTGAGATAGTGAACCCTTGCGCAGTCTGCTGCACCTCAAGGCCAATCTTCTCCGGAACTTCTTTCAGCGCATTTCTCACCTTATGCCGCGCATACAGGTACATCCCGGCCACCAGCAACACCATGCCAATGGCGCCAAGCGCGAACCAGCGGCGGAGGTGCGAAATCTGCAGAGGCATCTGAAATCAGTGTAATGCAGGCAGGCAAGGGTCGGGCTTGGCTCGATATGGAACTTGCCCGGCATCCGCAAGTCGTATTTCTCTGATCTTTGCGGTTGCTTTGCGACCGTTGCGGCTAGAAGGTCCTAACCGCCGGCCGAGCACCGTTGCTTTGTGTGTTTAGAAGCTTTCGTCCACATTCACGTCCATGATCATCAGCCCGAGCTCGGCCTGCGCTGTATCGCGCTGCTTGCGTAAACCATCGGTCTCACCCCGCAGAGTCGCGATACGGTCTTCTTGCGAATCGAGCTGCTTAGTGTAGCGTTGTAATAGCGAGCGCTCTTCCGAACTCCCTTTCAGCGCTTTCATATTCTCCCGAATGCGATTCTGGTCGGCCGTGATCTGATCACTCTCCTGCTTGCGCTGATTGATTTGCTGATCAATGCCGCCGATCTTGTCTTTTTGCGCGAGAATCCGGTTGAAGGACTGCTGCATGACCGGCGTAAGCCGTTTCTGCTGGACAAGCAAGGCGACTTCGTCGGAATCGAGGTTTGTTAGTTCGTAGGTCGTTTCCAGAGGATGAAACGATTCCACCGTTAACTCCGCCGACTTGCCTGCTTCGACCGGAACTCGAAAGCGGTGGAATGACGCCGAAGATTCCTCCGGCTTGGGAGTGCCTTTCGTCATCTCCCATCCTTCCTGCGCGGGAAATTCCACGATCACCTGGCGTGCCTCGGTATCAGCATCGCGAATCGTGTATTTCTTTTTCGCTCGCTGTTCCTGGACCAGATACATTACCCCTTTCGCAATTTTTATCCGCGTATAGGGATTGTCGCTGGCCTCGTCTTCGAACTTGACGTGAACGGCGGCGTCAGCGGCATAAGACAGCAAGCGGCGTTCGTCGGGATGAATGTTCTCCAGGACGCCCTCCCCAGCGAAAGCATCGGCTTCGAGCACATTGAAGCTGCCCGCGTCGAGCACCTGCCCGCTGGTGTTCTTGATCCAGACGGCCCGCAGCGGCGGCGAATTTTCATTCCACAGTGTGACTTTCTCTGCCTCGATGTGATTCTGAAGAATGGGCACCAATGCCGATTGATTTCGCGCGATCGAGATCTTCTGTTTAACGTTGTATTCGAAGAAGTCGCCGGCGGATTTGCCCTCGGCCTCGGCGGACTGCTTACCAGCGATACCCACAAGCGAGGCGGACTGCGTAAACACGTTTGCTGCGCTGGCCTGAACCTCAACAGTTTCGGTGGCCGGTCCAACCTCCAGGGTCGCATCGATCTCATTTGTACGGCCGACGCCCAAATAGAAGTTGCTCAAGTCGTAGCGCTTGAAACCTGGGGAGCTTACGAAGAGCGCGGAGTTACCCGCCTGAACATTGCTGAAGCTGTAATGGCCGCGAGAGTCCGTTGTCGTCACCTGAGATGCACCGGTTTCCTCATTGCGAACCGTCACGCGAGCGCCTGGAATGACCGCTCCGGCGGGATCCTTCACGACTCCTTGCAGGCTGCTAAGCACGCCTCCGGCACGCAACGCACCGGCGGTGCCGCCACTCACGTCTCCGCCCAATCCGCTCGCCGGAATCGGTTCAGCCACTTGCAACGACGCCTCGTGCGACTGCGGTGTCAGCATCACTGACTCGGGCAACGCGATCACCGGACGTCGCGTGTAGAACGGCTGCGAGACATTCTGCACAAATGACTGTGGCGCACCCGCTACCAGTGAAAGCTGGACATCTTTCCAGTCTTCGCCGATTGTGTTATCGACGATTGCCCAGCCCTGCAGCAAGGGCTTTTCTCCAGGCTTGTCTGGAAAAATAATTCGATATGTGCTTTTCCAGATCGGCACTTCGCTGATGTAGCTAACAAACACGTCGCGATCGCCCGAACCCGAAGCAGTCAGTGCCATGCGGCGCACGTCTCGCGCACGGGAAGAGCCGATCAGGCTCAGATAACGCCCGACTTCATCATTCAAGTCGCGCTCAGCGATTCGCACCGAGGTGGCAGGATTGAGCTCGAAATTCTTCATCTCACCGCCATCAGTCATGACCGAAAAGTCGGTCACGTCAACGAAGTTGCCTTTCGCATCTTGCCGACGGCTGGATTCCACGCTGAGCAATCGTCCCACGGCAGAACTCGCGCCGCTGTGAACCTCAACGCGCGCACCACGCATAGCTTGCAGAAATCCTGCTCTTGTTACCTGCTCTCCAAAGGGTAGGCGCAGTGATTTCAATCGCTCGTCAAGCGGAGCAATCGAGTTATAACGAACTGAGGAGATACGCCCGTCTCCCAGATCAACCGCTGTAAGAGACTTGAGCACATCGTTGAGTTGCGATGAAGTGAAATCAATGCTGAGGTCCTGCGTGCCGTGCACACGGGCGGTGTGTTCAAAATATCCCACGCCATTTTTGTAGAGCACAACGCGCTTTACTGGAAGCACGTCCGCGGGACTCGTGGCCTCGGCTGACGGTGATTGCGGCTTGCGAAGATTGGCTGGTTTGGTTTGTGCAATTGTGAAGCTGACGAAGAAGAGAACTCCGAATGCGAGAACAGACCTGCTCATATTTACCTCCAACGCTGAACCGGGAGTTTAGCTACTCTGCTGGATTCGGAGTAGTAGGAAGTTGGTTGCCAGGAAGAATCAGATACCCGTTGCCGTGGACTTTTCCGGCTCGGTTGCCGTCGCGTCGGTTCTGGCCGGAGCTATGAAATCTCGTAGGGAAAGCTCAAGCCCTCCTAGTTCTGGATGCTCATTCTGATCGAGGCTAAAGGCGATATCGAGAGTATCTCCGGGAAGCAATTGCGCTTGCTGAATGCGTTCGGCGAGGTTCCAGCCGAGCGCATCGAAGCTGATGGATTTCCGCCAGTTGTTCGACTTTCCCGTTTCGTCGTGGCGGTGGAACGTTGATGAATCCGGATGGCAGCGAGGCGTGACGAGCCTTGCAAGATTGCTTGATTCTCCCGCGGAAAGTCTGAGCTTAACGTGCCGCTCTTTCATGATTCGGGGCGGCGCCTTTAGACAAACATTACGCGCCATGAACAACGGCTCCGGATTGCCCACACCGAAAGGCTCCAGCCGGCGCAGGGCCTGAAAAAGCTCCGGCGTAACCTGATCGAGCGCAAGCTCGGCATCGACGGCGATGCTGAGCTGGAAGTCTTCCAAAGCCAAATGCTGGCGAGCATAAGTATCGAGATGCGCGCGAAGATTTTCCACTTGCGATGACGGCAACGAAAAACCCACCGCATGCGCATGGCCGCCGTAGCGGCTAAACAAATCCGCACAGGATTCGAGCGCATTCAGCAAGTGAAAGGTGGGAATGGAGCGGCCCGAGCCGTGTGCCTCATCTCCGTCGCGCGAGATCACCAGCGCCGGGCGTCCGTAGCGTTCCACCACTCGCGTGGCGGTAATTCCGATCACGCCGCGATGCCAGCCATCTCCATCGATCACCGCGCAGAATGCCTCTCGAAGCGCGGGCTCCTGCTCGATGCGCAACTGAATCGCGTCCATGATGCGGCGTTCTTCTTCCTGACGTTCGGAGTTGAGCTGGTCTAATCGATTAGCAATTTCCCGCGCTCGAGCAGCATCCTTCACGCTGAAAAGGTCGATTACGTCCCGAGCAACGTCCATGCGCCCAGCGGCATTCAATCGCGGCGCAATGCGGAATGCCACCTCCCCAGAATTCAACGGACGCGCAGCCGCAAGTTGCGCCACCTCAAGCAGCGCCTTCAACCCGGCATTAACCGGCGCTCGCAAGCCTTCCAAACCAAGCTTCGCGAAAACACGATTCTCGCCAGTCAGCGGCACAGCATCAGCGATCGTGGCAATGGCCACAATTTTCATGAAGGAAGCCAGCAGACGCGATTGATCTCGTTGCGTCAGCCGCCGCTCCATCAATGCCTGTGCCAGCTTGAAGGCTACCCCCGCGCCGCACAGCACTTTGCATGGATATTCGCATCCCGGCTGATTTGGATTCAGCACTGCGAGCGCCGCAGGCACGCCTTCATGCCCAGGCAAGTGATGATCAGTCACAATCAAGTCCACGTCCAACCGTCGTGCGGTCTCTGCCGCCGCAAAGGCGCGAATGCCTGTATCCACGCTGATTATCAGGCGAATGCCGGCCTCAGCGGCGCGTTCGATCACGTCATCTTTCATTCCATAACCCTCGCGAATGCGATGCGGAACATGGAAATCAGACGAGCCGCCGCACAGTTCAATGGCGGTCTTCAGAATGACAATCGCCGTAGTGCCATCGACGTCGTAGTCGCCGTAGATCAGGATCCCTTCTTTGCGTTCGATGGCTGCGTCCAGACGATCGACCGCGGCTTGCATGCCGCTCATCGTGTACGGCGAATGCAAATGAGAAAGTGACGGAAAGAGGAACCGTTCAGCAGCCTCCGGATCAGCGATGCCACGTGCTGCTAGCAAGCCAGCGAGAGTGAAGGCAAGCTGCGGATCGCCAGGCGCTATAGCGCTGCGTAATCGCAGCGCCTCGCTCAGCAGGTGTACTTGATTTGAATCAACGTCCTTGAAAATCCAGCGCAATTTAATATTGGGGGTGGAACGGTCTTAGGGTAACACCTGCTACATCACGGCTCATCATCCTGGTCCGGCTCATCAATGGGAATTCCGCCAAAATCTTCTGACAGTTCCACGAGCCGCTGATAGTGGTCATACCACTCGGTGGAAGCTTCGCAGACCAGCATCACTCCCTGGTGCGCGAATCCTAGCTGCACAAATCCGGTCTTGCCGACGTACGTGCGCAGCCAGCGCGCATCCTCTACATCTTCATCGTTGGTAAACTCGGCGTTGCCCAACCGCTCGAGCATCTCGTCAAGTTCCTCGCGCCGTAGCGACCAGGAATCCATTGTCAGAAATGGCGCACCGGCCGCCTTGGCCAACTCCACAAAATCTTTCCAGCTTTCGGGATTTTCTCCGCCCTTCCAGACAATGCTCTGCACTTCATCATGATCCACGTAGCCATGAAAGCGGCGCATGCCGTGGCCCTCGATGAAGGCGATCATGTCATCTTTCAATCCGGAAAGATCGTCTGGGGTGGGAGACATCGTTAGCGCCTGTTGCCCAGCATTGTAAGCCTGTTGTTGGTGGTTTGTCGTCAGTCGTTGAACGCTTGCTGTGCACTGCTACGGTTCGGCGCGGCGCCTTATCCAACGACAATCGGCCAACGGCTAGCGACCGATTTGCCTGTGTTAAACTCATCAAACACAAAACTTCTAACCTCACATGCTTCTTTCGAAAGAATATGTGGGCTATCTGGCCCGCGAAGTTACCAAAAAACTGATTGCTGGAGAGTTCATCGAGACCAAGAACGTGCCTGCCGTTAAGGAAAGAGTGCACGCATCCATGCTCGAGGAATTGTCGCTCGAGGACCGCATTAACGACGAAGTTCGCGTCATTTTGGAAGCTTATTCGGAAGAGATGCGCAAGAGCGGCGCCAACTACCAGGAAATGTTTCGCAAGGTGAAGAATGAGCTCGTCCGCAAATATAAAGCTGTCCTCTAGGGGGCGCCTTGAAACACCTGTTCCGCAGAGCACCGCCGGCAAATTTTCCCCCACCTCTCAGCCCTATGCGCTCATCCAACTAGACACAGCCCGTGTTATCCCGCATTCACCTCCGGATATCTGCTGCTGTGATCTTCGCAATTCTGCTCCCAACTGCCGCCCGCGCGGACGCTTACGTTCAGGGCACTCTTCTTGCCATACACAAGAAAGTCCAGACCACTCCAATATCATGGCTTTGGAACACAGTCGTGACCTCCTACGATACCGTTCACTACGATCTTCGCATCTGGACGGGAAATCAGATCTACATCGCTGAATACGTGCCGCTGATTCAGCCCGACGGGCCGCTGCCCACTGAGTGGCAAACTGGCCGACCCATCTCCTTCCGCATCGAGAAGCGCCAGCTTGTGATCAAGCTCTCCTATGGAAATGAAATTCGCACCAATTTACTTCGCCGCGAACCTGCCCACTCTCCATGAATGCTGCGAGCGCTTTTTGTCCACCTTCGCAATCGCGTGTACACTGGAAAATTCAAAACCAATCAACAGGGTGGATAGTGAGAATCAGCCGCGACAAAGTGAATAAAGTAGCGCACGTGGTCAGCGACGCGCTCGCCGAAATGAACGAAGTCGACTTTGTCGAAGATCGCAATACGATACGCCTGGAAGTGCGCAAGGTTCTCGAGGAATTGCTGAATCAGGAGGAGAGAATCGATCAGGCGGCCCGCCAGAAGATCGAGAACCAGAAGCGCACCATCCTCGAAGGCAGCCAGGAGTGGGACATCCTCTATCGCAAGTATTACAACGAAGAAGTAAAGAAACTGGGCTTCTAGCCTCCCGGCCCCGAGGCCACAACTGTCAGCCGCAGCCCCTTTCATTCAGAGGACGCAATAATCGTAGCTTGTTCACCCGCTTTCACTGACCCTGCGCGACACAGGAACAATCATCTCGTAACATAACTGCAGGAGATGCTTTGCCTCAGCTCAGCCAATTATCGACGCTGGTGAAACAGGCTGCGCGCGAAGCCGGATTTGATCTGGCTGGCATTGCTCCTGTCCACGACGCGCCTGAACTGAATTACTTTCCCGAGTGGATAGCTGCCGGCCATGCTGGAGAGATGAAGTATATGGAGGCACGCGACGAGGCCGGACGGCTGAAGCGGGCGTCTCTGCGACACGCCGTGCCCTGGGCCCGCAGCGTGGTTGTGTGCGCAATCAACTACAACACGGCTCAACCATACTCAACTGAAGTGAACGACTCGCAGCGCGGCTGGATTTCCCGCTATGCCTGGGGCGAGGACTATCACGATGCCGTGATGGCGAAGTTGCGAGCAGTCGAACAGCAACTCCACCAGGAGTGCGGTGAGCGAGAAGCACCAGAATTACAGACGCGCTGCTACGTCGACACGGGCCCGCTGGTCGAGCGTGTTTACGCCAAGTACGCTGGAGTTGGTTGGATCGGCAAGAATACTTGCATTCTGAATGAGAAGCTCGGATCGTGGTTGTTTTTGGGCGTGATCCTCACATCCCTCGAGCTTGCGCCCGACCTGCCCGCGCCC
>WNEO01000143.1_pt1 | contig 16139 bp, 28 predicted proteins | sample 5399941 | NCBI WGS metagenome assembly WNEO01 (sample SAMN13153328, study PRJNA577476) | soil metagenome | isolation source: 20 cm grassland meadow soil 2 days after 3rd rain plot 2 | place: USA:California | collected 2015-11-11
AACATTTCCATTCCGGTAGCGAACGTTACCGCTCCGGTCGCTACGCAGCCGACCGCTCCCACGCAGCCGACGCAACCCACCATTCCCACACAGCCCGTCGCACAGCCGACACCGCCGGCAACCGCGCCAAACTCCATGGAAGACGCGATGGCTGCGTTCGCCCGACGGGAGGCGGAACTCGCGGCACGTGAGGCGGCATTGAACGCACAGACGGCGGCGCAGGCACAGTCGGTCACCGCAGAGCCACAGCCCGTCCCGCCGGTAGAGCAGCCCGTGGCTGCTGCGCCGGCCGTGACACCACCGCCTCCGATGCCGTTCTGACGTAAGGAAAAGATGGGAGCCGGGTGAAACAGGAGGGCCGGCCATGACAGATAGTGGGCTGAGTCTGTCGCAAGTAGACGATCCTGAGCTCGATTATTGGATCGACCTGTGGGTCGGCGAGTGGCGAAAGTTTAAGCCACGATGTGGAGAAATATATGAAGATCGCGGTGTTCGAACCTTATCCTCGCATGTGTGGTGTGACCACGTGGACATGGCACATGGCACAAGGTTTTCGCGATCTTGGACACGACTGTGACGTGGTCAACTTCACCAAGTCAGGTCGACCACGTAAGACGTCGTCAATTCGTAAGGATGGCGTGACGTTTGGCATGGGTTGGCGGTGGTGGCACGAAGCTGCGGATGTCACAGGTAAGTTCGACGACGCACCGTCCATATTGGACACCTACGACTTGATCATTCTCAACGAACCAAAGAATGGCACGGCGGACCGCGATGCCGTGCGTGCAAAAGAGCTTCCCGAATACATCAAATCGCTATCGCGCACGAGCACACCCTGGATGACCATTCTTCACGCACCGCAGTATGACCCGAAGCGATCAACGTTTATCGAGTCCTGTTTGGACAGTGGTAAATTCACCGGGCTGGCGATCGAACATCAACCAGGTTCTTACGAATCCGGTGAGTGGGCCTTCGCCGGCCGCATTACCAAGATCCAGCAGTGGCCGTGGCTGCCCTACCGCATGAAGCACGTGATCACACCGACACCGCGTTATCGCATCGTGGGTATGTCAGGTCGCATGGTTCCAAACAAAGGTCCAGCGGTACTCGCATACTACAGTGATCAACTACCGGAGAACTGGCGCACCAGACTGCACGGTGCCGAATCCGGTGGGAACGGTCCGGCGGTGTCATATGGAATCTACGAGGCGCTCGCACGATATCACGGTTGGATTGGCCGGCGGGTCGGACAGAAAGAACCGAAGGTCGACGAGATTGGCAACTCTGGTGACACGATTCATCAGTGGCCGTGGTGGCTCCAAAAGAATGGACGTGTACTCGAATACGTTGCCACGTACGATGATCCGTTCAAGATCTGGCAGGAGTGCGCGGTTGCGGTCAACCTGACGCAGAAGAAGTTCGCGGTAGGACTGGAATACACGATGCTCGAGGCCATGAACGCGGGCTGCGCGGTCGTGATGCCGGCGTACTGCTTCGGACGTACCGGTCGAGAGCAGTACGCGGCGTACACATTGGACAGATACGACACGACCATGGGAATCTCACGTGATTACGGCATGCGTGTTGACTCGCTAGGTGAGGGTGTCGGTGATGAACTCGTCATGCAGTTAAACGCCGCATGTAAGCAATTCGAGGCAGGGTACGATCCCAACACGAACCTGCGCGCGTTGGCCACCTATCATGCACCGAAGCATCTCGCGAAGAAGATTCTAGAATCACTGTGATATCAGGAAAGTAGGAAGATCATGTGTGACTGTCCCGCTCATCAGTCGCTTGTAGACTGCACGTGCAGTTGTGATCACACCAATGATCGCTTGATCCAGCTGCGCGAAAAGATTCGTGCATATGAAAATGAGTGTGAGAATCGATGGCGATGGCTCAAGTCCACCGTGAACCTGCAGCTGTACGGATTCGAAGAGCCGCTTCCTAAGACAGGTTCAGACCTCGCTGACTACATAACCGTCAACGCAACAGCACTCACGGCTGAACTTGGCGAGGCACTCAAAGAGGTCGGCTGGAAACCGTGGTCCCAACCGCGTGGTTGGCTCAATCGATCGGCGTTCCTCGGTGAGTGCGTCGACATGGGACACTTCCTCGCCAACATGCTTGCTGCGGCAGGGATCTCCGACGACGAGTGGGAAGCCGCGTATCAGCGCAAGCAGCAGGTCAACCTCGAGCGTCAGGCGCGTGGTTACGACACGCGCAAGGAGAAGTGTCCGGCGTGCGGACGTGCATATGATGACAATGGGGTGCGTTGTCGACCCGCGCAAACCAATGAGGCTGGCGTGTATCCGGATGAACGCATGCCTTACTGTGAGGATTACGGAACACTCGAAATCACTACGGCGTAAGGAATGTCAGAAACCGGTCTTCGACGACATCGACGCACGATGCGTTCGTTCCACGAAATCCATGGATACGGTCCATGGATGTGTTATTGGTGTGGAAATGTGGTCAGCAAGATCGGTCGAACTACGTGGGATGGCAACGTTCATCATCTTGACGGTGATAAAACAAATGACGCAGGTGGCAATCTAGAAATAGGACATACAATTTGTCACCAACATTCACATGACATAACCGACGAGATGAAGCAACAAATTAGTGATAAACTAAAGGGTCGTCCATCTCCTACAAAAGGTATGACATTTTCTGCGGAGGTTAATGCAAAGAAAAGTCGTCCTGGCGAGACTAATCCATTCTACGGTCATCGTCACGATATAGAGTCACTCACCAAGATGCGACGTCCACGACGTCGTCAAACTTGTGTCGATTGCGGTGATGAATACGCGATGAACTGGATCAATCGACATAAGAAGGAGGGCTTGTGTATCGTGCGGTAGATGTGCTTGGATTTGCTGGTGGATTTACGTTAGGTACCGTGCAGGCCGGGTTCGAACTTGTTGGTAAACGCGAACTACCTGGTGGTTTTGGCGTCGACAACTGCTTAGTAAACCGTCATCTCCTAGGACACAATTGGGATGTGCAAGTTGGCACTCCCGAATCGTGGGAGGTGATGCCTGAAGCAGAGCTGGTGTTTGGTAACCCGCCCTGCTCTTGACTCCGGGTTTTCCTTGATGACCGACAAAAATTCGCGTGGCATGGATGCCAAGGTGAACGAGTGCATGTGGGCGTTCGTCGGCTACGCCGCACGGTGTAAGCCCATTATCGCGGCATTCGAGTCGGTGCGACAGGCGTACACCAACGGTCACCCACTGATGACCAAGCTGCGCGCTAAACTTGAAGCTGAGACCGGCTGGCGATACAACCTCTACCATGTCATTCATAACGCATACGAGGTTGGCGGTGCGGCTATTCGTCGCCGCTACTTTTGGGTGGCGGTACGTGATGACCATCCGTTCGGCGTGCGATTTCCGCACGTTCGTCAACCGGTGCTCCGCGACGTGTGGGAGGACCTAGGTGGTCTCCAAGCGACGTGGGAGACGCAACCCTACAAACGACCCGCCACGTGGTGGTCAGCTGCCCACGTGAGGAAAGAGGGCATGCTCGGGGTCGACGGTCACGTGGGACTAACGTCATTGGCGGCAGATCGCATCAACGACGTGCTCCAGATGGCGAACTTGAATGGCGGGTGGCCGGTTCACACGTCGCTCAGCACGATGCTCAAAAGTCTTTACGAACGACACGGTAAGCTTCCCGATTCGTGGAATTATCGCATCGATCGATTGATTGAGAAGAACTTTGAGATGGGATTTACCATTCCCTATCGGTGGCATCCAGAACGTGCGGCACGGGTCATCATCGGTGGCGCGCTCAACCTCGTCGTGCACCCGTGGGAGGATCGACTGATCACGCACCGTGAGGCGGCACGCGTGATGGGATTTCCGGATGACTGGCGCATCAGCACGATGAAGCGCACGTCCGCGCTGCGACTTACGTGGGGTAAGGGCATCACCGTCCAATGTGGATCGTGGTTATCCGGACACGTGAAGGACGCACTTGACGGCAATCCAGGTGAAAATTCCGGGGTGCAAGTTGCCGATCAAGAGTGGGTGATCGAGTCCACACCAAAGTATGGTATCGTCCAACGCACAAACAATGACATCGCGGAAGGAATTGTGAATGTCTGAAGATGCCAACGTCGCTCTCGAGGCGACCGAAGAGGCTGCGGCACCGACGTCGAACGGTCATCGTGGACGTCCGCGCCCCCAGGCGACGATCCAGCGGGACGACGCGGTCAAGGCCGCGCTCGCGGAGGGTCCGCTGACACGCAAGCAGCTTGCCGAAAAGCTGGGCTGGGAGTCGAAGGACGTGTATGCGTCGCTGTGGCGGTTGCGCCACTACGACAAGCAGGTCGAGAAGCTCGAGGGTAAGAGCGAGTGGTCGCTAACCGCTAGCTAGTCGAACGACCCGAGCGCGATCCGAGCGACGTCCGCGCGTCGCTCCGCACCCTGTACCGATCATGGTACGGGGTGCACGCGTATGTTAGAGATTAACCAAGTCGCACGTTGATCTTGCTAGGTTCGCGCTGGTCACCGCATCGGCAACGATGCTTTAGACCGTCTGAGTCACTCTCTCACGCACTCAACCCCACCTCCGGTACGGATACCCTAGCTCAAGTTTTCGATAGTTTCCGCTGGTCAGGGACGTCTACGATGCGTGTAGTTGCAATGAGCTACTAACTAGTTACAAACCACGCCGTATAACGCACGTCTGCCGGCAAGCATCCGTTATACGGCAACGGAAAGCAACGTGTCATAGCTTAGCGTATTAGCTTTAACTTGTTACCAAGCTGTTATCTCAAAACACTGTTTTATCACGGCTTTGTGGTAATGTCTTACCTGTACCACCCGGGCACTGCGGTCCTACCCCGCGCGATCCGGTTGATCACACAGGTATCCCGGCACGCGGACCCTCGAAGGCGCCATGATCACGATGTGAATCGTGCGGCGCACGCGACGCTAACAGCAGTGAACCAGCGGGTGTGTTGATCTTCCTAAATATTGACGCTGGCGAGGCGTCCGGGAATGATCCACTCGCTGGGCCGCGCGCGGTCCGCCCTCCAATGAATAAAGCTGCGGAGATGGCGCATAATAGCACGAATAAGGTACGCGACGATATGAGCGTACGTGGATGCGATAGCAATAGGCGCATCTGGGGCAGGTTTGGAAAACACAGTTATTGGGCTCGATGGTTCGATTCCATCGCCTGTCACCAAGGCCCGCCATGGCACCCCCGAGTAATTGGGGCGGGTGAAGAAGGGTGCCCCTAATTTTGCGACGCACATAGACGAGTATCTACCGACCTCGTCCCGCGTCGTAATTCGGGCTTGATGGTAGAAACGGCAGTTCCTAGAAGCATGCATCTGGGACGCGTGGTTCGATCGCCACACCGTCGGGGTGCGATGCCCTGCAGGTCCACTATTTCGTGACACGTCATGGTAACGCATTTGTGATTGGATGGCAGAGGATCAATTTCCAAATAGATCACCCCGGAAGAAACAAATGCGTTGCCTTGTCGTTTCACGAGATGTTTTTCGGAATAGGAGGAAAAGAAAGATGCCGAACTACGAGTTCACTCCTGAACGTGGTTTTCGTCTCGACGAGGATCGCGTTAGTGTGAAGCCGCAGCCTTCATTGCTGCGTGCGTTGTACAACAACTCGGTGGCACTGTTCGATGCGGGCGTCGTCGCCGGTACGCACGACGCACAAACCAATCCGACCGATCGACGCGCGTTGCGCACGCATCGCACGTTGTTCGAGGCCATATCGATCTACAACAACCCGCAGTCCAAGGCGTACTCACACGGGTATTTCATCGGATTCACGAGCATTCGCGGTGACGTGCACGACGTGGTGTGATAAGGACGAAACGCCGTAAGGCGTCGACGCATTACGTGCGTCCTGACGAGTCCAGTAGGAAAGCAGGAAAAAATCATGACCACATTTACACCGCTCGATTCTGGTCACGTTCACATGCGTCCAGAAGATGTTCAAGAGTGGTTGTCTCACCATGGCTTCGAAACGCTCAAGCAGCGCGTGAACGTTCTCATGCGTTCATTCGCGGGCACCGTTCGCTTCGTTTGGGACGGTATCGCGTACGAGTTCGTCTACAGCAACATCGGTGAGTTCGATTGGTACGACGTTCGTAGCTTCAATCTCGTGGTGTGAATGGAAAATCATGACGATGGAGCTTCGCGATATCGCAACAAACGTCGGTCACACCTCGAAGCATCTGATCACCTCGTGGTTGCTCTGGCACCACGTGCCTGATCTGGTCGAAACGCTGCTCGACGCCATCGGCGGTGAGGGCGTCTTCGAAAGCGACGGCATGCAGCACCGCGTGCGATATGTCGCCGACACCGACGACTACGCGGTTCGCTCAATTCCGTTAGTATGACAGGACGAAACGCCGCGAGGCGTCCACGTGTAATGCACGTGCTGACGAGTCCAGAAGAAAGAAGACAATTAATGTCATCGATCGAACTTGATTTCATGTACGAAACGGATCCACAGTCAGAGGCAACGGCATTTGCCGCACGATTCGATGCGCAGGCCGAGGTGATCACCGAACATGGTCCTGCTGGTGGTTGGCCCGTCGTGCGATTCACCGGTACCACCGAGGCGATCAAACGTCTTGAGTCTACGTACAATGACCAAGCATATGATGGCCAAGCAAACATCGGTTTAACGTAGGACGAAACGCGCCACGTGCGCGTCCACGGATTGATTCCGTGCTGATGAGTCCAGGAGGAAGAGATCATGCAGTCCTTGACCGATCACATCATCGCCGAGCAGAATCGTCCGAACGTCCACGCTTGGGCGCGGTTGACGCTGCTCGATGATGGTCGCATGTCTGTTCGCGCGCGTGACTTCGCACATGCGAACGCACTTGCCACGAAGTTCCAACGGCTCGGTGCGCACGTCCGCCAGTACGGTGTCGTGCTGATCGTGACCGAAGACATCGACACCAAGCTCGCGAACGACAAGCTCCAGCGGGTGACCGGTAACGCACCGCAGGCACGCCGGATGCGCGACTACCACAACACCCCGTGGTCAGAAAACCCGGAGCGTCTCGCGGCGCATCTCGACCGATTGGCATTCTGATGAGCATCGCAGGATTCAGCCTGCTGCTCGCACTGATCTTGGTCGGTTTGACCTACGGCATGCTAGAAGTGTTGATCAAGCTGTCTGATCGCGAATGCGGTTGTGACGACTTCGAGTAAGAGGACGAAACGCCGTGAGGCGTCCGCACGTTAGGCGTGCGCTGACGAGTCCGAAAGAAAGAATTAAAACCCATGGCGAAACTCAAGTGTCAGGCTCACGGACGACGTGTATACGTGTGGGAAGATGACAATGGCGTCGTAACGGTACATCGTTCTGATGGTACGCGATGCGTGGTCAATCCATTGGTTGTCATCAATGATCGTGTGCGCACGCCCACCGAATTGATTGGATTGACGACGTGGAGCTGAAGACAGGTGCGGAAGCACGCAAGTTGTCCGATGTGGACGTCTGGATTCAACTCACGCTCGCGGATCTCGCGGTGTATGAGGAAGAATTCGAAGACGAACCACCTGCAGACTTCTCGCAGGACACGCTGATCGAAGAGATCAAGCGTCGCTGGGGTTCGGATGCGCTCGACCGTGTCGCTACGGTGATCACCGGTGGTCACTTCTCACCGGATGACGAATTGCGTTGGTTGCGCAGCGGCGATACCGAATCATTCATGCAGCTCGTTCGTGGCGAGCGCGAGCCGATGTCATTCGGCATCGGCACGGACAACTATTTCAACTAAGGACGAAACGCCCGAACGGGCGTCCACGCGTCATGCGCGTGCTGATGAGTCCCCCATGCCCGGTTAAGCTCATCAGATGGCGGGTCCGAAGCAGGTCGATGGATGCGCGTCGGGAGACGCTCTCCTAGAAGACCGCCCGCACGTTTTGTCCCGGCGTCGGGTTCGGCGACGTCGGGTTCTACAAAGCCTTGGAAGAGAAGGAAAAGATCATGCCGAAGCTCCGGCTTGCGGTATTCGTCAAGCTTCCCATCGAGTTCAACAACGAACAAAACACGTGGCGTTTCGAAGGAATCGTGAACAGCTTTACAACGGTCAGTGAAATCGAAAAGACCGTTTTCAATTTGAACGAGAATGGCGAGGTCTACGTCGTGATGCTTCCCATGTCGGATCCCTCGTAAAACAAACAGGTCGAAACGCGCGCGAGCGCGTCCACGGATGACGTCCGTGCTGACGAGACCCATTCGGAAGAAGAGACAAATTAATGACACACGAACAGGCACGTGAAACGATCTACGAGCTCGGTATCTACAACCTCGAGACCGGTCGAAACGAGGTCACCAAGCCGACCAGTCGCGACGACGCGCTGATGCAGATCGCACGCGCGCGGTCGGATCGCCCGCACGAGTCGATCGTGCTCAGCACGGTGGAGGTGTTCCAATGAGCGGTTTTTTCAAGAGCTACCAGCCGAAGATCGGCGAGGTCGTCCGCGGCGTCGGGCGATCCGGTAAGACGTACGTAGGTGCGTACCGCCGATCGTCGCCACTGAACGCGTTCGATAGCGTACTCACGCTTGAGGGTCGCGCTGGTCGGGTGTACGTGCGAACGGACTCGCTCGAGCCGATCAATCCAGACGAGCCGATTGACTGCGAACTATGCGGCGAACCGGTTGACGATGAAACGGGAGAATTCTGGGATGGCATTCAAGAGCGCGGTGTCGTCGCGCACACGCAGTGCGGGACGGACGCTGGCTTCGATCTGGCGTGACGATCTGGAGCGTCCAGATCGGATCGCCCTGGTGGCGTTCATCGTGTTCGTCATGATCGTCATGAGCGTGCCGGTGATTCGATCGTACGTGATCGATGACATCATCACGCCGGTGTACGTCATGATCGTGTTCGGCTGGCAGATCATCTTCAACGTGATTTTCTGACGAAAGAACGTTCGCTACCGTAAGCAGGTCGAAACGTCGCGCGTAGCTGCGCGACGTCCGCACGTCACGCGTGCGCTGATGAGACCGAGGAGATGAAGGATCATGAAGACTACCGCCACCAAGCGTCACCTCGTGACCGAGGCGCTCGCGCTACACCTGGGGTACAAGGTCGACGGCAAGACCGGACTGGTCGATGGCGTCGACATCCGCAACGCGCTCGCCGAGGTGGCCATCAACGACATCGCGCCGACGCGTCGCGTCGGTCTCGGTGCCGCGGCCGGCGTCGCCGGTGTGGCGTCGTTCGGCCTGCTCGCCGCGCCGCTCGCGCTGCTCGGCTTGAAGAAGAAGAACAACTCGAGCGTGACGATCACGCTCTACCCGAGCACAGATCAACCGGCCAGTCAGCCGCGGACGTTCGATGCCAAGCTGATGCCACTCGCGATCAAGTTTGCAGAGCGTGTCAACGCCCAGAAGTGAGGAATCCAAAGTGGACATTCTCTACACGATCGAAACCGACGGTTGCGATCACGTGGTGCTGCGTAACGCAACCGGCGAGATCCTCAACTACGTCGACGCGAACGACGCCGTAGGTGTAGCGGAAGTGGCGCGTCGCGTTGGCACAATGGTGTCAACACACGTCGCCACAGATTGGGAGCCCAACGGATAGCAGGTCGAAACCGTCCGATGTGGACGGTCCGCACGTAATGCGTGCGCTGATGAGACCAGTAGGAAAGAAGGAATCGGATGACGTACACCGTGACCGAGCAGTGGCGTGCGGATCGACTGACGCGCGGTACGCGCATCAACGACTTCGGTGAGCAGGTCGTCGTGGCCGTTCGACCTAAGGCCAAGTACACCTACGTCGATCTCGCACCGTCGCTCGACAGCGACGACGTGACCACGGACGTCAAGTTCGGAAACGACGAGCTCGTCTCCGTTCTGCGTACCAAGAACACGCCTGAAGAGCAGGCGGTAATCGCACTGGACTACGCACAGAAGCGCGTTGAAAGTCAGGCACGTGAGGTGCTCCAACACACGCCCACCGAGCGACTCATCGCGTTGGTCCAAAGTCACGACGCACGACAGAAACACAGCCGTCGTAACATCGGCGGGCAAGTGCTGGACTGGTCGAGCGGTTCCGGTTATCTGGAGCTGCAGGCGACCTACGACGTGTATGCCGCGGTCGACAACACACGACGTCGACTGATCGAGCGATTCGGCGAGAGTGAAATCACGTGGCTCAGCGCGATGACGGTGGTCGCCGACGAGCGAAGCCGGCGAGACACGCTCCCGTCGTCTCCGATGTCCCGCTCTACCAACGGCTTCAGCAACATGCTCGAAGATCTCTCGCTGTGGGCGTGGGACAAGTTCATCGATCAGCTGAGGTGGCTCGGTTCACCGCAGATCTTCGCGGACGAGCTCAAGCGACTCGAGCGGCTGACGCCGCTCGAGGAACAGCATGGAGTGTAATTGATTAAGGAGGTGCAGAAGATGGCATTTCGACTTCCCTGCCAGGAAGACCCGGAGCTGATGTTCTCGGTTGACCCTCGAGACGAGGCGCGCGCCAAGCTGGTCTGTGCCTCGTGCCCGGTCCGCGAGGCGTGTCGCTCCTACGCGCTCGAGACGGGTCAGGACTACGGCGTGTGGGGTGGCACCACGGCGGACGAGCGACGCGCGCTGCGCGCTGCTTGGCTGCGCCGACAGCTCGCGCACGCATGACGAAACGTCGCGGGCGTCCACATCGGACGCTCGCGACGTCTACCGGACGAACGCCCTTTCCCGGTACTGATGAGTCAGGGGCTAACAGGAAGAGAATGACAAATGACGTCGACCGAAGGTTACGCCGACAAGATCGACAAGCTGCTTCGCAAGGCGGAAAGCACCACGCCCGCCGAGGCGGAAGCCTTGCGAGACAAGGCTTATGCATTGATGACCAAGTACGCCATCGACCAGGCGGAGATCGACGCACGTCGAGCCGCGAGCGGTGGTGCGCGCATTGTTGAGAAGATCGTCGAGCGGTCCGTGGACATCACGGGCATTTTCCGCTTCGGCCTGCTCGAGGTGGTTCACAACGTCACGATGGCGTTCGAATCCGTCAATGCCTACATGATTAAGGACTTCCGGGTCAAGGTCGAAAAGGCCGATGGCAATTTTCGATGGGCATCCGCCGTGCGCTACTACATCGTCGGCTTCGAAAGCGACGTCAAACAGATTCTCTTGATGGTGACGTCGCTTCAGCTGCAGGCCGCAGCTGAGATGGTGCACTGGTGGAACGCAGATCCCGCACACAAGACGTGGGAACGCGGCTTTTCGTTCCGAAGCAAGCGACAGTTCATCATCAGCTTCGGTAAGGGCGCGGGTCAGAAGATCCGACTGTCCGCACGACGTGCGCGCGCCGGTGCGTCCAGCGGCGCCGAGCTCGTGTTATACGACAAGCGACAGGAGGTCGACCAGTACATGTCGAACATGTCGCTCAAGGCATCGAAGAGTCGACTTCAGAATGGCTCGATGGACGCCAGTAGGTCGGGCTACGATGCTGGTCAGCGTGCCAACACGGGCGACACCGGTCTCGGTGGCGACCGGAAGAAGAGGATCAACTCGTGACATTCTTCCACTTTACGTCACAACTTCACATCGCGGAGATCATCGCATCTGAGGTGATCCAGACCACGGAGTCGAACGTCAACATGAGCACGCCTCATGCCGGTCCAGACGTCGTGTGGCTACTGGACACCGCAGATGCGATGGACGCCAGTCACGGACTCGAAGGTGCCCTGTTCGATAAGCGTAAGTGCTACGTCGAGGTAGACGTTCTCGCCATTCCTTGGCGGGACTGGTTCTGGACGGCACAGATGGAACCGAAATGGCGACAAACGATGATCGACGTCGGCGGCGGTGACGCCGCGGCTGCACGGTGGTACGTGTGGCCGAATGCGATTCCCGCAACACGATGGCGTAGCATTAAGACGAATGGACAGGTGATCACGTTATGACGATCGCCGCGATGTATCTTATGTCATTGTGGATGTCAGGTCTGTCACTCATGTCGATGCTTGATTGGATCTTCATGATGACAGACTTGATCACCATCGTCGTGCACCACATGCTGATGCACTTCCTCGCTGGAATCAACGCGGTACAATTCTTTGGGAAGCACTGAAGCAGCAAGCAGGTGGCACGGTTTGTGCGTAACGAACCGTGCCGCCGATTGCCTCGTCAGCGCATCGAGGTTAGGGTACCGATCAACTAGGCTCGCGCGCCTACGAAAAGAGGAAGAAATGACCACATTCTCCACGCGTGAACTTCCGTGGATGAAGCTCGGAACGACGATCGATCGCCCGGTGGATTCTGCCGAGGCAGCCAAGCTCGGTGGTCTCGATTTTGAGATCGAACTCGCGGACGCCGGATATAGTCGCGTGTCGAAGAACGGCGAGACGTCTGGTCCGTGGCAGGCGCAGCCGGATCGTCGTGCGGTGGTGCGTGTAGACACCGGCGACTTCTACGGATACTGCTCGACCGACTACCAGCCCGTGCAGTATTCCGAGGCGTTCAGCTTCATGGATGCGATCAATCCGAAGTACGTGTCGGCGGGAACGCTGCGCGGCGGCAAGCAGGGATTCATGGTCGTCAAGCTTCCCGAACATTCGGCGATCGACCTGTCGCTGGCCGGCGAGAAGGATCCACACGATCTGTACGTGATCATCCGCGCGTCGCACGACATGTCGAAGGGCATCGAGGTGGCCGTGACCACCCTGCGTGGCAAGTGCATGAACATGCTGACGTTGCCGTCATTGACGGCGGACGCACCGCAACGCTGGTCCATTCGACACGTCGGTGACCCACAGGCCAAGCTTCGTCAAGCACAGGAGGTCCTGGCCCAGACGGACAGGTACGAGCAGGCGTTCCGATCGATCGCACGGCGACTGATCGACGTCGAGGTGGCACCTGATGAGGTGCCGCTGCTCATGCAGCGCGTGCTTCCGGACAAGCCGATGCGCGACGACAAGCAGATCCCCGCCATCCGCGAGGTGTTCGAAAGTTCGCCCACGGTCGGATTCACCGGCACAGGCTGGGGACTGGTCAACGCGGTTTCCGAGTACTTCGAGTGGAGCCGCACGGGCGGCCTCCGCACGGACGAGTCGAAGTTCCGTGACAATCTGGACGGTGCGACGCATAAGATGGTCGCACGCACCGCACAACTTCTGCTGCGGCGCTAGAGCGAAACGCACGATCGTCCGCATCGGACGGTCGTGCGTCCGCGGCTGCGTGGCCGTGCTGATGAGCTCCGAAAGAAGGAAAAGAATGTCATATAAGGGAGACGTTTTAGGTTATCTGTTCAAACACGAGGGTGATGTCGTCCAGGTGAAGGACATGGCCGATGAATTGAACATTGGGCTCGACCGGGTGCGCCACGCCATCAACAACCTGCGGAGTCACGGTAATGGCTCCGGCAACTCACGCTCAGACGCCACGCCGCTGCGCAATCACATCGAGGTGATGGTCACCGGCGACGTCGTGCGGTACACGAAGGAACCGTACACCACCGAACCGGTTCCCACCGCTCAGCCACGCGGTCGTCGTACTGTGGTCACCAAGGCACGTAGCGTGTCAAATCGTAAAAACACCGAAGGTCTCATGTTCGAGCTGTTCGGCACGGCCGTCGACGGTAGCCCGCTTCTTCGATGTGAGGATGGACGGATCTTCAAAGCGACGGAGATCTAAATGTACCAATACGAATACAAGGTGAACATTCCCGAAGGTGAGCTCGACGGTGTTCGTGTTGAACGATTCACGGTAAATGACTTCAGTTCTGGAATGTCATTTATCAAGAATCCCGGTCGTGGTGTACCGGCGGGCGAATACACCCGATTGATCGAAGGCAAGCATCACATCTGGATGAGCGATACGCCTGCCGAGTGGTGGGATCATTGGCCGATTATAGATCGACTTCGCGCACCGACGTCGAAGCGTGTATTGATCAATGGTCTCGGACTTGGCATGGTTATCCAGGCGGCACTCGATCATGAGCACGTCGAGCACGTGGACGTCGTCGAGTCAGACAAACGCGTTATCTCATTGGTCGGTCCATATTACACGATCGACGAGCGCGTGACGATTCATCACGCAGATGCCTTCGAGCAATCGAAGACGTGGCCGAAAGACACACGTTGGAATCTCGCGTGGCACGACATCTGGGCTGATCTATGTGAAGACAATCTTCAAGAGATGTTCAAGTTGCATCGGTCATACGGTCGTCGCGTGGATTGGCAAGGTTCGTGGGGTAAGGAAGACCTTATTCGCCAACGTATTCGCGAACGTCGCGAACGTGGATGGGACGACGAATGACCACACTCTTGGAGCCACCTACCGTGGCAGCACACGCAGACTGGCGTCAAGAGGCACGTTGCCAGCATGAACCTGAGACATTCTGCATCACCGCTCCAGAGGATGGAGATGAACCACCTTATCCCACGAAGGAACAAACGTTGTGCTGCGGACTGTGTCCGGTGCGCAATGAGTGCTTAGAATACGCACTTAAGCAGAATGAACCAGCCGGCGTCTGGGGTGGCATGACGCGATATCAACGCACGCTTTTAGCACGCGTTCGATCACGTCAAAGCTGCCCTGGATGCGGCGCACACGACGTCATTACCGAAGGTGGCACCGGTCGTCAACACGAAGTGTGCGTCGCCTGCGGTATATCGTGGTACGTCTAGATCGGATACAACTGAAGAAGGCGCTATGTTTCCACACGCCGTTCCCTGTAAGAATGACGTCGTTGAGGTAACAGCGGTAACGAGGCATCTAGAACTGTGCATTGTTCACGAGGTAAACAATGACATGGTTCGTGTCTCACATGGTGTCAACGATATCTTCGAACTTCCGATTACCGATCTTAAGGTCGTTTGCCGGCCAGGTATGCGGGAGTAAAACTTTCGGTGGTACCGCACCGAAAGTGAGCGCAAAGGTGCCTCACGTGAGGCTGAACGTGGGGGATCCCGCCCTTTGCAGCTCCTCGCGAATGCGTTGTTCAAGTAAGAAACGCACAACGCATTCGCGAGTTATAACTTCAAAGATCGTGCAGTTGTGAGAGCTGCACGAAGATGCATAGTTGGTCGAAGCCATGGGAACCCGACCGGCGGAATCATCTTCGAATCAAAATCTCAACATTAAAAGGTCGCTTAGGTGTTGCGGACGACACATCCCGTTGAGGCGGGAAGAGCTCAGGTTCAACTCCTGAGGAGCGTACGGCGGTGCCTGCGGAAACCCTTACTCCGCTTGGATGTGATGAGGCCAACCAACGTGATCCGCGTGGCGGCTCTCCGATGGCAAGATCTCACGTGGACGTAGTAGGCGTCCCCCGCGCTTACATCGATGGGGTTTTACTTCGAACAAACTGAGGTGATTGCAGCTCATCGATGATCGAACAAAAAGTGGCCCGTGAGTCTACATCGGACTCACGGGCCATTTTTTATATCTATGAAGATCAACTTCTCTGGATGCGTACCGCGTCCTCCCACGCCTCAACCCAGCGCCACGCGTGGTCACGAATCTTCAACTGAGCTGCGGCTTCGCGCCCGGCGTCGGATAGCTCCTTTCGAAGAACCTCGCTGCTCCTAAGCTGATTCAACGCGCGATACCAGTCCTTTGGTTTGCTGGCCAGGATGCCAGCGCCGTAGGCATGCAACCGGGTGTACTCCGCGCGTGGCGAGCCGACCCACGGCACGCCGACGGCGGACAGTTCTAATGCTTTCAACCACGATTTACTGGCGTTGAACTTCGTGTCCGCGCCCAATCCTGCACGGAGATGTACTCCGGATAGATGTGTGTCTCGTGACTTAAACCAAACGCACGTGCGGTAATCGGCGGTTCACCGAATGACATGAACTCCGCGCCCTCATCGACCAGTCGAGCGATTGCATTCCCCACCACCTCTGGGTCGTTCGGATGCGAATGCACGGAGGCCGGCCAAACAATGTCATCCGAATCGGTGTGCGGTTGCTCGTAGTAGCGCTGCTCCAGGTAGTTCATCAGCACCCGACCGCGGCCGTGCGCCGCATACCGTGGCAGCAAGGCCGGTGTGGACACCGTGACGAGCGTCGCCTGCATGCAAGCCTGCGTCAGATGCTGCCACGAGTGCATGTGCCGACCACCGTCGGTCGTCTGCGCACCAAAGTACCGTGGGTGAAGGCGTTCGAATGCCGGGTTG
>WNEO01000133.1_pt1 | contig 16003 bp, 16 predicted proteins | sample 5399941 | NCBI WGS metagenome assembly WNEO01 (sample SAMN13153328, study PRJNA577476) | soil metagenome | isolation source: 20 cm grassland meadow soil 2 days after 3rd rain plot 2 | place: USA:California | collected 2015-11-11
CCGCCCAGCCGAGGTTCATCGTGATCTCGGCGTCCTTGACCTGACGGCACCGGCCGGGGGAGTAGTCGTAGGTGTGGACGCCCTCGGCGGCGCGCGGGCAGTAGTCGTCGACCGTCCCGCGGAGCTGGCGGACGTTCTCGATCACCATGGACATGCCGTGCGTGTAGCCCTCGCACAGGTGGCCGCCCGAGGTGTTGTTGGGGCGCCCGCCGCCGAGCTCGATGATCCCGCTCGAGACGTACTGACCGCCCTCGCCCTTTTTGCAGAAGCCGTACTCCTCGAGCTGCAGCAGCGTCGTGAACGTGAACGCGTCGTAGGAGCCGGTGACGTCCACGTCCTCGGGACCGATGCCGGCCTGGCCGAAGACGATGTCCTTGGCGTAGTAGCCCGCGACGCGGGTGATCGGGCCGTGCGCCCAGTGGAAGTCCAGACGCGGTTTCGACACGCGCCCGGCGACGCCCAGGATGTGGACGGGCCGGGGGCGGCAGTCGCGCGCCCGCTCGGCCGAGGTCACGATGACGCAGGTCGCATTGTCGGTCTCGAGGCAGCAGTCGAGGAGATGGAGCGGCGTCACGATCCATCGCGAGCCGACGACGTCGGCGACCGTCACGCGCTCCTTGAGGAGCGCTTTGGGATTTTGTGACGCGTGCTTGCTGTGGGCGACCTTCACGTGCGCGACCTGCTCCGAGGTCGTCCCGTACTCGTACATGTGGCGCAGGAACGTCGGCGCGAAGTTCTGGCCGGCGCTCCGCATCCCGAAGGGCACCTGGGCGAGGTCGAGCCCGCGCACGGGCTGGGCCGCGCGCGCGCCGGTGCCGCCGATGCGGAACTCGCTGTAGCCGTTCATCGAGCGGTAGATCGCGACCGTCTGGCACATGCCGGCCTCGATCGCGCCCATCGCGAGGCCGACCAGCGCCTCCGTCGACGAGCCGCCGCCCATCACGTCCATGTAGAAGTTCAGGCGGATCCCGAGATCCGGCGCGACGTGGTTCGCGAGGGTCGAGTCGCCTCCCTGGTAGTCCAGCATCCCGTCCACGTCGCCGGCCGTGAGGCCCGCGTCGAGGATGGCGTGGCGGACCGCCTCGACCGCCATCGCACGCGTCGTGCGGTTGGAGGCGCGCGAGTACTCCGTCTCGCCCACGCCGACGATGCAGTACTTGTCGCGGAGGGCCTTCATCGCACCTCCTTGTCGAGCCAGCTCGCGACCTCGCCGGCGATCAGCTCCCAGCCCGGCTCCAGCACCACCATGTGGGCGTGCCCGTCGTAGACGCGGAGCTCCGCCTGGTACTTCCCCGCGATCTTCCCGACCATCTTGGCGGGCGTGATGCGGTCCTCCCGCGCCGCGACGACGAGCATCGGGCACCGCACCCGCGCGGCGTCCACGGGCACACCCCTCACCGCCACGTCGAATGCCATGCGCCCGGACTCGGGCACGAGCCGCTCGAAGGCCGCGCGGCGCTCGTCGGGGGGAATCCGCCCGAGCAGCAGCGCGTCGGCCTCGGCCGGCGTCGGGACGATGGGGCGGCCGAGCACGAACTCGTGGAAATGCACGAGCGAGACGCGGAACAGCTCGACGGTGCACAGGGGGAAGATTCCGCGCGGTGCCGCGGGCGTGAGCGCCACGACGGCCGGCGGCTCGCCGAGCTCGGCGAGCTTCTGCGCCAGCAGGCCACCCATCGAGTGGCCGACGATGATCGGGTTGCCGATCGCCGCGGCGGCCGCGCGCGCGTCGGCGAGGTAGTCGGCGAACCGGACCCGGCCGATGTCGTCCACCGGCTTCGAGCCGTGGTGGCCGCGCAGGTTGAGCGCGTAGCCCGTGTAGCCGCGCCCTGCGAAAAAGCCGAGGTAGTGGTCCCACATCCAGCTCCCGCCCCACATGCCGTGGAGGAACAGGATCGGGTTGGCGCGCGCGGGGGCCCGCGGCGTCACGCGCTCCACCTTGAGGCCGGCGATCTCCAGCGGCATCCCGCGATTCTAGCAGGGCCGCACCCGTCGCGGTCAGGCGGCGAGGATCTCGGTCAGCACGCGTCCGTCAGTCGCCTCCATCCCGAGCCCGAGCACGTGGGCGACGGTCGGCCCGACGTCGCGGCTCCGCACCGCCGCGAGCGTGCGTCCCCGCGCGATCCCAGGCCCCGCGGCCAGGAAGAACGCGCCATTGTCCGGATGCGTCGGGAGGTGACCGTGGTTGCCGCGATAGCGCGGGGCGCCGACGACCTCGTCCCCCTGGGCATCGTCGGCGAAGGCGTAACCGGGCGCGGCCTCCAGAAGGAGATCGCCGACCCTCGGGTCCTGCGCGAGCCTCGGCAGACCAAGGGCGGGATACTCGCGCTCCGCCCACACGTGCGCCACGCCCTCGACTCGCGCGAGCTCGGCGGCGAGGTCCCGCGCGAGCCGGACCGGGTCACCGTCCCCGGTGCAGTAGAGGTAGCCCGCGCCGTGGTTCGTCACGAAGCGCGCGTCGGCGCTCGCGACGCGCCCGGCCGGGTCCGCGCGCAGCACGCCGAGCTGGCGCAAGCGCGCGTTCGGACGGACCTCGTGCGCGACGGGAAGGAAGCCGTGGTCCGACACCACGAAGAGCGCCGTGCGCTCGGCCAGCTCGTCGGCCGGCAGGGTCGCGAGGAAGCGCCCGATGAGCCCGTCAACGTAGTCGATCGCCCAGTAGGCCTCCGGCGAGCGCGGCCCGTGGAGGTGCTGGAGGCTGTCGACGCAGAGGAAGTGCAGGAGCATCAGCCGGGGCTCGTGGCGACGCCAGACGTGCGCCGCGAGCTCGGCCACCATCGCGTCCTTCAGAAAGCGCTTGGGCAGCTCGGCCCACTCGCCCTGACGGTCGAGCGGATAGCCGAGCGCGGCGAGCTCGGTCCAGACCGCCCGCGAGGTCTGGGTCTCGAAGACGCGCTGGTCCTTGAAGAACGGCAGGTTGAAATTGAGCGACGGCGCGTGGCGCGTGGCCGGCCAGTCGATCGCCGCCGTCGTGAGCCCGGCGGCGTGCGCACAATCGTAGACCGTCGGCCCGCGCAGGAGGTCCGGCGCGTCGTAGACGGGATCGCCGGTCAGGTCCTCGCGCGCTCCGGTCCGTCGGTTGAGAATGGCGTTGCCGACGACGCCGTGGCGGTCCGGCGCCACGCCGGTGACGAGGCTCGCGTGGGCCGGCCAGGTGGTGCTCGGGAAGACGGTTTCCATGCGCGCGGCCACGACGCCGCGCTTCGCGAGCGCGCGCACACCCTCCATCCGCGCCGCGGGGTCGGTCCAGTAGAACGCCGCCAGGCCGTCGATGCTGATGAGGATCGCCCTGGTCGCCGTCATGCCGTGGCGCCTCGTGGCGGCTGCGCGCGCGCCAGAAGGACGATCGCGACGACGTTCAGGAGCGCCGAGAGGGTCCACGTGAGATCGTAGCTCCCGGTCGCGTCGTAGATCGCGCCGGCGATGAGCGGCCCCCAGCCCGCCATCGCGCCGGCCAGCGCGAAGAGGAAGCCGACGATCGTGCCCGCCTGGCCGCGGCCGAAAAAGTCGCCGACGATCGCGGGGAAGAGCGTGGAGACCGCGCCGTACGAGTAGCCGAACACGAGCGCGTCGCCGAAGAGCAGGGGGAGCCCGCGGCCGGCGAGGAGGAAGCCGAGAAAGGCGACGGCCTGGAGTGCCATCGCGACCCCGACGGCGCGCTTGCGCCCGATGCGGTCCGAGACCGCTCCCATGACGAGGCGGCCGGCGACGGCGCCGATGCCGAGAGTCGAGACGACCCAGGCGCCGGTCAGCGCGGAGTGCCCGAGGTCGCGCGTGAACGGCACGAGGTGGACGAGCGGGATGAAGACCGGGATCCACGTCGCCGTGAACGTGGCGCCCAGCATCCAGAACGCGCGTGTCCGGATCGCGCGCGTCAAGGGCCCGACGCCCTCGTCGGCGCCGGCGGCGGCGAGCGGACGGCGCGCCCCGTCGGGGTGGAGACCGAGGCTCTCGGGGTCGCGCCGCATCACCTGGGCCACCAGGTTCACGAGGAGGAAGATCCCGACGCCGAAGACGACGTACGCCGTCCGCCAGCCGACCGAGGCCACGAGGAGCTGGGCCAGCGGTGGCAGCGCGAAGGTGCCGACGCTCGCGCCGCTCGAGGCGAGGCCAACGGCGAGGCCGCGCCGCGCGACGAACCATTTGACGACCGTCGTGTTGCACGGCACGTACGCGGTGGACATGCCGAGCCCCGCCACGAGGCCGTAGAGCACGTACGGCTGCCAGAGCTCGGCGACGAGCGACATGCCGGCGAGCGCGACGCCGAGGAAGAGCCCGCCGGTGGCGATCACGACGCGTGGGCCCCAGAGGTCGGTGAGCCGCCCGGCGGGAAAGCCGAAGACGCAGTAGGCGAAGGCGTAGACGGAAAAGGCCCCGGAGAGGCTCGCGCGGCTCCAGCCGAACTCCCGCAGGAGCGCGTCGAAGAAGACGCCGAACGAGTACTGGGCGCCGTAGGCGACGAAGAGGACAAGGAACGCGCCGGCGACGACGATCCAGCCGTAGAAGACACGCACGATCACACGCGACCGTTCTTGCCGTTGAGCTTTGGGAGCACCTCCGCGAGGAACTTGCCGGTGTACGAGCCGGCCGTCTGGGCCACCACCTCCGGCGTCCCCTCGGCGACGATCTCTCCGCCCTCGTCGCCGCCCTCGGGACCGAGGTCGACGACGTAGTCTGCGGACTTGACGACGTCGAGGTGGTGCTCGACGACGAGGATCGTGTTACCGGCGTCCACGAGGCGATTGAGCACGCCGAGGAGCTTCTTGACGTCGTCGAGGTGGAGCCCCGTCGTGGGCTCGTCCATGATGTAGAGCATCTCGCTCGCCGCGCGCGCGCCGAGCTCGGCGGCGATCTTGAGCCGCTGCGCCTCCCCCCCGAGAGGGTCGTGGCGGGCTGGCCCAGACGCAGGTAGCCGAGGCCGACGTCCTGGAGCACGCGGAGCCGCCGCGCGAGCCCCGCCTGGGCGGCGAAGAACTCGACGGCGTCGTCCACCGTCATGGAGAGCACGTCGCCGATGGAGCGCCCTCGGTGCTTCACGGCGAGGACGTCGGGCCGGTAGCGCCGCCCTTCGCACTCCTCGCATCTCACGTACACGTCCTCGAAGAAGTACATCTCGAGCTTCTGGAAACCGTCGCCCTGGCACGACTCGCACCGCCCGCCCGGGACGTTGAACGAGAACGCGCCGGCGCCGAGGCCCAGCGCCCTGGCGCGGGGGAGGGCGGCGTACAACTTCCGGATCTCGTCGAACGCCTTGACGTAGGTCACGGGGTTCGAGCGCGGCGTGCGGCCGATCGGCGCCTGGTCGATCAGGCGAACACCCTTCAGGTACTCGAGGCCGGTGAGACCGTCGTAAGCGCCGGGCGGTGTGAACTCGGTCTTGAACGCGCGCGCGACGGCGCGGTAGAGCGTGTCGTGAACGAGCGTGGACTTGCCGGAGCCCGACACGCCGCTGACGACCGTCAGCGTGTGGAGCGGGATCCGGACCGTCACGTCCTTGAGGTTGTGCTCGCGCGCGCCCACGAGGACGAGGTGGCGCCGGCCAGCGCGGCGGAAGGGCGGGAGGGGGATCACCTCGCGTCCGGTGACGTAGCGCGCGGTCAGCGAGCGCGTCGCCTTCTGGAACTCCGCCTGCGAGCCGGCGAAGACGATCTCGCCGCCCCGCTCGCCCGAGCCCGGTCCGAGCTCGACGACGTGATCCGCGGCGGCGATGAACTCGCGGTCGTGCTCGACGACGACGACGGTGTTGCCCGCCCGGGCGAGCTCGCGACACAGCTCCACGAGGCGCATCGTGTCGCGCGGGTGGAGGCCGATCGACGGTTCGTCGAGCACGTAGAGTGTGCCGACGAGCTGTGAGCCGAGCTGATTGGCCAGATTGATTCGCTGGGCTTCTCCCCCCGACAGGGTGCGCGTCTGACGCGAGAGGGTGAGGTAGCCGAGCCCGACCCGCCGCAGGAACCCGAGCTTGGCGTTGAGCTGGCGCAGGATCTCGCGGGCGACGACCGCCTCCCAGGCCGTGAGCGTGAGGTCCCCGAGCAGGCGAACCGCCGCCTCGACCGTGAGCGCGGCGAACTCGGCGATCGTGAGGCCGGCGACCCGGACGGCGAGGGCGGCGTGCTTGAGCCGCGCGCCCCGGCACGTCGCGCACCGCGACTGGCTCCGGTAGCGCGAGAGGAAGACGCGGACGTGGAGCTTGTAGCGGTACGACTCGACCTCCTCGAAGAAGCCCGTGATGCCGGGGAAGCTGCCGTCGCCCGCGTAGACGAGCGCGCGCGCCGTGTCGGGAAGCTGCTCCCAGGGCGCATCGGTGTCCAGCTTGTGCCGGCGCGCGGCCTTCAGCAGCTCGCGCTGATACCACCTGCCGGAGGGATGCGTCCAGGGCTCGACGGCGCCCTCCGCCAGGCTCTTACTCCGATCGGGCACGACGAGCGCCTCGTCGTATCGCAAGATATTGCCGAAGCCCTTGCACTCGGGGCAGGCGCCGAGCGGGTGGTTGAACGAGAAGAGGAGCGGCTGCGGCCGCTCGAGTGCCTGCCCGCAGCCGCTGCAGCGGAAGTCCTCGGCGAAGACGCGCGTGGGCCCATCGAGCACCTCGACGTCGACCTGCCCTCCGCCCTCCCGCAGCGCCGCCTCGACCGACTCGGCGATCCGTGCGCGGTGAGGGGACTCGAGCACGACGCGGTCCAGGACCACCGAGATCGACCGGTGCTCGGCGAGGTCCGCGGGCGGCGGCGATGCCAGGTCGTGGAGCGTGCCGTTCACGCGCACGCGCGCGAAGCCGCGCCGGTTCAGGCTCGTCCACAGCTCGGCCGGCGGCAGCGCCCCGGGCACCGCGAGCCGGAACGTGATGTGAGCGCGCGCGCCGGGATGCTCGCTGAGGAGCGAGCTGACGATCGTCTCGGGCGAGTGCGAGGTCGCGGCCGCACCGCACGCGGGGCAGTGGACGCGCCCGATCTTCGCGTAGAGCAGCCGCAGATAATCGTAGACCTCGGTGGCGGTGGAGACCGTCGAGCGCGCCGTCCGCACCGGATTCTTCTGCTCGAGAGCGACCGCGGGCCGGATCTGCTCGATCCGGTCGACGTCGGGGCGGTCCACCCGATCGAGGAACATACGGGCGTACGTGGACAGCGACTCGATGTAACGCCACTGCCCCTCGGCGAAGAGCGTGTCGAAGGCGAGCGAGGACTTCCCGGAGCCGGACACGCCGGTGACGACCGTGAGCCGGTCGTGCGGGATCTCGAGCGAGATGTTCTTGAGGTTGTTCTGCCGGGCTCCGCGGATCCGGAGCCCAGAGGGTTGGGCCATTCGAGCGGTCCTCCTGAGGTGGGTAGTCTAGCGGAAGCGGACGAAACGCGCCAGCGCGCCGGGCCGGAGTTGACAGCCGCGCGCGCGCCGGGTACACTCCGCTTTGTTGTTGATAATGATTACTAAAAATACCAGTGCGCCCGCAGTCGACGCCACGCTTCGCGCCTGGGGCCTCCGGCTCACGCGGCAGCGCCGGATCATCCTCGAGGTCGTCCACGCCACCGACGCGCACCCGACGGCGGCGTTCGTCTACCGGCGCGTGCGACGGCGGCTGCCGCGCGTGAGCCTGGCGACGGTCTACCGGAACCTCCGGCGGCTCGCCGCCGAGGGGTTTCTGGCGGAGCGTGCGGATCCGTCCGGCGTGCGCTTCGACGGCAACACGGCGCCGCACGACCACTTCACATGCGTCGCCTGCGGCCGCATCTACGACGTGCCGACGCGCGCCACCCGGGGAGTGCGGGCCCGCATCGCGGTGCGCTCCGGCTTCGAGGTATTGAATCACCGCGTCGAGTTCTACGGTCGCTGCGGCGCGTGCCGCCGACAGGGCGGTCGATCCCCCGTCAAGGGGCAAAGGAGGAGCTGAGTCATGGCAGGCAAGAGCCTCAAGGGCACCAGGAGCCACACGAACCTTAAAGACGCGTTTGCCGGCGAGTCGCAGGCGAACCGGCGCTACCTCTACTTCGCGCGCGTCGCCGATATCGAGGGGTTCCCCGACATGGCGGGCCTCTTCAAGGACACGGCGGACGCCGAGACCGGTCACGCGTTCGGCCACCTGGATTTCCTCAAAGAGGTCGGTGATCCCGTGACGGACGAGCCGATCGGCAAGACGGAGAAGAACCTCAAGTCCGCGGTCGCCGGCGAGACGTACGAGTACACGCAGATGTACCCTGGCATGGCCAAGACCGCGCGCGACGAGGGCTTCGCCGAGCTCGCCGAGTGGTTCGAGACGCTCGCCAAGGCGGAGAAGTCGCACGCGGGCCGGTTCACCAAAGGCCTCAAGCAGATCGCGGGCAAGGAGCCCGCGGAGGCGATCTAGCTCACACGGCGGTCCGGGGGGAAGGGTCGGGGAACCCTGCTCGACCACGCTAGCTTCACCGCGCTCGACCGTGCGCCGGTCGGCGGCTCAGGCAACCCTGACGACACGGGTCTCGCAGGGTCCCCCGACCCCTCCCCGCCGTTCGCCGTGTAGCCTGATCACCAGCGCCAGCAGCATGGGCACACTCGACCTCGAATCGCCGGAGTTCTGGGATCGCGGCGCGGTCGACAAGGAGCTCCGGCGCGTCTACGACATCTGCAGCGGCTGCCGCCGCTGCCTGCCGCTCTGCCCGTCGTTCAAGGTGCTCTTCGACCGGCTGGACGTGGACGCCGTCGACGGCGACGTCGAGAAGCTGCCGGCGCGCGACGTCAAGGAAGTCGTGGACCTCTGCTACCAGTGCAAGCTCTGCTTCAACCACTGCCCGTACACACCGCCGCATCGGTGGGAGGTCGACTTCCCGCGGCTGATGCTGCGGGCGCGGGCGACGGACGCACGCGCCAACGGCGTGAGCTTTCAAGACCGGATGCTCGGCAACACGGAGCTCGTCGGCAAGCTCGGACGCCTCGCGGCGCCGCTCGCGAACTGGATGAACGAGCGGGCGGTCCACCGGGCGTTCATGCAGGCCGTCGTCGGCATCCACAGGGACCGCAACCTGCCGAAGTTCTATCGGCAGACCTTCAGCGCCTGGTTCAAGACACGTCCGCGGCGCGGGGACACCGGGGTGGGCTCCTCCGCTCGGAACGAGATGACCGCGGATCGGGCGAGCGCGGCGGGCGTGGCGACAGCCCGGGTGCCCGCCGCTTATAAAGTCGCGCTGTTTCATACGTGCACGGTGGAATACCACGAGCCAGCGACGGGGCGCGCGGCGGTGCGCGTGCTCGAGCGGAACCGCGTGGACGTGAGCGTGCCGACGCAGCGCTGCTGCGGGATGCCCTACCTCGACGGCGGCGCCGTGGACCAGGCCAAGGCCCTCATCCGGGACAACGTGCGGAGTCTCGCGGCGGCGGTGCGTGAAGGGCGGACGATCGTCGTGCCCGGTCCCACGTGCAGCTACATGCTCAAGCAGGAGTACCCGTGGCTCGACGGTGGAGACGACGCCAAGCTCGTCGCCCGGAACACGCGCGACCTCTTCGAGTATCTCGCCGAGCTCCACGCCGAGGGAGGGCTCGACACGCGCTTCACGCAGCCGGTCGGCGCCGTGACCTACCACGTGCCGTGCCACCTCCGCGCCCAGAACATCGGGAACAAGTCCGCGGACGTGCTTCGCTTGATCCCGGGCGCCCAGGTCGACGTGGTGGAGAAGTGCTCGGCGGTGGACGGGACCTGGGGGTTCAAGGCGCAGTACCACGAGCTCTCCCTGAAGCTGGCGAAGCCGCTGTTCGACGCGATCACGCGCGCCGACGCGCCCGTGACCGCGACCGACTGCCCGCTCGCCGCCCTCCAGATCGAGCAGGGGACGGGCCGGCAAGCGAAGCATCCGATCCGGGTTCTCGCCTCGGCGTACGGTCTCGAGGAGTGATCCGTGAGGCAGCTCGAGACGTCTGAGATCCTGAACCTCGTCGACTACGAGAAGGTCCGCGACGTGCGGCGCCGCGAGATCATCGAGCTCAAGAGGCACCGTCGCGTCTCCGTGGGCCGCTATCTCACGTTCGTCTTCGAGAACCGGGAGACCGTGTGGTTCCAGATCCAGGAGATGGTCCGCGCTGAGCGGCTCGTGGACGCGGCGAGGATCGCGGAGGAGGTCGAGGTCTACAACACGCTCCTGCCCGGGCCGGGCGAGCTCGCGGCGACGATGCTCATCGAGATCAGCGAGACGCCGCAGATCAAGCCCGTCCTGGACAAGCTCCTCGGCATCGACACGCGCGACTACGTCAGGATGAGGATGGGGCCGCACGTCGTCGTGGGCGACTTCGAGAGCGGCCACTCCGACGAGGAGCGCGGCAAGCTCTCCGCCGTCCACTTCGTGCGCTTCAGGCTCCCGGCCGAGGCCGGAAAGACCTTCCGCGAGGCCGAGGTGGCCCTGGTCGTCGAGCATCCCAACGAGCGCGCACGGACGGTGCTCTCCGACGCGACGAAGCGCGCCCTGCTGAAAGATCTGTTGTAAGCGGGGTTCGCGTGAACGGGATCACCGTGGGTGGCCTGAGAAAGGTGCTGTTCGGCTCCAGTCTGCTGACGGTCGCGCTCGGTAGTGTCGCGGGGTGCGGGCAGGAACGCCTGTCGCCCGGCGCCGCGCGCGGGCGCCAGGTCTACCTGGCCCAGTGCGTCGCGTGTCACGCGATAGACCCGTCGAAACCCGGCCCGGTCGGCCCTGCGGTGAAGGGCGCCTCGCGGGAGTTGCTCGAGGCCAAGCTGCTCAAGGGCACGTACCCTCCGGGCTACAAGCCCAAGCGACCCACCACGATCATGCCGCCCCAGCCGCAGATCGCGCCCGACATCGCCGCGCTCGCGGACTTCCTCAAATAGAAACGGCCCGGCGCGAGGCGCCGGGCCGTCGTGGTTCGAGCGCAGCGGGTGCTCAGCGCATCAGCCCCGCGAGGACGAAGTACATAATCGCCGTGAGGATGAAGCCGCCCCAGAACGTTCCGTTGAGCGTGGCCAGCATCTTCTTGCCGGGCCCCGTCGTGCCCTTCAGCGCGTTGACCTCGGCGGCGGCGATCACGATGGCGAGAAGGATGAGGGCGCCGATCTTCACGCCCCGACCGGTCGGGTCCGCCATGGACAGGTGAGAGGCCGAGCCCATGAAGAACAGCATCGGGATCGAGAGGAGCGTGTTCGTCCGCGAGGCGAAGCCGGACCGCTGGCCACGGGCCGCGGCCTCCGGGATTGCCTGGCCGCCCTTCGACACCTTGGTCGCAGACTCGATCACAACTTTCTGCGCGGGCCAGATCACGAACCAGACGTTCGCCCACATGACGCTGCCGAGCATGCCGCCGAAGAAGATCTTCCAGCCGTACGCGCTCGCGAAGAACTCGCGCACGCCGCCGTATCCGTGGAACATCATGTGGAGGATGTAGAGCCAGCCGGTGATGAAGGTGACCATCGCGCCCCACCGGAACCACCAGAGCGCCCGCCCGACGAGACTCCCGGCGATCATGCCGGTTCGGACGGGGGCGTCGGCCGTCGCAAAGAACGGCGTCTGGACGAAGTTGAAGTAGTACAGCAGGCCGATCCAGGTGATGCCGGCGAGGAAATGAAGCCAGCGCAGCAGAAAGAGAAAGCCTTCCCCACTGAAGAGCGCCATTTCACCGCCTCCTAGTTGTGGGCACTACCTGTTCCGTCGTCCTCGTCGTCTGCTTCGTCCTCTTCGTCTAGAAGGTCCGCCTCCTCTTCTTCGTCGTCGAGGGCCTCGTCGTCGTCGAGCTCGTCGGCTTCCTCTACGTCGTCGTCGGCCACATCCTCCTCGTCGAGCTCGTCGTCATCGAAGTCGTCGTCGAACTCCTCCTCATCTTCGTCTTCGTCATCCTCTTCGTCGTCGGTGGGTTGACGGAGCTCCGCGAGCTCATGCCACGGGTGTGTCCGGAACTGCATGTGAGGGTTCCTCCGGGTGGTTTGCTCGGCGGGATTATAACAAACATCCTCGGTGTCAAGACCGAATCGGGCCGCGCAGCGCGCACGACCCCCCTGGGGTAAAATCCGGTCCGGACGGAGCCGTCGGCCCGGCGGTGTAGCTCAGCGGCAGAGCAGGGGTCTCATAAACTTCGCGGCAGCACGGAGCCGCCCGAGAAAGTCAATGTTTCTCGGGCGGTTTTCTTTTGCTCGTCGTATGGAGGCGCACCGAACCGCACAGCGGCGCACCCGTTTGGGCATGACTTCGGGCATGTCATGCCCGCGCGGGGAAGCGTGCGACACTCTTAGCTCGGCGTTTGTACGGCACGAGGGTCTCGTGAAGTTCCGTCGGCTCTGCCGACGCACCGGCGCACAATGGACGAGGAGAGGAGGCGCTCCGCGATGTCGAAGGAGTTCCCGCTGGACGGCCTGGCGCTGGAGATTAACCAGCACTGGGCGAAGTACCGCCCCGAAGACGTATCGGGAGCTCGAGCGGGAGGGCCGTCTGGACCAGAGCCTGCACGAGGCGTCGGCGAAGACCGGCCAGGCGTTCGGGGAGCTGGTGGAGGGCGGGCTCGAGCCCCACGCGGCGTGGGAAGCGGTGCGCGAAGAGTGGGCCTTCCTGCCGGCGGAGGCCGACACGGCGGAGGAGCCGTGGTGGAGTGAAGAGGGGGTCTCGGAAAATGACGCCTGAACGAGCTTCACCAAAAGCTCGAGGCCGCACTTGAGAGCGTCGAGCGCTGATCAGATTCTCCGCGAGGCTCTCGACCGGGTCGCGAGAGACGCTGGGGCGCTCAAGGACTGTTGGTTCTCCCTTCTTCGTTTTGGCCTGACGCGCCGAGAGCAGCGGGTCGTCCGTGCGGTCCTCCTTGCCGACACTCCGCTGGCGGTCAGGGAGATCGCCCAGCGCACCCGCCTCCACTACTCGCATTGCAAGGCCGTCGTCCGCACCCTCGTCGCCTGGAAGATTCTCGCGCGGACCCCAACGGGCGTTTCCTTCCAGGCGGTCGCGGCGCGATGGGGACCGCCCGCGGTCCCGGCGCCTTGAGCCGCAGCAGGCGCAAAAAGGAACCGCCCGCCGACACTGGAGGGGCAGTTGAAGGCGAGCGTCGGGTGGTCCAGGACTGGACCCGGCTCTGGCGGCGCCGGGCGGGCCTCGCCCTCGCGCTCTTGAGCGACTCGTGAGTAAGCGCAAGAAGGAGAGCCCGCGCCGACTGGAAGGCCAATGGAAGGCGAGCCGAGGGTGCCGCAGCGGGGCCAAGGACGACCCGTGAGCAAGCGAAAGAAGGACCCCGACGAGAAGGCCGAGCCGGCGCCGCCGACTGAGAGCGAAGTGAGAGCGACCGTGCCGGGCCGAAATCCCCACACAGGGGAGCCGCAGGGGATGCTGGTGCCGAACCGGCCCGGCTCCAACGGCGGCGTCCACCGGGGACCGGACCTGGTCCCCTTCCGTCGCAACGTGGTGCGGGCCGTGATCCTGCACGAGCTCGCCAAGGCGGGGCTCAACCTCGAGGACCTCAAGAAAAAGACGAAGAAGCGCGGGCCGCTCCTGCCGGGGGCCATGGTCGAATACTGTGGTGCCGCGTACCGGCGGATCGCCATCAAGGCGGCCCTCGGCGACCCCCGCGCCTTCGGCCCGTTCGTCTCGATGATGGACCACATCCATCGGGTCATGCAGCCGGCCAAGGACGAGATCGGCAACGGCGGCCAAGCCCCGCGCCGTGCCGTGTTCATCGGGCCGAACGAGCCGGTGCCGCCGCCCGGCGCCGAGCCGACGACTGACCCCGGCGCGCCCGGCACGGTCGTGGACAAGGACGGCCAGACCTGGGAGGACCCCGGCGCGTGAGGCGCCCGCACTTGGCGATGGTCCGCCCACTCGCGTGGCGGGCCGCCTCAAACCTCCTGCGTTACTTCCAGGGGCGCCCTGAGCGGATGCCGGGAGTCGCTGACTCCGGGGAGGATTGTCTCCAGCCGACGGCCACGGAGGGCTCTACAGCGCGGTCAGTCGACGAACAAGACGCGTGAGGCGGTCCACCTGGACCTCAGTGAGATTGGCGAAGTAGAACACGTAGCCGTCGAGATCGACCCGGATCAGGACGGAGACAACCTGCAGGGGCTCGTCACCGGGCGGTGTGAACGAAAGCTCAGCGGCAGGCCCTGGCCGGACTGAGCCGGCCGCCAAGACCTTCATACTGCTGGGGCCGAGGTCGACGCTCATCGTTTCCCATTCATGACCGCCGTAGTCGCGCACTCGAACGGGGAGCGCGACACGCACGCGCGGCGATCGGCGCCGCTCGCCGGGTCGCCCAGCGAGCTCGACCGTCTGCGTGAGTACGTGAGGCTCGAAGTGCTCCAGGATCACCCGCAGATGTTCAAGCGGTAGGGGCTTCGGCACGAAGTCGAGTGCCCCAAGTCGTAGGCACATTTGAGCTTCGTGCTCGGTCGCGACGCCCGAGATCACGATAATCGGCACGCGGGAGTCTCGAACCGGGCGCAGCTGAAGGAAGTCAAGCCCAGTCATGCCAGCTTTTGTCGATGATCACCGGAAGGTGCAGGAATGTGAACCGGCCGGAGTAGGAGAGCTCTCACACCTGTTGCGAATCTAATCTGAGCTGAGGTAGATGGTTCCCGGCTGACGGCGCTGAAAGGGTGAGAGCCCGGAGTCGGGAACACCCCGGGCCCTCGGGCCGAATCACGGGGACGCGACTCAGCACCTCCTTGTCGCACACGCCTCGGTGATTGTCCAGACCCCGTGCTCGGCGCACGGGGTCGCCTGAATTCCTTCCGGTTTGTGGTCTGTGCTCGAGGCGATTGCCGCGAAGTGTTCTTCCTCTGCCCGCACTGTGATCGCGGCGATCGCTATTGCTCGCCGGCGTGCGCTCGGCACGCCCACCGCGCCACGCTTCGCGACACCGGCCGGCGCTATCAACACAGCCGTCCAGGGCGGTTTCGGCATGCCGCCCGACAAGCGCGGTATCGGGCCCGTCGGTCCCTCAGCGCGCAAACAGTGACGCATCAGACTTCCCAGCGCGCCTCCCGCCACGGCATCGTTCCACGCGTCGCCGCCGCGCGCGTCCCTCATTTCGGGCGACGACGAGGAGGATGCTCGCCATGCCGAGATTGATCCGCGTGTTCCCCGGGCCACACCTGTCTGCTGCGCCCGCTGTGGCCGCCGCGGGCGCTTTGTCCGCCACCAAACCCTGGCCCACGTGCGGCGCGCGCCCCGCCCATGACGCGGAGCCGCGATGATCCCGCCCGAGCAACGCGCCGAGATTCGCCGCCCTCTTCTACGCCGAGCACTGGCGCGTCGCCACCATCGCCAGCCACCTCGGTGTCCATCACGCCACCGTCCAGCAGGCGATCGAGCGTGATCGCTTCGTCCGCCCGGGGTCGCCGATCCGCCCGAGCCTACTCGACCCCTACAAGGCCTTCATCATCGCGACCCTCGAGCAGTACCCGCGGCTGCGCGCGACCCGCCTCTACGGGATGCTCCGCGATCGGGGCTTTACCGGCTCGGCCGTCCAACTGCGGCGCCATGTCCGCACCGTCCGCCCCACGCCGCCGGCGGAGGCCTATCTGCGCTTGGCGACGTTACGCGGCGAGCAGGCGCAAGCCGATTGGGCCCATTTCGGTACGATTCAGATCGGCCGTGCCCGCCGAGCGTTGTCGTGCTTCGTCCTCGTGCTGTCGTGGTCGTGCGCGGTGTACGCGCGCTTCGCGCTCGATCAGACGCTGGAGAGCTTCCTGCGCGGCCACGTCGAGGCCTTTACCACCCTGACCGGCGAGCTTGAGGTTCCGCATCCGTTAGAGATTCCCGACGTAACCCGTCTGATCAGTGGTTTCCCGGGATCACCGTCCGGAGTTCACCTGATGGCCTCTCTTCGTTCTATGGACCAGTGTGGTCCTCAGAGGGGGTTTTCAGGGAGACGATCATGACGAGATGGATCGGGGTAGCGTTCGGTGCCGGCTGGCTGATGGTAGCCGAGGCGGTGGCTTCGCAGCCCGTGGGACCGCGTGAGGCGCTGGAATCTGCGATCGTCCAGGTCGTGAGCATCCTGCAGCATGGCGAGATCAACGGCACACCCGTGGGTGATTCGTCGGCCGAGCTTCGGCGGATCA
>WNEO01000137.1_pt1 | contig 15921 bp, 14 predicted proteins | sample 5399941 | NCBI WGS metagenome assembly WNEO01 (sample SAMN13153328, study PRJNA577476) | soil metagenome | isolation source: 20 cm grassland meadow soil 2 days after 3rd rain plot 2 | place: USA:California | collected 2015-11-11
AAATGCCATCATGATGTCGACACGCTCAAATACACATCCACGAGTGTTCATCGCAAGAATTGGTTGGGGCACGGTCGCCCATGACGCGGGATAAAGTGGTTTTGGCCTATTCCGGAGGCTTGGACACCTCCGTCGCCATCCGGTGGCTTCAGGATCGGGGGATGGACGTCGTCACGCTGACGATCGACGTCGGGCAACCCGGAGACCTCGATGGGATCCGCGAGAAAGCCCGGCGCCTCGGGGCGAAAACCCACGTGGTGGACGCGCGCCGCGAGTTCGCGGAGCAGTTCGTCCTCCCGGCGCTCCAAGCGAACGCGATGTACGAAGGCCAGTATCCCTTGAGCACCGCCCTCGCGCGACCCCTGATCGGCAAGCACCTCGTGGCGATCGCGCAGAAGGAAGGGGCCACCTTCATCGCGCACGGGTGCACCGGCAAAGGCAACGACCAGGTCCGATTCGACCTGTGCACGACGGCCCTCGCCCCGCATCTGACGGTGATCGCGCCCGCGAGGGAGTGGGGCATGACGCGGGAGCAGGAGATCGAATACGCGAAGGAGCGCGGGATCCCGGTCCCGGTCGACAACGGCTCGCCGTACTCAACGGACGAGAACCTCTGGGGCCGCTCGGTCGAATGCGGAGTCCTCGAGGATCCGCGGATCGAGCCACCGGAGGAAGTCTACAGCTGGACGACGAGTCCCGCCGCCGCGCCGGACGAGTCCGCGAACGCGACGATCCATTTCGAAGGCGGCAAGCCGACGGCCCTCCAAGGTCGGCGGCTCGAGTTCGTCGACCTGATCGCTTCCCTCAATGAGCTCGCGGGCCGCCACGGCGTCGGCCGCATCGACCACGTCGAGTCGCGCGTCGTCGGGATCAAGTCCCGCGAGGTCTACGAATGCCCCGCCGCGACCGTCCTCGTCAAGGCCCACCAAGCCCTCGAGGCCTTGGTCCTCCCGCGGGACCTGCTCGAGTTCCAGCGATCCGTCGCCGCTCGCTACTCGACGCTTGTGTACGACGGCCTCTGGTTCACCCCTCTCCGGGAGGCGCTCGATTCCTTCGTCGCCTCGACCCAGGAGCGGGTGACCGGGGACGTGAGCGTCAAGCTGTTCAAGGGAGCCGCTACTGTCGTCGGCCGCGCCTCGCACTACTCCCTCTACGATCACGCCCTCGCGACGTACTCGCAGGGCGACCGATTCCGGCAATCGATGGCGGAGGGCTTCATCTACGTGTGGGGCCTGCCGGCGCGCACTTGGGCCGCCGCGGGAGAGAAGGTGCCGAACACGCCGAAGCTCCTGAAGGCCGCGAAGAGGGCGAAGTGAAAATGGCGGCCACGGTGCAATCGAAGGGCTGGCCAAGCGGAGCGCCGCCGTCCTATGTCGAGTCTCCGGCGTGGCGATTTCTCGCCTCGCTCCCGGTCGATCGGAAACTCGCGCGATACGATGTCGCCGGCAGCATCGCGCATGTGCAGATGCTCACGTCGGTGGGCATCCTCACGATCGACGAGGCAGGAGCCTTGACCAAAGGCCTCCGGACGATCCACGCCGCGATCGTCGCCGGGAACTTCCCGTGGCGGGAAGACCTCGAGGACGTGCACACGAACATCGAAGTGAGCCTGACGGAGCGGCTCGGCTCCCTCGGCGCGAAGGTCCACACGGCCCGAAGCCGGAACGACCAGATCGCCCTCGACGAGCGCCTCTACCTGCGGGAGGCCATCACGGCCGTCCGTCAGGAAATCCTGCGGCTCCAGCTCGCGCTCCTCGATCAGGCGGAAGCCCACGCGCAGGTGCCGATGCCGGGGTACACCCATCTCCAACGGGCCCAGCCGGTCTCGGTCGGACATCACCTGCTCGCCCACTTCTGGCCGCTCATCCGGGACGACCAACGCCTGTCCGATAGTTTCGCGCGAGCGAATGTGTCGCCCCTCGGCGCCGCCGCCCTCGCGGGAAGCACGCTCCCGATCGATCCCGCGATTCCTGCTCGGATCCTCGGATTCGCGGGGACCTTCGAGAACTCGATCGACGCGGTCACCGATCGAGACTACTTCGCGGAGTTCCTGTTCGACCTTTCGCTCCTCGCCGTGCACCTATCCTCCGTCGGAGAGGAAATCGTCCTGTGGGCTTCGCAGGAATTCGCGTTCCTCCGGCCCGCGGCTGCCCTGGGCTCGGGCAGCAGTCTGATGCCGCAGAAGCGGAATCCTGATGTCGCCGAACTGGCCCGCGGGAAGTCCGGCCCGGTCATCGGAGATTTGGTCTCCCTCCTCACGACGCTGAAGGGCCTGCCCGAGGGCTACAACCGAGATCTCCAGGAGGACAAGGCCCCGGTCTTCGACGCGGTCGACCACGTCCTCGCGACGCTTAATGCCCTGACAACGGCGATCTCCGCCCTCGAATTCGACGAGGCACGCCTCCTGACTGCGGCATCGGACCCGCGGTTGCTCGCGACGGACCTCGCCGAACACTTGGTCGCCCGCGGCGTGCCCTTCCGCGAGGCGCACGAGACGGTGGCGCGCTACCTCGCGTTGGACCGGCCCCTGGAGGCAAATGCCCTTCGAGGGTTCGACCCGCGGTTCGGCGACGATGTGCAGAAAGTCTTCGACGTCCGCGCTTCGCTCGCGGCTCGGAAGACACCCGGCGGTCCATCTCCCGAGGCGGTCCGGATCCAACTGGCCCGGGCCCACGACGCGGTTGGCCTTCAGCGGTACTCGATCTCGAAACAAACGGAATGCATCGAACTCGTGGACGCCCTCCTGAAGGAGGGACCTTAATGGTCGAATGTCCCGAATGCGGTCGGGCGATCGAGAAGAAGGACCTGATCGAAGGAGAGATCTTCCCATGTCCCGATTGCGGCCTCGAACTCGAGGTCACCGCCGTCGAGCCGTTCCATGTTGACGCGGCTCCCCGAGAGGCGGAGGACTGGGGTGAGTGAGACGTTCACCCTCGGCCTCTTCTACACCGTGATCCGACCCGAGGAGAAGTGGATCCTCGAGGCCGCGGCTGCACGGGGCGTCCCCGTCGAGCGACTCCACGACGAGACGATCACGTTCCCTTTGGTGCGCAACGGCTTCCATGCGGACCTGGTCCTCAATCGCAGCGTGAGCCACAGCCGGTCCCTCTACGCCTTGCGGTTCTTCGAGCACTACGGGGTCCCGACCGTCAACCCGTACGAGGTCGTCGCCCTGTGCGGAGACAAGGTCCTGGCGAGCCTCCGGCTCGCGGAGGCGGGGGTCCCGACCCCGCGGACCGTCGTCGCCCTCACCCCGGAGGCCGCGATGAAGGCCCTCGATGAAGTCGGCTATCCCGCGGTCCTGAAGCCGCCGATCGGTTCGTGGGGCCGCCTGATGGCGAAGGTCGACGATCCTGAGGAAGCTGAGCAGATCATCGAGCACAAGACCGCCCTCGGTTCCCCGATGCACTCCATCTTCTACGTCCAGGAATTCGTCGAGAAACCGGACCGAGACCTCCGCGCCTTCGTCGTTGGCGATCGAATCGTCGCGGCGATGTACCGCCATTCGAGGGATTGGCGCACGAACGCGGCCCGCGGGGCGGACCCGGAGGGCTTCACCCCGACGGCGGAAGTGTCGGAGCTCGCATTGAAGGCCGCGGATGCGGTCGGAGGCGGCGTCCTCGCGGTCGATCTCATGGAGTCGCCCGAGGGCCTCGTCGTCCACGAGGTGAACCCGACCCCGGAGTTCCGTGCCTTGACGACGGCCACCGGCGTCGACGTCGCGGGCGCCGTCGTCGATTACGTCCTCGAGGTCGCGAAGCGATGAAGGTCGCGATCGTCGGCGGTTCCGGTTACACCGGAGGAGAGCTCCTCCGGCTGCTCCTTCGACATCCGAAGGTCGAGGTCGGACAAGTCACCTCGGACTCGATGGCGGGAAAACCGGTGAGCCGGGCCCACCCGAATCTCCGCAAGGTCACGGACCTCGTGTTCACGCCCCACGCGGACCTGGACCCGTGCGACCTTCTCTTCCTCGCGATGCCCCACGGCCGTTCCATCGCCCGCATCCCGGAGTTCCTCGTTCGGGCGGGAAAGGTCATCGACCTCAGCTCGGACTTCCGGCTGAAGGATCCGGCCCTCTATCGGGAGTACTACGGCGTTGATCATCCGCGTCCGGACCTCCTCGCAGCCTCCGTCTACGGCTTGCCCGAAATCCACCGCGAGGCGATTCGCCGCGCGACCCTCATTTCAGGTCCGGGATGCATCGCGACCGCGGCGATCCTCGCGATCCGTCCTCTCTTGAAAGCGGGCATCATCGACGACGAACGGCTCGTCGTCGACGCGAAGACGGGATCTTCCGCCGGGGGACTCGATGGCGGTCCCGCATCACAGCATGCGGAGCGGTCCGGGGTCATGCGCGTCTACGCTCCTGCGGGCCATCGCCACACGGCGGAGATCGAGCAGGAGGCCGGCGGGAAGATCGCCCTCTCCTGCCACGCCGTCGAGGCCGTGCGCGGTATCCTCGCGACCTGTCACGCCTTCCTCAAAGATTCGGTCAGCACAAAGGATCTTTGGAAAATCTACCGCGACGCATATGGTCAGGAGCCTTTCGTCCGGATCGTGACGGAGGCGTCCGGACTCTACCGCTTCCCCGAACCGAAAATCCTCGCGGGGACCAATTTCTGCGACGTCGGCTTCGCCCTCGATGCCCACGCCGGTCGGGTCGTCGCGATCGCGGCCTTGGACAACCTGATGAAGGGCGCGGCGGGCACCGCGGTCCAGTGCATGAACCTCGTCGCCGGGTATCCGGAGACGATGGGGCTCGAGTTCCTCGGCTTGCATCCGGTGTGAGGTGACCATCCGTACATGTTCGTCGTCAAGGTCGGCGGGGCGGAAGGCAACGGGATCGACAACGTGCTGATCGATCTGGCTCCGCGGCGGGACTACGTCCTCGTCCACGGCGGCTCGAACGAGGTGGATCGACTCGCAGAAGCCCTCGGTCGTCCGATCCGCTGGCTCACCTCCCCCAGCGGAATCGTGTCGCGGTATACGGATCGGGAGACGATGGAGGTCTTCACGATGGCCCTCACCGGGAAACTGAACACCACGATCGTCGCGCGCCTCCAATCCCTCGGGGCTCCCGCGGTCGGCCTGAGCGGTGTCGATGGCGGCCTCCTGACTGGCCGCCGCAAGGAGGCCGTCCGTTCCGTCGACAACGGCCGGGTGCTGCTCGTGAAAGACGACCACTCCGGCACGGTCGAACGGGTGAATGCGACCTTAATCCGGCTTCTCTTCGACGCCGGGTACGTCCCCGTGATCTCGCCGCCGGGCGTGACGCCCCAAGGGGAACTGATCAACGCCGACGCAGACCGGATCGCGGCCCAGGTCGCGGTCGCGATGGAGGCCGAGGCCCTGGTCCTGCTGACGAACGTCCCGGGCCTGCTCCGCGAGCCGAGCGATCCCTCGACGTTGATTCGGGAGGTCCCGCGGGCGCGCCTCCTCCAATTCATGGACTTCGCGTACGGCCGGATGAAGAAGAAGTTGATCGCCGCGGGGGAAGCGCTGGATGGCGGCGTACCGCGCGTCATCATCGCCTCTTCCTTGCAACCGGATCCCGTCGAACGAGCCCTCGACGGCATGGGGACGGTGATCTCGTGAGCGCCGCGGACGCGAGGGCCGTCGAATTCGCGAGTTCGCCCAAGCGACAGCCGACCTTCGTGCGCGGATCGATGGCGACGCTATGGGACGAGGCGGGCCAGGAGTACATCGATTGCGGGGCCTCCTTCGGCGTCGGAAATCTCGGCCACTGCAACCCCGCGATCGTCGAGGCCATTACGCGTCAGGCCCAGGAGCTCATCCACGTCGGCCCTTCGTTCGGGACCGATGCGAAAGCGGCCTTCGTCGAGAAATTGCTCTCCGTGGCCCCGCGGAACCTGAACCGAGTCTTCCTGAGCAATTCCGGTTCCGAGGCGGTCGAGGCCGCGATCAAGTTCGCGCGGGCCGCGACCGGCCGGACGGGAATCGTCGCCGCGATGCGGGGATTCCACGGGCGGACGATGGGCGCGCTGAGCGCCACCTGGCGACGGGAGTTCCGCGAGCCGTTCGAGCCCCTCGTCCCCGGATTCCGGCATGTGCCCTTCAACGACGTCGAAGCCCTCGCCAAGGCCGTGGACGGGGACACCGCCGCGGTCATCCTGGAGGCCGTGCAGGGGGAGGGTGGTGTTCACGTCGCCTCGCCGGAGTACCTCCCCGCGGCACGCGAGGCGTGCGACCGGGCGGGGGCCCTCCTGATCATCGACGAAGTCCAAACGGGGATGGGCCGGACGGGGCGGCTCTTCGCGGTCGAGCGATGGAATGTGGAACCGGACCTCCTCACCCTTGCGAAGTCCCTTGCGGGCGGGGTGCCGATCGGGGCGACCTTGGCGACCGAAGAGGTCGAGCGCGCGTTCAAGGGAAGTCACACGTCCACGTTCGGCGGGAATCCTCTCGCCTGCGCCGCCGGCACCGCGGCGATCGAATACACGATTCGAGAAAAGCTCCCGGAACGCGCGGAGCGACTCGGCCTCATCGGCGTCGACGCGATCCGAGGTTTCGACTCACCCTCCGTCCGCGAAGTGCGCGGTTTGGGACTCATGATCGGCGTCGAGCTTCGCGGAAAGGCCGCGCCGGTCCTCCAGGCGCTTCAGGACGATGGCGTCCTCGCGATCGGTGCCGGCTCGGGCGTCGTGCGCCTCCTGCCACCCCTCGTGATTACGGACGAGCAATGGGCGCGGTCGCTCGACGCGCTAGGACGGGCGCTCCCGCATGGATGACGTCGAGGTCCTCCGCGCCCTCGTGGAGGAGTACAGTCCTTCGGGTGACGAGCAACGGGCCGTTCGGAGGTTCACCGACGTCGCCACCGCCCTGGGATTCGATGTGCGGACCGATGAGGTCGGAAATGCGATCGCGCGCATCGGTCGCGGATCCCCGCGGATCGTGTTCCTCGGCCACATCGACACGGTCGAAGGAGCTTTGCCGGTCCGCCTCGAAGGAGGCCGCCTCCATGGGAGGGGGACGTGCGACGCGAAGGGCCCCCTCGCGTCGGCGCTCGTCGCGGCGAGCCGTCATTCGTCGGCCGGGGAGATCCTGGTCGTCGGCGCGGTCGGAGAGGAGCGCGACTCGCGAGGGACCCGCCATCTGATCCATCACCTGGCCCGGCCCGACTTCCTCATCGTCGGAGAACCGAGCGGCTGGGATTCTGTCACGATCGGCTACAAGGGGAACCTCAGCCTCATCGTCCGCGTGCAAGGCGAGCGGGCGCATCTCGCATCCCCGGAACCAACGACGGTGGAGACCGGCCTCGGATTCCTCGAGGAACTTCGCCGGTTTTGCGAAACGAAGCGACGCGAGACTCCGTTCGACTCCCTTGCGATGAAGGTCCACTCAATCCGGTCCGACCATGAGGGCGGCCGGGAGGCGGTCGAGATCGGCCTGAACTTCCGTCTCCCGCCGGGCCTCGCGGCCACGGAGATCCTCAGCTTCCTGGACCGGTTCTCCGAGCCCCTTTCCTACGAGGTCCTCGACGAATCGGGAGCGGTCCAAGTCGCCTCGAGGAATGAAGTCGTGCGCGCCTTGTGCGCCGGAATCCGCGAGCAGGGACACCGCCCCACCCTCCTACGGAAGCTCGGGACGTCCGATCTGAACCTCGCGGTTCCGGCGTGGCAGTGTCCGGCGGCCGCGTACGGGCCCGGCGATTCTCACCTCGACCACACCGAACGCGAGAACATAGCAATCGCTGATTTTCTCCGAGGGATCGAGGTGCTGCGAGTCGCCTTCTCGCGGCTGGCGACCGCCTCGTCCACAGCTTCCCGTGATACCACGATGACGGCGCCGTAGGGTCCACGAGCGCCTCAAGAGAGGGCCTTGCACAACAGCGGCAGGCTCACGTCGTACCGATACGAGATATTGGAGTGGGTGTCGTCGAACTCTTCGTACACATGCTGGATCCCGCGGTCCCGCAGTTTTTTGTGCAGCACCCGGGCGCCCCAGATCAGGTTGTATTGATCCTTGGTGCCGCAGTCGATGTAGACGAGTCGCATCCGACGTAATCGCGACGCGTACCGGTCGATCATGTTCACGGGGTCCCAGCGTCGCCAGCGGGCCCACACCTCCGGGCGCCACTCCCCGGTGTCGAGGTCGAAGGGGAAATCGGCGCCCAGCTCGCGGCTTTTCGGATTGGGAGAATAGTGGGCCGCCATCCCGATCGTGTTGAGCACGGGGGCCATCTCCTCCCGGCGGCGATTCGGCTGGCGCCAGAACCATCGGAGCCATCCCGCGGGCCCTCCGTGGTCCTGGAACGCGGCCAGGGCCCTTGGGAAGTCCATGATGTAGCAGAGCTCGAAGAGGGCGTCCCCGGAGTGGTCGGCGAGGGCGGACCACGTCTCCGGATGGAGCATCCCCTGGACGATCGAGCCGTACCCTCCGGAGGACTTGCCCCAGATCCCGCGGCGCGAGATGCGGTACTTCGACTCGACGAACGGGACGATCTCCTTTCGCAGGTAGTCGTCGTACCGTCCGGTCGCGCTCGAATTGATGTACTGATTGCCGCCGACTTTCGCGAAGCAGTCGACCATCGGGACGATCAACGGCCCCATCTTGCCCGTTCCGATGAGCCGGTCGAGCCGGGACTTCAGATCCTCGCCGAGCGGATCGACCCCGAAAAGCGATTTGCCGGTTCCCGTGTATCCGACGATCCCGTACGCCGCGGGATATCGCTTGTGAGAATCGTATCGGGGAGGCAGATAGATCGCCACGTCTCGACGGGTCGGATCCCCCAGCGGATTACCCTTCAGGACTTCGGACTCTAACGTTTCGATGACGACTTCGCCGCCCGCCATGCACCAACCCGCGGAGGCACGCGCGTGGAGACCATTAAGGCTGCGTTCGGAACGAGCTCCCGCGCGCTGAATGTTTAGATGTGGAAGATCAACGCGAGAATCCGAGAGATCAGGATGGCGGTCACGGACGCGGCGATGACAGAGAGCCGGCCCAGGATGCCGATGTCGTAGGGCCAGACGGCCATGCTGGCCAATTTCCGGTCCATCATGTCCACTCGGAAAATGTGGGCGATGTCATCCGCCGGGCGCGGATCCGACGAATCCTCGAAAACCGTTCGCAATTTTGAACCGAAGGCGGCCCTCGCGGCCCGCTTTTCCGCGATCATGCGTCCGTGCAACGTCCTCAGTGGGGTGAAGAAGTTCAGGACCCCCACAAGGATGAGGCCGAAGAGAAAGGACCCGATGCCCGCGATGTCCGCGGTCGACGGCGCGGTCGGCGCCGTCAGCAACGACAGGAGGAACAGCGCGATCAGTCCGAAGTAGACCGTCGCCAAGGAAAGCGCCAGAGATCCGATCGGCTTGAGGCCCAGGAAGGAGTCCTCGTAATACGGCCGTAGCTGGAGAGGCGCCGAACTGAATCGGCCGATGCCTCTCGTGACGCTGTAATAGGTCCATACGACGGACGACAGGGCGAGGGTGACCACCGCAAGGGAGATGATCTGGAAAATGGAAGAGAAGAATTCCAACGGCGAGAAGGCCGAATCGAGATTGAACACGATGGTCGATGGGCCGCCCAGAATCGCCGGGACATTGGTGGCGACGAGGAGGCCTCCGAGGAACACGACCCATGTCACGACTTGGGGCCTGGCGGAGGAAATTCCCGCGAAGGCCCGTCGGAACCCCTCACTTCCGGCCGGGAGGAGCGCTTCCACGGAATGGGCGGTTTCCCACAGCTTCCTCCGCATGTACCGAGGCGCGTAGAACGCATACGCGAACAAGGCGTCTTCCGCGAGGAACTGCCAAGAAAACGCCGTCTGCAGAGCCTGCGGCAAGCTCGCGCTCTCGACGTACTTTGCGAGGAGCGAATTGAGGAAGCCGAAAACGATGAAGCCCAACAGGAAACAGCCGAGCGCGTACGGGAGTTGGAAGGCGGAGATGAATCGTTCCGCTAAAGTCCTCCCTTCAGATCCCTCGCGGTCGATCTCGGGACCGGGTCGGTCCGGACCCTCCGGCGTCCCGCGGCGCGCCTCCCCCATGCTTCCCCGCGGGCGTAGTCGGGCATGCGGAATGAAGATATCGGACCAGGGCGGCCTCGTCTGGCATGTCCAAGGGACTGCTAATTCGCATTTTTGAAAATCGTTCCACGCGGGTTAAATACCGTCACGCAAACGGGGGCGACCTCAGGAGCGCACGTGTCATGCTTCGACCGCCGAACGCGCGTGGATTCAAAGCGATATTCGTCCTCCCGATCATGATCGCCCTCGTCGCCGTCGCTCTCCTGGGCGTCATCGCCACGCCGGCCGCGGCCGGACCGGCGGCGCCGTACTTCGGGGCGATGGTCCGGGTCGACCAGGCCCCCGGATACCAGGGCGGCCAATCGTCCATGGCCATCGGCTCGGACGGCGTGGTGTACCTCGCGTATTCCGGATGGGGCGGCTCGACGACGGGGACCGATGTCTTCTTCACGAAATCCTCCAACGGTCGGAGCTGGACCGTCCCCTTGCGGGTGAATGACGATGCCGGCGGCACGGCCCAGACGGAGCCGAGCCTCACCCTCGATCCGTCGAACAACATCTACATCGCTTGGACGGACGGACGCAGCGGGAACAACGACGTGTACTTCTCGAAATCCACGACCGGCGGGGCGAGCTTCTCCCCGAACGTCCGCGTGAACATCGACGTCACGACGAACGCCCAGACGGAGCCATCCATCGCGGTCGATCCGGTGAATCAGCACCTCATCCACGCGGTATGGACCGACACCCGCACGCCCGCGAATGGGCCCGACATCTACTACATCAATTCCACGGACGGCGGGCTGAGCTTCAACCCGCCCAGCGTCCGCGTGAACACGGATGCGACCGCGGCGGAGCAAGGCGCCCCTGCGATTGCCGTCGCCCCCGATCGGTCTGTCCACATCGTCTGGAGGGACCCGAGCAATGCCGCGAAGGGCCCCGACATCTACTACGTCAAGTCGACGAACCTCGGAGCCAGCTGGGGCACCGTCGTGACGGTGAACCGCGACACGGGAAATGCCGCGCAGGTCGAGCCGACCCTCGCGGTCAACGCGACCGGCGCGATCTTCGTCGCGTGGACGGACAGTTCTTTCACGGGCACCGGGCCGGACATCGCGGCCACGGTGTCGACCAACGGCGGAGCGTCCTTCCCGGTCGCGGTCAAGGTGAATGACGATACGGGCACCGTGCAGCAAGGGCAGCCGACCCTCGCGGTCAACGGGGACCGCGCCCAGCTCGCCTGGTCCGACTACCGGACCGGTGGCCCCTATCCCTACGCAATCTACACGTCCTCGTACACCGGCGTCTCGTGGTCCGCGAACGTCCGGGTCAACGGGGACACGGGGACGAATTTCGAGGCAAACCCGGCCGTAGGCATCGATGCTGCCGGGGACGTCGTCGCCGCCTGGACCAGCTGGAGCGTCGTGACGACCTTCCCCGTGCCGATCATCCAGCAAGGGATCCTCGCCTCCGTCCGCGACGTCGTGGCGCCCATAGCATCGGCCGGCTCGTCGGCCACGATGGACCAAGGGACCGCCGCCTCGTTCGACGGGAGCGGCTCGGCGGACAACCTCGGGATCGCCTCGGCCTCCTGGGACTTCGGGGACGGCTCGACGGCGATGGGCCTGATGGACTCGCACAGCTATGCGAACCCAGGGCTGTACACGGCGACCTTGACCGTCTGGGACTACTCGGGAAACGCGGCCACCGCGACCCGCTCGGTGACGGTCCGGGACATGGACGCACCGATTCCGCGGGGAGGGGGCGACCGAACGGCCGATGAAGGCCAGGCGCTCTTCTTCGATGGCTCGGCCTCCAGCGACAACGTCGGGGTGACGAGCTACCTCTGGGACTTCGGGGACGGCTCGAACGCCACCACGGCCACGACGACCCACGTCTACGCCCGCGCCGGCACGTACACGGCCAAGCTGACCGTGAAGGACGCCGCCGGGAACACGGCGACGACTCCGTTCACGGTGACGATTCGACCGAGTGGTCTCCTCACGTATATCGAGATCCTCGGAGGGACCGTCGGCCTCCTCGTGATCCTCGTCGGCCTCCTGACTTGGATGCTCCTCGGCGTCCGGAAGAGGGATCGGGAGCAGGTCCATCGGCCCGCGAGCGGAGGGCATCCGATCCCTCCTCCGCCGACCGACGCGGACCCGTTGGACATGGGGCTCCCCCCGAGGGGACCCTAGGCAAGCCGGGAAGGCGGACCGAACGGTCCGCCCCTTTCTCCTCTCCTTCTTTGCCTAATCTCCGTACTGGACCAGGGAGTAGACGTTGTCGTCCGGATCGAAGAACCGGGCCATGATCCCGCCCCAGCCCTGGGCCTCGGCCTTCTCCTTGAACCGCACGCCCTTCGCGAGGAGCTGCTCCTGGAGCTTGTAGATGTCGTCCGTCGTGAAGCCGATCCCCGTCTCCTCGCCGATATGTGCGATGTCGGAGTCGTAGTCCGCGGCGTTGTCGTACATCTGCTTCGTCGGCGTGAAGGGCATGATGCTCGTCTCCTTCTCCGAGAAGCGGTAGTCGGTGAAGCCCTCCTCGCCCGGAACCCGGTGGGACTTCAGGCCGAGCGCCTTCTTGAAGAACTCGCCGGTCTTCTTCGAATCCTTCGAGACGACGGTGACGAAGGTCAAGGCGGACACGCCCTTCCGGCGGACCTTCGGCTTGTCGGGCTGCGCGAGGAACAACACGTTCCCGTCCGGATCCGTGAAGCGTCCGAACGTCCCATCTTCCCGCTCGATCTCGGCCTTGACGCCCTTCTTCTTCAGGTCCGCCACGGTTCCCTTCAGGTCGTTCGTCAGGAATCCGATGCCCGTGATCCCGCCGATCATCTTGAGCCGGGCCTCGTAGATTTCTTGGCCCCACTCCGGCGTCGGCTGCCACGGCGTCAGGGAAGCGTCCTTCCCGCCCGTCGTCGCGCCGAGGGCGAGATACCCGTATTTCGGCATCGAGGAACGCACCTTGAGGCCGATCTTCTTCGTGTAAAACGCCTTCGCCGCTTTCAAGTCCTTCACGTAGATTTCCAGGTCTGTCAACTGAAGCTTCGTCATACAAAACCCCGTTTATCGTCGCCCTATCGACACGGCCATTGATAAAGGAGTCGAAAAAGGACTCCGCAAGGCCGCGGAATTGTCGGAGGACTCCTGGGTCGCCTGACCGCAGGTCCGCGGGAGGCGCCTAGAACGTGACGACGCAGTCCTCGGGCCGCTTGTCCTCCCGCAAGCGCGAGAAGGAAGGGGCGCGCATATGCCGGTCCTTCGAGAACTCGAGGAAGTGGACCTCGGCCACAATCTCCGGCCGGGTCCAGAACCCGACGTGGGCGTCGATCTCGGGGACCTCAGGGAAGGGACAGGCCTCCTGGCGCAAGGCGACGAGCCGCGGATAGAGCGACCGCCGGAAGAGCTCGGAGAATCCCGTGCCGACGCGGCCGACGTGGAACAGCTCGCCCTGGTAGTACGCGCCCATGATCAGGGAGCCGAAGGTGTCCTCCCGCTCCCCTTCGCCGGCCGTGATGCCCGCGATCACGCAGTCGAGGGTCGTCTTCTTCTTGATCTTGATCCAGTCCTTCGTCCGTTTGCCCGGAGAGTAGCGCGCATCCTTTCGTTTCGCGATGATGCCTTCCAGGCCGCGCCCGATCACGGCGTTGTAGTAGTCGACCCCGCGCGCCTCGACGTAATCGCTGAGCACGATCCGATCGTCCTCCTCGAGGACCTCGCGAAGAAGGGCCTTCCGCTCCATCTGCGGCTTGCCCATCACGTTCTCGTCGCCGATGTAGAGGACGTCGAAGGCCACGTAGGTCGCGGGCAGTGTTTTCACGAGATAGTCCTGGTGGATCTTGGTGCCGGGGCGTTCCCGTTCCTGCAGCTTCTCGAAGCTCGGCTTCCCGTCCCACATCACGACGATCTCGCCGTCGAGGATCGCGGGCTTCTTCGTCCGCACCTTGAGGTCCGGGTACCGCGGCTCGATGAACGTCATCCGGCGGTTCTGGAACCGCTGCCGGTCGCGGAGGAAGCAGATGGCCCTCGTCCCGTCCCACTTGAGCTCGTAGATGTGATCCGCCGAATCGAACGGCGTCTCGCGGCTCTCCGCGAGCATCGGCTTGATCAGGAGGGAGTAGGGGTCCGGAGCCATCGAGTCCCCGCCGCTCCCCGGCCGCGGCTCAATTCGCCTTGGCGGCGGCCAAGCTCGCCTTCAGGGCCGCCATGAGGTCCTGGGTCGGCTTCGCCTCGATCTTCGTGACGGCCGGCAACTCCTTGCCTTCCACCTTGGCCTGGATCAGTTGCATCAGGGCATCGCGATAGCGGTCCTTGTAGCGCGAGAGGTCGAACTCCATCGCCAAGGTCTTGATGAGCTGCAGGGCCAGGTCGAGCTCCGCCTCCGAGATGACGACGGGCTGCGTCGCGGGAGGCTCCGGCGGGGATTTCACCTCGTCCTGATGCATCAGGGTCGTGAGCACGAGGCTGCCGTTCAGCGGGCTGATCGACACGAGCTGCTCCTTCTTCCACAGGACGGCGCGGGCGATCGCGACCTTGCCGGTTCGCAGGAGGGCTTGCCGGAACAGCTCGAACGGTTTCAGGCTGATCTCCTCCGGGCCGAGATAGTAGTTGCGCTCCCGCAAGATCGGGCTGATGTCTTGCGACTCGACGAAGCCCGCCACCTCGAGGGCTTTGCTCGCCTCGAGCGGGATCGAATCGAAGTCCTTGTCCGTCAGGATGACGTACTGGCCCTTCGCGTACTCGTAGCCCTTGACCATGTCCTTCGATTCGACGGGCACGTTGTCCTTCGGGCACACGTAGGGCCGCCGTAGCGCGGTCATGCATGAAGCGTGCAACGTCGTGAAGGACAGGTCCTTGCTCTCCGTGGCCCCGTACAACTTCACGGGGATGTTCACGAGGCCGAACGCAATCGCGCCGCTCCACAATGCTCGCGCCATGGATTCAACCTCCCGGGGATTCGGAATGAAGGACCCGGGGCACTTAACGATTTGTCCGGCGGATGTTAACCTTATTCAAGGTTGACATCGCCTCGGCGCACCGGAAGAGTTCCGGGAATGAATCGCAATCGGCTTCAGGGAGGACGGGGATGCCGAATCGTGAGCGGGGCCCCTCCCGAAACGCCCATCGGGCCTGCTGCGGCGGCACCACCTCCGCTACCTTCTGCTGTCCCTCCCTACGGGACCTACCCGTATGCGCCTCTACCCAAGCGCCGCAACATCGGCCTCCTCGTGGTGGTCGTTATCCTGATCGTAATCGTCGTCGTTGTGGCCCTGGCCGCGATCGTCTACGTGATGACGTCCGGCCTTGTGAGCGGACCCGGTGCCATCCCTCCCGGGGCTCCGGTGGGCCTTACGGCAACGGCCGGCGACGCGACCGTCTTGCTGGGTTGGTTTGCGCCGCCTTCGAGAGGCGGCTCTTCCATTGCAAACTACAGGATCTACCGAGGCACGTCGCCGAACGGCGAATCGCTGCTTCAGACGATTGGAAATGGCTTCTCGTACACGGACAGCTTCGTGGCAAATGGGCAGACATACTACTACAAGGTCAGCGCGGTGAACTCCGCAGGTGAAGGTCCCCAATCGAGCGAGGCCGCTGCGACGCCTCGTGCGTCTTCGTCAAAGCCTGTTGTGACATTCAGCAGCGTCATGAAACAAAACGCTGTCACCTGGACATTCGCGATCGCGTCCGCCTCGCCCACGGTCCCTCCGTCGAACTACAAGGTGAACTTCGGCATCGGGACCAACACGGGAACGGTGCAGAACATGGGCACGAATGGCGCTAATGTAACGGTGACTGTGGCCGGAGCAACCCCCGCGTCGGTCGGCGTGAAGTGGACCGACCTGGGCGGCACGGGCACGGTGAAGGGCGGCGACATCATCACGATCGCCTTCCCGTCGGCACCGGCAACGAGCACGGCCTTGACGTTCTACC
>WNEO01000160.1_pt1 | contig 15284 bp, 10 predicted proteins | sample 5399941 | NCBI WGS metagenome assembly WNEO01 (sample SAMN13153328, study PRJNA577476) | soil metagenome | isolation source: 20 cm grassland meadow soil 2 days after 3rd rain plot 2 | place: USA:California | collected 2015-11-11
CACGCATTCTTTACTTCGCCATACGCGCGCCCTGGACCAGAGCACAGAAAGATGCCTACAAGAAAGAATGGAAGGACGTCTCTCAATATCGCGACGCCGAGCGCGGAGACACGATCTCCGGCATCGCCGTCGCCGACGCGCTCAGTAGAAATGCCAACGCCGTGAGCAAAGTCACTGACGACTCCAAGAACGAATCCGATCCCACTCCCGGCTCGCATGTTGTGGCGAGCACGCCCTGGCGCGTGGAACAGATCGTCACTTCGCCGGACGGCGGCAAACTTGCATTCGTCACCACTTCTGTTTCCGAACGCCAGGAAAAGGTAAGCGAATTTGAAATCTATGCGGTCGATTTGACAACCGCATCTCCCGACCGGCCGCCCCATCAGGTCACACACAACGAGGCCGTCGAAAACAATCTTCACTGGGCGTCAGACAATCGCCATATTTTTTTCACGGTTGAGGTCGGCGATGTCACAGGCCATTACCGCGATCTCCAGCCTCATCTTTACTGGGCAGACATCGACACTGGGGAAGTGCGGCAGTGGGCAAAGGATTTCCCCGGAGCCGTCGATCGCTACGATGTGGCAGGAAATCAAGTACTGGTAGCGGGAAAGTTGGGGACCGAAGTACCGCTCTATTCCTCGATCAAACCGTCCGATTCGCTGGCCAAGCTTAACGGGTGGTCAGGCACCTACGAACGCCTCTCCGCGGCTGAGCACTCGCCCCGCGTGGCTCTCGTTTATTCCTCGCTAGAAAAGCCCACGGAAGTTTATCTCGCCGAGAGCCCCGAAAAGCTGGAAGACGCCCGCCCGATCACCGCATTCAACAAGCTTTTTGCCGAGCGCGATCTCCCGCAAGGCAAGCCCTACAAATGGAAAGCCGACGATGGCACAACAGTTGAAGGCATGCTGATTTATCCGCCGGGAAAATTTGAAACCAAAAATCTGCCCATGTTCGTGCTGATCCACGGCGGCCCGGCCGACGCCGACGGCAACCACTTCGAAGCTGACTGGTATCAATGGGACCGCCTCGCGGCCACGCAAGGCTGGTTGGTCTTTGAGCCGAACTATCGCGGGTCAGCCGGCTACGGAGACACGTTCCTCACCGAAATCGTTCCCCAAATTGTCTCCCGCCCGGGAAAAGACATTCTGGAAGGTGTCGACGCGCTGGTGAAAGACGGGATCGCCGATCCAAAACAGCTTACTGTCGGCGGCTACAGCTACGGCGGCTACATGACCAACTGGCTCATCACCCAGACCACCCGATTCAAGGCCGCTGTCACAGGCGCAGGCGCGGTTGAGCACGTCGCGAACTGGGGCAATGACGACACTACTTTCGACGACGCTTATTTCCTCGGCGGCTTACCTTGGGTAGCACAGCAGCGATATCACGACGAAGCCGCCATCTACCAGATCAACAAAGTCCGCACCCCGACTCACATTGTCGGGGGCGCCAATGACATTCGCGTCGCCGTGGCCGAAGACTACTTGCTCGATCACGCGCTGCACAACTTGGGAGTGCCGAGCACGTTACTGATCTTTCCTGGCGAAGGACATTCCCTCTCCAAAAATCCCTGGCACGGAAAGATCAAAGTCCGCGAAGAACTTAAGTGGCTGGAAAAGTACGGCGGAAACCCATCGCGGTAGCCTGCAATATAGCTACCGCCAGCGATCCACCGCCTCCCACCACAATAATTTCATCCATTCATTGAAATTCGTCTTCGCCCACTCGCGATGCTGCCACCACTTCGCCCCAAACTCCCGCGGATCATGGGCGGCAGCCACGCTGAAATTGAATCGCGGAATCTCGTGCCGAAAAATGGCGACCGCCCGGCGTGTGTGGTAATCAGAGGTCACCAGCAACACATTTCTTCCGGCAACCTTCTCCAGGCAACGGCTGGCTTCCTGCGCCTCCGCTCTCGTTGACAGGCCGTAAATCGCGCACACCGTGATCGCATTCGCCTCGGGCAAGCTCTGCACATATTTCTCTGCCAGTTCCGGCAACGACCAGCGATAAATCGTGGCCTCTGGCACGTCCAGCACTAGCCGAGTACCGTAGCCTTGATCGAGCAATTCCAGCCCGCGTGCGGGTCGGCGGTCGGTCTCCCCCGCGAGAACTAGAATCACATCTGCTTTTTGAGGCTTGTCGACTACCAGAAAGCGGCCCGAACTCGCCACGAGCCATAGAACGAACAACCCTAGCAACCCGAAAGTAGGCCGTCGCCAGCGCCGCAGTCCTTCTCCTATGGTCTGGATGTGCATCCTTGTGTCAGTTTCTTCCTCTGCGGGAGTCCCCAAGACTACGCCAATCCTCGCCAACTCAAACAAAATAATAGAGAAGCTTTCACTACGCCGTGCTGGGAGATGGCAGCTCTCGTGCTAAAATCTGGGCGCAGCGCATTCTTTATCATGACTACACAATCCGCACCCGACACTTTATTCTCCGAACTCAAAAGCAAAATCGAACTCCACCAGGCGCCGGTGGCAGTAATCGGCCTCGGCTACGTGGGCTTGCCTTTGGCACTGCTTTACACAGAGCAGAAGTTCCCCGTTACCGGCTTCGATATCGACCAGCGTAAGGTCTCAACTCTAGCTCAGGGTGGCTCCTACATCTTCCGCATTCCTGCAACAGAGATTCAGGAGGCCCGCGCCAAAGGCTTTGAAGCTACCTCCGACTACGCCCGGCTCACCCAGATGGATGCCATTATCATCTGTGTCCCTACGCCGCTGAATGAGTATCACGAACCCGATCTCAGCTATATCACCAACACGGCGCAGGCGATTGCGCCGCATCTGAGGGCCGGACATTTGGTCATCCTCGAAAGCACCACGTATCCCGGAACCACTGAAGAAGTGATGATTCCCATCCTCGAAAAAGGCAACAAACAGGGCCTGAAAGCTGCCCGCAGCGGAGCTTCAACCGGCCAGGAATTTTTCGTCGCCTTTTCGCCCGAGCGTGAGGATCCTGGCAATCAGACCGTGGCGCGCCGCGACATCCCCAAAGTCATAGGAGGCCTCGATTCGCAAGCTTCCGATTTGGCCGCAGCTCTCTACGGCGCCATTTTCAACCGTGTGGTGCGGGTATCTTCTCCCGCTGCAGCGGAGATGACCAAGCTGCTCGAAAACATTTATCGCTGCGTGAATATCGCGTTGGTCAATGAACTCAAGCTGCTCTCGCTGCGGATGGGCCTCGACATCTGGGAGGTTATTGAAGCCGCCTCCACCAAGCCCTTTGGGTTTCATCCCTTTTATCCCGGCCCTGGGCTTGGCGGGCACTGCATTCCTGTGGATCCGTTCTATCTTTCCTGGAAGGCAAAAGAGTGGGATTTCCGCACGCGCTTTATCGAGCTCGCGGGCGAAATCAACATGAACATGCCCTATCACGTGCTCGATTCAGTGGCCAAAGCTCTGAATCAGTACAAGAAGGCATTGAACGGCGCCAAGGTGCTCGTGCTCGGTCTGGCCTACAAGAAGGACATTGACGATCTGCGCGAGTCTCCCTCGCTCACTATCATTGAATTGCTGCAGAAAGAAGGGGCGAAGGTTAGCTACAACGATCCCTATTTCCCGACTGTTGGCAAAGGTCGCAAGTACGATCTGCGAATGACGTGCGCACCACTCGAAGACCTTGCCCAATATGATTGCGTGCTGATCGTGACCGACCACTCCGACTACGATTACGAGCGGATTGTGCGTGAATCGCAGCTTGTCGTAGATACGCGAAACGCCACCCGCGGCATACGAAGCCCTAAAGTTGTGCGCTGCTAGAAGTAGCGAGGACGAGGTCATCGGGAGCTTCCCAAACGGGCGCCAAGCCCAGCATCAGCCCCGGAAAAAACTTCCCGTAACGGGATGGGTACCTACCCAGCAATATGCAACTTTTTGCGTTCTGGAGCCGCAAATTTGCTAATATCCTTCCACATAAGTGTAAGTAGCTGTTCAATAAACGCTTGCTTCCGTTGTCCTTAATGAAAGTGGTCGCATTCGTGCTTTGCGAGTACCGGAAGTCAACCTCCCAGCCATCTCCTGGATTATCCCTGTTGAGGCTGGGATCGCCCTTCGTCGAACTCTAAAGACAGGAGCTGAAAGCCATTATGTATAACGCTCCCTACCATGGCCCTTTTTCGCTGCTTCCTGAGAGACGCCCGCCCTGGAAGGAGTTCATCTTCAGCTTCAGCTCGCAGGGGTTGGGATTATTTCTGCTGGCGTGGTTGGCAGTTCTGCATCCCGAAGTCCTGGTTCCGCCAACTCACGATTATCACTTCATCCGCTTGGTCGAGACTCCGGCCCCCGTCAATCATCAGCCCCAACCTCCGCGAGTGCTGAAGCAAGAACTCGCTAGATTGGAAACGCCGACTGAGCCGGTGCTTCGCCTACCCCCAGAAGTTAAACCGAGGCTTCAGCACGATGAATCACCGCAGGCGCCGAAGATTGAGTTGGCCTCGAACAAGGCGCCGATGATTCCCCCTGCTGCTCCGGTAATTCCCCGCCAACCAGTAAAAACGAATGTATTCTCGACCGGCAGCTCGGAACCCGCGACCATCGCCAAAGCTCCTGAGAAAGTGCAGACCGGAGGATTCGGCGATCCCAACGGCGTGCCTGCCCGGGAGAATCACGGACGGCCCATCAACATCGCGCAGTCTGGATCGTACGACCTGCCCTCGGGCCCGGGCTATGGTAACGGTACTGGAGGTGCAAACGGCGCACGAGGCGTTGTCGCAAGCGCAGGCTTTGGCAATGGCGTGGCCATCGTGGACGGCCGCGCCGGTTCTCGCTCCACAGTACGCCAAAGTGGGTTTGGCGATGCCGAGCCAGTAACTTCGACCCAGGTCCACCGCCAGCAAGCCGAGGTGGCTGCCAAACTCGTGCCGGCAGAAATTATCTCCAAACCGAATCCGACCTATACAGACGAGGCCCGAAAACTGCGCATTGAAGGCGAGGTTCTACTGGAGGTGGTCTTTGAGTCCTCCGGCAACCTCCACATTTTGCGCGTAGTTCACGGTCTTGGCCACGGCTTGGATGAAGCCGCAGTACGCGCTGCCCAGAAGATCCGGTTTAAACCAGCACAGCGAGATGGCCAACCCGCCGATTCCACCGCTGTGCTGCATGTCATCTTTCAAATAGCCTGAAAACGCCGTCTACGTCGTCAAGAGGTGGTATGCGTTATTTCCGATCAGTTCTTATCTCTTTTGTCGCTCCAGTCCTTCTCTCAACTCTCGTCTCAGGACAAGATACCAATGCAGCTCCGGTGGGGTCCCTGGCGCAGGCCAGCACTCCGGTCTCCCTTGACCAAGTCGTCGCCAAAGTCATCGATCGCGAGCACTTCTTTATGTCTCAGCTTCGGAGCTTGCATCCGATCGTCGAAACTTACATTCAGAACCTCAAAGATAACCGCGAGAGCGCCGATCTTCCGGCTAGCGACCAATATTTTCTCGGGCAACTCGACATGAGTCATGGCCCCAATGACCGCGCTTTCGCCAACAAACCTGACGCCAGCTTCTTTCATCCCATTTCAAAGCTGACCCGCTTGTATCAGATGAAATTCCTGCCGCGCGGCTTCGCCCAGATGGCAATCGTGGATGAAGATCTTCAGCGGCAGAACTATGATTTTGCCTTTGTCCGCCGCGAGTTCCTCGGCGAAGTTCGTTGCCTGGTCCTCGACGTGAACCCCAAACGGCACCCCGGGAATGGACAGTTCAAAGGCAGAATTTGGGTGGAAGATCAGGACTACAACATCGTCCGTTTCAACGGAACTTATTATCCTCACGCACGCAACAGCGCCTATCTACACTTCGATAGCTGGCGATTGAACCTACGACCCGGACTTTGGTTGCCGGCGTACATCTACAGTGAAGAGTCTGACCTGCGCTTCGGCTTCAACCACAAGCTCCACCTCAAGGCGCAAACTCGAATGTGGGGCTACGATTTGCAGAAATTCAACCGCAATGACGAACTCACCGAAATCGTGGTTGATGCCCCACAGTCGGTGCGCGACCAAACCACAGGGGCGCAGGATGCGACGCCTATCGAGAGCCAGCGACTTTGGGAGCGTCAGGCGGAAGAAAATACAATCGAGCGTCTGCAAAAGATCGGCTTGGTCGCTCCGACTGGCGAGGTCGACAAAGTTGTACTCACTGTCGTCAACAATCTGCTGGTCACCAACAATCTCGAGATTCAGCCCGAGATTCGTGCGCGCGTAATGCTAAGCTCCCCACTTGAATCCTTCGCTATAGGTCACACCATCGTTATCAGCCGCGGCCTGCTAGACGTGCTGCCTGATGAGCCTTCTCTCGCAATGGTTATTGCTCACGAACTCGCGCACATCGCTTTGGGCCATCGCGTGAATACCCAATTCTCCTTTTCAGATCGTATGCTCTTCCCCGACTCAGAAACCTTTGAGCGCCTGGACTTCACACGCAGCCCAGCCGATGAAGAAGCCGCTGATAAGAAAGCTCTCGAACTCCTCTCCAGCTCACCGTATAAGGACAAGCTGGGCAATGCGGGATTATTCCTGAAAGCTCTCCAATCCCGCGCCCCGGAACTCAAGAGTTTGATTCGCCCGCACATGGGTAATGGCCTGGCGGAAGGCAAGTCGTTGCGGATGTCTGCTCTGCTGAACTCAGCTCCGCAATTGGACATGCAGCGAACTGATCAGATCGCGGCGTTGCCCCTTGGTGCCCGCATCAAGCTTGATCCCTGGAGCAGCCGCATCGAACTGGTGAAGACAAAGCCTCTGGCGCTCACTTCTAGTCGGGAAAAGATGCCATTTGACGTGACGCCATTCTTTCCTTACTTGACTCGCCTGCCCGACACAACTCCGGAAAGAGCGGCTGCAGCAACACCGCCCAGCCAGTAACTTGACGAGCCCGCCGGTTCACCCAGCTCGCGTCGTTGTAAGTGCGCGAACTGTTTCTCAGCTTAGACTTGCGTTAGCGTGCTCTTGACTTCTTAGTGCACTTCACGGTTCAGACTTTCGCGGCGGAACCTGAGAAGAATTTGGATGAACGCAAGAAGCCACTGGCGTGGCGGAACAAGCCTTGTTGTCACGAGGAACGATACGGACTATTGGATCGAGCTTCCTACCTGCGAGAACACGTTGTTGGCATTAGAACCAATCAGGCGAACGGTGCCAACTACAATTACCAGAACGACAGCCAGCATCACCGCATATTCAGCGATGTCCTGACCTCGTTCATCTGAACAGAGTTGTTTCATGAACCTTGCCACGGGGCTCCCCTCCTAACGCGCCACTTCCGCCGCTGACTACAATTCTCACCTGGCACTTACTCACAATTTGCCCGATTGATCGCATGCTAATTTTCGCAACAGAACGGGGACAATGGCCCGTTTGTGGCAAGGCCTGGCACGAACGTGCCATGAAATCAGGCTATAGTCTTCAAAGGCAAGGATTGATTTACCGCGAATAAGGCTAATTCCAGGCGGGTGGAAACCCCGAGTTTGTCGAAAATATTACTCAGGTGATGTTTCACAGTATCTTCGCTGATCTTGCAATATTCAGCGATCTCCTTGTTTGAATATCCAGCAACCACGGTGGAAACGATCTCCAGCTCTCGCGGTGTAAGTCCAAACTTCTTCTGCCGCGCTTCCTCTCCCGAAGACTGAACCAGGCTCCGAAGATACTGAACAAGATTGGAGACGCTCTCTCGGCCAACCCAATACTCCCCTGCCATCACGGTGTGAATGCTCTTGAGTAGGAGCTGCGTAGCCGAATCCTTCATCACCACCCCGCGAGCACCCAGTTGCAAGGCTTCCACAATCTGCTTCTTCTCAGCCGCTGCCGTTAACAAGATCACCCGCACCGCATTTGAGTTCGAGCCGGAACTCATTTCCCTCAATGCCTCCAATCCCGGCATGCGAGGCATCGCTAAGTCAAGCAGCAGGATGTCCGGTTTAAGTTGCCGCGCCAGCTTCACCGCCTCAGTTCCGTCCTGCGCTTCGCCGACAACTTTCAAGTCCGGCTCAGCCTCCAGCAAACGCCGCAAGCCATCGCGAAAAATCGGATGGTCGTCCGCAATTACAATACGAATGGGCTGCGATCTCCGGCTATCCATAAGCTGCTTCCCGCTTTTGTGGAACGTTGATCTCCAAACGCGATCCCTGGCCTGGAACTGATTCTATCGCGAGTTCGCCATCAATTAAACGAACCCGCTCTTTGATAACAAGCGGGCCACGGCCGAGCGTATCCTCTTCCAGATGAGAAAGCCTGCCAGCAAACGGAAACCCGCAACCGTCATCTTCCATAACTAATGTCCAGTGTTGATTCTTGGAGCCCAGTCGCACCAATACCTGACGTGCTCGGCTATGCTTACGGACATTTACCAAGCCTTCTTGCACAATGCGCGCCAGTTCGCGGCACACTTGCCGCGGCATGTCGATTTCATCCAGATCGGAATGGAACCGCGCCGAAATTCCCGTCTCCCTCTGAAACCGTTCGACTGTGTCGGCAAGGAACCCTAGAAGCCTCCTCGAATCCACATCGAGTGACTTCATCTGCTGCATCAGCTCACGCAGCTTCAACACTTCTTCCCGCAATAATCCTTGGATGCGCCCCAATTCGTCGGTGATCGATACCGATTTGTCCGAAGTCCGCCGGAGCACGTCAACTTGCATTTCCATGGCGATCAGCGATTGGACTGCCCCATCGTGCAGCTCGCGCGCAAAGCGCGCGCGTTCCAGCGCCCCCGCCCTCAGACGCAAACGGCGCAACAAATATACGTTGTACACTGCCGGTCCAACCTGCTGCACTAGCTCCTGGAGGAACCGAAGCTCCTCCTCCACATCGCCAGTCAACGACAGATCTAACAGAAAAATTCGTCCCCACCACTCGTGTCCGAAAGAGAACGAAACTACCATCAAATTCTGGAACTCGTGCTGTTTAGCTAGCCGCTCCAGAGCCGCCGGCGGCAAATTCAAAACCTTTGCTCCCGTTCGATCCAGTCCCACCAAAGAGAAAGCTCCTTGCCTGTTGCTGGCCGACGCATAGTAAGTCTCCGCCGGAAAATTGTAGAGATACGTCTCCCGATCCGAAGGCAGCGGATCGAGCCACTGGAAGGCTGTTCTGCTACCGAGCCGCATCTCGCCCACGAATACCCGATGGCTATTCGCCTCTCGTGATGCAATGAGTGCCGCGCGCGCGCCGTACATGCTTATCAGTTCTCCGACGATCTCTTGCAGAGTCCCGCTAAGCCCGGCTTCAACCCGAGCCTTCCCTAAGACTCGGGCAACCACCGCTTTTTCCGCGCGTAGCTGCTTCTGCTGTTCGGCCAGGTATCCCAGCAGAAGCCCCATCACCAGAAGATACATGGAACGCATGAAGAGCCGTTGTGGCTCGAAGTCAGCGGGCGCAACTCGCAGCATTGGCAGATTGTGTTGCAGAAGCAGCCGGCCAGCCCAGGTGAAAAATCCCAGGTGAAACGCGAGGCTCTCAATCCACAGAAGGACAACCGAAGCCGCGGCCGTTCCCACGGTCTCCCACAATCCCCAGCGATAGGCAGCAGCGGCCAGAACGAAGACCAGGAACAGGAAAAAAGGATTCGATTGGCTGGCCGCGAACACTGAAATCAATGCTGGCCATACCACATCACCCCCGTGGACTAGCCCGCGGAATGATGCGGTGGATTCCCGGCGCCTCCGCAAAAGCAAGATGATTACCACTCCCTGGGCGATATAGAACGCGAACAATCCGGATGCCCACAAGGAATAGTGAATCTCACCGGGATCGATCAGGACGGCAACCAGCGCAGAAATCGCAAGAAACACCCGCGCTGTGGCTAGCCACCGTTCAATTCGGCGAATTTCGCCGGGGGTGATCGGCGCCCTTTGTCTCCACAGAAACCGGTGTCGAAGCGCTCGGAATGGCAACGGAGTACGACCTGACAAGAGCCTGCTGTCGCCAAGGATATTATTGAGAATACTGCAAGAGAGCAAGCGCAGGGCACCGCTACTTTTCTTTAATGTCTCTCCGCCGTTGCATGTACTTGCCGAAACAGTTCACCAACTCATTTCGCCCCTGCCGGTGTTACTGAAGTAATGTTTTCTTGTCGGGATTGCTGTCTAGAATTGGCCAGCGGGTGTCATGTCTCGTCGCGCGCGTTTCTGCCTGGTCGCAATCTCCGGTTTCGTCTTCGTGCAAGCCGCAGCTTCGCTGTTGCTGCGAAGCGGCTTCGCACTTACAGCGGCTAGCGACCTAATTCAGTCTGCTCTTCTTCTGGCAGGCACGCTTGCCTTTCTTACGAACGCGCTAGCCACGCGAGGACGCACCCGGTTGTTCTGGCTGCTAATGTCTCTCGGCCTAGCGTTCTGGTTCGCATACCAGACGCTGCTGTGGACCTACTTTGAAGTTTTCCTTCGTCAGGACGTTCCAGACGTATTTTGGGGAGATGTGATCCTGTTCCTCCACATTGTTCCCATGATGGCGGCGCTTGTGCTCCAGCCCCATGCCGAACAGGATGAACGGACCACTCGGCTGGGATCGCTCGATTTTGCCTTACTGCTTGTATGGTGGCTCTATCTTTACGTGTTCGCTGTCATTCCGTGGCAATACGCGGTGACAAACGTAGCCATTTATCAACACAACCTGAACTCACTTTATCTTGCGGAAAAGATCGTCTTTCTTTGTGCCCTGGCTGCAGTCTGGCTACGCAGCAGCGGCGTCTGGAAGATCATCCATGCGCATCTTCTTGGGGCGAATCTAATGTATGCGCTCAGCTCCTACCTTGTAATCTGGGCCATTGAAAAACATGCATATTACTCAGGCAGCCTGTATGACATTCCTTTGGTCGTATCCATGGCGTGGATTGCTGGGGTCGGAATCATCGCGCTCGACCGCGCTCCCAATCATCAGGGCCGCAAGCAAGCGGAAAATCATGGCGTATGGATTGCGCGCTTGGCAATGGCGGCGATTTTCTCTTTGCCTCTTTTTGCCGCCTGGTCATTGCTTGAAAGTGGCGCCCCTCCACTGGTTCGCGGCTTTCGGCTGGTGCTGACCCTTGGCAGCATGATGGTCATGGGCGCAATGGTATTCGTCAAACAGCATATGCTCGACGGAGAACTGATGGATCTGCTGCGGGCATCGCGCCACTCGTACGAAAATCTTACTCGCTTGCAGGAGCAGCTGGTTAAATCGGAAAAACTGGCCTCGCTTGGCCAGCTTGTGGGAGGCGCCGCGCACGAAATCAACAATCCGCTCACGGCGATGCTTGGATATTCTGACCTGCTCGCTGAAACATCTCTCAGCGGCGAGCAACGTGATCTCGCGGAAAGAATCGGATACGAGGTACGGCACACAAAGTTTCTCGTCTCCAGCCTGCTTAGCTTTGCCAAGCAGGTCCCCGGCGAGAAGACTCTGCTGGACGTCAATGCATTGGCGGAAATGGCAATTAAGCTTTCACAAGCTCACTTGCACGGACGCAGCATTCAGCTAACTAGCCATTTACAGCCGGATCTGCCGCAAGTACGCGGCGACTCCAACCAACTCCTCCAGGTTTGGCTCCACATCATTAACAACGCTGTGCATGCGATGGAGAATACCGCCGGAGCTCTGACGATCGAAACCCGGCAGCAACACGGCATGGTCGTGCTGGAGTTCTCCCATAATGCACCCGGAGTTGAGGAGCAGGATGTCGCCTTCGACCAGCCCAGTGATAATCAAACGACCGGTTTGGGTCTGAGTGCCTGCTATCGAATCATCCACCAACACAATGGGAAGATTCTTTATACCCACCACGCCAAACGGGCCGTCTTTCGCATCGAGCTTCCCGCCAATCCTTCACCGCCAGGACACCGCGAATCCCAGGAGGTTTTGCGCGATGAACAGCAAGCCGGCTCAGCTCTCACCCTCCCTCCCACTCCGTAGAGTTAAAGCGATCGTGGGCGTGCTGTTAAAAACTCCCGTTCAGGATGTAAACAACTCCAGCGCCTTTGGACACGACGCCCGGAAAGGATGTGCCTTGTGGCGCAAAGCCAATTCGGAAGCAGTTGTCACGTCTTACCCCTCAATGCCCGCTGTCCAAATTCTTCACAAAAAAATCGACACTCGCTCCATAAGCTCTGATCCAGTTTCTCCATATCAGAAAATCATGAATCTCATCGGGGAAAATTAGCTCTTCGAAATAAACCTTCTGCTCACGCAGCCGTTGTGCCAGATCGACCGTTTGGCCGAATGGCACGTTACGATCATCATCGCCATGAATCAGCAAAACCGGAGATTTCCAGGTAGCCACGCTGGCGTCAGGCGACGACTCAAAGGCAAGTTTTTCGGCTTCTTTTTGATCGGGAGCGCCCGGGCGCTTCTCCCAATGCGGCAGGAAGACAGACCAATCATGCACGCCGTGCATGTCCACGCCGGCTGCAAAAATATCGGAGTTGCGGGCCAGGCCCAGCGCCGTGAGCAGCCCGCCATACGATCCGCCCCACAGCCCGATCCTCTTTGCATCGACAATCGGCAAGCTCTGCAAGTATTTCGCGCCGGCGACAACGTCTTTGTATTCCGAAGATCCTCTCCACCCCGCGTTCGCCGCTTCCCGGAAAGCGCGGCCATACATGATTCCGAGACGGTAATTGACAGAAAGTACGACGTATCCCCGGCTCGCCAAGTATTGATTCATGGCATACGCATTGTGGTAGTAGTACATGTAATGAAAACCGAGCATCATCTGGCGAATCGGGCCGCCATGGACAAAAATCAACGCTGGTCCGGCTTGTCTCCTTTCCGCCGGGACGAAAAGCTGGCCATGGATTTCTAATCCATCTTCACTCTTAAACGTCACCTGCTTTGGTTTCACCAACTGCCTGGAAGGAAAATCCACAGGCAGCGCCGCCGGCGCCAGCATCTCTCTTTCTTGCCCGGTGATTCGGTAGGGCATCGCTGGTGTGGTCGCACTGGATCCGAGGCATACCATCTGCCCTGCAGACTCCACCGGGATCCATTCGATTGTTTCGCCGTGGCTGAGCGCCTGCGGCTTGCCCCCATCAAGCGCCACTCGCCAGATGTGCCTGCGATCAACGTCCTCCTGATTTGAAGAAAAGAGCGCTGATTTTTGATCGGCACTCAACGTCACATCTTCCACCTCGAAATTCCCTGGCGTCAGTAGTGTGGGCGCACCCCCGCCAGCCGGGATCGAATAGAGATGATTCCATCCATCCTGCTCGGAGGCGAAGAGCACCTGGTCATTCGCCGCAAAATAAAACGAGCTGTCCGCGGTGAGTTCGGGGAAGGAATCGTTGGGTGTGTTTCCACTATGCCAAATTTCTTTTCCATTGCCGGTCGCGGTGTCTGCAACCCAAATCGACCATGGCGTTACGCGGACCGGAATGAGTGGAAGCTTCTCCTGCAGACCGGGAAGACGCATAAAGGCAATGCGCTTGCCATCAGGCGACCACCGTGGGCTGACGTCGCGATCAGCGCTCGGCGCCAGATAGCGAACGTTGTCCCGTCCGAAATCGTAAACCGCGATGAAGCTATGATCGCCTCGGCTGCTGACAAATGCTATTTCGCGTCCATCCGGAGACCACCTCGGGCTGGAGTTTTCGCCCCGCAAATCCGTGAGCTGATGAGCCGGAGTTGCCCCGGATACCGGAGCAATCCACAACTGCTTGTGCGCAGCCCAAACCGCAAACTGTCCGTCAGTAGAAAGCTCGGCGTCCTCGCAATCCTCCTCGCCACAGCCCATTTCGCCCAGCAGGCGCGGAGTTCCGCCTTCCGCGTCCACAGCCCAGACCTGCTGTTTGCGCGCTGAAACGCCATTGGTCGGATCGGCTACGCGGCCATTTTCATTGAGCTCACTGCCACGCACATAGACTAGCGTGCGACCGTCTGGCGTAATGCGCAGACTGGAAATCGGCACGCCATCGTCCTCACCATAGTGCGTCACTTGTCTGGCCGCGAAATTAGGCGCATCGGCGATCCAGAGATTGCGAACTCCTTTGGCATTAAACACCCAAGCGACTCTGCCGCTGCGCTTCGCCGCGATCAGGTTCGAGGGAAATGGCGAGCTCATCACTTGCTCGAGAGTGAAGTTTGCGGCAGAACACGGGAGAGAAATCAGAGAGACCAGCAGAGATGCAACGGCAAACGACCGATGCGAAATTTTCATAGGAAGCGAGAGCCTATCGTACTTTCTCGCAGCTTGCCAAGATCAGCCATCGCTCTCTTCTGAGGAACGCAGGATAGCGTGGTCCTAATTTCATCAACCACGAAGGACACGAAGTTCACAAAGGATTGAGTCCTAAAGGGCTTCCTTCCTGCCCTGCGTGTTCAAATCCCAGAGTAGTTGAGGGACCAGGAACGCCGTTCCGAGCTGGCAGCAGGTCACGGATGATGGCGGAGTTGTCCTCCAACTTGTATGTTCTCGCTGCCCATCTCACGGCAGTTCTCCTCGGGGCAGGCGTAGCGGATCACGTTGCGCTGCCGGTCTAAGCTGCAGATGAACATGGGCCGCCCATGCTGGTCACAACGCGGCTGATCTGCGCGGATGAGTGGCGGCTCATTGCGTCTGGGCGTGACGTACCCCAGGCGTTCACTAAAGCAGCGTTGGCAGAACTCAGCCGTACACCGGAAAAATTCAATTGAGTAGTCGGCGCTGAACGGCGCAATGGCAGCCGCCATCGTGCGATAGTGCTTATCGCACAGCGGCAGGATGTCAATCCGCATGCGCAGAGTCTAGCATTATTGCAGCGCGAAACAGTTCTACCCCGTCATCTCTGACGTTCGTTTCAACTGCCCGCATGCCGCAAAAATATCCCTCCCGCGCGGACGCCGGATGAACGCAGGTATTCCCGCTGCCACCAAAATATTCTGAAATGCAAGCACCCGCTGCTCGGACGGTGTTTGAAATGCAATGCCCGGCCCCGGGTTCAGGGCGATCAAATTCACTTTGGCGCGCATGCCGCGTATCAGCTCGACAACTTCACGCGCATTCTGCGCAGAATCGTTTACCTCATCCAATAGCACATATTCGAACGTCAATCGTTCGCGATTGCGCAAAGGAAAATCTCGCGCCGCAGCCATCAACTTTTCCAAATTCCATTTTCGGTTGATCGGCATCAGGCGGGTTCGCAGCTCGTCATTCGAGGCGTTCAAAGAAATCGCCAGCTTTGGCCGCACCGGCTCCGCGCCAAAGTCATAGATCCGCGGCACAATCCCGGCTGTCGAAACCGTCATACGAGATTCCGGAATCCCCACACCTTCCACCAGCAGGCGAACAGACTTCATGAAATTGTCGTAATTCAAAAACGGCTCGCCCATCCCCATAAAAACCAAATTCA
>WNEO01000161.1_pt1 | contig 15215 bp, 16 predicted proteins | sample 5399941 | NCBI WGS metagenome assembly WNEO01 (sample SAMN13153328, study PRJNA577476) | soil metagenome | isolation source: 20 cm grassland meadow soil 2 days after 3rd rain plot 2 | place: USA:California | collected 2015-11-11
CGATGAGCGGTATGACCAATTTCAGGTGCTTGCCGCCGATATTCTCACCAAGCTTGCCGAGATCCAGGCGGAAGCTGAGGCCGAAGAGCAAGGAAGAGGTGAACTGCCATGAACGAAGAGAATCCGGTACCTGCTACGAAGCCCGTCCAGGTCTACGGCAAGTCTGACCAGCTCGCCTATGAGCGCACGATCTCGATGCGCGAGGTCACGTTTGTGTGCACCGTCTGCCTGCAGGAGAGAACGCAGCTGCGCTACCCAGGTCGGTTGCCGTTATATTGCTCGGATGCGTGTCGAGCCATCCGGGCCGAGGAGCAAAACGCGGAGCGCGTCCGCAAGCAGCGTGAGAAGCGCCAGAAACAGCGAGCAGCGGTGCGAAAGCCTGTTGGGTGATCTGTGATACCATCGTGCACGATGCAGCCACACATAGAGAGGAAAGCAGAATATGACGAACCAGCCGGGGCGCAAGCGCCTGCGTGAGAAGTCGCCTGGAGAAAAGAGCATGAATAGCCAGTCAAAGGAAGAATACCCGTTAGAAGTGGGTAGCTATTGCTACATACTGGGGCATGAGTCGACAACAGATAAGAGATACAGGCATGGCAGGGTAGTATCTGTTGTCGAGCTTCCAACGAAGAAGCGGCGATCTTATAAGCTAACAGATATCGCCCGACCAGGGGCGTATTATCTCTATTACTTACGCAGAGACCTCATTAGGACAGATGATCCAAACGCGCTAAAAAGGGTGAGAGAAACCGTTCACAGGAGCCCCGCGCAGCCTACCCAGTAGTTTGTGCAGGATTGCTGGCCAGCCCCTATGCCTGAAAGGTAGATCGCGTCCCCGCATCATTGTGGGAGAAACCTACTCTAAGGAGCGCGTTTCGAGCAAACGGTACTCAAACGACTACTCTAAGGCCCCGTTCGGGGAGCCGAGATAGGCTGAAAAGAGGACAGAGTGCTAGGCGCGTGTCAAATTGACGAAAAAGTATGCCGTACCATATAAGTAACCAACAGATCTCATGATCAGTGAACGAAGGTCGAACTAGCGGTGGACAAGCTTTCATTTTGAGCGGAGGTGAGGCAAGCATGAAAAGACTCTTGAGTATTGAGCAGTTTTATACCATAGTACCAGATGAGCGCATCATCGACATCCGTCTCGATGAGGTCATTTTCACGGAAGAACGGTGCAGGGAAGAAGAGGGGCGGCGGCTGCATCGCCTCTATGACGTGATCATGCACCATGAAAAACTCTTACAGGAAGTGCTCCTCTACGCAGTGATCCGTCAACACGATTTCCGCACCGGCGAAAGTGGATATTTCAAAGCATACTATAAGAATGACGACATCTCTCTGATAGACATTTTATGGATGTATACATCCCTGCTGCACCCGGCTGACCAGGCATGGCTGACTGACCTCAGAGAGCGCGTCATGAATCGTGCCATAGACGACGATCCTCTCGCTGAAATCGAACCATTAGCAGAGGTCTGGACCTCTGGTGTCAAACCAGCAGGCTTTAGCGTGAAGCACAATGGTCAAGAATTCACTATCCTGTCTTCTTGATTGCTGGCCAGCCCGCCCCTATGCCTGTGAGGGTGGGACTGTGATGTATCAAGGAACTGCTAAGAGGGACTGAGCTGGAGGTCTTTACGCGGGTTGGGACTGTTCACGCCTTCCAGGGCCTGGAGTTTGACGCGCTCATCCTTGATATTGTCGAGTCGCCAGGACTGAAGATTGCCCCGTTCCTCCGTGGAGGATGGGGATCGGATGCCATGCGTCTCCTCAATGTCGCTGTGACTCGCGCTAGGCACAAGTTGCTTATCGTGGTCAACATGCCGTATATCAGTGGGGAACCGGCCTCCTTTATCCTTCCGCAAATAATGCGCTTGGCTTGTCAGAAGAAGCGTATTCCCGTCGATGATGCTTGGGGTAAGTAATGAGGTGCACTCACACTACAACACGATCCCCGCTGACTGCTGATAGGTCAAAACCGTGTCCAAATTGGACACAAGAGGAAAGCCTCACACGATTTCAGGCGTTTCCTGGGAACCAACCTGGCCAAAGATGATGTCAGGAAAGTACAGAAAGCCCTGGGCCACGAGTCCATTGAATCCACGGCCCGACGCTCTATTCTGGATGATATGGAAGTGGGGCTTACGGATCATCTGTACTAGCAAGGGAGTTGGTAAGTCGAACGTATCAGAAGATGGATTTGAGGAGTACCATGAGAAGAACATTGCATGAATGGGAAAAGCTGTGGCGAGAGCGCTGGGACAGGAACGACCGCGCCGACATTGATAGGATCTTTGAACTTACAGATGACGTGATTGAGACCATCTGTGAGGTCGAGCTGAACATCTCTACGCAGTTCGGCAGAATTGAGATCGTCCGGCTCTCTCTCTTTGATGCCGAATGCGCTGGCACGGTTCGGATCGGCTATACCTATACCACGCTGGAATTGGACCTCTCACAATTAGTGCAGGATGTCATTGCTTCAATCAACGATACCTGCGATGAGGATGAAGCACCGCCAGAAGACAAGGAGGACAGAGAGGAGTATCAGTTAGGAAGCAACCATTTGACTGGGTAGGCCGCATTTCCGCCTGAATCCAGCAAGCAAGTCTAAATGTGACACCCTATGTGAGCAGATGGTTAGGGCATAACTGTCTTTCAGCACTGCATCAGGAGAGTGGGCAGTCGTCCGCATCGACCTCTTCAAAGCGGAGGTCACAAAGTTGATCGTCGATCGTTGCGTGGAGTGGTTCGGTGTCAAGACCGCCTTCTGCTTCGTTCTCTTGAAATGTTCGCATGGTCGCTTCTGCGTCCTTCCACCAATAATATTGGGCTCCAGGGACAAGGTGTGCTTCAACGAGATCCTCCAGCTCGATGCGTTTGTCCTCACCGATGACAAGTGCCTCTTCTGGGCTCAAGTCCTCTAGGATGTCTTCCTCGTTGTAGTAGAGTTGCCAGCACTTTTCGAGAAGCATCGTGGCCAGGAGTCGCCGACGGGTGCGTGGATCGTTGAGCATGGAGGTGAGGCGCTGCTGATAAGCACGTTTGGTGTTGTCTCCCATCTGCTCATAGGTGGGATCGTTGAAGGCATTAGAGTTGACCAGGTCGGTGTTGACCGTGAAACAGATCTCTGCGGTCATACGCATGTGGTAGTGATAATAGCCCTCGTCTTCTTCTGAAGACTCTTCTGTGTGTGCATCGGGCGGTTCTTCCATCCTCTTACTCTCCTGTGCGGTGTGAAGTCTACAAGGGTGTCTGTTCCTTTGATCATATCATAGGGTCGATGCATACACACGCTTTTCATCTCGTCTCTAGCCACGAGGTCACGGCTGTCCACCAGATTGGTATTGAAGTCCCAATCCCAGCGCCCAGCACGTTTCCCAATGCAAATCCCAGGAACATCAGCTCCTGCCCAGGGCCCCAACCGAATCCCGCGTAGTTCATCGCAGCGATCAGTGCAATCATTGCCGTCAGCGTAGCACCTCCCGCCCAGGTCAAGAGCCTGTACCAAGTTGCCGTATCAGCTGGTACTTCGCAAGCTTCTGGCCAGCCTGTATCTGATTGACCATCGCGTTACCTCCTTCTGGTTCTCACTTCGGGCTTGTCTTCTCATGCACCTCGATCTCAGCGTATGGGATGTGCTAGCATTTAGAACTATTGTACTGATGAGGAGAGAGGATTTTCAAGTGATTCTCTCTCGGATTTTTCCTGTTTCTGCAGATCCTGTTTGTTGCTCTGATACGCCTGGTACTCAGTGGACTGTCGCACTAATCGCTCAAGAAATCCACTATAGCCGCCTTCTTTTGAGGTCGCCTGGTGAGGTGCCTTCATCGTTTCCAGGAAGGCCACAATCTCTTCATCCAGCATGATGTTACGGCGCAGTCGCTTCACCCTGCCCTTCAGCCGTCCGTCCTTCTTGCTCCCTTGACCCTGCTCTTTGGTTGGAGCAACATCGCGCACCAGGTCAACTACCTTTTCCTCGAACTCAGACTCGTCGAGGCCGAGGATCGAGGCTAGAGACTGGCCAGTCCTGACACTCTCCATGATCTCTTTGGCCAATGACTGAATGCCAGGAGCACCACGCAGGTTCTTGACGCGGCCTCGCAGAATAGCCTCAATGCGTTCCTGCTTGAGAGCCAGGAGAGCATCAACCCTCTCATCAACGGGACTATATTGCAGCCAGATGGAGAGCACGTTGTGGACCTGACCGAGTCGATGTGAACGATCCTCCGCTTGTTCTGCATCAGATGAAGTCCAGGGGCGATCTACGAGCACAACGATCTGAGCCGCTGTCAAGTTGACTCCGATCCCACCCGCGCCGATCGTGGCGACGAGGGCCCTAGACTCTTCCGCCTGGAAGCGGTCGATCATGGCCTGTCTCTTCGGGCCTTTGACCTCACCCGTGAGGCAGTCAACCCCCAGCTTCGTCGCCAGGCGCTCAGCGGTATCCCTGAAGGCTGTGAAGAGTAGCACGCCCTGCCCTTGCTGCATTGCTTCTTGCGCAATCTCCACTGCATTCTCGACCTTGGCCAACGATGCTGCATGACGATAGATGCACAGTTCTACGAGAGCTGATATAAATGCCGGTTCGACATTCTCCAGATCGTGTTCCTCTGTACCCTCGCCGAGCAGATCCTCGCCCAGCACCTTATATTTGTCAGCCATACGTGAGAGATGTTCCTCTCGTAGCCGCTCTATTGTCTTGCGGTAGGCGACTTCTCCTGTCTGACTCACCTCTGCTGGACGGTGCGTACGCAATTTGTCCGGCAGGTCGATACACTCTGATTTCTTCTTATAGAGAATGACATCACGCGTAAGCTCGTGCAGCTCGTCGAGATTTGTGGCACCACCAGTCTCGTAAACGGATTTCTTGCGGCCCAAAGACCGATAATAAGCGCCGCAGTATCGCTTTTCATACGCCGATCGGTCCCTGCCTAGGGGATGCTTGGCCGCAACCAACAATGGCCATAAGTTAATCGGGAGGCTATTCTTGACAGGAGTACCGCTTAGCATAAAGACGGCGCGAGCCTTGTCTGCAAGCTGAAGAAAGCCCTGTCCACGTTGGGTCTGCTCCCCTCCCTGTGCGTAGTGGCATTCATCAGCGACCAGCACATAGTCGAAATCGGGAGTATCTGGAAGTTTTGCCCAAGAGAATAGTGTGACTTGGACGCCTGCAGCAATAGCCTCGCGTTCCCAGTTGACAATGAGACCGGCAGGCACGATGACCCAGATCGGCAGGTCATACGCCTGAGCAGCGATTAAGGCCGATCTCGACTTCCCCAAACCCATGTCGTGCGCCAATATGAATCTTTGCGCTTCGATCATCCTCTGCACCGCTTCGCGCTGGTGTCTAAAGAGCCGCTGACCGTTTGCTGTTGGTGCGCCGTCCAAGTGCGGTTGCGCCGCTTCCAGGGCTGAGAGCTGTGCAAGTTCCTGCCAGTGTTGCTCTAGCTCGTGTGCCTGATCTTCTAGGCACTCTTTTCGGTAGGCATGCTTGATGGCTTGAGCAGCATCAGCGCTATAAACAAAGCCTTGAAACCCCCGCGTCACTTCGTACACGGTCCATGCAGACCCTTGAGGAAATGACCATTCCCTGCGGTGGTAGTGGTCAAACGCGCAATCTGTAATTGCCTCTTTCAAGGGTTGGATGGTTTGCACCACAGTACGATCGTAAGGAAACTCGACAAAGATACGCTCACGCTGCATATACACGCGTCGATCAGGGGTACTCTTCTTGTCAGCCTCAGCTTGATCCTCTTCTTGCGCACTACTCTCCCCAACCGGAACAACAAAATCATGGTCGACCCGATCAGCCAGTTCAGCAGCAATGACCGTCTCATCGGTTCCGATGACCTCATCCTCCTGCTCGATGGCCCAATTGATGATTGTTGCCTCATCCGGGAGTGGGACCGCTAATGCTCGCTGATAACGGCGTAAGAGACGGGCAGCTATCACGACTTCCGCTAAATTCAGGCGCTCATCACTGGCCAGAGCACAACCGAAAGCGGCGTCAAGGCGATGAAAGCCTGTCTGATCGGTGTTGGTTGCATCATGGTTGCGCTCGGCCAAAGCGCGTAGCCCTGCATGCACCTGTGATCCCATGTCACCAGACATCGTGATTACCATGAATGTTCCTCTCCTCTGCAAAAAAGCGTGTGTATGCTTTTTAGTATAAGGTATTCACCTCCATTTCGCAAGCCTTGACAGGTGTATATACACCATGCTTGGTTCTGTGATTGTATCCTGCAAGTTCTTGTCACAGTGTTGCGTATGGCCATGCAGCGTCATGGAGTGCCATGCGTGGCAGATGTGTAGATGGGCCTGTGAGCAGTGTTTGAAGGCTGACTATTCTATATATAGCAGGTATTCCTCTCCAGAGTTTCCGTCTACAAGGGCAAGCTTGCTTGCGTTGTGTATAGAGAGAAGCATATAGAACGGCTGTGTCAATATAGACATCTATATTAGCGCAACAGTATGCAAGAAAATATAGACATCTATATTAGCACAGCAGGACAGGTACAATGGGACAGTGGTTAGACTTTTGGGGGAAAACAATGGTGACACTTCTGGATGAAATGAAGAAGACGTTTAGCATCAATATTGATGAGCTTCTGTCGTTGGAGGCAGCCGGTATTCCAAACGCGGATCTTGCCAAGAGAGAGCTGGACATGGAACATGTGGATATGTTGGTGCACAGCGATCCGCGTACCTGGCTGCCGATCGTCGTCACACGGACCAGTGTGGGTTATGTCATCATTGACGGGTATCACCGTGTGGAGGCGATGCGGGAGAAAGGAGTGGATAAGATCAAGGCAACGTGTAAGGCTTTCAGGACCGTCGAGGAGGTCATTGAGGCGGTATTCCGAGCGAACCTGGCTCATGGACTTCCCGCCAGTGTCGAGAACCGGTCAAATTATGCGTACTGGCTTCATATCACGTACCCTAACCTGACGCAGCAGGAAATTGCTCAGCGAATTGGGATCAGACAATCAACGGTGTCGGTGGCCATCTCCCGACGGGAGGCGGCACAAAGACGGGAGCCGGAAGGAGAGAAACAACCGCCGAGCCAGACTGAGGAAGCGCCAACGGCGGAAGAAGAGACGAGAGAAGAGGGGATATCCATTCTCCCAGAAGCAAAGACCGCCAAGAAGAGCAAGGAGAAAGAAGCACGAGAAACCATCAGAAAAGAATGTCGAACGCTGACGCGCGACGCGATCAAGCTGCTTCAAGATATCAGTCCCCTGGAGGAAGCGGAGCAACGTCAGATCCTCATTGAATCGCTGCAAGGAGTAGAGGAGCGTGAGGCACTCTTTAAGGTTGCGCAGCTCCTGGAGCAAATATTGCAGCCTCCCAAACCCCCCAAGCGTCGGAGGCGGCAAACGTGATCGCTGCTTGGTGTTTCCCTGACGTTGCACCCTGGACATCTGCCTGAGCTATAGCGTGACTGCCCACTGCACGGGATCGCCCGCGTATGCTCTTCGCATTCCTCTCATTCCCCCATTTCGTTTCATTATTTCATTTCATTATTTCGTTACTTGACAATGATATGAAATGATATTATAATAATGATATGAAATGAAACGGTGCTCCATTTGAGAGTCCTACTCAAGAAATCAGAAAGAAGAGACCTGTCCCATGAGTAATGAACTGCCGAAAGACCCTGCGACCGCAGCGGAGATCCTCGCCGCCCTCAAAACAAAGGACGAGGATGAGACGATCTGTCGCTATCCGACCTGCCACGATCCACGTACTGCTGCCACCGGAAGCGGCAGACCATCGGCCTACTGCCAGAATCCGGAACATACTGCTGTCACCAATCATCGAGCACGCCAGCAACTCAGAGCTATAGCTGAGGGTACCAGATCAGAGGGTGCCGTCGTCTCTCCCAAGCCATCCTCTCCGGGGGTTGCCGTTGTCGAATCATTGCGTGGTTCCGTTCTGGATCGTATCGCCCAACTCCAGAAGGATATGGAACGCTATATGGCCGCTCTCACGGAGATGGCCGATCCCGATCTCTCGGCTGCGCAGATTCAGGCAGCTCTGGATATGGCAGATGTTCGCGTGGCCGAAGCACAGCAGAGTGCCAGTGCCGAACGATCGCTTCGCCTGGCCTCCGATAGTGCCCGTCTCGCAGCGCAGGAAGAAGCACGGACAGAGCGCGAAGCTGCTGAACTGGCCATCCAACACATGGAAGAAGCTGAAGCCAGGTCCCAGCGCCTCATCAGCGAGACCGAGCGACAAGTCGCGGAGATCCAGACGGAGCGCGATGAAACGATTGCCCGTATCCAATCTTCGACACAGCAAAGGATAGAGGAGATCGAAGCGCAGGCCAGGGAAGCCATGGCCCAGGCTCAGGCCCGACAGGCTGAAGCCGAGGAGGAGGCGCGGCAGGCAAATGCACGTGCCAACACGGCGGAGTCTGAAGCCCGTGCCCAGACTGCTACGGCTGAACGGCTGGTAGCGGAAGCCCGCGCAACGCTAGAGCGCGAACGAGCCGAGGTTGATCGACTCCGGGCAGAGCTGGCTGCAACCATCACAGAAGCTCGCACAACTCAGGAGCGTGAACGAACAGAGTATCGCACGACCTTGGAGCGCGAACGAATGGAGTACCGCACGACGCTGGAGCGCGAACGAGCCGAGGTTGATCGACTCCGTACAGAGTTGGCTACTGCCCGGACACAGGCAGAGCAAGCAAACACCCGTGCCGACCGGCTGGCAACGCAGAATGATGAATTGCGGGGGCAACTGGTACAGCGATCTGCAGCAGAGATGCCCAGTCAAGCGCAGAAGTAAATCTTATGAACGGTAGCGCTAATATAGATGTCTATATTAACGCTGCCGTTCCTTATTTCCAGAGAGAAGAACCACCAATCGTGACAGAAAACCGTGTCACGATTGCCTGTTTCGAGTTACCCCCCCCTCTTGCTCTCCCTCCCCTATCGTTCGGGAGGGTGTCCAGAGGGTTGGCACACTCTGTCTAACAGCAAGAAAATCACTGAAAGGCGAGGGATAGCATAAGGGATGGCTCACACAGATAGGACGAGTCCTATATAGAGGCTTTAGACGTTATAGCATCCATGTAGGACATAGCATCTCTGTCTGTCTTGGATGTTATAGAGGACAGGTAGGCGTGGATGTGTTGAGATACTTTACCTGTGATCAGAGGTAGGAAAGCGTGCCTCTCGTCTCTGTCTGTATCATCCTACAGGTAAGCTGAATCAGCTATGGGGTACAGGTAAGACAGAGCATACATGTGATAGGTAGAGTCCAACTATGATTTGTATGTCATGAAGGATATAGCATACCACTCTTTGATATCCTTCATAGAGGATAAGTCATAAGTGTAGGATAAGTCCTACATAGCCTCACTATCCTACAGCATGATTAGATTGCGAAGAAGGACAGGTTCGTGTATGATTGATGATATATAAGTCATGTCCTACATAGAGGATAGATGCGAAAGGAGAGCGCTCAATGGCCCGACGCTACGGATGCTTCAACCAGAAGGGTGGAGTGGGCAAAAGCACAGTGGCTATTAACTTTACAGCGGCACTGGCAGAGGAGGACCCTGATGGAGTATATGCACTGATTGACTGGGACGCTCAAGGCCACTCAACGGAAGGAGTGGGTAAAAAAGAGGCATGGTCCAATGGCGAGGGCGTAAATCTCTACCACGCCGTGATGCAGCCCAGTAATGTTGCCATCGCTGATATCATCCAGGAAGTGCCTGGTGAAAGGTTTTTCGTCATTCCCTCAAATTTCCATATGATGATTGCTGAACAGGAACTGGCAAATGCTCGCAATCGGGAAGACCGGCTCTCAGACTTGCTAGACGAGCTAGATGAAGCCTTCACCGCAATCGTCATAGATTCTCCCAGTTACTTCGGTAATTTCACCGATAATGTCTTACGTGCAGTTGGCATCCCCTATATTTTAAAGTCAAAATCTGACCCATCATCAAAAGTCTTGCAGCCTCGCCGTCCAGAGCACATGCATAATGGCTTGATAGTTCCAGTCCAGGCGGAGCAAACGTCCGTTCGTGCGTTGGAACTGCTGATCAACCAAGTCCAGGTCGTCGGCCTCGATCTCAAGGTGGACGTGAACCTCTGGGCAATTGTTCCGAACATGGTCCAGGAGAGCCGTCTGGCAAGGAATATCCTCAATGACTTCCGTGCTACGTTATCTGATAAGATGACAGACTTTGATATCCCGAAACGAGTCTGTATTCAAGAGGCATATGCTGAGGGTAAGAGTATCTTTACCTATGAGCCAAAGGATAGGAATGGAAGAGTGGATCGTGCGAAGATGAAAGATGTCACAGAGTTGCGTAACCTCTATAGCCAATTGGCTGCCCTTACAATGGAAAGGAGTGGCCTACGTGACACAGCAAGAATCAACTAATACTAACCGGCTTGCACTCATCCGTAAGCAGATCGGGGCAAACAAAGGGGGTGAGAAGACTCCTCCCCCGGAGACCGTTATTACCCAGAAGGAGATATCAACGATGAAAAATGAGAGTACTGCCATAGAGATACCGCAGCAGTCCCCTGCCCCAACGTCGGAGCAGGTCTCTCAAGCCAGTGACCGGCGAAGGCATACGCTCTACTTTTCAGATAAACTCAACAAAGATCTAGAGCGGACCTTCCGACAGGTGGCACATGATATCTTTCCGCAAACCATCGAGAAGTCAGACTTCCTGGAAGCCTGTTTTCTCTACTGTCTTGAGCATCTAGACGATATCCGCTCGGCGCTCCGTGAGGCTGCCGAAGAGCCTTAACGGTATCTGCTTTATCCTACAGAGAAGACATATCCTCAAGAGGCCCCCTTGCGCATGAAGAACGATCTGGATGGCTAGCCGCTTGACTTTTGGCAGAGACAAAAAAAGAGCCAGGTCAGATGAAGTTCACCGAACCTGGCATCTTTTATGCCTTAATCAGGGTCTCCAAAACTCTCAAAATTGGTATCGGTACTGGCGACGATACTGTCAAGAGTGCGGATGCCACCATTGCTTCCGTGCGTCTCAATCTGTTCCTTCTGAGTCTCCTTCTGATGAGTCGTAGGCGCACCTATCGCAGGAGCCGCAGAGACAATACCTGCACCATCAACCACAAGACGAACATACTCAGCCGCAAACCAAACGAGAAGCTGGCTTTTTGTGATACCTGATCGAGCGCTACTCTCCTCTAGGCACTCTGCCAGCCGTGTATCGCGTGGAATGGCAGGGTTGAGATAGAGCTTATCGTCTGCATTTTTCGGCATCACGCTACTCCTATACTGCCTGTGCAGGCTTTTCGCGCTGGAGGTAATGGAGTGCCAGTTTCGCGCAGCCGCCAGCGTTGGCGAATTCTGGGTCCTCTGGGACAAACAGACGCTTCTTGAAGAGTGGGGCAAGAGCACTTTCAAAGTAGTAGGCCCCTCCTCCAACAAGCAATATGCGGCTTACGCCCTGGGCGACGACATCGACTTGCAATGAGCCAGACCAGAGCATCTTGAGCCACGGAACGAACTCAGAACCGACCTTGTAGATCGTATCCTCGATCATCTGATTGACGGCACCGATCGGGGCCTCTGCTTCAATCATCGACTGAATCGTGTGGAGTGCCTGGCCGTGTATCCAACGGTAAAGCAAATCGCGTGCGTCCTGTGCGCTGATCGGATAGCGAAAACGAGTAACGAATGCTGCTTCCAGTTCGTCGGCGACGGTCTCGACGCCCTTATCAATGGTCCCCTGGGTGCCAGGAAGCGTGATCTGATTTTGGAGTTGGAACGCATCTCCAGTGCGACCCCCGATATCCACAATGCCAATCTTCTCAGCGCCATTGCTCCCATAAGCCAGGCTTGCCCCGACGCCTTCCTTGATCGTCTTCTTGACCACGATGTGAGCGGTGCGCTTGGCCCCATCCAGGACGAAATCATAGTCGCCGTCGAGGGTCTGTTTCACCTGCTTCGTGTTTACTTCGTCATGAGTGCGAATAGGCAATTGTGTAACCACAGCGAGGCCGTACTCGCGATCCTTGATGAGCGTCCCTGATGTCATGAGCAAAGCCGCGAGATTGCGCTCACTCCAGTAGCGCGATACCGTTCCGCGCCAGGTCAACTCTTTCATGGTTGCGTCCGATTTATGCAGGATCGCCAGATCGCCGCCGTAGAAACTGTGCTGCTTGCCCTGATGTTTAAATGAGACAATGTGGCTCGTTTGAGAAGTGATGCCAGCCTCGCGCAAATTATTGATACTGGCACCGCTGACATTGCTCATCAGCTCGTCCATCGTGCCAGCAGTCAGCGTGGATGGCATTTCCAGCGCCACGCACTGTCCCTGTGGGGTGTAGGCAACCCCGCAGGTCTTTGAATTCCCGAAATCGTGCCCATAGGCGTAGGTTTGGTAGTTGGTGAACACCTGAAATCCTTTCTTTTTGCCATTTCCGTAAAGTACGGTGCTTGGCGGGAAAGTTCCGTACTTTACGGAACACTGAACAATTTAGATAATACCATTTTCCGTAAAGTCCTGTCAAGTACCTGACTTGGCGGAAAATCGGCGTACTTTACGGAAAAGTACCGATTGAGAAGGTGTTTATGCCCGTACTGTACGGGACTCCACAGGACCTTACGGAATACCACTCTTCTCTTCTCTCTATACCATGCAAAGGCGGGAACAACCTGGGAGAAACACGGGAATCCGTTCTCGCCTTTGCGTGTGTCTCTGCGTGACCTGATCCTCCTTGCTGATATACCATAAGCGATCGGGTACAACCTGGAACTCCTCGGACCAGAAGGTAGAAACTCCCGAACCACAGGCGCGAAACTCTCGGACCAGCTCCCGTGATTACCGTTTGACCATTAAACTGATGGAGGCTCACCCATTGACCACTTACACCACTTACACCACTGACACTGCACCCCTTACACTGGCCAATTTGAGCGTGGCGTACCCCCGCGTACCAGTAATACCCCCTGTCAGTGGTGTAAGTGGTGTAGGTGGTAGGCTGGCTAGACATTGGCTTCACTGGCAGTCACCTCCTCCGAGTTTTCTTTCGCCATGAGCACCCGGCGTTCACCCCGATTCCCTTCAGGTGCGCTGACATACCCGCGTTCCTCCAGCATCGTGATGATTCTGGCAGCTCGCCGGTACGCAGTCTGGTAGGTGGTTTGAATGAATGAGATAGACAGGGTTTCCCGGCCAGGGAGTATTTCAGCCACAATTTTTGCGAGAAGCAGCTCGTCCCCATTCTCTGCACTCGCGGCTCTTGACGTTTCCTCCTTTTCATCATCGCCAGGCTCATCTTCCGGTTGATCTGGCCAGGTCTCATGGTGCCCTTCGGACTCTGCCTCCCTCCAGTAGTCTGCAAGGCTCTGTGCATCCTGGTCGGTCATGAATGCTCCCTGGATACGTGTTGGTGCGGCAGCGTCGGATGGAAGGTAGAGCATGTCGCCTTTTCCGAGCAATTTGTCCGCACCAACGGCATCCAGGATCGTTTGCGAGTCTCGCCAGGAGGCCACCATGAAGGCGATCCGCGTGGGGATGTTGGCCTTGATTAATCCGGTGATCACGTCAACGCTGGGTCGCTGGGTTGCGATCACCAAGTGAATGCCGGTGGCTCGTGCCTTTTGCGCTATGCGGCAGATCCTCTCCTCCACCTCCTTGGGAGCCGTCATCATGAGATCCGCCAATTCGTCAATGATAATCACAACAGATGGCAGATTCTCTAGTGTTCGATTCTGCTCCCGCTGCTTCCTATAGCCCTCCAATTTGCGCACGCCAACTTGTGAGAAGATCTTATAACGTCGCTCCATCTCCGCGATCGCATTGTCCAAGAGCGGCACAGCCTGGTCAGGATCAGTGACGACCGGTCGTAGGAGGTGAGGAATGCCGTTATACGGGGTCAACTCGACTTGTTTCGGATCAATCATTAAGAGGCGCACGTCATCCGGCGTGGCCTGCGTGAGAATGGAAGCGATCAGGACATTCAAGAGCATACTCTTGCCCGCACCGGTTGCCCCGGCGATGAGCAGATGAGGAGCCTTGGCGATATCGCAGAAGTGCACCTGGCCAGCGACATCGGGGCCCAGAACAAACATCAGTTTGGATCTGCTGTGGGCAGCCTGGTATTCGCTACTTCCCAGGACATCGCGCAACGATACCAAGGCTGGGTAGGGGTTGGGTATTTCGACGCCCACATGGTGCTTGCCGGGGACTGGCGGAAGCATGAGGATCGTCTTCACTCCCAGGGCCGCCTGCAGGTCTTTTTCCCGACTGGTGATTTGTTCGATCTTGGTGCGCTTGGAATAGGCGACACGGCCCGCACTGTCTCGCTTTGGGGCGTTGTTTACCATCACTGGTACGCCTGTTGGCAAGATGCCAAAGCGAATAATGCGGGGGCCAATCATCGTATAGTCGTGCCGAACCTCGGCAGGAACGAAGCTGCTGATGGTGTCATCGAGCAGCTGCTCCATGTCACGGATCTCCTCATTGGTGATCGTTCGCGCTTTCTCGACTGTCTCAAGGATGTCAAGCGAGGGGAGACTTCTCGCCTCTTGCTCATGGGAAACAGGACTCTGCTTATGGGAGAAGGCCGTTTCCCCTGCCAAAGCATCGAGGGCAGCCTTGGCATAGGAGAGCGCCTGCTCCCGCTCCTCGCCTGCCAGTCCCGATGCTTTGTTTGCCAGTTCTTTCGCCTGAGTGAGATTGAGCATATCCTGGTTCGTGCCAGCATTGCGCAATCCCAACTCCTGCGCCAGGGCCACATAGGCGACTGGCGCACGACGGAGCGCACTCTCGGCAAATCCTGCCAGGAGAACGGTGACAGCGTAGGCAAGGTACGGCAAGGTCAAATGTGGTGGGGCTGAAGGCGTATCCTCTATGCCTGTTCCTTCAGCCCCTGATTTTCCCCCTGGGGATCGTTATCGTCCTCCAATTCTATTTCTAATTCCTCGGTTTTCCGTTCTTGTGAGGGAAGCAGCGGCCTGTTCTTGATTGAAAGCTGAGTCTTGCGGAAACGAACGAAACTGGATTCTGCTTGAGGTGCGTTCAGGAGCAAGACATCTCCATCCTGGAGCTGCTCAACCTCCTCTTGAGAGAGATCTATGTATTCACTCACATCGCTGATGATCTGGTCATTGGTGCTGTTTACGACCCAGAGACGGCAGGCAGAGAGGACCTCATCCTCGATCTCTTCGAGCGTTGGGCTGACCAGGAACACCGCCAGGTTCTT
>WNEO01000203.1_pt1 | contig 14672 bp, 14 predicted proteins | sample 5399941 | NCBI WGS metagenome assembly WNEO01 (sample SAMN13153328, study PRJNA577476) | soil metagenome | isolation source: 20 cm grassland meadow soil 2 days after 3rd rain plot 2 | place: USA:California | collected 2015-11-11
TATCTTGCAGCATCACAACAAGCGCTTGTTAGTGGTTTTCCGACATCTAGTCAGCCGGGTGGCGCCGGAACCGCACGACAGATTCAATGGCAGAGCTTGTGGGCCGCGGGTGTTGCAACGACCGGTAGTGCGATTACCGAGGTGGTCATGGTGATCGACACGCTGGCAGATGCGACGTCAACCGCGGCAAACACGATCTGTCGCGCGTTGCTAACTGGCATCTCGAGCAAGGGTGCCAGCGACACGTTGACCGTCACGTGGAATCACAACGTGCTTGGCGCATAAGGAAGGTGATTTCGCGTGGCTGATGCTTTCGTTCCGATTACGGCCGGTGTCGGAACCGCCATTGACACGTATCAACTCGCGGGTGGCGATCATCAGCAAATTGTTCGTGAGGCGCGTGCAACGGCACTGGTTGCGACCACGTGGAACGTGTCGGTAGCCGGCACCAACAATGTTCTCGCCGCTGATTCATCGCGACTTATGATCACGATGGTCAATTACTCAACCGGTCGCGTATATATTGATTTTGATGCCACGGTGCCACTGAATAACTTGGTGGCACATTGGTATCTTGAGTCTAATGAGCGTTATGAGGTTCCTATCTACCTTGTCACGCAGCCGATCAGCATGAAGGGTGAGATCGCGAGCAACGCGGTTATCCTTCTGTCAGCGACGGCGGTGTAGCGATGCCCGTCTTTCCTGCGCCGACCCTGCAACCACCGGACTTTTACACGGTCTACGGTCATTCGTGGATGCAGCATGCATTTGGCACACGTAGTCAAGCCGGCCGCGCGGACGCGTTGCTTCGGTCCGCTTTGGACATTGAGTTTACCAACTGGCATAACCACGCGGTAAGCGGAAGTCGACTTTCAGTGGAGAGTCCAAGTCAAGCCGGATTCGCACGCATTCTTCAAACGATCACCGCATCAACCCAAGGCGCTCCCTACGTGTCACAAGGCGGTTGCACGATCTTGTGCTACGGCATCAATGATCTCGGATTCAACACTGACACATCTCAATATCGCGAAGCCTATCGTCTTGCGCTTCGAATGGCCATCTCACGGTGTCGCATGTCGACCCTGCGTGACGACGACTACGTGGCGGTTACCGGTACCGGTGAAACCACGTATGGATCAGGTTGGACCAACGCAGCTTCGAACATGGAGTACCACAGCGGTACCACCGTGCGGCAATGCACGACTACGGCGAACTCGACGATTACCATTACGTTGCCATCCGCTTACGACGGTTCACCAATCTACATCTCGTATCTCGCGAACCCCGGCGTGGCGGGCGGAACGGTAACATTTTCAGGTACCGCCGGTGTCACCGGCACCCTGTCGACGTCGAACATCATGCCTGGTGCGAGTCTTAACCATTCACCATGTGGACGTCGCATTACCACGTTGACTTCAGCAAATGCGAGTCAAACCATCATCATGAACGTGACCGCAATCGATGGTGGCGCTACGATGATTTATGACGGGTGGTGGATTGAAGCCGCAACGCCACCACCGGTGCTTGTTACCAATATCGCGAAACTGCCGGCTGCTGGTTACGCGATCTATGGCACGCCACCGAACGATTCGCAGGTTGACACGTGGAACACCGTTGTCACGGATGTCATTGCTGAATTCGATTCGATGGTGCAGCTGATCGACGTCGATAAGACGATGGATAAGACGAACACCCCTGAGGTGTTTGGCACCGATGGGTTGCATCCGAATGAACTTGGTGCGGCCAAGATCGCTGATGCGTGCATCGCAGCCATGAAGCGTCTGCGTCCGGTGCTGACCAAGTACGGCGCTACCGCGAGCATGAATCCGTCGAGCAACCGCATCGGTTCGTTGTTCCGACCGATGATTGATTCAAACTTTTACTGCACCGACACGGCACTCGGTCCTAATGGCACGGCATATACGGTCGTCTCTGGTGATGTGTTTGCCACACCATTGATGATTACCGATGCCAAGTTGAGTGCCACGCAGTGGTCCATCGAATTGGTTACAAGTACCGTTGCAACCACGATGTTTTTTGGTCTTTACGATGACAAGGACTTCGCTGGCTATCCGCAGTTCATCAACGCCAATACGCTTGCAACGAATGCCGGTGCGTTGTCGCTGACCACCGGTGCCGGCGTTAAGTTATCAAGTACGACGAATGGAAACAATGGGTATATCTCCCAGCCACTTGATCCCGGACTGTACTGGATTGTGTCGAAGTACGCGACGGCAGGCACTACCACGGTTCGCTCGCTCGGTGGACCGTCTTACTATCTGCCAAGCGCTTCGTCGGCTGGAGCTGGTGGCATCGCCTACAACGGCTGGAAGCTATCAGGTCAAGGAACAGGCGCACCGTCCGGTCGATTCCCAGCAGGTGCTACACCGGTAAACAACTCACCGATGATTGCCGTTAAGATGACACGGTTGGGTGGGTGAGATGGCTAAGACCAAAAATGTTGAAGCGGTTGATCCGACATTTATGTGTGTCGCATGTGGACGATCAATGACGGTGTCACAGGTCGCTGCGGTTGCTGACGTGTATGTATGCACCAGCATCGGTGAATGTCTCGAGGTAATTGCAGGAACGCTCCCAATACGTGGTGAACATCTACCACCAACCACGATGGAAGCGGTTCGCATTCGTGCGAATAAACTAGCCGAAGCGACCGGCCGTCCACAGCCTGATATCGGAACACCGGTAAAGGGTGAAGTCTCTTGGTATTGGGGAGCTGAATAATGCCTGCGCAATTTTGGGAATCGGTACTTAACTCGCCTGGGCTTGGCGCGGGCGCATCGTATAATACATCTAATACAATTCAAGACGTTTCGCCGGCGCCACAGCTCGTACTGCCGGCTAACTTTCTCTACACCGGTCAGTCGTTGCGGTTCACCGCGTTTGGTACCTATGCCACCTCCGGTACCACGCCGACGTTGGTTCTTGGTTTCTACTATGGTGGCGTGGCCGGTGTCGCGCTCGCGGCCAGTACCGCAATTACTACGACTAACACGGCCACGGTAAACTGGCCGTGGCGTATGGAAGCTACCGCCACCGTGCGGTCAATCGGTTCTTCGGGAACCATCATGACGCAGGGTTTCGTAGATATTGCCACGTCGCTGACCGCCGTATCACACGTGCCGATTCCCGCCACCGCGCTTGCAACCGTGACCATCGATACCACGGCTTCAGGTAAAGCTTTAACCGTTGGCGCTACGTGGGGCACCAACGCCGCAGCGAACATTCTGTTCTGTCATCAGTTTATTGCAGAATCGATGAACTGATGCCTCGCGGACCGTGGCCGCCAGCTAGTCCTTACGTCTGGATCACCAGATGGAATGATCGTGCCGGTAATCCGATGGCGATGATCTTAACATTTAATTTTGATTCACCGGTTAATGGCAGCGGCACTAATGCACTTCAAAGTCTCGACTATGATCTTGATCCTCGATGCCCGTGGGAATTTATCATTATTGTGAAGTCAGATGGTGTCACCCGCTTGACGCGACAGATTCCACGTGCGGCTCGCACCGGATCAATCACGGCCGTACAATTGCACAACTTCGGACTTGATAGCTTTCTAGACATCGGGTCGATCACGGTAGGCGACTCCCCGAACTGATCTAGGGGGGTGGCCTCAACGTGGGTGTACTCCTCGATGGGTCGACACCGAGCTATGTTACGGGTACGACCACCACGATCACAACCGCGTCGTTTTCACCACCAGCAAACAGCATTCTTTATGCGATCTGTACGGCTGACGAATCAAACACATTTGTAGTTTCTAACACCGGTACCGCACTTACGTGGACGTCGATCGGCGTCAGCATCAATACAGCTGGCCAAGCCAGTCAGATGGTGTTTCGTGCGTTTGCCGGTGCTACCGCACCGGGTTCCATCACGGTATCGAGCGTACGAACCGGTAGCTTCAACGCGAATGCTCTTAAGGTCTTGGTGTTTACCGGATCTGAGATCGTGTTCACCGGTGCGAAGGGTACCGCTACCGCAGCCACGGTCAACATCGTTACCACCGGACCGAACTCGTGGGTTTGGGCGGGTCATGGTGAAGAGAATGGTACGGCTGACACCGCCGCAGCGAACTGCACGTTTAACGATGGACCGACGTTAGTTGGCGGCATCGATACCGGTGTCATTAAGCGTAACGCGGTCACACCGGCTTCTGGTACATCTGTCACAATCGGTGTGTCAGGCGGTACCGTTCCAGATGTTATTGCTTTTGAGGTCAAGGAAAGTCCAGGTGTCTATGGCTTAAGTGGTCAATGGCCTAATGCGTATTCACCGGGATTCGATCGACGTAATTCTCAAGCACCATTTCATGTGCCATTCAACATGCTTGGCAGTCAAAATGGTGTAGGTGGAACGAACTTTAGTAAGACCGTTGATGATCCGATAGGTATTACCGATTCGGTTGTCGTCACACGTGGTACAGCAATCACCGACGTGATTGGTATCACGGATAATCGATCAATCGCATCAGGTAAGACGATCATTGATCCAACCGGTATTACGGATGCACAGTTACTGGCACAGGTTAAATCGATCACTGACCCGGTCGGAATCACCGATACCCAAACTTCGCTACAAACACTGATTATTGCATTTGCTGGTCAGTGGCCTAATGCGTATTCTCCTTGGATCACCCGACAGTCATATCAAGTTGGATTTAACACACCATTTCAACTACAAGGTTCGAGTAGTACCGGTCCTAGTCCTACGGATTACGTAAAGACCGTCACGGATTCGGTGGGTATCACCGATTCCGTAGCATCCGTAATGACCGTCGCGCGCACGCAAGCTGATGCGGTCGGTATTACGGATAGCATTAAGCTTAATGCTGGTCACATGATCACGGATTCCGTAGGAATCGTCGACAATGTCACCATTAAACTGGGACGTGTACAAGCTGACGTAATTGGAATTACCGACACCGAAGCGATTACACAGACGCGTGTCATTAGTGATTCACTCGGAATCACCGATACCCAGTCGACGATTCAAGTATTAATGGTAGGTCTAGCTGGACAGTGGCCTAACTCCTATTCACCGTGGATCACTCGACAAGGTTATCAAGCCGGATTCAGTACGCCATTCCAGCTTCAAGGTTCACGGGTAGTTACCGGACCAGTTGATTACGTTAAGATGATTACCGATTCGGTTGGCATTACTGATGCACCGATCACCGTAGCGACGGTTTCACGTGTTCAGTCAGATAATCTTGGGATTACCGATGTAGCAAAGTTGACTCATGGATTAACGCAAGTTGATGCGGTAGGAGTTACTGACAACAAAGTCAGCTTGATCACGTCGTTGAAGACCGATCTCATCGGTATCACGGACACACGCACGATTACAGCTGGACATACCCAAACAGATTCAATCGGAATCACCGACACCCGAATCATCACGCGTGTCATCAAGGTAACGATTACTGATGTCATAGGTATCATCGATACGCAATCTTTGATGCGATCGATGACAAACCTGCTTACCGATACAATCAACATCACCGATAGTCGACAGGTTGTCTCTACCGGTAACCAGACCACCGCACGTATCCGTGTTCACGGTCGCGAACCGGGACATAATTTTCAAGGACGCGAACCGGATCGCACGATTGCAGGTAACACCTCGATAAGCAAGATCAGTGGTCGTGAATCACCATCACGATTCTCAGGAAGGGAACCGCCATGGGCCTGAGTATCGGATCGTTCACGATCGGTGAGATTCCCGCACCACTCGAATATCAGTTTCTCGATTCGAATGGTGCGGCATTGAATTTTTCCGGTGGATATACAGCAAAGTTCCAGTGGGGACGCAAGGTCAACGTGACCGTATTGGCTAATGCAACCACCGCGAACGCCGTGATCACCGATCCCACCAACGGCAAGGTGACCTACAGCTGGACCGGCGTGGAATTCGTCACGCCAGGAAAGTATGTTGGTATGTTTTGGGTCGGTAATGGCACGAATCGATTTGCATCTGTTGAGTTGACGTGGACGACGTGCATCGCGGTCAACGTTGCGCCGATCATCTGATGTCACGAGGGAGTAGGTATGAGTACGGAGTTTGGGCCTTGTGCCGACTGGCCCGTACGCTTTCCTTGTGAGATCGTGTGTTCGTCACCTGAGGCATCCGGTAGTGCGGTGAGGTTTGCGACCGACGTGGTGTGGGCGTTGTCCGGTCGGCAGTTCGGCACCTGCGAGGTCACGCTTCGACCGTGCCGCAACGATTGCATGGACGCACCGTGGCCGCATGCCGAATGGACGTGGCCCGGAAATCAATACATCACACCGGCGTTGATCGACGGTGCGTGGTTCAACATCGTATGTCAAAGCTGCGTTGGCTCGTGTTCGTGTACGCGAATCTCCGAGGTGACGCTACCTGCGCCGGTCAAGCGTATCACCCAGGTGAGGGTCGACGGCGTCACGCTGGTAACCGGCTCGTACCGCGTTGACGACAACCGATTCCTCGTGCGAACTGATGGCGGCGAGTGGCCACGATGCAATGATCTGTCGCATTCGGACGGTGCGGTTGGTACATGGTCGGTGACCGTCCAGGTTGGACGTGACGTGCCAGAAGGTGGCATGTGGGCGGTTGGCGAACTCGCATGTGAGATCTTGAAGGCGATCAACGGTGAGGATTGTCGGCTACCACGAAACGTGACGCAGCTCGCACGTCAAGGTGTGACGATCTCCTATCCGGATATGAATGCATTGTTTGACAAGGGACGAACCGGTCTTTACATGACTGACCTCTTTATCGCCACCTGGAATCCCAACGCATTGCGACAGCCCTCACGCACGTACTCGATTGATCGACCACGTGCGCGGAGGACCAACACATGATCACAAATGATCTGGGTTTCTACACGATACTTAATGGTATCTTGATTGAGGTGAACAATCGGTTAGCGGAAACTGAAGCTGGCCAGCCGATGCGTGTTTGTGTATATCCGGGATTGATCGCATGGGATGATTGCACGTGTGGCCAGCTCGCTGGCTCCATCATGCGTATGTATCCAACCGAATCGTTTCCCCTGCCATTCTCCGCGCATCAGCATGGTGAGTCGTTCAGCTGCCCGCCGCCCTACGTGGTCGCTGAGATGGTGATCAGTTTGGTGCGGTGCGCGCCAGCGCCGATGGGAAGTGCATTGGCGCCTTCGTGTGAGGCGCTCGACGCCGCAGCACAGACCTGGACGATCGACGCCGCGGTGGCACGTGCTGGTGTGCTATGTCGGCTTCAAGAATACAAGGACAATAACGAGATCATCGACTATCGGTTTGAAACTCAAACCCCGGTTGGACCGGAGGGTGCGTGTGTCGGTACCGACGTAATGGCGTTGGTAGGTTTACCGTTGTGATGACATTAATATGCTTGGAGCCGTAAGTGGCAACGTTCGTGCGATTGAATCAAGCGGCGTTTCGTGAGTACGTAACCTACCCACAAGGTGCGATCGGTCGCGAGCTTTTTCGACGCGCGACGCGCGTACAAACGAAAGCTAAAAATCTTTGTCCGGTTGCCACCGGTCGGCTTCGTTCATCCATCACCGTCGCGATGGGACTCGAAGGTGGTCAGTTGGTCGCGCGCGTGGGAACCAACGTGAAGTACGCCATGTTCATTCACAATGGCACGGGAATCTATGGTCCGGCGCGGCAACGAATCTATCCGCAGAACGGAAAGTTCCTCGTCTGGACGCCACGCGGCGCGGCGAAACCGATCTTCGCGCGCAGCGTATTGGGCACCAAGCGACACCCGTTCTTGAAGGACGCGTTGCCGGCTGCGTTGTAATCTTGAGACCTATTCGTGACATGGCATCTTGTGACGTTATGATGACATGGACGAGAGGTGATGATAGATGACAACGACCGAAAAGCCTGAAGCAACAACGATTGCGACGATCACGCCAGAACTGATCACGGTGGAAGGCGAAGACGTCTTCGATTTTTCACAGCCGAAACGTAAGATTTCGTTTAAGCTTGATGACGATATCTTTCACGCCATCGATGAACTGCCTGGCTTGACTGGACTCGAGTTTGCTGCATTTGCCACGACGGTTGAGAATACGAATGACCTGAAGGAGCAGGCGGAGGTTGTGGAACGTATGTTTCGCCTCGTCCTCATTCCGGCCTCAGCGGATCGATTCATCGATCGGCTACGGAGCACGTCCGAACCAATCGGTGTTAACTCGATGAACGCCGTCATGATGTGGCTGATGGAGCAGTACGGGCTCCGCCCTACACAGCCATCCGAGGCCTCGTCGGATGGATCTTAAAGCCTCCACATTGGTATCAAATAGAGGGAGAATGCACACGCAACGGAATCGATCTCGGTGCCTTACCATTTCATCGACTGCTTAATGTCATCTACAGTCGCATCGTAGAGAACGTACCTACGGAAGATGAAAACGGTAACAAGCGAGATTACCGTGGCGAGCTTGATGATCAGCTCAACATTCATAAGTGGCCGGTACCGCATACGCTATATGGCACAAGGCATCATAAGGCAAAGGCTGAATCTAAGGCACCGTCGTGGTGGGAAGGCGATGAAGAGGCGAGTCAAAGTTTCTTGGCTCTCATGAATCCGGGTGTTTAAAGCATGTCATCTCCGATCGCAACCGCATTCGTTGAAATTCGCGGTGAGACGAGCCGACTCGGTCCCGACGTGGTCAACTCCGTTCAACAGGAGATGGTCAAGTCTGGGAAGGCGATCTCGGATGCCATTGTTAAGCCTATCAATGAGGCGTCAAAAACCACGTCGTCGATCTTTGCCGGCATCGGACAATCGATTAAGAATGCGATTCAGCCGGCGACGCAGCAGGTTGGAAATTTTGTCTCTGGATTCAAGTCCACCGAGGCCGCCGCTGCGTCCGCTAGCGGACGCATGGGTTCGTTTGGTGGCGCGGTACGCACGGCATTTGAGCCGGCCATCCAGCAGGTCAACAACTTCACGTCTGGATTTCGTTCGTCCGAAGCGGCGGCATCGGCATTCAGTGGACGCATGGGGTCGCTTGGTGGTGTCGTCAGCTCCGCGTTTAAAAACACTAATGCTGTCGTTCGTGACTTTCAAAACATTGGTTCACAGGTAGCGACACGTCTTGGTGGTGCGTTCTCTGAGGCTGCGACGTCGATACAAACGAAGTTTGCAAGTACGTTTGCTTCGGTTAGATCCGGTGCACTGGGTCTCGGTGCGGTTGTTGGATTCGGTGGCATTGGTGCACTAATCGGTGCGGGGTTCAGTCGACTCTCTGACATCGAACAAACGACCAAGTCACTGCAGGTAATGACGGGTTCAGCTGCTTCGGCTAAGCTCGTCATGAATGACCTGCTGACGTTCGCCAAGACTACGCCATTCGCATTTCCGGATATCTCGCAGATCGGGCGCAACCTCGTTGCGTTTGGCGTAGATACCACGAAGGTTGTGCCGATTCTGAAGTCACTCGGTGACGCGGCATCGGCATCTGGTCAAGGCGTTCAAGCGATGCAATCGCTAGGTAACGCGATTGGTTCGGTCGCGATTGCCGGCAAGATTTCTGGAGTTGATCTTCAGTCATTCCAAGCGGTTGGCGTGCCGGCTTTGAAGATCTTGGCCAACACCGCAGGTGTCTCAGCTGATGAGATGTCAAAGCGCATCAGCAAGGGATCGGTTGATTCGAAGTTTGCCATTGATTCATTGGTGAAGGGCATCGAGAATGGCACGACCGGATTGGCCGGCGCCACCGCCAAGATGGGCGGGATCATGGCTGCCCAGAAGGACACCATCGCTGGCACGATGGACTCATTGAAGTCATCGGTTACCTCAACGATGGCAACACTTCTTGAGCCGGCAATTCCCGCATTTCGTGGTGCAGTTAACACGTTTAGTGCCGAGTTCAAGAAGATTCCCGGCGCGCTCACAGCGGCAAAGGCGCAGCTTACATCGCTTGGCTTCTTTGAAGCGTTACGCGTTCTTTTCTCTGGCATCGGTGCCATCATCAGTGGCGTGCTACCATTGATTCAGGGATTTGCACGTGGCTTCATGACGGTCTTTGGCGCCGGCCTGCTCGTGGGAATTCGAGCACTCGGCGTGGCATTCCAGTGGGTCGGCGGAATCATTCAAGCGTGGCGTCCGGTATTGCAGCCGATCATCACGATTCTTGGCGCACTCTGGGCGGCTACCGCGTTGATCCGTGGTGCGATGCTCGCTGGTGGCGCAGCGATGCTGATTTGGCATGGCATCATGGTTGCATTCGGACCGGTCATGAAGATCATCACCGCATTGCAGTGGGCGTTTAACGCAGCTATGGATGCTAACCCGATCACACTGATCATTCTTGCCATCATCGCGTTGGTTGCTGCGTTCGTTATCTTGTGGAACAAGTCCGCCGCATTCCGTGACTTCTGGATCGGCATCTGGAATGCCATTAAAACAGCATTCACGGCCGTTGTCGACGCATTGAAGGTGGCATTTAACGCGATCATTACCGCAGCACAAGCGGTTGGTGATGCGTTTGTTACGGCGTGGAACGCTATCAAGGATGCTCTTAACGTGGTGTGGACCAGCGTGATTCAGCCGGTCTTTAACGCGTTGGTTACCGCTGTGACAGCTGTTGGTGACGCAGCTCGGTGGCTCTGGACCACGATCTTACAGCCGACATTTAACTTCATTGGCGCCGCTGCGATCATCTTGGGTAAAGTCATGCTTGGCTTGGTGTTGATTCCCATCGTTGCCTTCTGGAAGTTTGTATTGGCACCCATCATCATGTGGGTGTGGCACAGTATCTTTGAACCGGCATTTCACGGTATCGGTGTTATCATCTCGTTTGTGTGGTTGAATGTCATTAAGCCGCATATCGATGCCTTGGTGTGGGTCTTTACCGTCGCGGTGCCGGCTGCGATTAACTTTGTATCAGGAATTATTCATATCGTGTGGAACGCGGTTGGTGCGTTCTTTGCGTTTGTATGGTTAATCTTGATCAAGCCACGTCTTGATGCCATCGTTAACTTCTTTACCGTGACAATTCCGGCCGCAGCGCAGTGGCTGTGGGGTGTTATTCAGAACATCTGGAATGCCATCGGTGGGTTCTTTGGCTTCGTGTGGTTGGTCATGATTAAGCCGCGTCTCGACGCGCTGGTGGGATTCTGGAAGAACGTCATCGAACCGGCTGCGATGTGGTTGTGGCACAATGTCATTCAACCGGTATTTAATGGCATCGGTGATATCATCAGCTTTGCGTGGAACCACGGCATCAAGCCAATCTTCGAAGCAATCAAGGATGGTATTCACAAGGTCGGCGATGTCTTTAATAGCGTGAAGGATTTCATCGGTCGTGTGTGGGATAACCTAGGCGACATCGCGATGAAGCCTATCCGCTTCATCGTGAACACCGTGCTCGATGATGGCCTGATCAACGGCTGGAACAAGGTCGTTGACTTCTTGAAGCTTGGTTTCCTGCACATCCCGCCGATTCCACGGCTGGCCACCGGTGGTATCATTCCTGGCTACACGCCGGGTGTCGACAACCACGTCATCGCGGTCGGTGGCGGCGAGGCCGTGATGCGTCCGGAGTGGACGCGGGCGGCCGGCGCGAGTTACGTCCACGGCGCGAACCAAGCGGCCCGCTTCGGAGGAGTGAGCGGTGCGGGTGCGTTCATCGCGCAGAACGGTCTACCCGGTTTCGCGGGTGGCGGCATCATCGATTCGATCGGCAACTTCTTCAAGGGTGCGTGGAACGGTCTCGTCAACATCGGCGGCATGGCACTTGATTTTCTCAAGGATCCCATCGGTGGCATGCAGAAGCTACTCGATTCCATTATCGGTGGCATTGGCATCGGTGGACTCGGTGATATCGGTCAGCTCGGCCAACTTGTCACGCAGGCACCGAAGTCGCTGGTCGGTGGCATGGTTCAAAAGATTCGTGAGTGGTGGAACTCGTCCGGTGCGTCGTCCGCCGGCGGTGGGCAGGTTTCCTTTAACGCCAGTGCAGGCGTGGCACAGTGGGCTCCGTTAATTCTGCAGGCGTTGGCCGCACTAGGACAACCTGGCTCGTGGTTGCAGACTGTCGAGCGTCGCATGAATCAGGAGTCCGGCGGTAATCCGAACGCCATCAACCGCACGGACATCAACGCACAGCGCGGTGACCCGTCGCGTGGTCTGATGCAGACCATTGGTTCGACGTTCAACGCATATCGCAACCCCGCGTGGAGCGGGAACATCTATGATCCGCTCGCCAACATCTTCGCCGGCTTGAACTACGCCATTCATCGCTACGGTTCGTTGTCTGCGTTGAACCGGCCGGGCGGTTATGCGCTTGGTGGTATTCCGTTGTTTGATGGTGGTGGCGGTCTTCCTCCGGGTTTATCGCTTGCTAACAATCAAACCGGTCGAGTCGAAACCATTCATGATCCGAATGTTGATGATCAAATCTTGACCACACTTCAAACAATCAGTGCACTATTAGAACGTCGGCCCATTGTTGGTGTGACCGTGGCAATGGATGGTCACGTTATTCAGAAGTACTTCCAAGAGGCCGAGATCTTGGGAGGCCTGTGAGATGCCAATCCTGGCTTTGCTATCGGGGTTTAGTGGACTAGCGACGACCAAGCAGGTTTTTGAATGGATCGATCCCAATGGAAATCATACTGTCCTAAACACGCCGTGGGATTATGATGGTCGATTCATGCCACCGGTTGAGTATCTCTCGGATAAGCTGCCCGGTCGCGATGGGGAGTTTTTCCGGAGCGTGCGACACACCCCACGGACCATCAAGATTCCGGTCTACATAACGGCCGGCTGCCAGTACACGTCGGCTGACCTGCGTGTGTCGGTACGTGATCTGGTTAATGCGATGGATCCAAGCAACGGAATTGGCACGTTGCGCGTGACCAATCCCGGCGGCGATCAGCGTGAGCTTCCATGTCGCTATCTGTCAGGTCTTGAATTCCCAGAGAAGTTTGGTTCAACGTCGAGTTTGAACCTGCAGAAAGTTACCATTAACTTAATTGCGCATCAGCCTTACTGGCAGGCTATTAGTCCGACCATTAATGATTTCACCACCGGCGTGCCGGTGTTATTCTTTCCGATCTTTCCACTGCGGTTGGCATCATCACAGGTCTTCACCTCGACGACGATTAACAATCCAGGAAATAAACCATCATGGCCATTGTGGCGCATCGTGGGTCCGGGCTCGGTAATTAAGTTATCGAACCTGACGACCGGACAAAAGCTCGAATTTTCGAATGCCGGTGGGCTTATTCTCGGTGTTGGTGAGTCAATCTACATCGACACCAGTGAGGGCATTAAAACGGCAACGCGCAATGACAACACGAATCTGTTCAAGTATCTGAGCAATGATTCAACTATGTGGGCGATACCGCCTGGTGATTCGTCGATGGAACTTCAGATGGCCGGTGCAACAATTGATTCATCGCTGCGGCTTGAATACACACCTACGTATTTGACGGTGTAAATCATGACCAATCGTTGGGTTTGTTACGTCGTTGATCCCGATGGATATCGCATCGGAATCGTTGATGATATGCGTAGCTTTAAGGGCAAGATCATCTTTAATGACGTCGGTTCGTGGACACTTGAGGTGGCACGTGCGTCGAACAGTCTTATTCCATTAACAAGTCCCATGAATGGAATTGAGATATTCGACACCCAAACGAACCTGCAGTTTATGACCGGCTTGATTGATACGCGCGAGCAGAAGTATGATGCTGAAAATGACACATTAACCATTACTGGATTTGATCAGAATGAACGATTGAACTGGCGTTTGGCACATCCTTCACCTACAGAAACGTTTCCACCATACACCACCACGGCATATGACGTACGCACCGGTGTCGCATCGACGATCATGTGTCAATACGTCAACGCCAATCTTGGCACAACGGCGATCGGCGCACGACAGATGACATCATTAGCCAGTGTTGACGCGGCGTTTGGTTCGTCGCTGACCGGTCGCGCACGGTGGGAGGTTCTGTTGCCCTTTCTGCAGAATCTCGCACTGCAAGGAGGTGACGTCGGATTCAAGATGGTACGGGTTGGTACGGCGCTTCAATTTGTCACCTACGCACCACGTGATCTGACGGCAGATGTCAAGTTTTCGGTTGCATTAGGAAATCTCATCGGTGGCACAAGTCCAAAGGCGACGTACGTGTTTGCCGCTGGCACAGGTGATCTCACCGCGCGCGTGTATCACGAATCGTCCGACGGCGTGGCACTAGCCGCCTGGGGCCGGCGTGAGTACTTTTTGGACGTTAACAATCTCACGGCTGATGCAGAATTGAAACAGGCTGGTGACAAGACGATTAAAGAACAGGGACCACAAGCGGAATTTGCCGTGCAGATTACCGATACGGCTAATCAAGAGTATGGAACCGACTACAGTTTAGGCGATAAGGTCACTGCCATCTTCGTAGGCAGCGAACCGGTACCCAATCTCGGTATCGAAGGCGGTCAAGTTTCTGAGATCATTCGTGAGGTTGCAATCAACATCACGGATCAAGAGCAACGCATCACGCCAACCATCGGTACACCAAACCGTAACGACGCATTCCGCATCTTTCGTGAGATTCGTCGGCTACGTGCTCAAATCCAAAAGCGACAGATCAACTGAGGTGGTGACTCATGGCCGTAATTCTCGATGACTATAAGCCGTACGACGC
>WNEO01000210.1_pt1 | contig 14654 bp, 7 predicted proteins | sample 5399941 | NCBI WGS metagenome assembly WNEO01 (sample SAMN13153328, study PRJNA577476) | soil metagenome | isolation source: 20 cm grassland meadow soil 2 days after 3rd rain plot 2 | place: USA:California | collected 2015-11-11
AAACCGATCGAACAAGGTTTGGATGTAAGGTTCCTCGCGGGCATTCACCGCGGGTGTCTGCGTGTCCAGGCAGGCGTGAAAACAAGTATTCACACGATTCAGGATCTGAAAGGCAAGCGAATTGGCGTACCGGGAATGGGCACGCCACCGTTCGTCTTTGCGACCCGTGTCTTCGGAACCCACGGAATTGATGCAGGCAAAGATATCACCTGGAAAGTCTTTCCGGCGGGTGAATTAGGTCTGGCAATCGACAAAGGCGAAGTTGACGCCGTCTGCGACGCCGAACCGATCGGTAGCTTGTTAATCGCGGAGGGGAAGGTGAGAAACATTGCCGACCAGATAATGGATGCGCCTTAAAAAGACGAATATTGCTGCGAAGTAATCGCAAACGGTAAGTGGGTGGACGCGAATCCCGACACGGCAGCGAGAGCCACACGCGCCTTGCTAAAAGGCGCGAAGTGGGTGGAAACGAATCCCCGAACTGCTGCAGTGATGGCGGTGGAAAAAAAATATCTTGCCTCAACACCCGAATTGAATACGGCGGCTCTCGCGCGTTTGCGCTACGTACCAAGCGTGCGCTTGGCCGAGGAGTCGGTTCACACTGCCGGCCGGGAGATGAAAGTCGCGAAGATGCTTTCTCCCGAAACCGATACCGAAGCGCTGGCCAAACGTGCCTTCATGCATCTTGACGGCGTTACCGACGAATGGATTAAGACCTTGGAGGTGGAAAAAGTCGCCGGAGGCCAAGTCTCACCCGACGAAGATATCCGGCTAATCGCGGCGTCGACCCTGACGCACCATGCGTCCAGAAAAACATAATAGCCGCCCAGAAATAAGTCCCCCTGAATCGACGACGCAGCTGCCTTCCGCGCCAACGCACCCGAACGGAGATGCGATTCAGCGGATAGAACGTGGATCGGAACTGGGGTGGCGCGCGCAGTCGGCGGTCCCTCTCGCAGCTTTAGTGGCGCTCGCAATTCATTTGCTCTTTTCGAAGAGTGCACCGGTCGTCGAAACGCATTCTTACACGCTGTTCTTCTACGAGATCGTCGGTGTGTCGATTGTCCTCTCAATTGCGCAACGATTCTGGATGCGATTGCGCTCCTGGATGCGGCATATGTGTCCGATCCTTACGGCGGCAATCTTGTTACTCGGTCTTTGGGACATCGTAACATTCGGTTTCCAACTCCTCCCGATGCCGTACTTTCCCGGGCCAGCGGCGGTGCTTCGCAATCTAATTAACGATCGCGCGCTGTTGCTGGACAGCACCTGGCACTCCCTCGCGTTGCTTCTAAGTGGCTACACCGTTGGTGTGCTCGTTGGCCTGATCAGCGGGATTTGCATCGGATGGTCAACCCCGGTTCGTTATTGGGGGATGCCACTGCTCAAGGTCGTCGGACCCATTCCAGCCACGGCATGGATCCCTCTTGCGATGGTAGTTTCGCCGTCGACTGTCGTGTCCGCCGCGGGATTGATCGCGCTCGCGGTTTGGTTTCCGGTGACGATGCTTACTGCTTCCGGCATTTCCAATACTCGCGCTTCTTACCTCGATGTTGCTCGAACCCTCGGCGCCGGACGCGCTTATCTCATCTTTCGCGTCGCAATCCCAGCAGCGGTTCCGAACATTTTCATCGGCTTATTTATGGGACTTGGTGCGTCTTTTCTAACGCTTGTGGTCGCAGAATCTGTCGGAGTGAAGTCCGGCCTCGGCTGGTATGTCAGTTGGGCGCAGGGGTGGGCCGAATATGGCAAAGTCTATGCCGCCCTGATCATCATGGCCGCCTTCTTCTCAACCATCATGACGCTTCTGTTCAAAATCCGCGACCGCATGCTCGTTTGGCAAAAAGGTGTGATCAAATGGTAGCGCTCGCGGAAATCGAGGCATCCTCGCTTGGCATCCGGGAAGTTCGAAAGAGTTTTCCGGTGCCCGACGATCCTTTGCGCCGCTGGCCGGTTCTAGATGGGATTTCCTTCTCGCTCGCAGCGGGGGAACTGGTTTCCCTGATTGGCCCAAGCGGCTGTGGAAAGTCTACGCTCCTGCGCCTGATTGCGGGCCTGGAATCTTCCGACTCCGGAGAGCTTTTGATAGGCTCTGAGAAGATTACTCAACCAGGCGCGGAACGGGGCCTGGTTTTTCAAGATCCCAACCTCTTTCCGTGGCTCACGGTGCGCCGCAACATCCAGGCTGGATTGGTCGCGCGCGGGGTTTTACGTGAAAAGCGCCACGAAGTAGACGATTTCATGCGTCTCGTGGGCTTGGAAACCTTTGCCGACGCGTATCCGCATCATCTTTCGGGCGGGATGGCCCAGCGTGTCGCGCTCGCGCGAGCGCTTATCAATCATCCCAAAGTCCTTCTCTTGGACGAACCGCTGGGCGCGCTGGACGCTTTCACCCGCATGCGGATGCAGGATGAAGTGCTTCGCCTCTGGCAAGGACGCCGCACCACGATGCTCCTTGTCACACACGACATCGACGAAGCCATCTATATGAGCGATCGCATCATGATCATGAGTCCGCGGCCCGGCAGGATCGAGCGAACCATCTCCGTCGCATTAGATCGCCCGCGCCAGCGCAGCAGCCCAGATTTCCTGCGCTTACGCGGCGACATTCTCGAATTCGTTCATTTCGCCGGAAACGCTTCGATAGAAAACAAAAGCTAAATAGGCTGCCGCCGCCCGGTAGCCCCGCAGCGTCGCGCGACCATTTCAAGAAGTTGTCGATGTCGATCTTCCGCGACCGCGCGACCTCGATTCGCCCGGTTATTTGGAAAAACGCGACCGAATTTTCCGTGTCATGGGCATGAGCCTACGTGTGGGTGAAACTGCGGCCGCGTAATCAACCCGCGGTCGAAGTCCCGCAAAAACAACAACGCGGTAACATAATCTCGCCCCGCTCTCGTCAGGCACTAACCGCCCAAGTTAAGTGAGGACACTGTTGGCGGATCGCATTGCACAATGCATAATTTTCCAACGCCTCGCCGCCGGAGAGCATTAAAACAAAGATGGAACCGGCGAGGTATTCATGGAGAAGAACAGAAGTAACGATGGAAATTCCGGCGAGGAGATCGGAGTCGAATTCTCGCCGTAAAGGTTTCTGGCTAGTTGATAAACGAGAGGAATACTACCGAAAACAAGCGCGGCCAGAAACGGGATTTGGTAAATTCCGAGAGACGCGCGCAAAGCGAAGCGACGGACGAGATGCACCAGGATCGCCGCAGCCGCGAAAACGGCCATGACGGCTAGTCCTGCGACGATGGAGAACGGTGACCGATTCCCGAAACCGGCTCGCAGGCGGTTGATGTCTCAACTTTGGCGCATCGACGGTCAGTTACAGCATGCTCACCTTTCATCGCAGCGGCAGCGCTAGGTCAGGCTTTGACGAACCCTTGCCTCTGCTGATAACTCAGTCGTTGATTGAGTGGGACTTGGACGGCGTCGAATCTTGTCGGTGGTCTCCGTTACGCGCGCGCGTGTCCGGTCGCCCTTTTGACAAAAAAAGCCCGCTGGTCATGAGCGGCAAACGAAAACCGGACGACTTGGAACGCGAAGAAAGTTACAATGACCAAAATGATTAACAGTCTGCTCGACACCGTATGAGATTTCGGCGGACGAAACATGATCGTGTTTTGGTGGTCGGCATTTTCCAGAGCCCGAAGACCGGTCGGGCTGTACTGAAAAATCTCCATCGCACCCAGTTTCGCCGCGCGGCCGCGATCCACGCTTCGGCCAGAGGCCGGCCCCGGGTCGAGGAAAATGGGATATCGGCGATCGGCGGATCGGCCGCCACTGCGGCTTTCGGCCTGGCCCTTGGCGCATTCATCTTTTGGCAGCGCGGAATGCTGGCCGATTACCGGCTGGGCGGGTTGGCCCTCTTTTTCGTTGCGTTCGTGTTGGCGGGCGCTCTCACCGGCTGGATTCTCGTTCGGTTGCTTCAGGAGCATGTCGCTGCGGCGAGCCTCGCGCGCTGCGCGAGCACGATTCTCCCAGGCGAAACGGTGGTACTGGCTGAAGTTCGAGCCACCGAAACGTCGCGTCTGCTGGCAATCATGCGGGACGTAGAAGCAGAGGCGCCCGTGACGTTTGCTTTTCATTCGCCGCCGCATTTCCGATTCAAATCGAGCGCACGACCGCTCGGTCATGAACTGCCTTCGGGTCAGCGTCTCGCGGAAAATGCCGCCCGCCTCGCGCACGAGATCCCGGTCAGCCGCGAAGCGAAGGCGCGCGGGCCATCCTTTCTGCGCCGGTTGCGCGAGATCGAGCGGGCGCTGGAATGGGCAAACGCAAGCCTAACGATGTCAGCCGAAGTGCACCACGCCTTCACCCTCTCGGCGGAGTGGCTGCTCGATAACGCTTATTTGATTCGCGAACAGGTGACCGATCTGCGGGAGAGCCTCCCGCAAAAACAGTACGGAAAGCTGCCTCTCATCGCCAGCGGCCCCGAGGCGGGGCTGCCGCGGGTTTACCATGTAGCCTCGGAAATCGTGGCCGAGAGCGGGGGCGCCTTGGAGCCGGAGTTCATCGGGAAATTTCTGGTCGCTTTTCAGGCGACCGCGCCGCTGGACATCGGAGAACTCTGGGCCCTGCCGCTTATGTTGCGATTGCAGTTGCTCGAATGCCTGCGCGCGCTCGCGATCCAAGTCGAGCAACAGCAAAGCCAGAGCGAGGAGGCCGACTTTTGGGCGAATCGGCTCATCACCGCGGGCCGCCACAGTTCGCCACGGTTGCTCAAGATGATGGAAGCATTGGTGGAACGGTATCCCGAGCCGACGCCGCATTTTGCGAGCGAACTGGTGGCGCATCTCTACGACGAAGAGGGGGTGCTCCCGCTGGTGAGCGGCTGGCTGGAACGCTCGCTCCGTTCGCCGCTGCTCGAGGTTATGCAGCAGGAACATCGGCGCCAGGCCGTACAGCAGACCGCGCTCACCAACGCGATCAATAGTTGCCGCCGTCTTGCGCAAATCCAATGGCGGGAGCTTTTCCAATCGACCAGCTGGGCGGAAAGCGAATTGGCTGCGGATCCCGCGGGAGTTTATGCCCGCCTGGATTTTGAGACGAGTGATCGATGTCGGGGCGCGGTGGAGGAAGTCGCCCGATGGTCAAGGTGTTCAGAACAGAAAACGATCGACCAGGCGCTTGCGCTGGCGAAGGCCGCGGAGGATGAGGTCGCACGACACGTCGGCTATTATTTGATCGACGCGGGCCGACCGGCGCTCGAGCGGGCGACGAGCGCCAAGGTTCCGCTCGCGGAACGGTTGCGCCGATGGCTTCGTGCGCACGGGGCGGGCGCGTACTTCGGAAGCATTTTCCTGCTTACGGCCGCGATGGTCGTAGCGCCTCTTCTTTTCAGTGCCGGATCGGTTCATTCGCTGACACACGGGCTGCTGGGATTTCTGCTGCTCCTGCCCGCGAGCGAGCTGGCGGTGCTGGCCGTGAATTATTTCGTGACCTCGCTCTTGCCGCCCCAAGTCTTGCCCAAAATGTCCTTCAAAAAAGAAGGCATTCCCGATGATTGCCGCACGCTGGTGGTGGTGCCGCTGTTGTTGACCACCCCGGACGCAATCCAAAACGAGCTCAATCGCCTCGAAATTCGTTACCTCGGAAATACGGATGCGAATTTGTGCTTTTCGCTCCTGACCGATTTTGCTGACGCGCCGCGAGAGAGCATGCCGGAGGACGCAGAATATATCGACATCGTGGCCCGAGGGATCGAGGAACTGAATCGCCGGCACGGAGCGGGGCGCTTCTTTCTTTTTCATCGTGGCCGCTCGTGGAGCGAGAGCGAGCAACGCTGGATCGGCTGGGAACGCAAGCGCGGCAAGATCGAGCAGCTCAATCGATTCCTGATCGGCGAATCCGCGCCCGAGCTGGAAGGATTTCTCCGCGCGGGCGATCGCGCACAGCTCGAGGGCATTCGGTTTGTCATCACGCTGGATGCCGATACCCAACTGCTGCGCGACACCGCCCGGAGATTGGTCGAAACCCTGGCGCATCCGCTAAATCAGGCGCGCCTTTCGCCGAATGGCCGCCGCGTGATTCGCGGCTACACGATCATTCAGCCCAGCGTTAGCGCCTCGCTGCCGAGCGCGAGAGCCACATGGTTCTCACGCATCTTTGCCGATCCGCGGGGGATCGATCCTTACACGCACGCCGTCTCCGATGTTTATCAAGACTTGGTCGGAGAAGGCAGTTATCACGGCAAAGGCATCTACGAACTCCAGACGTTTCATCGCCTCTTGTCCGAACGATTTCCAACGGCGCACTTGTTGAGTCACGATCTGTTGGAAGGCAGTTATGTCCGCGTGGGGCTGGCGACGGACATCGAGCTGTTGGATGTCTTTCCGAGCAGTTACATCGCGTGGTGGAATCGGCAGCACCGTTGGATTCGCGGCGACTGGCAAATCATTGACTGGCTGAAGCCGCGCGTGCCCGTGGGTGGCGGCAGGTTTGAACCTAATCCGCTCTCCGTCTTCAACCGGTGGAAGATCTTCGACAATCTGCGCCGCAGCCTGGTGCCGCCGGCGACCGTGGCCCTCCTCCTGGCGGGCTGGCTTTTCACGCCCGCGCCGCTGCTGTGGAGCGGGCTCATTGCGGGCCTGATGTTGTGGCCGGTCCTGAATTCTCTCCTCGGCCTTCTGTTCCATCCGCCGCCGCCGGGGACGAGGTTCTGGCGCGACCCGCGCGACCGCCTGCTGCGCTCCATGTTCGCGGTTATTTTTCTGGCGGATTATGCCGGAATGGCACTCGATGCCATCGCTCGGGTCGCCTACAGGCGAATCACGTCGCATCGGCTGATGCTCGAATGGGAGACCGCGCTGGACGCTCACCAGCGCGCAGGAAGTCAGCAACTGCAATTTGTTCTCAGCCGGCTTTGGATCCCCGCTGCCTGCGTGCTCCTTTTCGCCGCCGCGGCCTGGCGAGGGCCAACGGCGATGGTGGCCGTGGGTCCGTTCCTTCTTTTGTCGGCGCTCTTTCCGGTAGCGGTGATGGTGATCGATCGCCCGGCGAAGAGTTGGCGCGGTGGAATTCTAACGGCGAACGATCGCCGGTTCTTGCGCACGGCCGCGCGACGGACTTGGAGATACTTCGATGATTTTGTTGGACCACAAACTTCCTGGTTGCCGCCGGACAATGTCCAAGAAACGCCAAAGCGGGAGATTTTCCTGCGCACTTCGCCGACGAACATCGGGCTGTGGATGCTGGCGACCGTGGCGGCCAATGATTTTGGTTACATCACAATCGACGACTTGGTGGCGCGCAACCTTGGCACGCTGGAAACGCTGGGCAAGCTCGAGCGTTTTGAAGGCCATCTTTTTAATTGGTACGATCTGAGCACGCTGGAGCCGTTGCATCCACGCTACGTCTCGACTGTAGACAGCGGCAATTTGCTCGCCAGCCTCTGGACTTTCGAGAGCAGCTGCGATGAATTGGCCGCGCGCCCTCTTCTGGATGCGGGCGCATTGCGTGGAATAGCCGACACGCTTGGCGTGCTCGGGCAAATCGCTGCCACACTGAAGGAAATGGAACGTCCTCCGGCATTTCTCCGCCTGGCGGAACTGACCACGGGCCAGCCGGCTGATCTGGAGGAAGTCATCCTGCGCGTACGGGCGGCTCGACAGCCCGCAGAAGATCTTCTGCTCCACTTCCGCGGGGAAGAAACCGATCCACGTGTTTACTGGGCACAGCAAATTTCGAAGCAGATCGCGGCGTGGAATGGCGTCATCGATAAATATCTTCGGCCGGTAGAGATCCTGATGGGGCCGCCGGCCCAATTGATGTCGTTAGGCGAGGCGACGCACGAATCCCGGCGTGAGGCGCTCGCGGCTACCTTTTCGCTGCGCAACATTGCCATCGAGGGCATTTCCGGGCTCGTACCCCTTCTTGCTTTTCATGAGCGACGCGAGGACCTAGAGATTCCTGCCGCGGTGCGCGAGTGGGTGGATCTTCTCGTCACCGAGGTGGAGCATTCACGCCGGCGCGCTTCGGAAGAGCTCGCGCAATTGGGCGAATTGATTGCCCAGAGCCAGCAACTGGAAGGCGGCATGGGACTGCGATTTCTCTACGATGAAGAGCGACGGATTTTCGCCGTCGGCTACCAGGTGGCAGAGCGCCGGCTCGACTCCTCGTTTTACGATCTGCTCGCGAGCGAGGCGCGCCTAACGAGCTTTCTGGCTATCGCGCGCGGAGACGTGCCAATGGAACATTGGTGGGCTTTGAGCCGCCCCTTTGGCTCTGCCTACGGGCGGTTGCCGCTTCTTTCCTGGAGCGGGACGATGTTCGAATATTTGATGCCGCTCTTGTTCACCCAGATGCACGAGAATTCACTGCTCGATCGCGCTTGTCACGACGCCGTGCGCTGTCAGATTGCCTATGCCCAGCAAAGCAGTGTGCCGTGGGGCATCTCGGAATCTGCCTTTAGTGCGCTTGACCGGCACAACGTCTATCAATACAGGGCCTTTGGGGTGCCAGCGCTGGCGTTGAAGCGTGGGCAGGAAGACGATCTGGTCGTGGCTCCGTATGCGGCAGCGCTCGCTCTTGGCGTGGAACCGGTCGCCGCCGTGAAAAATCTGCGGAAGCTTGCCACCCTGGGCAACTCTGCGCTGCTCGGCGACTACGGCTATTACGAGGCCCTCGATTACTCGCGACGGACCGAACCCGGGAGTGCGGCCGGCATTATCATCCACTGCTACATGGTGCATCACCAGGGGATGTCGCTCCTCGCCTACGACAACGCTTTACATGACAATGCGATGCGGCGGCGGTTCCATTCTGATCTGCGCAGTCGCGCCACCGAGCCGCTCTTGGACGAACATATCCCGGAACAAATTTTGCCGACGACCGGTGAGGTGCACGAAGAGCGACCGCTACCGCGGGCGATCCCGAGCGTCGGCGCCGCGGTCGTGATCCAAACACCCGACATCTCGTCGCCTCGCATTCACTTGCTCTCCAACGGAACCTGTTCCGTCACGGTGACGAACTCCGGCGGCGGCTACCTGCGCTGGCTGGATCTGGACGTGACACGCTGGAAAGCCGATTCGACCTGCGACGTGTCGGGCCCGGTTTGTTATATCCGGGATCTGGAAAGCGGAACGATTTGGAGCAACACCCATCAACCGGTGCGATCTCCTGAGCGCCGTTACATATGGAGTTTCACGCCGGACAAAGCGGAGTTCCGACGGAGGAGTGGACCGTGCGAGACCATCACGGAAATTGTCGTTTCCGCGGAAGACGACGCGGAAGTCCGCCGCATGACTTTGGTGAATACTTCGCGCAAATCGTGCCGGCTGGAGCTGACCAGTTACCTCGAGCTCGCACTGGCGCCGCACCGGACCGACCGCGCGCATCCTGCTTTCAACAAGCTCTTCATCGAAACCGAATGGCTGCCGGATTGCGAAGCTCTGGTCGCTCGCCGCCGCCTCCGCGCTCCCGATGATCAGTCGATCTGGACTGCGCACCTCATGGTCTCCGAGTCCTCCTCTGCTAGCGACTCGACCGAGTTTGAAACCGACCGCGCGCAATTCCTCGGCCGGGGCCGCACACCGGAAAATCCCGAAGCGATCACTCGCAGCCTAACGAACAGCATCGGCGCCGTGCTCGATCCGATCTTCAGCCTGCGCCGGCGGGTCACGATCCTGCCTAACGAGCGATCTCAGTTTGCGCTCGTTACCGTGGTGGCGGGGTCGCGCGAAGCGGTGATCGCATTGGCCGAGCGCTACGCGGAGTTTCACACTTGCGCGCGCGCTTTTGAAACCGCGTGGACCCATTCCCAACTGGAGATGCGCCGGCTGCACATCCGCCCGACCGATGTGCAAACCTTTCAACAACTGGCGGCCCTCATTATCTTTCCGCAGGCCCAACTGAGGCCGCCGCCCACGCGTCTCCGCCGCCGAACGGAGGGTCAGCGGGCGCTCTGGCGACAAGGCATTTCCGGCGACCTGCCGATTGTCGTCGTCATGATCGGTCACCTCAGCGACATCGAAGTCGTGCGCGAAATTTTGACCGCGCATACCTTCTGGAATCTGCGTGGTATGAAGGTCGATCTCGTGCTCGTGAGCGAGGAACCGCCGAGCTACGACGAACCGTTGACCGGCCAGCTGCGCCGGCTCACCGAAGCGCAGGCGCACCTGACCGGCGTGGATCAACCCGGCGGCGTTTATCTCCGCTCTGCGACTAAAATTTCGAAGGAAGAGCTGATCGCGCTACAGGCCGCCGCGCGGATGGTCCTGGTCGCAGCGCGTGGCACATTGCGCCAACAACTTGCCGCGACCACACCGGTCACTGTGAAACCGCGGCTGCTCCTGCCCGGCCGGCAGTTCCGCGAAGAGCCCTCCGCACCCCTGGCTTTTATGGAGCTGAAATACTTTAACGGCCTCGGCGGATTTACTCAGGACGGAAAGGAATTCGTCATCTATCTGGGCCCTGGCCGGCAAACGCCGCTTCCCTGGATCAACATCATGGCCAATCCGAAGTTCGGCGCGTTTGTTTCCGAGTCGGGCGCCGAATTTATCTGGGGCCGCAATAGCCAGAACGATCGTCTTACGCCATGGTTCAACGATCCGATCTCCGATCCGCCCGGGACCGCCGTCTACATCCGCGATGATGACATCGGCGTCGTGTGGTCGCCCACGCCCCAACCGATCCGGGAGAAGGACGCCTATCGCGCGCGGCATGGTCAGGGCTACACAACATTTGAACACAATAGCCACGCGATCGAACAGCGGCTGCTGACCTTCGTGCCGGTCGATGATTCCGGCGGCCTGCCGGTGCGCCTGCAGCGGCTGCGCTTGCGCAACAATTCGTCGCGCCGGCGGAAGCTGACCGTCACCTCCTACGCCACGCTCGTTCTCGGATCCGATCCAGAGGAAACCGGTATGCATGTCGTCACGAAATGGGATTTGCAGAGCCAGAGCTTGTTTGCCCGCAATTCCTACAACCCGGAATTTTGCGAATGCATCACTTTTGCCACTTCGACTCCAACGCCTGCTTCGTTCACCGGTGATCGCGCCGTGTTCATCGGGCGCAACCGCTCGCTGCGCGATCCGGCCGCGATGGAGCACGAACGATTGACCGGCGACGTTGGCGCCGGCCTCGACCCTTGCGCCGCCGTGCAGGTCATGGTCGAGATTGAAGCGAGACACACCGTCGAGATGACTTTTCTTCTCGGGCAGGCGGACGACGAAGAAACGGCACGCGGACTCGTGACTCGTTTTCGCGATCCTGCGAACGTCGAGGCTGCATTCCAGGAAACCCGCCGTTGGTGGGGCCGGCTCCTGAGCACGATCGAAGTGGAAACGCCCGAGCTTTCTACCAACTTTCTGCTCAACCGCTGGCTGCTTTACCAGACTCTCAGCTGCCGGATGTGGGGCCGCTCGGCCCTTTATCAATCGAGCGGCGGTTACGGCTTCCGCGACCAGTTGCAAGACGTGATGGCCCTCGTGCACGCCGCGCCCGATCTCGCACGGGACCACATCCTGCGCGCGGCCGCGCGACAATTCGTGGAAGGCGATGTCCAGCACTGGTGGCATCCCGAGTCAGGCGCTGGCGTCCGCAGCCGGATCAGTGACGATCTTCTCTGGCTTCCCTTCGTCACCGCGCATTACGTTCGCACTACCGGCGACGCCGCGATCCTCGGTCAGACGGCTCCGTTTCTCGAAGCGAAACCCTTGGAGGAGCAACAGACGGAGAGCCTTTCCATTCCGGTCGTCTCCACCGTGGAAGGTTCGCTGCTCGAACATTGCCGACGCGCCATCGCTCGCGCTGCCACGGCTGGTCCGCATGGATTGCCGCTGATCGGGGGAGGCGATTGGAACGACGGCCTCAACCGCGTCGGACTGGGCGGTAAAGGCGAGAGCGTCTGGCTCGCCTGGTTTGAGATCTGTGTCCTCAGCGATTTCGCCGAATTGCTCATACTGCGCGAGCATCATGAGGAAGCGGAAGCCTGCAGCGCCCGCGCCGCCCAGCTCGCAGAGACCATTGACGCCCAGGCTTGGGACGGAGCTTGGTATCGCCGCGGATACCTTGACGATGGCACCCCTTTCGGATCAAAGGAATGCACCGAAGCCCGAATCGATTCGATTCCGCAGACCTGGGCGGCGATTTCCGGCGCAGGTAGTCCCGACCGCGTTGAGGTGGCACTCCGATCGCTCGAGGAAAACCTCGTCCGTGAAGCCGACAGCCTGATCTTGCTGTTCACTCCCCCTTTTGACAAAAACCCCGCTGACTTTGGCTACATCAAGGGTTATCCGCCCGGCGTGCGGGAAAATGGCGGCCAATACACTCATGCTGCCGCTTGGGTTGCCATGGCTTTTGCCCGCCTCGGCGATGGCGACAAAGCGGTGCGACTTTTGCGGATGCTGAATCCGGTCGAGCGCGCCCGCGAAGAAGAGAGCTACGAGCGCTACAAAGTCGAGCCTTACGTCATGGCGGGCGATGTTTACTCGTTAGCCGGGCATGTCGGACGCGGGGGGTGGAGTTGGTACACGGGCGCGGCGGCTTGGACCTATCGCGTCTGGCTCGAAGAAATTCTGGGGTTCCAACGCCGCGGCGACACGCTCACGATCAATCCGGTCATACCGAAAGATTGGCCGGGGTTTCGTCTGCAATATCGTTATCAGAATACCCTTTATCGCATCGCCGTCGAGAACCCTGTCCCTTGTTCAAGCGGCGTGACCTTGGTGGAAGTGGACGGAATTATGGTGGCCAACAAGATAGTGACTTTGCGCGATGACGGACTTCGTCACGAGGTGCGTGTTGTGCTGGGAACATGATTACGCCCGTATCGTCCAGGATTTGGAATTAAAAAAACTGTCCAAGAAGTGTCCAAAGCAAAAATTTCTTGTTCGTCCCAACTGAACGTTTCTAGAGGGAGCCGGCAGTCGGATTCGAACCGACGACCTGCTGATTACAAATCAGCTGCTCTACCAACTGAGCTATGCCGGCAAGGAAGACCGCGCAGTTTAGCTTACAGGGCTTTCCTCAACAAGTTGTCGATCTCACGAACGGGTGCGCGCGCGTAGGCTGAAAGCGGTTCGGCGGTTTCCAGATTCTTGATCACCGTGCTCAAATAAACCGATTCTGGATAGAAGGCTTTGTACTTTGTGATCTCGGCCCGATTCAAAACCTTGAAGCCATAGCGCTCGAACATCTTTTCGCCGCGACGGCTTTCAAACGTGACGATCTGTCCGTAAACACGTTTCTCACCCGCGCGGTAAAGATAACTTAGATACGCGCTCATCAGCGCCCGCGTCGTCGAAACTCTGCGCGCATCCGGGAGCAGATTAATGTGAAAATGCGGAACGCGGCGCGGTGCGGCTGGCACTTCGCGCCAACCGTGCACGAGCGTCCAACGGATGAAGCGCCGCGACCGTGCATTGTACCGAAAGTAGCGCGTGAGCGCGCGAAAAAAGAGCCAAACGTTTTGATAGAACGCGTAGATCTGATTCCGCAGGGGCTTGCGCGAACCGAGGAGATAACCCCGGATCTCGCCGTCCACTTCCAGAAGAAAACATGATTCAGGTTCGTGATCGGTGTAGTAAGTCGTAAGAAAATCGGCGAACAATTGTCGATCTTCGTAAACGGGATCGATCGGTTCGCCGAGGAATCCAGTTTGGCAGCATAAGCGCCGGACAGCGGCGCGATCGCAATCGCGATAGCTTCGGATTGTAAATGATCTCTCGCTCTTCATTGGTTGACGTTTCCTGTGTAACCGGAGCAGACCTCGCCGTAAATACAAAAAAGCTGCTCAAACACGCACGGCCACGCATAATCTTCTCCGGCATATTGCGCTGCAGTGCTGCCCAGCATCTGCAGTTTTTGCGCGCTCAATGCCTCGATCGCTTCGGCGAGAGCCGCCGCGGTGTTTTCACGCGCCCAAGATTCCTGCCCATGATAAATAATCCGGTCCATGTAACTGCCGTGAATTCCCACCACGGGCGTGCCGCAGGCCTGACTTTCCAGCGCGACAAGGCCAAATGTTTCCTGAACGCCCGGGTGAACGAACAGATCGGCCGCGCGATAATAGCGCGCAAGATCAGCCGAGTCGGTGCAATATTGAATCCATGAGACATTTCCGGTGCGCCGCTGCAACTCTCGAACCTGATGGCGCTGCGGTCCGTCCCCGATTATAAGCAGGTGAAAATCGTTTGGCCGCCGCCGGTACAAGAGATCGAAACTGCGAAACAACGTTTTGGTGTTCTTTTCGCTGGCCAACCGGCCGACGTACAGAAGCAACTTCTGATTTCGGTTAATGCCTAGCGACTCGCGCGTCGTATCTCTGTCGTCTGGCGCCGGTTTGAAGATGTCGATGTTTACGCCGAGGCGCACGGCGCGCACGTTGCGCACGCCCCAGTCAGAGAGAACTTCGGCCAACGGTTCCGAGGGTACCAGCGTGGCCTGAAATTGATTATAGAGCTTGCATACGTAACCGCGCGTCAGCTTCATTGCGCGATGCGTCCCGCGTTTGCCGAGAAATTTCATGGTGCTGCGCAAATACGCTTCGGGGAAATGCGAATGATAAAAGCCGATGACCGGAATTTTCTGGGAACGGCCGATGGCGATCGCTTTCCAACCAACTTGGTACGGATCGCTCGATTCGATAATATCAGGCCGTTCCTGTTCGAGAATTTCTTCGACGGCGCGCAGGTTCAGAAGCGCTCGAT
>WNEO01000202.1_pt1 | contig 14182 bp, 13 predicted proteins | sample 5399941 | NCBI WGS metagenome assembly WNEO01 (sample SAMN13153328, study PRJNA577476) | soil metagenome | isolation source: 20 cm grassland meadow soil 2 days after 3rd rain plot 2 | place: USA:California | collected 2015-11-11
CGTCTTCGACGTTTTGGATTCTTTCGCTTCGGGCAGCAATCCAACGAGGGAACGAAGACGTTTGAGACAGGATGGATCGTCCTTTTCAAAAAAGTCCACGGTCCCGCTAATTTCGGCATGCATTTGCGCGCCGCCTAGTTCTTCCGCATCGACAATCTGGCCAATAGCTGCTTTCACCAGGGAAGGACCTGCCAGGTACAAGCCACTCCCTTTTGTCATCAAAATTTTGTCGCAAAGTACAGGAAGATAGGCCCCGCCAGCCACGCAATTACCCATGATCGCTGCGAACTGGGGAATCCCAGCCGCTGAAATAACGGAGTTATTGCGAAAGATGCGACCGAAATCGTCCTCGTCTGGAAAAATCTCATCCTGCATCGGAAGGAACACGCCCGCGGAATCGACGAGGTAAATAATCGGAAGCGAGCATTCAAAGGCTATGCGTTGCGCGCGAATCACTTTCTTGGTCGTTTGTGGAAAGAAAGAGCCCGCCTTTACGGTGGCGTCATTAGCAATGATCATGCACGGAACGTCCTCGACGTCGCCTATGCCGGCGACTACTCCGGCCGCCGGAATCTTTCCCCATTGTTCGTACATTTTGTAAGCAGCCCAGAGACCGATCTCGAAGAATGGCGACTCTTTGTCGAGTAACCGACCGAGCCGTTCGCGCACCGGCAGCCGGTTCATCTTTCGCTGACGTTCGTGGCCAGCCTTGCCCCCACCTTCACGCAGCACAGACTCCTCATTTGCAATTGCAGCGCAGTGAGCCCGCAACAATTCACTACTAGAGGATGCCGATGTACGAGACATGACGCGAACACGGTTAATCCGCGAACGCGGGTGAATCAAGTTCGCCTCGGCGAATCCGTCCTGTGGCGGACTGTAGTCGCAAAAGGAGCGGCGGTTTCCGGCAGCGTTGAATGAAGAACTCAAAAACCGCGGATTGCGCGGACAGCGCAGATTCACAAAGCAAGGAAGGATCAACGCGATCTTACTCACGGAATTCCTTAAAGGGCATCGCAAGGTACTGGAACAACAACAAGAAATCGATTGTCTTAGGTGGAGCTAAGAAAGTAACGAAGCCTGATTAAAAGTAAGCGCGAAGGTAGAAACAATGGAAGCAGCGGGACTACCTGCAAGTAATGCTTAAGCAATCGATGTTGTAGTTACGGCAGTCCAGGTAGGTATCAAACCTAGATTCAAACTTCTTTTTCTTCGTTGCCTTCTGTAGAGCTCTTGACCTTGTCGTGCTGCAGCATCTCTTCGAATGGCCGATAGAAATTTGCATAGAACGGGTAGAGCCGGTCTGGGTTTGCGGGAAGGTAGCGCCAATGTTTGTACATCCAGAGCCAGGGCGCGGGGTTTTTCCGCACATACGGTTCAAACGAATTCCAACATGCCTGCGCGATTTGTTGATGAGTCATCCCAACTGTGTTGTTGATCTTCGGATGAAAGATAAGCCGGTAGCGTCCATTCGGTAGCGGCTCGCAATGCGCTGGAATGATCGGGATACCCGTGCGCTCGTTTAACCATGCATGCGCGGAAGTCACGCTTGTTTTTAGTCCAAAACAATCAATCACAACTGCGCCCTGGCTTGGTGGCACGGTAAGATCGACCAGCAACGCAGTGCGCCCTTTTCGTCGCAGCGCCTTGTAAAGCCGTATGATCCCGCGCTCGCGCGGAACAAGCTCATGCCCGGATTGCTCACGCAGCTTTTTGAAAATCGGATCGAGCAATGAGTTCTTAAACTCCTGTGAGATGATTGTGCCTTTGAGTTCCAGGAAACCGCTGGCCAGACTAAGCCATTCGAAGTTACCGTAGTGATAGCACGCGACGATGAAGCTCCGCTCGTGGCCGGTGTCACGCATGGTTTCTTCGACATTCTGCAGTTCGATATACCAAAGGAAGTTCAGTTGGGTGAGGCGCGGACTCCACAGCAAATCAATCATGGTTCGCGCGAAATGTTGAAATGATTCACGTGCAATCCTGCGTCGCTCACGGACAGATAACTGATCTCCAAATGCGACCTCCAGGTTGCCTAGCGCAACGTGGTAGTGATGCCGATCGAGAAAGCTAAGCAACGTTCCGGCCAACTGCGCAAGGCGATAGCAGCTCTTGCGCGAACATAACGGGATTAGCTTTGTGGCAAGCGAAAGTCCGAGCCACTCCAGTCGGTACCGTGTTCGCTTCCAGCGTGAAAGCATTTTGTCACTTTCAATGACGAATGACTAATGTCTAATGACGAAGGAATCTGGGAAGACAAAGTTACCCGCGCAGGCGGTTATTGGTCATTTGGACTTTGTCATTGATTCGTCACTCGTCATTCCGATTTTCGTCATTGACCCCGCCCGGGATTGGCTACCGGGGGAAGGCCCTTGCGAAATTCAGCTTGTTGGCGCTCCGCTTCCACCTGCTGGTCCGCCTCGCGTGCCTGCTGCTCGGGACTCGGACCTGCACTGCAGCCAAGGAGTACAAAGGCCGACGCAATTAGAACAAGAAACGAGATTTCTTTCATAGGAAGATTCAATCATAATCAGTTCAACCGATACGGCAATTATCTGGGCCTGAAATCCAAGGGACATTTATTCCAATGACCTATCCGATGTTTGCTTCAGATAACCGCGCTCCAGGGCCCTCAAGCGTTCAATAATTTCGTTCAACGCGATTTCATTCTTCAAATTTATTTGATAGTCGATTTCGGCGCGGAGCCGGTCCTTATGCGCCTGCCGATTCTGCGACATCAAAATGATGGGGGCTTGGAGGATGGCGAGCATGTTAATCGCAGTACTAAGCAACAAGTAGGGATACGGATCGAAGCCGACGTAAAAATAAAGAGCGCTGTTTATCAGCACCCACAAGCTAAAGAAGAGCACAGCGGCTGTTATGAATTTCCAACTGCCTCCAAATTCCGCGATGATGTCCGAGGCCCGGTCTGCAAGTGTACGCTGCGCGGCTTCCTCCACATTGACATTCCGCGTAACGCTATGGCGTAACAGCTCATCTGTGTGCCGCAATCGGTTGGCGAGTGCAGTGAGCAATTCCAGCGCGACCTCCGGGCTGCTGCGCACGAACGAAAGAAAATGCTCGCGCGAAAGTACAGCCAGCCGCGCATCCTCTGTGACGATCGCATCCGCCGAGCGCCGTTGTCCTTCGAGCAACGCCATTTCGCCAAAGAAATCGCCACGGCTCAATTCGGTTAGCGTCATGTCGCGGCCATCCGTGCCTTGCACGCAAATGCGGACTTTACCCCGCTCTATCACATACATTGCGTCTCCCTCGTCGCCGGCGCGGAACAAACGCGTTTTGGCTTTGCAGTCGATGCTCTCCAACAACTGACATAATTTCCGGGCCGTCTCGTCATCGAGCGATTCGAACAACGGCACATGGCGCAGCGTGTCGATGGTCATCTGAGGTCAGATAATAAAGAGAAGAAGCGTCTGCGAGAAGCGTCAATTATGATGAGAATGTCTAAATCCGAATGACGAAATACGAATGCCAAACCCCACGGCGCGCTTTAGCTCGTTAGTCATTTATCAGTCTTCATTTTCTTTATATCGCTGCCGATTGGCAAATTTTGATGTCGCTACGGGTTGAAATTCCAAATTGTACAAGTTACAACGAAAACATGCTTCACCTTATTTGGTATCTCTTCGTCGGCTTCCTCGTGGGTTGTGTCGCCAAAGCGCTCATGCACATGCATCTGTCGATTACATGGACGGTCGTGCTGGGTATTGTCGGCTCGATCATCGGCGGTGCCGTCACCCACCTGTTTTATCCGCCCAGTGCAGGGGGCAAATTCCATCTCGGAGGATTAATTGTATCCATTATTGGAGCGATTCTGGTTTTGTATATTTGGCACAAGTTCAGATTGCAATTGCCACGTGGATAGAACGCCTCGGAAACGGCCCCGAAGTGTCTCGGGCTCGCGCATACGACGACTGGAGACCGGTCATTCTATGTAAGGCTCAAATTGACTTGGACCGGTTCGACTTTAGGTTGGGATTGCGCTCGCTCGCGCTTTCCGAATTGTGAAAAGCGTCCTCTTTGTCTGTACAGGTAATATCTGCCGCAGCCCGATCGCGGAAGGACTTTTTCGCCGCATGCTCGGGAACCGAAAAGACATCGAAGTCGTTTCGGCCGGTGTGCACGCGGTACGCGGCCAGCCGCCAAGTCTTTATGCGGTCGAAGTCTGTGCAGAAGCAGGGGTCGACATCAGCAATCTGCGCAGTCAGCCGCTTACCGCGGCGCTGGTCGATCGGGCGACACATATTTTTGCAATGACTGGCGCGCATCTTGAGACAATTCAAACATTGTTTCCTCACGGCGCTGAAAAATCGTTTTTGCTTCGCGAATTTGAAGAGCCGGGAACCACGGTATGGCGCGATGTGCCAGACCCGATCGGGCTTGGTCGCGAAGTGTACGAACATTGCTCTCGAATCATCAACAACACCCTGCCAAGCGTCCTTGCGTTCGTCGAACAGGGTGAGCTGGTGCGGCCTGGTGCGTCACGCGCACGCGAGTTATCATCTTATCCGATGGATCACCTTCCTCACCGCATCGATACTGGATCGACCGGTTCGAATCCTCAGCCCCGTTACGGCGACGCTTTGCGCAGAGTCGATCCAGAAATCTTCGATGCCATCATGGCAGAGGAAAACCGCCAGCGCGAGAACATCGAATTAATTGCATCCGAAAATTTCACGAGTCGTGCAGTCATGGAGGCCCAGGGCAGTGTGCTGACAAATAAATATGCCGAGGGCTATCCGAGAAAGCGCTGGTACGGCGGCTGTGAGAATGTTGATATTGCCGAGCAGTTGGCCATTGATCGCGCAAAACGATTGTTCGGCTGCGAACATGTGAATGTGCAGCCGCACAGCGGCGCCCAAGCGAACATGGCGGTTTACTTCGCGATGCTCAAACCGGGCGACAAGATTCTGGCCATGAATCTGGCGCACGGCGGGCACCTGACGCACGGGCATCCCGCGAATTTCTCTGGCAAGTTTTACGCTGTCTCGCAGTACGGCGTTAGCGATAAGACAGAGCAAATCGATTACGACGCGTTGCAGAAGCAGGCTGAAGAGGTTCGCCCGGCGATGATCACCGCCGGCGCGTCAGCTTATCCGCGTATCATCGATTTTCCGCGACTCCGTCAAATCGCGGATTCGGTTGGCGCAATCTTATTCATCGACATGGCTCATATCGCAGGTCTTGTAGCAGGTGGCCAGCATCCCAGTCCGATTCCGCACGCACAATTTGTCACGACCACCACGCATAAGAGTCTGCGTGGACCGCGTGGCGGTATCGTCATTTGCGAAGAGAAATTCGCCAAGCAGATCGATGCGACTGTCTTCCCAGGTGTGCAGGGCGGCCCGCTCATGCACGTGATCGCAGCAAAAGCCGTTTGCTTTCATGAAGCGCTCCAGCCGCAGTTCCGCGAATATCAACGGCAGGTTGTCCTGAATGCTAAAGCGCTTGCCGCCGGCTTAGCCAAACATGGTTATCGCATCGTCTCCGGCGGTACCGATAATCATTTGATGCTCGTCGATCTTCGCCCGAAGGAAATTAACGGCAAGGAAGCACAGGAAGTTCTCGACCGCGCCGGCATCACAGTAAACAAAAACGGCATCCCTTTCGATACCTATCCAATCTTCAAGCCGGGCGGTATCCGCATTGGAACGCCTGCCGTCACGACGCGCGGCATGAGAGAGGAAGAAATGTTGGAAATTGCGGATCTAGTTGCTGAAGCACTCGCCAATCGAACCGACGCCGATGCGCTGGAGAAGGTGCATCGAAAAGTCCTCGACTTAACGAGAAGATTTCCGTTACCCATCTGATCGTAGCATCGGCTTCAAGCCGATCCTAATCGAAATATCGACAAGATGTCGATGCTACAGCCGCAAATTTGCGTAGTTTGCAAACGCCATGAACCGAGCAGCTGATCAACCCGAACCAAATCCGCTGCGCGAAGGTTTATCCGCGCGCGCCGTGCCGCAGCCATGCACAATTGTGATATTTGGAGCAACGGGCGATCTCACCCATCGCAAGCTTGTTCCCGCATTGTATAACCTCGCCGCCGATGGCGACCTCCCACCAGCCGTCGAGATTGTCGGCTTCGCCCGCCGACCAAAAACTGACGACGAATTCCGGCGCGATCTCGAAGAAGCCACGCGCAATTTTTCGCGACAAACCGTGCGGGATGAAATCTGGAAAAACTTTGCGCAATCGATCACTTACCATCAGAGCGAGTTCGAAGACGAATCCGGTTACAACGCGTTGGCTAAACGTCTCGATGAAATCGATAAAAACCACGGCACCCGCGGCAATCGCCTTTTTTATTTTGCGGCTTCCCCCGATCAGTTCGAGCCGATTCTCAAGCATCTTAAGGCCGCCGGCTTGAACCAAACCTGCGAAGGAAGTTGGGCTCGAGTAATCGTCGAAAAACCTTTCGGGACGGATCTAGCCTCAGCGCGAGAACTCAATCGCATCATTCGCAATTCCTTTAGCGAAGAACAGACCTACCGAATCGATCACTTTCTGGGGAAGGAAACAGCGCAGAATATTCTTGTGCTGCGCTTTGCAAATGCGATCTTCGCGCCCCTCTGGAACACGCACTACGTCGATCACGTCCAGATTACTGCAGCGGAAACGCTCGGAGTAGAGAATCGCGCCGGGTATTATGAACATGCGGGTGCACTGCGCGATATGGTTCAGAATCATCTGCTGCAACTTCTTTGCCTTGTTGCAATGGAACCGCCTACGGACCTAAGTGCCGACAGTATTCGCGATGAAAAAGTCAAGGTAGTGCGATCCCTGCGTCATTGGTCGGGCAATGAAATCGCCGCTAACGTAGTGCGCGCTCAATACTCTAAGGGGGCCATTAACGGTGAGCCGGTCGTAGGTTATCGGCAGGAAAAAAACGTCAATCCGGATTCACAAACCGAGACGTTCGTGGCGTTGCGGCTTTTCATCGACAACTGGCGCTGGGCAGATGTGCCGATTTATATGCGCGTCGGGAAACGGCTTCCAAAATCGGCGACGGACATTTCTATTCATTTTAAAAAGGCGCCGGCGGTTCTATTCAATAAGGATTTGCGGGACCTGAATGTGCTCGTGATTCGCATTCAACCGGACGAGGGAATCTCGCTGCGCATCCATGCCAAAGTGCCGGGCACGAGCTTTCGTATCGAACCCGTAAAGATGGATTTTCATTACGGAACGTCTTTCGGGAAAGCGAGTCCTGAGGCGTACGAACGTTTGCTGCTCGATGCGATGAGCGGCGATGCCACGCTTTTTGCACGCCGGGACGAAGTCGAAGAAGCGTGGGCTTTCATCGATCCCATCGAAGAAGCGTGGCACGCAAAGAAGGATGCGCCCGAGTTATTCTTCTATCCCGCCGGCTCGTGGGGACCGGAAGCGGCGGATGATTTACTTGCTGGTGACGGCCGCGCGTGGAGGAGGCTCTAACCCATGCCTGCTAGCGCCGAAACATACTCGTTAGGCCTTCCGGTCGAGGTAAGCAAAATAGACCAGGAACTCAAAAAACTTTGGCAAGAAAGTCAAGGCGCAGCGACCCGCGCTTCACTCGTTAACCTTGCTGTTTACAGCGAGGACGCAGGCTCTCTAAACAAGAATACGCAGTTAATGGCGAAGATTACTGAGAACCACGCCTGCCGCGCCATCGTGATCGAAGCCGATTGCAAGGCACAAGAAAACCGGGTGGAATCCTGGATCAGCGCGCACTGTCACGTTAGCCGCGCCGGGAGCAAGCAGATTTGCTCAGAACAAATTTCATTTCTGCTCAGAGGCGGTTGTACGACTCTACTGCCAAGCATAGTTTTCTCGCATCTGGATTCCGACCTGCCGTTTTATCTCTGGTGGCAGGAGGAATTCCGCGAACCGATGGATCCGCAACTTTGGGCGTGGGTCGATCGAGTGATCTATGACAGCCAGGGCTGGGAAGATTTTAGCGCGCAAATGCATTTGTTAGAATCCGCGGAACAGGAAGCCAATCAAAGGACCGTGCTTTGCGACCTAAATTGGACGCGCCTTGATAATGTTCGTTTCGCGTTGGCGCAATTCTTTGATCATCCCGCCTCGCATCACCATTTTGCCAAGATTAACAGCGTTCGAATTGATTTCGCGCCTGGGTTCCGATCGACGGCCGTCCTCTTTGCCGGCTGGCTTGCAGCGCAACTAAACTGGCAAGGTAAGAAAACAGAAGCGGCGAATAAGTTTTCATTTGTCAGTTCCTCTGGCCGAAAACTCGATGTTGAGCTGCAGGAACGGCCTGGAGACCCGATTGGCGAAGTCGCCTTGGCAACGCCCGAAGTGGAATTTCTGGTGGCTCACGCCAAATGCGGAGACCTCCTTGAAGTTTCACGCGGAAACCCGGGCGAAAAACACACACCTCAATTGATGCCTGCGGGGAAAAATGATCCAGTGAGTTTGATGAGCGAAGAACTGATGCGCGGCGGACCGCACCACGTTTACCTGCACGCAGTCAATCGCGTCCGCGATTTGCTGTAGATGGCGGCTGCCTGCTCGCGAAAGCTTCCGGAGTGTCAACCGCTTGGGAGCAGTGCACACAACTCCCGCACGTTCTTCTCAATCGAAAAGAGCTTTTGCGAGCGCTCGTAACCGGCCTGGCCAAGTCTTTGCCCGAGCGAACGGTCGTTAGTCACCTTTTCAATCGCTCCAGCGAGCGCCACTGTATCCTCCGGTTGCACCAGAAAACCCGTCTGGTTATCAATGACCATTTCCGGAATCCCGCCGATCCTGGTCGAAACCACCGGCAATCCGGTCGCCATCGCTTCCATGATGACTGTGGGCAAATTGTCCATGCCACCGTCAGGCTCAGGGACGCTCGGCAGTACAAAAGCACTAGCGCTGGCGAGATGTGCCCTTAGTTCATGTTGTGGTTTCGGGCCAGGCAGTTGAATACACTTTTGCAAAGCCAACTCCTCGATCTGCGCACGTAAACGATTCTCGAGCGGACCCTCGCCGAAGATGTCGCACTGAAACGATCTTCCGCGTTCAACGAGCAGTGCGCAGGCACGGATCAAACTGGAAAAGCCCTTTTTGACGATCAAACGACCAATCGCGACAATCGACGGCGGATCGGAGGAAAAAGTCGCGCGTCCGAATTCGGCAAGGTTCAAGCCATTGTAAACACGATGGAGTCGATCGGCGCGTTCTGGAAAACGCTTCCGTAGGAATTTCTCCGCGTAATCCGTTTCAGTAACTACTACGCGCGCTGCCCCAACCATTTTGTCCAGGCCGATCTCAAACTTACTTGGCGCAAAAATGTCATTGGCGTGCGCGGTAAAGCTAAAAGTGATTGGAAAAAATTTGGCGATCCAGAAAGCTGTGCGCGCTGCCATGCCAGCGAAGTGCGCATGAACATGACCGATCCCCGCCTCCTGCAAGCGCAGCCCGACATGAACAGCCTGATAAAGGCGCAGAAAATCCGTGCGACGGCCCCACTCATCGAGCAGCGACAATTTCTGGAGGTAATCTTCCTTTTTTCGAAGCCCTCCGGACATCATCCAGTAGCTCCTTTTCGTCAGGCAAATAATGCACACGCCGCACGATGCGCGCGTCCCAATCCTGAGCTGGCTCGTCCTTTGGATTCCGGATTGAGAAAATCGGCGCTGCGACACCCTGTCGATAAAGCTCTGCAACCTCGCGATAGCAAAATGTTTGTCCGAAAGAGGGAAACCGCTCAAAGAGATAAGCGAAGGACGCCATGGCTTCGCCAGGTTAAACCGTTGAAACGTTGAAGCTGCGTAAAAGCACGCTATGCGTGCCACGCAGCCCGAGCCGCGTCTTCTTTACGCGGCGTTGAAGCGGTTTCTTCATTCGGGGTGTGTCATTCCCTCGTCCCTCTTCACCGGAATCGGTTTCCCGGAATCGTCGACAGCAACAAGAGTGAAGACGCCGTGCGTGACGCGAAGCTCCTCGCCAGTCATGTAACGTGTTACCCATACCTCTACCGGAATGGTCATCGAGGTTCGCCCGATCCTTTCTACTCGCGCATAACATCTAACGGTGTCCCCTACCCGCACCGGCTGGAGAAACGACATTCCTTCCATCGCGACAGTAACAACGCGCGCTTTCGCCGTTTTCGCCGCAAGAATTCCACTGCCCAAGTCCATTTGCGAGGTCAACCAGCCACCGAAAATATCGCCATTGGGATTGGTATCCGTAGGCATCGCAATCGTTTGAATAACCAATTCGCCTCTCGGTTGCTCGGGCATTTGGAGCGGATAATAGCACAATCTGTGATCCCGCAATCTCCTCTCCCCTGTTTCTGCTTCTTTTGTGGGTGGAAGAAGATTCAGAGGAAGCGGAAGAGAGAGAGCTACAGGATCAGCATGCAATCGCCGTAGCTGTAAAAACGGTAACGTTCGCGAATTGCCTCCTGGTAAGCGCGAAGTAAAAACTGGCGGCCAGCAAACGCGCTTACCAGCATAAGCAAAGTCGAACGCGGCAAATGAAAATTGGTTAGCAGAACGTCAACGGCGTGAAATCGGTATGGCGGATAAATGAAAATGTTTGTGGCATCTTCCTGAACCCTCAGTCTTCCACTTTCGCGGCCGGCCGCTTCCAACACCCGCACCACGGTCGTACCCACGGCCACGATTCGCTCGGCCTCGTTGATTCTGTCGGCAGCAGAATGCGAAATAGAAAACCGCTCGGCATGCATGCGATGATCGGCAATGTTCTCTGAGCGCACGGGCAAAAACGTTCCAGTCCCGACATGCAACGTCACAAATGTGTGCGGGATCTCGCTTAAAATCTCTGAAGTAAAGTGAAGACCTGCAGTTGGCGCTGCCAGTGCACCAGGCGTATGGGCAAAAACAGTTTGGTAACGCGTTGTATCCTCGGTATCGCTTTCGCGTCGGACGTAAGAGGGCAACGGCATCGATCCGCCAGTGTAAAGATCGACATCTTCGTTTAACACCACGATGCGCTCACCATCAGAGGTGATTTCCTCTACATACAACGCCACACCCTCGATCATTGCAGAAGCGCCCACGCGCATTTTGCGGCCGGGGTTGACGAGACATTTCCATCGCCCGGGGCCGAGCCGTTCTAGAAACAAAAATTCAATTGCCCCGTCGTTGGAGAATCGCCGGGCGGGCAGCACTTGGGTATCGTTCAAAACAAGAAGATCACCCTGCTGCAAAAATGTTTTCAGTTCGCGGAACTGTCGGTGCTCAATCGCTTGGGTATCACGATGCAACACCATCATTCGCGAGTCATCGCGGTGCTCGGGCGGCCGCTGTGCGATCAATTCCCTTGGCAAATCATAATCGTAATCGCTCAGGTGCGCGCTCATCTGGTGGCTTTGAAGTTACTGTAACGCTCAATCTGTTGCACGAGATTGATCCCTTCGCTCCCCTCCTGGCGAACCTTCCCGCGATGATAACTCGTCCGGATAGTTTCGCTTTTTTAACTCACAAGGAGGCGCATATTTGTTACGATGGACTCACCGAACCGCGATGCGGTTGACGAACTACTTCAGACGTACGGCGCAACGGGCGGCATCAACTACCTCGACGCTGCTGCCACCCTCCCATCGCGCCTCGCCATTGAGGCGGCGTGTGCCGAATTGATGAGCCTGATGTTTCCCGGATTTCGCAGCGAAGCACTAGTGAACTCGGAAGATCTCGCAGACACCACTCGAACTGGCATAAGAAATCTGCACGCGCGATTGAAAACAGAAATTTGCAGAAGCCTGGGCAAAATCCCGCCCAACGAAGCGATAGAAGCAAAAGCGGACGAGGTGTTGACTGCATTTCTAAGGGATCTGCCATCTGTACGCCGCCTTCTTTGGACAGACATCGACGCCGCATATGAGGGCGACCCAGCTGCCAGAAGTTATGAAGAGATCATACTAGCTTATCCCTCGCTCGAGGCCATCGCCATTCATCGAATGGCACACCTGCTTTACGGCAAGGTGCCGCTGATTCCGCGCATCATGACCGAATGGGCGCATAGCCGCACCGGGATCGATATTCATCCCGGGGCGGAAATCGGCTCGCATTTTTTTATCGATCACGGCACCGGTGTGGTAATCGGTGAAAGCACTGAGATTGGTTCGCGTGTGAAACTTTATCATGCCGTCACGCTGGGCGCGCGAAGCTTTCAGAAAGACGAACACGGCAAAATCAAAAAAGGCGGAAAACGCCATCCAACCGTCGAAGATGACGTAACGATTTACCCGGGTTCAACGATTTTGGGCGGCGAAACCGTGATCGGTGCAAGATCGACAATTGGTGGCAATGTTTTCCTGGTCCAAAGCGTGCCCCCGGACTCGCTCGTGTATTACGAAGAGAAACAATTGCGAATTGTGCCGAAACGAAAACACAAACCAGTTACGACGCGTGATGAGTTTCGCGAATAGGGTAGCACAGGGATCCCGCCTGTGGGGCAGCCGAGCGTCGCGCCTGGCGAGCAAGAGAAAGATTAAGAGGAAGCGGAAGACTGAATGATTTACATCGATTACAACGCAACCACGCCGCTGTGCGACGCGGCGCGTGAGGCGATGCTGCCGTATCTCGACCGATTCTTCGGAAATCCATCAAGCGTGCATGCAGCTGGTCGCGAGGCGCGGGCGGCCATCGATAACGCGCGCGACAAGCTGGCCGGGCTCGTGCGCGTAAAACCGTACGAACTGATTTTCACAGGTGGTGGAACGGAATCGTGCAACCTCGCCGTGTTCGGTCTCGCCCGATGTGCCTCTTCTTCCGGCGGTCATGTCATCTCGAACAAAGCGGAGCATCACGCCGTCCTGAACGCGCTGGAATATTTGGAAAAGCGCGAAGGCTTTGAAGTGACGTGGCTGGATGTTTCGCGTGATGGAATCATCGACGTTGATCAACTTGCTGGCGCGATTCGGCCCGAGACCAGACTGGTTTCGATCATGACCGCCAACAACGAGACAGGTGTAATTCAGCCGATGCGCGAAATTTCGAGAATATGTCGCGAGCGTGGTGTCCTGCTGCACAGCGACATGGTGCAATCGTTCGGCAAGATCGATACCAACTTATCCCTGGTCGATGCAGCCAGTTTCGCAGCGCACAAATTCTACGGACCAAAAGGCGTCGGATTTCTTTTCTTGCGCAGTGGTCTCTCGATCCAGCCGATCATGTTCGGTGGCGCCCACGAAAACGAGCGACGACCCGGGACAGAAAATGTCGCGGCAATTGTCGCAATGGCAGCGGCCGCAGAATGGACATTGCGCGATCGCGAGACAGAACAGCAGCGCGAAGAACAATTACGCGACGCACTTTGGACGCGAATTGCGCAAAACGTGCCTGATGCGGAACAGAACGCCGCAAACGCGCCGAGGCTGGCAAACACACTGAACGTGAGCCTGCTGGGAATCGACTCCGAAATGCTGCTCATCGCACTCGATTTGGAAGGCGTGTGCGCCTCCAGTGGCTCGGCTTGCATGGTGGGATCGGTCGTTGCGTCGCATGTCTTGCTCGCCATGGGTCTGCCGATGGAGCGCGCGCGTTCCGCAGTTCGATTTTCGCTCGGTAAATGGACAACGGCCGACGAAATCAAAGCGGCTGGAGACGCGGTGCGGAAAATTGTCGATCGCCTGAACACGCGAAAGAGCGCGTATGCCGTTGCTTAGGCAGCTGGAATTCGCGTTTCAGATTGTAGCCGCGTCCGTGCGGGACGCGTCGCGCCTCACGCAGCGAAACGGGTATAACCATGCTCATCTTCAATCAACAGCGCGCGAGTTGTTGCGCTCACTCGGCGCGGATCGAATCGCGCGCGAACTCCGTGTCGAATGGAATTCCCGTCTGAAAACAGCCGCTGGTCGCGCCGATTATTGTCAGAAACTCATTTCGCTAAACCCGCAGCTATTTGAGCATCCCGCTGAAATCGATCGCACTCTGCGACACGAACTCGCTCATATTCTCGCTCAGTTTCGCGCTGGCCGGCGCCGCGTCTTGCCACACGGAGCCGAATGGCGTCAGGCTTGCTCCAATTTGGGAATCGCCGACGAGAAGCGCTGCCACAATCTTCCTTTCAAAGTCAGCGAAAGCGCTCGGCGGTACGTGTACAAATGTCCGCAATGCCAGCGCGATTTTCCCCGGATCCGTCGGATTATGCGCGCTGTCGCATGTCTTGCCTGTTGCCGCGCGCATAACGGCGGAGAATTCGA
>WNEO01000223.1_pt1 | contig 13978 bp, 10 predicted proteins | sample 5399941 | NCBI WGS metagenome assembly WNEO01 (sample SAMN13153328, study PRJNA577476) | soil metagenome | isolation source: 20 cm grassland meadow soil 2 days after 3rd rain plot 2 | place: USA:California | collected 2015-11-11
ACGGACCGTCCCTCCTGAAGGCCGCGTCGACCCAGCTCGACGACGGGGCGGACTTCCTCAAGCTCTACCTCGACGGACCGAAAAAAGAGGAGGCGCCCTGGTCGACGGAAGACGTGCGGGCCGTGGTTGACCTCGCGCACGGTCGCGGGGCGAAGGTCACCGCCCATTCCGGTTTCCTGCCCGGGGCCCGGGTCGGAATCGACGCCGGCGTCGACTCTCTCGAACACGGCTTCGAACTCGACTCGGACGCGGCCGCGAAGATGGCCCGCCAGGGGATGTTCCTCGTGAGCACCCTGGCGATCTTTCGATCCTGGGCCACCTTCGCGCAGACGACGACGTTGCCGCGGTTCGTCAGCGACGAGGGGAAGGAGCGCACCGCGCGTCGGCGGGAACGGGCGATCGAGAGCGTCCAACTGGCCCACCGCGCCGGCGTGCGGATCGCGACCGGCACGGATTTCGGCGGCGGGTCGCTTCGCGCGAACCACCTCGCGTGGGAGGTCGAGGCGCTCGTCGAGGCCGGGCTGAAGCCGGCGGAGGCGCTCACGTCCGCGACGATCCGGGGCGGAGAACTCTTGGGCGAGGCGGAGGCCGGTCGAATCGTCGAAGGCGGGCCGGCGGACTTCTTCCTCGTGCACGGCGATCCGCTCCATGACGCGTCGGCCCTCTGGAGGGTGTGGAAGGTCGCCTGGCTCCCCTAGGTGCCTCCGCGGGCGGACCCTCACTACAGCTTCGGAGGATGCATTCGACGCCGAACGTAGATGCCGACGGCCACGACGGCCGCTCCGACCGCGACGATTGCCCAGATCGCCATCATCCCCACCGGGAAGCCGGCGGCGGTCACCCCCTGCGAGGACGGCTGCACCACGACGTCGTGCACGACGATCGTGGAGATGCCGAAGGAGTTCGTGACGTTCAGGGTGACATGGTACGTCCCCGATGCCGTGTACTGCTTCGACGTCTGCCATCCCGCTCCGTATGTCCCATCGCCGAAGTCCCAGTGGTACACGAGGGAGCCCATCAGGTCCCAACTTCCGTTCGCCGTGAACGTCGCGTTCTCGAACGCGTGGATTGAGTTCGGCGACACGCTGAAGGCGGCGGTCGGTTGGGAGACCGCAGTGATATCGGAAGAGGTCGTAGCGGCGAACCCGTCCTCGTCCACGACGGCGAGGCGGACCGTGTACTCCCCGGGATAGGTGTATCGATGGGTCAACGCGGCGCCCTCTCCGCCGGCGCCGTCCCCGAACTGCCACACATAGCGCACGATCATCCCGTCCGGGTCGGCACTCAGGCTCCCGTTGAAGGAGACGGCGTCTCCGACGAACGGACGGGAAGGTGCGAAAGACAGGACCGCGAACGGCGGCTTCGGCGGGACCACAGAGATCGTCCGCTGGAAGGACGCGGTCGCGTTGTGATCGTCCCACACGACCAGTGTCACCGTATAGGTCCGGGTCGCCGCGAAAACATGGCTGACGATGGGGCCCGCCTCTGTCGCGCTCCCGCCGTCCCCGAACGTCCACTCATACCGGACGATCCGTCCGTCCGAGTCGTTCGACGCGGACGCATCGAAGACGAGGGGCGTGCCGACTTTCCCGAACTCCCGTGCCGTCGTGAAGTTCGCCGTGGGCGGGATGTCCACGTACAGGGACGCCGTCGTATGATTCCTCCCATTGAAGTTGTCCGTCACCGTCAACGTGACGTTGTACGGCCCGCCCTGCGAGTAGACGTGGTACGCATCGCCGTAATACGCCGTCGTGTTGGTCCCGTCGCCGAAGTCCCAGGTCCAATAGGTGATGTACCCGTCGGGATCGTAGGAAGCGTAGCCGTTGAAGTAGATCCCTTGGCCCGCAATCGGATCGGACGGGGAGTAGCTGAAGTGCGCAACCGGCAACTGGTTCACATTCACCGACACGGTCTGGTTCAGGAACGACGTCATGCCGGCGTTGTCCACGACGGTCAATCGCACGAGGTAGCTCCCGGCCGCCGCGAACGTGTGGGACACATAACTCCCGGTGGCGTTCGTCCCGTCCCCGAAGTCCCACGAAGAGGAAGCGATGTAGCCGTCCGGGTCGTACGAGCAGTCGTAGAAGGACGTCGGATATCCGACGACGGTCGGGTTCGGGCTGATGTAGAAACAAGCGTACGGCGGCTGGTCGAGGACCTGCACCAGCCTGGAGGCGCTCGTCTCGAGCCCGTCGTTGTCGCGGGCAGTCACCGTCACATTGTACGTGCCGAGGGCAGAGTAGTAGTGGTATGCGCTGCTGTAGGACGCGTCCCACGTCGAGCCGTCCCCGAAGTTCCAATGCCAGTTCACGATTGAGCCATCCGGGTCGTCTCCGACCGCGTTGAAGGAAGTGTACTGATTCACGTAGGTGGGATTCGGGTAGATGCTCACGTTCGTGATGACGGGTGGTCCGCCGAGGATCACGTCCACGATCGAGTAGGCGCGGTTCGCGGCGCTGTCCTCGACGATCAGCTGGACCGGATACCGGCCTCCCTCCGAATACGTGTGGTTCGGATTCGCCTCCGTGGAACTGTTGGCGTCCCCGAAGGACCAGCGATACGTGTACGGAGGCGTGCCGCCGCTCACGTTCGCCGAGAAAGCCACGACCCGGTGGTCCCGATCCGTGATGTTCGCGGTGGCGACCGCATGCACGGAAGACGCGGGAAGCGTGAGAGCGCCGTACCACGCTTGGTCCCGCGCCTCGACGCGGAAGTCGTCGGCGGGGAAATTCGGGTCGGTCAGGGTGCCCGCGAGATTGGAGAGCGTCACGGACGGGGCATGCCAGCCGGCCGAATCGGTGAGCCAGGAGGCGGTGATCGCTACCACGCGGGCGTCGCTCACGGGCGTTTCGTTTCGCGTCGGAGAGCGGTAGCTGGATCCGGAGAGGAACACGCTGCCGTCCGGTCCCACTGCGATGTCCTGGACGGAAAGGGTGGCCCCGCCGGCCCCTTGGCCGGACAGGAGACCGCTGTCGACGAGCGCCCCGGACGAGTCGACTCGATAGGTGACGCTGCCACTTTCGCCATTCTGGTAATCGTAATAATTCCCTTGAACGAAGAACGTCGCGTCGCCGGGGGATACGATGCGCCAGCCGTAATCGTAGAGGGTCGGACTCCCGACGTATTCGGTCCATTGGGGGACCAGGTCGGGCGTGAAGCGGGCGGAGATGGGGTCGTAGTTCTGGTACGAGAAGCCGAGGTAGTACGGGTCTCCGTCGGGACCGAGGGTGACGGACCACCCATATTCGTCGTTCGGCAGGTCCAGGCGCCTTTCATGGAGGAGCGTCCCGGATTCGTCGAATGCGACGAACCCGGCATCCAATCGACCGTTCAAGAGCCGGGTCGTCGCGATGAACGCGGTGCCGTTTCCGTCGATCGCCGCATCGTATGGGACCGCAGTGGCGCTCGCGAAAGAGCCCCAACGGAAACTCCCGTTCGCGTCGACCGCGAAAATCCCGCCCGCGGGGGGTGACCAGTTCACAGTCCCCGTGATGAGCGCGCCGCCCGAAACCGGGTCGTACGCGATCGCGTTCGGCGCGACGAAGGCACTTGTGAATTTCGAGAATGCGAGGGTGCCGTCGGAGAGGACCTTTCCGACCACCGTGCCCTCGCTGTAATTGGCTCCTAACTGGCCCGTGAAATACACGGTGCCGTCGGGTGCCACCGCCATTCCGACGGGACTCCACGTCCCACCGAAGGCGATCAGTCGCTGCCACAACACGTCCCCTTGGGGATTCCGTTTCGCTAGGAATGCGCCCGCCGTGTAGGCACTCGTTATGCCGAACTGGTAGACGTTCCCGGATCCATCGACGCCAATGAGGCGACCCCCTTCGTTGCCCGTGCCACCCAACGTGTGCCCGTATTGCACCGTCGGCGACGCCGACGCGGTCGGGATCAACAGGAAAGCCACGAGTGCGGCGGCTACGAAAATGGCGCTACTGCTTCGCAAGACTCCCCCTCCACCGGGAAGCGATTGATTTGAGGGGTATTTGTGGATTCGTGCGCTGGCAGGGCAAGACCGCCCTCGACGAACGCTCTTACACGGGGTGCCGCCTGCTGCCTGGCTCTCGGACTCATTCGGTCCGTCCGGGCATCCAGGACGTTGAAGCGTTAGGGACCGGGAAGTCGATCACCGGCGGTCCCCGACGCGCCAAGACTCATTGGGTCCTCGATGCAACGACCTGGATGGAACCGGACAGCTCGAGGCTGACGTGGGCCACGGAGCCAGGATTCGAGGCGATGTACGTGAGGGTGACGTTGACCTTTCCCTTGAGCGAAGGAACGTCCGATTGTTGGACCCAAGTGAAGGCGGAAGCGGATCGACAGTCTCCTTGGATGATCGTCGTGGCCCTTTGTTCGATCTTGTGCGTGATCGTGGCGTTAGCCGATATGTTCACCAATAACCCGCCATCGACCTCGACGGTATAGGTGATCGAGGATCCCGCGGTGAGGTTGAATTGATACGCCACGTGACTCGCGACGCCCACGGGGCCCGCCGCATCTAGCCTCCCATCCAGGGCAACCCCCACGGTGACACTGTGGACGCCGAAGGTCGTTTGATAAGTGGATGACAACTCTCCCGTCAATGTCATGGACACGTTCGAATCCGTGGCGTTGCGGCGGACCGAGATGTTGACGTCGAATCTCGCCTCGGTGTCCGCGGATCGCTTGACCTTGTACATGTAGGTGAAGGACGCGCAATCGCCCTGGTACACGGAGAAATTGTTCACGTGGACGGAGCAATAGGTCGACACGTTTCCGCGTCCCTCAACGATGAAGGCGCTCCGGACGATCCCCCTCAAAAACCGGTCCGGATTCGCGGTCGTCAGATTGTCCCGGAAATCAAACCGGGTGGTCGTCGAATTAATCTGAATCGCGGGCGAGACAAGGCCTCCCCGCAAGTCCGAGACCGCGAGGGTCGCGTTGTACGTCCCCGGGAACCGGTAGGTGTGGCTCGGAGATTCTTCCGAACTGGAGGTCCCGTCGCCGAAGTCCCAATGAAAACTCACGGGGCCGGTTCCGCCGCTCGCATTGCCGGTGAACGAAACGGTCAAAGGAGTGGGTCCGGAACGGGGAGTCCCGGTCGCGCTGGCTTGGAGCGGGTGCGGTTTGTACAACATATACGGGAGGGCGAACGCTAGGAGCAGAAATACAACCAGGATGGCGAGGGCCACGGGCCTGATTCCCGAACGCGACAATCCGATCGCTCGTTGGCCGTCGGCCAGGCTGGTCCCTCCCCCTTTCGTAATCGGCAGGGCGGGAATAAGGGTTGCCTACGAATCGTCCAGCCGTCTTTGGGCTACCCTGCAGGCGGCATTCCAAATGCCCGGGACTTCACCCCACGCTTTTGAGGGGCACGGAGCCCTCGGAATCGAGCCTGTGCTTCGGCGACGCCGAGGTGCAGGTGCGATTCGGAAGGGAGGGCGAGACGATGGTCGGGGCTACGGTCGGAAGCAGGCAAAGGCTGGCTCACAGATTCCAGAACGGGCCCGTGAGCCCGAGGGCGGCGAAGTGAGCCACCAGCTCGTCCTTCGACGGCCGGACGTACTCAAGCTTGAGGCGGTCGCGGTAGAGGGGCACACTCAGCGCGTGCGTTTGCTCGATCGTGAGGGCCGCGCCCTCCGGTCCGGGATTCGCGTCCCGCCAGTCGTCGATGTGGGACGTGCCGCGGAAGAAGACCATGTGGTTCGAACAGGTGTTCAGGATGTCGTCCCACCATTTCGCGGCGGGGAGGGACAGGTAGACGCGCGTTTCCCGGGGTGAGGCCGTCGCGCGCCCGTTCGCGAGGGTGATCGAGATCGATTCCGCGCAATGATGGCACTGCGATCCGATCCGGATCTCCTCGTTCAGCATGGCGTGGAACGCCACGGCATCCCAAGCGCAGTTCGCGAAGTACCACCGTCGGTTTCGCCGCGTCACGACGAACGGGGTGGCGACCGCGGAGAAAGGGAACGCCATCAGGATTCGCTGGGTCCCGGGCACCAACCTCACATGGCGCGCGGCCTCGAGCCATTGAAAGACCTCGAACGCCTGCCCTCGGTCGAGGCGGAATCGCTTCATGATCTGCTCCACGACGGGAGGGACCGAAAACTCGAGGAAATGGTCGAGGACGTACTTCCTCACTTGTTGCCCAAGGTCGGTCGAGCGGATCAACATCGGATTCGCCGTCTCGCGATTACGTCATGGGGCCAATGAACGTTGCGGCACGAACTTGCGGGAGCCTGGAGGAATGGGTCAGACCGTCGGCGACGAAAATTCCGGCGGCCTTGGGGAACCCGCGGCGGTGTGGGCGCAACGATATAAGGCCGACGGACCCTGCCCGCGACCGGGCGGGGGTCGCCCTGCGGGCCGCATTGGATCCTCGTCCGGCTGGGAGGGGACATCGTATGAAACGGTCGCGTGCGGTTCTCGTCGTATTCGTCATTATCGGTCTGGCAGTGGCAACCGTGGGTCTCGCCGTTCGCTTGCCGAGCGCGAATCCGACTGGGAGCGCGCCCGGTCCATCCCTGGTCTCCTACAATCAGGGGATTGCCTCGAAGTACCATCCCCCGCTCTCGTCGATGGGGATCGCCGCGGTGAATCGGGGCCTCGGGCAACTCCCGCGGACGGGAAGCGTCAATCGTCCGGCGCCGACCCCCGACCTCGCGAGCATCCCAGTCAATGGATTCCGGTTCGTCAACGACGCGAGTTACATGCCGCAGACGGAGACCTCGGTTGACGTCGACCCCGCGAACATCAACCACGTCGTGGGCGGCGTCAACGACTTCCGCTTCTTCTTGTGCGGCCCTCCCCTTCCGGCCTCCGATTGTCCGAGCGGGTTCACGAAGTCCGTCTCCGGCTTCACGGTGTCCGTGGACGGAGGCCGGACCGTCCTGAAGGGAGACGCGATTCCCGGCATGACGAAGGTGGTCCTGAACGGGACCGGCGTGCCGTTCCCGGAGTTCCTCGCTTCGTTCGGCGACCCGTCCGTCGCCGCGGGCGTGACGGGCAATTTCTATTACGCGTCCCTTTCAATTAGCTTGAACTCGAGTGCCAACGGGATCGAGCTTGCGGTGTCGAACGCGGGCCTCTTCAACCCGACCGTCGACTGCACCACGCCGTTCGCCGCGCCGACGACCAACAACTGCTGGACCACGACGTTCATCACGGGGAACCTCACCGACCTCGCCGGGTCGTTCGAGGACAAGGAGCTCATCTCGGTCGACCGCGACTCGACCTCGCCGCACTACGGAGACGTCTACGTGTCCTGGGACCACTTTACGGCGACCGGCACCACGGAGAGCTGGGTCGCGAGGTGCACGCCGGCCTTGGTTTGCACGATGCTCGCCGGCGACTCACAGCCCCCGTTGTACGCGACCGATCCGTACCCCGTCTTCACGACGCCCGCGGTGGGGTCCGACGGGGCGGCCCACTTCACCTGGTGCAACTACGGGACCGCGACGACCCTGGGCCCGCTCTCGTGCCGCGTCGTCTCCACCGCCCCGAACGGCGGGGCCTTCGGACCGGTCCACGATGTCCTGAGCTTCTACGGCGCCGGCACCACGTTGCCCGGCGACACCGCCATCGTCGGCTTTGCCACGGAACAGTTCCGGACCGACAGCATCCCGGTGATTGCCGTGGACACGAGCACGTCGTCGAACAACCTGTACTTCACGATCGCCGCGTGCACTTCGGGGAGCTACTACAACTTCTATGGCCCGTTCTTCCCCGGCAACTGCGGACATTCGGCGATCCTCTTTAGCCGTTCCACAGACGGAGGCGCGACTTGGTCCACGCCGGCCACCTTGTCCGCGCCGGCGGTCAACGACATGCCCTGGGTCACGACGGACCCCCTGAACGGAGCGGTCGTCGTCGCGTATTACACGACGCAGTACGATGCGTTCGACCATCGGATCGACGTTGTCGCGAGCGTCTCTACGGATCAAGGACAGACGTTCCATCGCGTTCGCGTGACGAACGTCTCCAACGAACCGGATTCGGATCCGGCGATGTTCGACTACCTGGCGCCCAACGGCTTCGGGGGGTCGTTCATCGTCCCCCAGTACGGCGACTACTTGCAGGCTCGAGCCTTCGGCGGGACGATTTGGGCCCTGTTCACCGCGAACTATGCGGTCGAACTCGGGACGTTCCAGACGGATTCGTGGCTCTTCCTGGCACCCGAATCCTCGCCGCTCACGGTCACGTCGAGCTCCGACCTGGCCGTCGTCGATTCCGGCAGCCCGGTCACCTTCACCGCGAGCACGACGAACGCCGCGGGCCCGACGACCTTCGCATGGACCTTCGGCGACGGCGGCACTGGGACCGGTGCGACACCCACGCACAGCTACACGGGAACGGGCCGATACAACGTGGTCGTCACAGCCACCGATTCCTTGGGGAGGACGGCGACGAACACGGTTGAGGTCGTCGTCTCGTCGGTGCTCGCCGCAACGGCTTCGGCGACGCCGACGGCCACGGACGTGGGACAGGCGGTGAGCTTTGAAGCGACCGCGGCAGGCGGCGCCGGAGGATACGCGTACGCGTGGTCCTTCGGAGACGGAATGACGAGCACGGTCGCGACTCCGAGCCACTCGTATGCCGCGGCGGGCACGTACTCGGTGAACGCGTGGGTGAACGATTCCGGCGGCGGGTCGGTCGCTCGCACCATCGCGGTCATTGTGAATCCAGTCCCCACCGTGTCCATTCAGGCGTCCGTCGCCGCGACCGATATCGGGGTCGCGGTGCACTTCACATCAACCGTGACCGCCGGCACCGCGCCGATCCGGTACGCCTGGGACTTCAAGGATGCGAGTTCCAGCACCGCTGTTGCTCCGGCCCACGAATATGCGCGGGCGGGCGTGTTCGTGGTCGAGCTGATCGTCACCGACGCCGTGAAGGTCACGGCCGCGACCACGGTCTCGGTCACCGTCAACGCACTCCCGGCCGCGACGGCGAAGGCCTCGAACTCCGTACCGACGGTTGGGGAATCGGTCGGCTTCACGGCGAGCGTGACGGACGGAACGGGTCCCTTCACCTATGCATGGGTCTTCGGTGACGGAGCCGTAAGTAGCGTACAGAACCCAACCCACGCCTATTCGGCGTCCGGCACGTACCCGGTCCATCTCTGGGTGAACGACTCCGTCGGCGGATCGTCTCTCGCCACGATCGCGGTCGTCGCCTCAGGGACCAGCGTGAGCACGACGTCGGCGGCGATTTACACCGGCGTTGCATTCCTCGCCGGAGTCATTGTGGCCGCGCTCGTCCTCATCGCAATCGCCCGACGTCGGAAGAGAGAGGAACCGCCCGAGGCTCGGCCCCCGGAATCCGAAGAAGACACGAATCCGCCTCTGTGAAGGGAACGCGAGAAAGGGCCGAGTCCGCGCCGCCGCGAGGCGCTAGTATTCGAGCACCTGGAACTCGTTCCCGTCGGGGTCAGCGAACCAGAAGATCGTTCCCCAATCCTCCTTCTTGACCGGGTGCGTGATCTTGACGCCCTTCTTGCGGAGTCGCGCCTCCTCCTTCGCGGCGTCCGGCGTGGAGAACATGAATCCGGTGTTCCCTTTCTCCGGGCGGGAGTCCGGGCAGAGATGGAGGTGGACGTTCGCACCTCGCGGCGCGACCGTGACCCAGTGGGGGAACGAGGTCACGACCCGAAAGCCGATTTTCTCCTTCCACCATTTCATGGCCCTTTTCTCATTCCGAACAACGACTGCGACCGTCGCGAACTTGAGCATGATCGACGGCATTGAGACGTGAGGGATAAGGTTGCGGTGGCGAGCTCATTGCACGAGGTCGTCCTGGACCTGCATGTCCCAGTCGACCTGGTCCAAGGCGCGTTGCACGTCGCCGTGCTTCGCCCTCCAGCGGGCATAGGCCTCGTTGGCCTGCTGGTTGACCGCCTGGAGCCTCCGTTCGTCGTCCGCGGACACGATCACCCCGGGCATGTGACCGAGGCCCCCGAGCACGTGCTGGATGTCCCGCATCAAGATCGCTAGGCGGGGCGGCACTTCACTCAGCCATGACTCGAGGCGCTTGTCGCTCGACTTCACCGATTGGAAAATCCCGGCTGTGGCCGGACCAGTGACGGTGAAGAGCCGCTCGAGCATCCGATCCCGCAGGGCCGCCTCGTTGTTGAACGTCCGGACGCCGTCGTAATACCGGTACAAGTTCCCCGCCACCTGATCCGGCGCGCTGTCGAGGAGGCGGTGAAGCCCGCCGATCGTGAGGAACCGATCCCAGGAATCGTCGGGAAAAGCGTCGACGGACGAGGCCCAGGTGCGCAGCCCGTCCCGACTCGGCTCCCCCGTGACCCCCTGTTGGACCAGGGTCAACCGGTCATCGAGGGTCTCCAGATGCTGGGACATCTCCTGGTGGAGTTCCCAGAGGGCGAAACCGAAATGGCGGCGGACCTCGGCCCGGCGTAGGGTCTGCTGGACCGTTTGCGTGAGGAAGACGACCTCCATCGCGACCGCGGTCGGCAGGATCAGTTCCACGGGGACGCCGGCGGCCCGCGACAGGGAGTAGGCGATCGGCGGCACGACGCAGACCATGACAATGAGCCATAACGGTACCCCTACTACACTCCCCCGCATACCGCGAACCGATTCGTTGATGGACCTTTAATGTTCCGCGGCCGCGGGCTGGGGACCTTGACAAAAAGCACCATTGCGGTCGGGAGTGACGGAATTCGCGCACGACAATCGTCGACAACCGGGGACGTCAGGCTTCGTCTTCGCGAAGCCGCTCGAAGTAGCTGTCCACCGGATTGAAGGCGATCTAGATCAACAAGGAGGTCAGCAGATTCACGAACGCGAGGACGATGGCCACGAGCGCAATCGAGGGCGCCATCCCGACCCAGTGGTGCCCCCTCTCGCCCCATCCCGATTCGCCGGCACCGAAAGAGATTCCAATCTTAGACGTCTCCCGGACCGAGAGCGCGGTCAGTGGGGGCTTCTCGACGGACTACTTCTTGGGCTTCTTCGTTTCGAAAACCCTGACGTCACTCATTTCGCGGAGTAGGACGGACTCCCCCACATCCTCGGTCATGAACTCCTGGAACTCCTCCGCGATCCGAACCCATGCGGGATCGTTGTGTTCCCGCCACGCGTCGAAGTCGCCGTACCGGTTGCACTCCCACATCTGCGCGCCAGCGAACCGACCGAAACCGAGGACATAGCCGTAGGTGCCTCGATACGTCCAACCGCGAGGCGCCGACTTCTTGATGACGTCCTCGTTCTTCTTTACCCAGTCCTGAAATTCCCTGAGCCGGCCTTCTTTCGTGCTGAAACTTGTCATGTAGAGCATAGCGTCCCTCGAGGCTCTGCATGGGGAGCCGCTGGTTTAAGCATTCCCGAGGACGGAGGATCGGAGGAATTCCCTCCGTTGGCACCCGAATCCTTAAGCCGATGAACCCGTAGGACACGCGATGCAAGCGACGCACACGAAGAATCCGTTCGATCATCTCGGTCTGGACCCGGTCCTTCTCCGAGCAGTCTACGGCCTCGGGTACGAGGCGCCGACGCCGATTCAGAAGGAGGCGATTCCGCCGATCCTGTCGGGTCGCGACGTGATCGGGACCGCCCAGACCGGCTCCGGGAAAACTGCCGCATTCCTTCTGCCGATCCTCCATCGCCTCCTGAAGCAAGCTCCTGGCCACACTCGGGCCCTCGTCCTCTCGCCGACCCGTGAGCTCGCGGCCCAGATCGAGGTCGCCCTCCGCGGCCTCGCGAAGGGCACGAAGATCCGCGGCCATGCGGTCTACGGCGGTGTCGGCATGGCCGCGCAAGAGCACGCCCTTCGCTCCGGTGTCGACGTCGTGGTCGCGACCCCCGGAAGGCTCCTGGACCACATGTCCCGTCGGAACGTCGACTTCCGCGGCCTTCAGGTCCTCGTCCTCGATGAAGCGGACCGCATGCTCGACATGGGCTTCCTCCCGGATGTCCGGAGGATCGTCGACGCCCTCCCGCGGGAGCGACAGACCCTTCTCTTCTCCGCGACCATGGCCTCGGAGATCGAGACCCTTTCCCGGACGATCATGCGCAATCCCGTCCGCATCTCCGTCTCGCCGCCGCACCGGCCTCCGTCGACGATCCGGCACGAGGTCTATCCGGTCCCGCAGCACCTGAAGACGTCCCTCCTGGTCCGCCTCCTCGGGCGGGAGGACATGTTGTCGGTCCTCGTCTTCGTCCGCACGAAGCGCCGCGCGGACCGGGTCGCTCGGCAGGTCAGCCAAGCGGGATTCGACGTGGCCCGGATTCACGGGGACCGAAGTCAGAGCCAACGGGAGACAGCCCTTGCGGGCTTCCGGAGCGGCCGACACCAAGTTCTCATCGCGACGGACGTCGCGGCCCGCGGGATCGACGTCGAAGGAATCTCCCACGTGATCAACTACGATGTGCCGACGGTCCCCACGGACTACGTGCATCGCGTCGGGAGGACAGCGCGGATGGAAGCGGCGGGGGAAGCGATGACGTTTGTGACGCCGGAAGATGAGGGGGACGTGCGGGCCATCGAGCGGGCCCTCGGCAAGCCCATTCCCCGCGTGACGCTCCCGGATTTCGATTATCGGGCCCCACCGCCTCCAAAGGTCCGCGGACACGACGGAGGACGCCACCCACGCGAATCGCGCGGCGACCGCGGTCGATCACGATGGCGGGGCGATTCACGGCGCCGGTGAGCATGCGGATCAAGCCCGCGAATTTCGTCGACTAGAGGAGGGCGAGGGGTCCGGCCGCGACCTCGTTCACGCACGCGTAGGCTTTCAAACGAACTCGGTTCGCCTGTTGATCGCGAACCCCTTCCACGATCGCGATCACCGCATTCAGCCACCGATACCGCGCGTCAGCCGAGCCGAACGTGCACATGGCGGTGATGGCGCTCCTGACGCTCGGCACCTTCTCGACGACGTTGTAACCCTCCATGTTGATCAGGACCTTCGTCCCGTCCTCCGTCGTCACGACACCGTGGAGATCAGGACACCACACGCCATCCTCGCGCCTTCGCGCGTGGTTCGCCCATCGCAATGCCCCACTTGGTTTGGGGCCGGTCACAGTGCCCTCGATTTCTCCGAACCCTTCGAGGTCTTTCCCGCCGTAGAGCTCCAGCCATACGGGTTCGCCAACGTACTTCATCTCGATGTCGAAGAGGTGTTCGAGCCGCACGCGATCCCTCGAAGCGGGCAACTTCGTTTCGGACACTTAACGCTTCATGCTGGGGAGGGCAGGAGTCTCCCGGATGCGCAGGTCCGGGAACCCTCTGGTGGGACGCGTAAGATGCCACGAACGTTGAAGTAACGATGCGTCGATGCGCAAAAGGGGACCGAAATGGCCGAGGAAACAGGGGAGGCTCACCGCGCCCAGACTCTGCTCGCGCTCGCTGCGGAAGCGGAGCCGCATCTGATCGGATCGGACGACGCGACGTGGATGGACCGATTGGAACGGGATCATGACGGCATGCGGGCCGCGTTTTCCTGGTTCCTGAAACATGGGAAGGGAGCCGAGGCGCTCCAGCTCGCCGCGGACCTCTGGCTTTTCCAGGAGCAACGGGGCCACGCGGACGAAGCTCGCGACTGGCTGGCGAAATCCCTCGCCGCGCCGGGCGCGGAGGCGCGGACCGTCACCCGGGCCCGCGCCCTGTACGGAGCGGGCATCCTCGCGTTTCGGAAGCTGGATGCGGATGCTGCGCGGCGTGCGTTCGAGGAATGCCTGGTGATCGCGAAGGAACGCGACTATGTCCGATTGATCGTGCGGGCGAACACCGGGATGGCCCGCCTCGCCCTCCGGCGGGGGAGGCGGGCTTGGCGATCGCCCGAGCGCGGGGCGAAAAGTCGGATGCCGCCACCCCGCTCCACATGCTCGCCGCGGCGGCGCGCGTCGACGGCGACATCGGCCGGGCGAGACAGTTCTATCGGGAGAATCTCGGGTTGAACCGGGAACTGGGACGACTGGAGGTGGTATCCGTCGAGCTCGGGAACCTCGGCGCATTGGAGGTGCTCGAAGGA
>WNEO01000318.1_pt1 | contig 13936 bp, 12 predicted proteins | sample 5399941 | NCBI WGS metagenome assembly WNEO01 (sample SAMN13153328, study PRJNA577476) | soil metagenome | isolation source: 20 cm grassland meadow soil 2 days after 3rd rain plot 2 | place: USA:California | collected 2015-11-11
GGAGTCGTCTGGGAAGGCGTCCACGATCTGCTGGGCCGTCCAGGCGGCGGTGGGATGCGCGGTGACGTTGAAGTGGAGGACGCGCCGGCGATCGTGGGCGAGCACCACGAGGACGAAGAGGACCCGCAAGCCAGCAGTCGGGACCGTGAAGAAATCGATGGAGACTAGGTCCCGGACGTGATTGGTCAGGAACGTTCGCCAGCTCTGCGAGGGAGGCATGCGCCGCTTCGGGAGCAGGCGGGAGACGGTGCGCTCGGCCACGTCAATGCCGAGCTTCAGGAGCTCGCCGTGGATTCTGGGGGCACCCCACAGGGGATTCGCCACGGCCATTTGTGCGACAAGGGCCTTGATCTGCGCGTTGACTGGCGGGCGGCCCACGGCGGGCCGGCCGGAGAGCCTTGTCCAGTACTCGCGGAAGCGGTGCCGCTGCCACCGCAGAACGGTGTCAGGGGTAACGATGACGAGGGGCTGCCTTCACCCGGCCCAGACCCTGGCCAGCCCAACCCAGATAGGATGAAGCGGCTAGCCATCCCCTAGAGTGGTGGCGTCAGGAGCCCCACAACTTAAACGCGGTCAAAGCCGCAAGGGGAGGCTAGCCATGGACCATGTTGGCATGGACCTGGGGAAGAGGGAAAGCCAGAGTTGGCATGGACCTGGGGAAGAGGGAAAGCCAGATTGCGATCCTCACGGATGACGGTGAGCTGATCAACATGCGCATTCGCACCGAGCCGCCTGGTCGAGGTGTTCGGCCGTCGACCAAAGGCCAAGATCATCGTGGAGGCGTCTACGGAGAGTGAGTGGGTCGCCCGTTGCCTCGAAGACCTTGGCCACGAGGTCATCGTGGCCGACCCGAACTACGCGCCGATGTACGCCCAGCGGACGCGCCGCGTGAAGACAGACCGCCGAGATGCCCACGCCCTGGCACACGCGGGTAAGGCCGGCACCTATCGCCCCGCCCATCGGACGTCGACCGAGCGCCGCGACTTGCGCGCGCGCCTGGCCGTCCGCGAGGCCGTGGTCCGCACCCGCGCCGCGTGGATCACTCGGATCCAGTCGCTCGTGCGGCGTGAGGGATCGCGCCTCCGCACCGGAGCGCCTGAGACCTTTCTCACGCGGGTGAAGGAACTGGCGCTCCCGCCCACGCTCACGACGGTGATCGCGCCGCTGTTAGAACTCCTCGGTCCCCTCAATAAACAGATCGCGGCGCTGGACGAGGAGCTCGAGCGGATCGTCGCGGCCGACGAGGTTACCCGGCCTCTCACCACCGTGCCAGGCGTGGGGCCGGTCACGGCGACGGCGTTCGTGGCCACCGTGGACGACGTGACCCGATTCCGGGACGCGCATCAAGTGGAGGCCTATCTGGGGCTGATTCCCTGCGAATGGAGCTCGAGCGAGGCCCAGCGCCGAGGCCACATCACCAAGGCGGGGAATGGCCGCATGCGCTGGCTGCTGGTCCAGGCCGCGTGGTGCATTCTGCGCCGGCGCAAGAGACCCGAGACGGCCGCGCTGCGCGACTGGGCGGATCGGATTGCCGGACGGCGCGGCCGGTCCATCGCCGCGGTGGCTCTGGCGCGGCGCCTGGCGGGGATCCTGTTTGCCATCTGGCGGGATGGGACTGTCTATGACGCGACCAAAGTGCGTGGACCGATGACGGCACGACGGGCCGCATAGACTGCAAGAGGGGCAAGCTGATCGATCGCTCAGCTGTGAGACGAGGTGAATGAGCGGTGAGCGCGAGGATCTTCTTGGCTGACGTTGAGAGCCGTGACCCAGATGGCGCCGCCGCCCCGATCGCATCACCATCATGCGCGGGCGAGTCGCCACTCGCCACTGACAGCGCGAAGAGAAGGATGACAAACCTCGCACAGCGAGCACGACACACACGCGTCCGTCGTCCTCACAAACGAGGAGGAGAGAGAGGGCGCTGATACGACCAACAACGTCAAGCTCCACACCTATTCCACACCATCATAGGACTGCTGGTACGTGGGACGTGAGCGGGCTTTGCGGTGATTTGAAATGACCCCGAGCCCTCATCGCGGTTTGCTTCAAACCCTCGAGGCTCTGCCGGGACTGGAGTGACTATGGCATCTGGCGGCGAGGGTCGAAGGAACAGTCCGATGACTTACACTCGATCCGATCCTTCTGATGGTTTCTTCGATGGGCTCCAGAGCTTTGGTTTCCCTCCGCCCTGCCATCCAAGCTACGGGGCGTCTGGCTGTTGCCCCGGTGGGACTGCCTCGTAGTGTCCGAAAACTCATCGCATGGCCAGGCTCAGGCCGCGCGGCGGTAGTATCGCAACAGCCCGCCCAACCGCTCGCGGCAACGCACGTGGGTGCCCCGGAGAGAGCGGATCTCTGGTGTGATCAACTCGTTGCTGAGCCCTTGATGGTTCCGCTCCCCATGGTAGTGCGCCACGAACTCGTCGACGGCGCGGAGCAGCCGACGTTCCCCGAAGAAGATCAGGCGGTCGAGACATTCCGCCCGGATCGAGCGCACGAAGTGCTCCGCGTAGGCGTTGGCATTGGGCGCCTGGATGGGCGTCAGCACGATCCGTACCCGCGCGCTTTGGACGATACGGCGGAATCCGTCCGTCCACTTGCTGTCACGATCGCAGATGAGCACCTGGTGGCGCGCCAGGAACCCATCGACCGCATCGGTGAGTCGCCGCGCCGCCTGCGCCATGAACCATCCATCCGGGGTCGGTGTCGAGCCCGCCACGTGAACCCGTCGGCTCCGGAGATCGATCACGAACAGCGTGTAGTACGTGATCAGCTCTCGAGGGGTCCAGACTTCGCTGGTGAAGAAGTCGGCCCCCGCGATCGCGCCCCAGTGGGCCCGCAAGAACGTCCGCCAAGATGACGGCCGCTCCGGCGCGGGCACGATCCCGTTGTCTTTCAGGACCTTGGCGATCGTACTCCGGGCCACGCCATGGCCCAGGTTCTTTAGCGCCCCCTGGATGCGCGTGTAGCCCCACCCCGGATTCTCCGTGGCCATCCGCAGAATGAGGGACGAGATCTCCCTCATGATCCCAGGACGGCCTGGCCGCCCCGGCGTGAAGGTCCACTTCCGGGCGATCAGGCGGCGGTGCCATCGGAGGATCGTGTCGGGCGTCACGATGGTCGCGACCTGCCGCAAGACCCGTCGGCCGAGTCGGCGTCCCCTCGCCGCGAGGCGCCGGCGCTGGTCATCGGTCAGCCGGAGGCGGCGCCCCTTCAGCTGCTCCTCCAGGACGCGGTTCTCCTCTACCAGGTACTCGATAACGTGTTGCTGGTGACGATGACCCATCCCGCGAGGGTCAGGAGCAACACCTGCAAAGGAGAGAAAGTGGCCTTCATTGGTCGATCTTACCCGGAGTGGGGAACGAGCAAGGACCCGGCTGAGTTTTCGGACACTACGACGCCAGGTGATGGACGCGTTTCCCTATGAATCGGCGCCCACGTACGTGCTCCGCGATCGGGACGCGACCTATGGTGACGAGTTCACGCGCCGAATCGCAGACATGGGTATTCGCGAGGTCCTCATCGCCCGGCGCGCCCCATGGCAGAATCCTTTCGCCGAACGCCTGATCGGCTCGATCCGCCGGGAATGCTTGGACCACGTCATCGTGCTCAATGAGCGCCATCTCCGCCGCCTGCTGCGCGCGTACCTCGCCTACTACGACACCGTCCGTCCCCATCAGGCCTTGAACAACACCAGCCCTCTTCCCCGGAACGTCCAGCCGCCGACGCGGGGGCCCATCGTGGCCATCCCGCAGGTCGGTGGCCTGCATCACCGCTACCAGAGCGCCGCCTAAGCGCGCCGTCCGAGCCCCGGATCCTCCTTCACTCAGCCGTGACGTCTGCCGCTGGTCCTCTACCGACAGACAGTTCTCCCCGCTATCAAGCCTTCCGCGGGGCCGCCGAGACGGCGGCCCCGCTAGATCGTCAGATCAGTGCCGTCAAGCAAGTCGTCTGTGGGTGCGCTGAAGGTATTTTCGACCGGGACAAGAGCGCTCTTGGCGGGAGTATCTCTGGGCCGGAGGGTCGCCGAGGGCAAATCTTCGGAAAATGGGCCGTCAGCCTCCCGGGGCGACGCGGGAACGGCCCGTGTGACGCATTCCGAACGGCAGAACGGGCTTCTGGCACGTCACGTCGTGCATTCAGAAACGCGAGGGAACGAGAACTTGGTCCAAATCGAAAATCCCGGCGAAGAGCACTGGGCGCTAGCTAGGTACGGCCGATGCCGACTCGACTGCTGCCCCTTTTTCACCTGGGAGTGTCGATGCTGCTGACCGACCGCTGCTCTTGCCGCTACTACAAGGAGATGCACTCCGATCGAACCCGCGTGTGTTCCTCGCCTTCAATGCCGCGCGGGACCCCTGGTGACACCAACTGGCGAACTATATTCGAGACACTGACAAAAACCAAATCGCTCTTCCCGAGCGTTGAGAATTGCAGGTTGATCGTCAGACTGTTTCCGTTCTGATTGCCGGACGGTATTGGAGAGTCCCCCCAAATGTCCTTTGTCGCCAGATAATGCGTGGTCGACGGTGGCACGACGGTGATGTCCAGGGGCTCCCCGGAGATCGAGAAGTCCCTGTTCGGCGGGAACGGCGTCGAGGTTGCAGGTCCACCATCAAAAACGGTCGCACCGAACGCATCACGAATCGTAATTCGCTGGATCGTGACAGACTCGAGAGTATTGTGATTCCGGACGGCGATACTCGTATAAAACATTTCGGACAACCCTATGCTGGGATTGGAGCGCACCGCGTGAACCCCGCCACACCCGACCTCTCCACTGCGAACACCAGCCGCTCCGACGCTGACCAACGTCAAGACCCCAGCCATCACCATTCCAATGGTGAGCAGCCCCTTCATGTTCGCCTCCTCACTCGTAAGTACGGTTAGGGGATGAAGCAATGCAACGAGAACAGAATAATGCAACGGCCAAACTCGTCGTGGACCACCGCCAACCTCTTCAAGGCGCGATTGGGAACTCAGAGAGTTCTGCGGCTCGCGTTGCCGAAGATAAGAGCCACGCTACATGCGTTTGGGCGGCATGTCGCAGAGGCACAGTGAGATTCCACGGAGTGCAATGCTGAGAGACCACGAGCGCCAAGGTGGCTCGCCGCTCGTGAGGGGTCCCTTACACACGGATACGCCGATCGGCCGCGGAACCTATCCCACTGACGGAACTTGGCTTTCACTCCAGCCGATAGTGCCCCTTAAATTTCGAATAACCCTGGTACGTGCCGTCGGCGGAAGGGCGCAGGTTTGTATACGCGTACTCTCCCTCACCCCTGACCCCCGCGAACTTCCCGGTTCCACCCAGGTACTTGACCGTCCCATGTTGGGTGGCCGCTCCGAGCTTTTGCGCCGGCGCCTCGAACTCGAGAAGCCATTGGTCTCCGGCTCGGTCCAGGTAGACGCAGTGCCCTTGATTCCGGCCTACACCCTTCACATAAAGCACCTGGCTCATGCACCGGCCCGAGAGGTCATTGAACGGCCCTGCGCCGGAATCCGAGACGATGAGGCCCAGATTCTCGCTAGTGACAAGAAGAAGGTCGTCGCCTATTTTCGTCGCCTTGAACGTCCCGCTGAAGGAATGTGTCCCCGAGAGGTCGCCTTCCTTCGCCATCTGGGCTTTCTCCTGAGCCAAGCTCGGCTTCGGAGCGAGCAGGATCAACCCTGCGATAAAAGACAATGCGAGCGCGGTGGTGAACCACTTGCGATTAGTACGCATCATGGTCGTCGTCCCTCCCCATCCCGTGGCGCCAAGGGTCGTCATTTCCTTCGCCCGGGCGCTAAAAGGTGAACCTCACTCTACGAGACGGTCCGCTTTCGCACGCAGAGATGCTGGGATCGTCAGGCCGAGCGCCTTCGCGGTCGCCAGATTGATTGCGAACTCGTATTTAGTGGGCAGCTCGACGGCGAGCTCCGCCGGATTGGCGCCCTTCAGGATCTTGTCCACGTGTCCGGCTGACCGTCGGAAGATGTCGGCCAAGTCGGTCCCATACGAGATCAAGCCGCCCGCATTGACATACTCCTTCTGGGGGTACATCGCCGGGAGGCGATTGTTGCTGGCGAGGCTCACGATTCGTGCCCGAGAAGAGAACATCAGAGCATCGCCGACGACCACGAGCGTGTCGGCGCGAGCCCTCGCCATATCGGCGAACGCCTCTTCGAACCCGTCGGGCTTGTCTACCTCGAACGGTCGGGCTTCGATGCCGGCCGCGCTGGCGACGACCTGCCAGTCCTTGACGGAACGAACCGCCCCGGCATCGCCTGGATTTGCCAGGACGGCGAGACGAGACATAGTCGGAACGGCCTCCTTGATCAGTTCTAACAGTCTCGTCTTTGCTACTGCGCTTCCGGCCAGTCCAGTGATATTGCCGCCGGGCCGCTCGAGGCTGGCGATAAAGCCGGTGCCGACCGGGTCACCTACGCCCGCGATAACGATCGGGATGGTATTCGTGGCGTCCTTTGCGGCCCGGAGAGGTGCCGTCGCCCCGACGAGGATGACGTCAACTTTGCTACGGACCAAGTCGGCCGCGAGGCCAGGGAGTCGGTCGAACCTGCCCTCCGCAGCTCGGATCTCGATAACAAAGTCGTGCCCGTCGATATAACCGCGCTCTCGCATGCCTTGTCGAAAGGCTTCGATGAGGTGTTGGAAGGCTGGCGGGGAGCCGCCGGCAAGAAAGCCGACCCGAGGCACGGTCGATTGTTGGGCATCAGCGACGAAGGAACCGAGGCACAACACCAGCATGAGAACGAGCACCGGCGCGATAAGGAACGCTGTCGTCAGTTTGTCCTTCATCACCTGCCTCCGGTCATTGCCTTCGCCATGACGGCTCATACCCAACGGCGTTGACGGTAGTCCTATCCACGAAATATGGCCCGTGTTCACTTCCTTTTGGTGCAACCCACCGACTCCGTCGAACCCGTCATCCATGCTGGACCTCGAGCGGCATGAGCGTGTCCGCCAGCGAAGCGCCTCCGTCGGCGTGGATGAGCTGGCCCGTAATCCAGCCGGCGTCGGGCGAGCACAGCAGCGCCACCGCGTTGCCGATGTCGGCGGGCGTGCCCATGCGCCCCATGGGCGTCCAGCCGCTCTGGTGCCAGGCGCGCGCGGTGTCCACGACCGGCTGCGGCAAGCCGTTCAGCACGCTGTCGTCGGTCAGCCCGGGGCTCACACTGTTGACCGTGATGCCCCGCTGGGCCAGCGTCACCGCGAAGTAGCGCACGAGCGACTCGAGGGCCGCCTTGGCCGAGCCCATCGCAACCCAGGGTTGCCAGGTGCCCTTCTGAGCGCCCGGGGCGTAGGTGACGGCGACGATGCGGCTGCCGTCGCTCATGAGCTGGACCGCCTCGCGGACGCCGACCAGGAAAGCCTTGGCCTGAGAGTCGAGGGCGTGGTCCCAGGCCTCGAGCGTGATCTCCATGGGCTTCTGGTAGAACTTCGCCAGCTCGGGGCGCGCATTGGCCACGAAGATGTCGAGCGTCCCGAACTCTTGGCGGACGCGAGCGAACATCCGCTGGATGTCCTGCACGCGCGAGACGTCCGCCTGCACCAGGAACCCGTCCGAGCCGTGCTTGCGGACCCGCTCCAGGGTCTCCTTGGCTGCCCCCTCGTTGACGTAATAATGGATGGCGACGCGGGCGCCGGTTTCGGCGAGTTTCAGCGCGATCCCCCGGCCGATCCCTCGCGAGCCTCCCGTGACCAGCGCGTGCTTACCCTTGAGAGTCATCGCTGCTTCCCCTCCGAGGGCCATCGCCGCGATCACGCGGCCGATGTCCTCCATCGTCGAGGCCTGTTCTTTTCGACCCGTTTTGACCCGCTCGACCACCGCGCGGAGACCGCCGGTTCCCGACTGCACAACCCGAACGACGAAAGTTAGAACCCGGTTTGCGTCTGGCATTGCCTCTCCAGTGCACGAGACTACAGGCGGGGCGTTAGAGATCCGTGAAGGCGGCCGTCAAAAGTGGCGTTAAAAGTGGTGGGTCGGGGACCCCGCTGGGAGAGCTATCGTGTATCGTCTTGAAGCACCCGCCGCCTCTGCACCATCCACCGGACCCGTGCCAGGAAGCACTGGGTACACGGCGCTAACGGGAGACGCTGGGACGGCCAACGCCTCAGCGGACCGATGCCAGCTCGGCCTCCGCCCGCGTAGCCCAGACGCCCATGTCGAGCGCGCGATACATCTCGAGCGCCGCGCACAGCTGAACCCCCGCCTGCTCACGGCGCCCGATCCGCCGATACAGCTGCCCGAGGCCGAGGTCGCAGTGGGCGACGAGTGGGCGCATACCACGCTCCTCGGCGAGCGCCCTCGCCTGTCGGTAGAACCCTTCGGCGTCCGTCGGGCGATCGCCAGCTGACGCGATCTCGCCGTGGAGGCGGAGAGTCCACGCCTGCCAGCCGTGCTCTCCCTGGCGGCGAGCGCGCTCCAGCGCCTGGTCGGCGAGCCGACTCGCTGCCTCCACCTGACCGGCGTGAAGAGCGCCTCGGCAAGACACGCCTCCACGAGAGCGTGCCCGAACATGAAGCCGAGCCCGTCACCATGAACCATGGCTCGTTCGAGTATCTCCAGAGCGTCGCCCAGGCGCCCGGTATGCATATACGCGAGCCCTAGCGAGGACGCGACCCGCGGGAAGTAGATGGGGACCTCGCCTTCAGTGATCAGCGGCAGCGCCTGCTCCAACAGCGCGATGCCCCGATCGAACTCACCCTTGACCGCGCAGAGCCGACCGACACCGAAGTAGGCCCAGACCCGGTCGTCGGGATAGGCCACGGTCTCCGCAATCCGAATCGCCTCCTGGCCCTGAACCGAACCCTCGGCGAACTCGCCCAACTCGGCGAGGCAGAGGACGAGCGAGACGCGCGACGCCACCGACGCGAGCAAGATCGGCCCCCCGGATCGCTGGTAGACCAGGTCGCCGGTGAGCGACGCGATGGTCTCGCGGGAGCATTCGATCGAGCTGGCGTAGCGGCCCCGACCATAGTAGGCGCGGCCGAGGGCGACGTTGGTGCTGACCCGTAGCGCCGGATCATCGAGCGCGGCCGCGATGGCGCGGGCCCGCTCTCCGGCGTCGATGGCGCTGTCGAGGTCACCCAGCGACCCCAGGGCGTAGGTCATGTTGGCGACGACCCGGCCGAGCCGCCCCCGATCCTGGAGTTTCTCGGCGAACGCCTCGGCCTCTCGAAGGTAGGCGAGACTGCGCCGGGACTCGCCCAGCATCGAGAGCGACCCATGGAGCTGGAACCGCACCTCGATCGCGCATTCGACGGTCTCGCGCGAGGCGGGGAGACGCGCGAGCGCCTCGGCCGCCTGCTGGAAGCAGACGACGGCCTCGCGGAGGGCCGAACGCTGCGCGGCCGCGGTTCCAGCCTGGCGAAGGCACGCCGCCGCCCGCTCCCACGCCTCGCTCTCGCGGTAGTGACGACCGAGGGCGAGGGCATGCGGCTCGAGGTTGCCCGCATACACGGCCTCGATGGCTTCGGCCACACGGCGGTGGAGAAACCTGCAGCGGGGAGGCAGCAGTCCGGCGTATGCGACCTCGCGGATGCGGTCGTGGGTGAAGTCGAAGCGCTCGCCCACGCCGTGCAACACGCGGCGGCGCACGAGTTCCTCCGCCCCCTCGGCCGCCTCCGCCTCGCCGAGATCGACCGCGCGCTGGAGGAGGGGAAAGTCGAATTCCCGCCCGATCACCGCCGCCACCGCCACCAAGGACCGGGCCCGCTCCGAGAGCCGCTCGAATCGTCGCGTGACGATCTCACGGACCCGCTGGGGAAGGGCCAGCGCGGCGCCCGGGGCGAGCGCGGCGCCCTCGGCACGGGCTCGGACCGTTTCCACCGCCACGAATGGATTGCCCCCGCTCGTGGCCCACGCCTGCGCACCGAGCCGCGCCACCGCGGCCTCGCTGCTGCTCGCCCGCGCGAGCGCCCGCACCAGTGTGATCGTGTCCGCTTGGGACAGCGGACCGAGCGAGAGCTGCATGAAGAGCTGTTCACGAGCAAGCTCGTCGATGGCGTGGCGAAGTGCGGGCGCATCGGCCAGCTCCTCCTCGCGGGCGGTGACGACAACGAGCACCGGCCAGGGCTCGATCCGCCGGCCGAGGAAGGCAAGCAGGCGCAGGCTCATCTCATCAGCCCAGTGGACGTCCTCCAGGACCAGAAGTGTCGGCCGGAGACGGGCGAAATGGCGGATCGCTTGAGCCACGGCTCCGAAGATCTGCCGGTAGTCGGCGGCACCGATGGGTGGTTGGCCTCGAGGACCCGCCAACTCGGGGATCAGGCGTGCCAGCTCGGAGCGCCAGACGGGAGCCATGCCCCCGAGCTCCTCGATGACGTCGTCGTCGCGGAACGCGTCCACCCACGGCCCAAAGGGAAGCGCCTGCTCGCTTTCATACGAGCGCCCCAGCAGGACGCGCCCGCCCTCCTGCTCGGCGCTCGTCGCCAGCTCGGCCACGACTCGGGTCTTGCCGATGCCCGCCTCGCCGATGAGGGTGACGAGCCGGCCATGCCCATCCAGCGACTCCCTGAGGAGACTCGCCAGCCGTTCCATTTCGGCGGCGCGGCCGATGAGCGGAGCCTCCAGGGCAGAGACAACGCGACGCGCGGTGGGTTCGCCCGCGCGCGCATGCGCGCGCGTCGGTGCTGTCTCCGGCGGGGTCGGGCGCAGCCGCAGGATCTCCTGATAGAGTTCCTTGGTCTCGGGCTCGGGTTCCAAGCCCAGCTCGCGCTGGAGCACACCCACGCAGTGCTGGTACTGCCGTAACGCCGTGCCCCGCCGCCCCTGCTCTGCGTAAAGCCGCATCAATGTTCGGTGCACCGCCTCCTGGAGCGGGTCGAGCGAAAGCAGCTTCAACGCTGTCTGCACCGCCGCCTCCTCAGCCCTGGCCTCCCGCTGATGTGCGAGCAGCTTCGCCAGTCCCTCCGACGCCAGTTCGCGGAGTCGCTCCCTCTCGGTGACCAGCCACTCTTCGAACGGCGGCTCGTCGACGGCGAAGCCGGCGAGGAGATCGCTCTGGTAGAGCCCGGCGGCGCTCGCCAGTGCCTCGAGCGTACCCTCGGCCACCAGCCGCTCGAAGGCCGCGACATCAACATCGACCACGGAGCGGTTCAGGGCCAGCGTCTCGCCCTCGACCAGGAGCGCCGGAGGCTTCGTCTTGCCAAGTGCCTTACGGGTAGCGAACAGTGTCTGGCGCAGGCTCGCCCGGGCAGACTCCTCCCGGATACCGCTCCAAAGCAGTGTTGCGAGCTTGTCGCGGGGATGCGCTCGGCCAAGCGGAATCGCCAGGTAGGCCAGCAGCGCCTGAGCCTTCTTAGTAGGCAGAGCAAGCGGCGAGCCCGACTCCAGCCGGGCCTGGAAGCCTCCGAGGAGGGCGAGACTCAGACGCGCCATGGCTCCCCCAGTGGGTCCAGACCTTACCACTTTTAACGCCTTTTTACGTCACTTTTGACGCCCGCCGCCACGGATCCCTGACGCTCCGCCCGTAGGCTCGCGCGCAGAAGAGTGCCAGGCTACAAGAAGCAGGCCCTGACAATGGCGGGCCTTGACCGCGCGACCGCGGCCTGGTCCTCGCGGAGGAAGTAGCTGGCCGGTGACCATGGGAGGATCATGATGAGACCGACAGGCCGTTCGACCGTAGTGTCCCTCTTCGCAACCGTGACTTCGCTCCTGCTGGTGCTCTTGCCGAGCGGGGAGTCGTTTGCCGTAGACAAGAAGATCTCGGGGACTGGTACGGCGGTCGTTCTTCTTTCGGAGACGAAAATGTCGCCGTGGAGTGATGCCAGGCACGAGGTAAGTCTTCTCAGGCGTGTTGACGCAGATAAGGGCACCCTTGGAGAAGCTCAAGTCAGCGTCGTGAATATGTCGGATTACGTCTCTGGGACCGGAACGCACAGGGGCCACCGCGTGAGCAGTTTTCCGGACGGGGACAAGGCGTTCTCCTCTTACGAAGGGCGAACAAAGACAGTCCTCAAGTCGGGCAGCCCCTCAGAGGTCACCTTCGAGGGCAGATGGTGGTTCACAGGCGGCACGGGCATGTTGACTGGACTCACGGGAGGAGGAACCTACACGGGCGGGGTCAGCTCCGCGGGTCTCACCTATCAATATGAAGGCGACTACGAAGTGAAGCAATGACGCAAAGCCCAGTCGTCAACGTTCAAGCGAGCGATTGATCCCGGCTTCTCCGGTTGGAGGCGATCATGCGGTTGAGGCTCAGCGTATTCCGTCTCGGGAGCCGTCCTGTCTGCCACGGACGCATGGAGCCGCTCGCTCTGCATGTCGCAAATTCCGGTTGACACTAGAACTAAAGGGGACCTAGACTCCCGCCGCAGTTTCCAATGGTCAACCGTCTTGCCCTCGGGGGTGCGGAGGCTCCCGGCTCTAGCTCGCTCGCTAGCTGTGCGTTCAGTCCATATCGGCAATCCCTGACCAAGCGGAGGAATTGGGATGATCTGCACCAAATGGGTGTGCGCGCTACTGGCTGCCATCGCTCTGGTGCTAGTATCTGGTTGGACCGCCGCGGAAGCCCAGCTTGCCAAGAGCGGAAGCTATACCGTGTACTACGCGTGGCATGGGAAAGGCGAGCGCATCACGGCAGAAAAGGGACAGTTCGTGTTAGGGGGCACGTCAGCACACGGTGTGCTCATCAACAAAACTGGTGAAGGGTTCCTGCACCAGGCACCGACCGATTGTGCTGCCGGGTTCAAGAGTGTCCGCGGGGTGGCCGAAGTTACGGGCTACTGTGGGAGCGTCGATAAGGACGGCGACCGAATCTTCATGAAATGGGTGTGCTCCAACAATGCGGAGGGCTGGTGCGTCGGTGAGTTCGACTGGATCGATGGCACCGGCAAATATCAGGGTATCTCGGGTAAGAACACGCTACGCTACAAGACTTTTGGCTCCAGGACCGGTGCCGATACTACCCATGGAACGCCATTTGAGAATGAAGGCTACGGTATCTGGGAGGGCAGCTGGCGCCTACCCTGACGTCGGTCCTTCTTGAAGCGGGCGCTGGCGTCCTGGACGTACTCCGCGGACGTTCCCTGCGCAACCCAACGCGCTTACTCGGCCTGTCCTTCGCCAAAACTCTGCCAGGCGGACAAGTCATTGATCTCTCAGCTCCGATCCGGAGACAATCCCGGCTCGATGATCACCCTCTTGCTCCACGTGCTTCGACTCCTCCCGTTCCTCTTCGGCGGCTACCGCCAGCTCGCGGTCGAGAACCTTGCCCTGCGGCAGCAACTGGCTGTGTACAAAAGAACGACGGCCCGACCCAAGCTGCGCACGACGGATCGCCTCTTCTGGATCTGGCTGGCTAGAGTCTGGGCCGGCTGGAGGCAGGCCCTGGTCATCGTGTCGCCCGACACCGTACTGCGGTGGCAGCGTCGTCGCTTCCGTGAGCACTGGACGAAGCTCTCCGACCGGCCTCGGCTGGGCCGTCCGCCTATCAGCGCCGAGACCGCCGCCCTCATCAGAAAGATGGCGGCGACCAATCCCTTGTGGGGCGCGCCAAGAATCCACGGAGAGCTCCTCAAGCTCGGGATCGATGTCGCCGAGCGGACCGTCTCTCGCTTACTGCCGAGACCTCGCAGATCCCCGTCGCAGACCTGGCGGACGTTCCTTGCCAACCATGTCCGGGACCTGGTCTCGCTGGATTTCTTCACAGTGCCCACCGCGCGCTTGCGCGCCCTCTTCGTTCTCGTCGTGCTCGTTCACCATCGCCGGCGCGTCGTCCACTTCAACGTGACCGAACACCCCACTGCCCACTGGACCGCCCAGCAGATCGTGGACGCCTTCCCGGACGACTCCGCGCCGGCCTACCTCCTCCGCGATCGCGACTCGGTCTACGGGCACGTGTTCCGGCAACGCGTGAAGGGCATGGGCATCGGTGAAGTTCTGACGGCGCCTTACTGCCCATGGCAGAACCCTCTCGCGGAGCGCCTT
>WNEO01000276.1_pt1 | contig 13836 bp, 16 predicted proteins | sample 5399941 | NCBI WGS metagenome assembly WNEO01 (sample SAMN13153328, study PRJNA577476) | soil metagenome | isolation source: 20 cm grassland meadow soil 2 days after 3rd rain plot 2 | place: USA:California | collected 2015-11-11
CAGTCCGCCTCCTGACTCTCCCCGTGATCGGCCTTTCGCTCCTGCCCGCTCTCGGGGTCGCCGTCCCCGGATTGCCCATCCGATTCGACGAACTGCCGCTGCCTTCGATCGCCTTCGCGGCCCTCGGACTCGCGGTCCTGCGGGCGACCCCGCCCTCGTTCCTCGACATTGCGGTCGCGGCCGCCTACCTGGTCGCGATCGCCGGCGTCTGGCTGACCTACTCGAAGACGTACATCTTCCACGGCCTCAAGCCCACGCTGACCGCGGGCTTCGGCCAGGTCGATTTCCGCTCGCGGATGGAGATGCAGCGGCGCATCATGGCGCGCCTCGGGGGCGTGACGACCCGCATCCGCCTGCGGACGGACCGCGGCAGCGACACCGGGCTCATGACGCGCTTCCATCTGGTCCGGATCTGGCGGGACGGGAGCGTCGTGTTCGTCGGCTTGTTCGCCCTCCTCGTGATCCTGCCGACCAGCCTCGGTGGCGCGAGGGCGAACGAAATCGCCCCGATCACCGTCACGCAGACCCTCACGTTCCTCCTCGGAATCCTCGCGATGAACTGGGCCTTCTCGGAGCGGGAGAACCTCTGGATCCTCTTGACCGCGGCGAAGTCGCCCGGGAGCTACTTCCGCGGGCTCATGCTCAGTTTCGCGGTGATCGGCCTCGGCATGTCGGCCGTGTTTCTCGTCATCCTCGACCTCGCGCGGCCGTCTCGCCTGGCGATCGAGAGCCTCGCCCTCCCGGTCGCCGCCCCGATCGCCGCTTCGTTCGTCGCGACCGCCGTCCTGACGCGGGTGAAGCTGAAGCCGTCCGCGTTCTCGTTCGCGGCCCTTGGCATCTTCTTCCTCGTGTCCCTCGGCGGATTCCTCGGCGGGTTGGCGGCGCAAGCCGTCGTCGTCGCGGCTCGGGTCGTTGGCGGATTCGCCGCGGGCGCCCAAGCCGTCGTCCTCCTCGGATTCGTTATCGGGCTCGCAGCCCTTGGCCTTCGAGCCGTCACCCGACTGGCGGCCTCCTTCCGCCTGTGAAGGCGGCTCGGCCTTTCCCAAAACCTATATTTACGGGGGCTTCCTCGCACGGGCACCCGTCGGGGAGGAATGTCGTGGCTTCGGAAACGGTGACCGTACCCAGTACCGTGCCCGCCCCGGCGAAGGCCCCGCGCGTCGAGGACCGGATCGTCATCGCGCGCAAGCTCGTGAAGACCTACGACAGCGGCGGCGTCGAGGTCCACGCCCTCCGCGGCCTGAACGTGGACATCCGAAAGGGCGAGATGGTCGCGATCATGGGGCCTTCCGGCTGCGGCAAGACGACCCTCCTCAACTGCCTCTCCGGCATCGATGACTTCACGTCCGGCGAGGTGTGGATCGCGGGCCAGCGGCTCTCGACCCTCAACGACAACGCGAAGACGGACTTCCGCGCCATGAAGATGGGTTTCATCTTCCAGAACTACAACCTGTTGCCGGTCCTCCGGACCGTCGAGAACGTCGAGCTCCCGCTGCTCGTCCGCGGCGTCGACCCGAAGCCGGCGCGGCAGAAGGCGGTGGCCGCGCTCGTGGCCGTCGGCCTCAAAGACGTGCCGATGAAGAAGCCAGCCGAACTCAGCGGCGGGCAGCAGCAAAGAGTCGCAATCGCCCGGGCCCTCGTGAACGAGCCCGACATCGTGTTCGCGGACGAGCCGACCGGCAACTTGGACACGGAGACCTCGCGGGAGGTCGTCGGCCTGATGAAGCGGCTGCACAAGGAGAAGGGCCTCACGTTCATCATCGTGACCCATGACGCCGCGGTCGGCAACCAGACGGAACGGGTGATCCTGATGCGGAACGGCGTGATCTTGAAGTCGGTCCATCCGACGACGACCTGAGGGGTCCGATGGACACCGACCTGACGCTCCTGATCCTCGTCACGGGGACCTGCCTCGCGGTCCTCGGCTGGGCCGGACGAAAGCGGTTCCCGCTGCGGATCGGCGTCGGCAACTTCTTCCGCCGCAAGACCCAGGTCGCGATCGTCGTCGCGGGCCTCCTGATCGGGACCGCGATCATCACCTCGTCCTTCGTCATCCAGACCACATTCGATTCCACGATCCGGAGCGCCGTGCTTCGTGCCCTCGACTTCGTCGACGAGACGATCTTCGTCGCCTCCCCGGAGGGAAGCCGGCTGCCCTTCAACGTGAGCGTCTACGACACCTTGGCGGCAAACGTCGGGTCGATGCCCGACGTCTCCGCGTTCGCACCGCGGATTCAGCTGAACGGGGCCGTGATTGACCGATCGTCCCGGCTCTTCGATCCCACGGTGACGTTGATCGGCTTCGATGAGGGACGGGACCTCGGTTCCTTCATCCGGGCGGACGGGGCCACGTGGACGGGGTCCGGCCTCGGCGCGTCTCAGACGATCATCAATGCGAAGCTCGCCCAAGCCGTCGAGGCGAAGGCGGGCGATGAACTCACCCTGAACTTCGGTGGGCCTCGAGGGCTCGTCGCGATTTCCGTCACGGTGTTCGAGGTCGTCCGAAACGAAGGGCGAGGCGCTTGGAACGATGGGAACAACCTCTTCCTCCGCCTCGATTCCTTCCAAGCGGACCTCGGGGTGCCGGGTCAGATCAACACGATCCTCGTTGCGAACGCCGGCGGGAAGGAGGTTGGGTACCTTCGGTCCGATGCGGCCGTCGCTCAGATCCGTCCCCACCTCCCTGCGAGTCCCTCCTTCACGATTGCGAAGGCGAAGGCAGACTCCGTCAAGGGTGCGACGGAGGGCGTGGATCGGCTCAGCCAGGTGTTCATCCTCCTCAGTTTCTTCACGATCGTCGCGGGCGTCCTGTTGATCGTGAACATCTTCGTCATGCTCGCGGAGGAGCGGAAGGGAGAGATGGGGGTGGCCCGTGCCCTGGGGATGCGGCGAAAGAACCTGGTCCAGAGCTTCGTGTCCGAGGGACTCCTTTACGCGCTCCTGTCCTCCGTCGTCGGCACCTTCGCCGGCTTGCTCGTCGCCGCCATCATCCTCTGGGGTTTCGCCCAGATCTTCCCTACAGGCTTCGGCGGGAACGCATTCGCGGTCAATTGGACGTGGTCCGACCTGCTCACCGGCTTCTCGATCGGCTTCCTGATCACGATGGCCACAATCGGGATCGCCTCGTTCCGCGTTTCCAAATTGAACATCGTACGGGCGATCCGGGACATCCCGGAACCGATTCCACACCGATCCACCCGGCGACAAGTGATCGTCGGGTCAGCTCTCGCAGCCCTGGGCACCGTCGGGACACTCGCTTCCCTCGCGACCCAGAACTTGATTCTTCAGGACGCAGGACCGTCCGCCCTGGCCATTGGGTTCGCGGTCCTCACGATGAGGCTCACCTCCCCGCGAATCGTCTTCACATCGGCGGGAGTCCTCATGCTCGCGTGGCTCCTGAGTCCGTGGAAGTTCTTCAGCACCGCCACCGCGGACATCACCCTCTTCATCATCGTCGGCCTGCTCCTGATCCTCGGCGGCCTCCTGATCGTCCTGTTCAACAGCGATACAATCCTTGCGGTCGCCACGCGCCTCGTCCGCGGTCGGACGTGGCGGCCGGTCGTGCGCACTGCGATCGCGTATCCGATGAACAAGAAGTTCCGCACCGGGGCCACGTTGGCGAGCATCGCGCTCGTCATGTTCACGATTGCTACGATGTCTGGAATCCAGGCGATGGTGAGTTCCTCCATCTCGATGACGAGCTACCGGGAGAGCGGAGGCTTCGATCTCTTCGCCAACTCCCTCGTCCCGATTCCGAACTGGGACTCTGCCATCGGGGGATATCAGTCAGCGACGCAGCCCACGAACGTGACGGCGAACCATGGGATCCCCCAAGCCCGGGTTCGGATCGCGGCGAACGCCAGCTTCTCAGGCGTCCAGCACAACAGCACGTTGATCGGTATCCCGTCCGATTGGGCGCCGTCGTTCCCGCTCCAGGCCCGTGACTCAGTCTACCGCGACGATGCGGCCGCGTGGACCGCCATCCAATCCGATCCCGGACTCGCCATCATCGATGGCAGCGTTGTGCCGAACGACTTCGGCCCGAACTTCGGGAGCTTCACCGCGGTCCTGAACGACATCTTCCACTACCGCAACATGACTGGTGCGACCCGCACGGTCCGGATCATCGGGATCCTGTACGAGCAGTTCGCGCAGGGCCTGTGGGTCTCGTCGTCCACGGTGAAGGCGGACTTCGGGATTACAGCGGCGAGCCTGTTCTACTTCGGGATTCGATCGGGCGTCGACGCTACGAAGGCGGGCCATGACTTGGAGCGGTACTTTCTCGCCTATCAGCTGATTACGTTGAACATCCAGGAACTGATCAACTCGATACTCGAGACGACGATGGGCGTGTTCAACCTGCTCCAGGCGTACCTCGCCCTCGGACTGATCGTGGGAATCGCAGGCCTTGGTGTCATCACGATGCGCAATGTGGTCGAACGGCGTCAGGAGACCGGTGCACTCCGGGCCCTCGGGTTCCGCAAATCGATGGTGTTGCGGTCCTTCCTGTTCGAGCTCTCGTTCATCGCACTGACGGGCATCACGATGGGAGTCGCCCTCGGAATCGCCCTATCGTACGACCTGTTCCTTCGATTCTTCGAAGGCCAGGCGGCGTTCGTGATCCCCTGGGACCGTCTCGTTCTCCTGGGCGGAATCGCGTTCCTGGGATCCGTCCTCGCGACAGCGAGTCCCGCGATTCGCGCGTCGAAGATGCCGCCAGCCGAAGCGTTGCGAAGTTTTGAATAAGCTGCAGAGGGCCGCTCAGTAGACGGCTTGCTTCTGATGTCGTTCGAGGGTGGCGAGTCGGTAGTGCTCCGGCTTGTGGTCGAACTTCAACTGGCAGTCTTCGCTGCAGAAGTAGTAGGGCGTGCCTTTGTACCAGATCATCCAGTATGCGTTGTGCGGATTCACGGGTTTCTCGCACACCGGGTCAATCGCCATTACGCCACCCCGCTCATCTCGTCGAAGACGCGAACGAATATGAAGGCTTCGCCATGGACTATGGCGGGCTGCCTTTTGGGGACGACCGGACCAGTGCAACGATTCCGAGCACAATCAAGGCGACCCCTGCGAAAATCGTCGGCGTGTGGAACACGGTGACGCATTCAGTCCCATACGCGCACAGAAGGGTCGATAGCGAGAGGAGCGAGAACACTAACACGAAACCGCCGACGCCAAGCAACGAGCCGCCCAGTGTCCGGAGGTCCTTGGGTTTCACGTCCCCTAACTAACACGGGTCGTCTCTTAAGGAATTTGAGGCCGCCGGACGGGACGCCAGCAATCAGAAAATTCGGCGCCGCGCGTTTATATCCCGACGCTTGATTCGAGAGCCTATGGCGACGCCGATGCGGGTCGGGGTCATCGGAGTTGGCTCGATGGGTCAGAATCACGTTCGGGTATACTCCGAGATCGCGGAGATCGTCGGGATCGCCGACCCGGACGTGAAGGCCGGTGGCATCGTCTCGAACCGCTTCAACGTGTCCTATTTCACGAGCGCGGCGGACCTCCTCAGGGAAGAACTGGATGCGGTCAGCGTGTGCGTGCCGACCGAGCATCACGCGAAGGTCGCCCTCGACGTGATCCAGGCCGGGATCCCTCTCCTCGTGGAGAAGCCCCTCGCGGCCACCGCCGAGGAGGCGAGCAAGGTCGTGGACGCCGCCAAGAGCGCCGGGGTCACGCTCGCGGTCGGCCATATCGAGCGACACAATCCCGCGATCGCGGCCGTGAAGCGCCACTTGCAAGAGGGGCAGTACGGAGACCTCGTGACGGCGACCGCGCGTCGGGTCAGTTCCTTCCCCGGGCGCGTCCGCGACATCGGGGTGGTCATGGATCTCGGCGTGCACGAGATCGACGTCCTCCGGTTCCTCGTCGGCGCTCCGGTCGAGAGCGTGTTCGCCCTCGGGGGACGGAAGCTCCACGGGAATTTCGAGGACCATGCGAACGTCCTCCTCCGGTTCCACAACGGCGTCCACGGCTTCATCGAGGTGAACTGGCTCACGCCGATGAAGGTGCGGAAGCTCGCCTTGACCTGCCTGAAAAGCTTCGTCGAGGTCGACTACACGGAGCAGTCGGTCACCGTGAGTTCCAGCACCCTCGGCCCGCTGGACCCGTTCAACCTCTACCAGATTCCGCTCGAGCACCACCAGCAGAAGATCCACGTGCGGAAGGAGGAACCTCTGCGCCGGGAGCTCGAGGACTTCCTCAACGCGATCCGGGAGAAGCGCTCCCCTCTGGTCTCCGGGGAGGATGCCGTGGAGACGCTCCTCGTCGCGATCGCCGCCAACGAGTCCCATCGAACGGGAAAGCTCGTGCAGCTCACCTGAACGCGCGTCGAATTCAGAACTGGCCCTTCCCGATCCCGCGATACACGAAGCCCGCTTTCACAACCTCGGGTCCCGCGAACACATTTCGGCCGTCGACGATGACGGCGCGACGCATCGTCCTCTTGAGGGCCTTGAGATCGAGCTTGCGGTATGCGTCGTGCGCCGTAACGACCGCGACGCAATCGGTCCCTCGGACGGCGGCCTTCAGGTCGCGGACGATCGTGTAGCCTCGTTCGGTCCGCGCATGCGGATCATGGATCACGACATCGGCGCCGCGCTTCCGGAGTTCCTGGATCATCTCCTTCGCGGGCGAGTTGCGCGCGTCGTCCGTGTTCTCGCGGTATGCGAAACCGAAGACGGCGACGCGGGACCCCTTGACCTTTCGACCCGCGGCCGCGAGGCCTTCTTCGACCAGCCGGGCCATCCGCTTCGGCATGTAGTCGTTCACGGATCGTGCGGTCGGGATGAGCTCGGGCTTCGTCTGGACCGCCGGCGAAATCAGGAGCCACGGGTCCTTCGGGATGCAATGGCCTCCGACCCCGGCTCCGGGAATCAGCATCATCCGAAAGGGGCAAGTGTTGACCAAGTCGCGAACGCGGTACGCATCCACGCCGAGTTCCTCGCTGATCAACGCGACCTCGTTCGCGAAGGCGAGTTGGACGTCCCAATACGCGTTCTCGGCGGTCTTCACGACCTCCGCGGTCGTCCAGTCTGTGGCATGGAGTTCGGCGTTCACGAAGCGTCCGTAGAAGGCGAGGGCCTTCCGCAAGGCGATGGGCTCGTTCGCACCAACGATCCGCGGCAGTTCGGTCAGATGGTGCAGGAGCTTCCCGGTCGTGAGACGTTCGGGGCAGTGGACGAGATGCACATCGCGGCCGACTTTCATCTTGGACGCCCGTTCCAGGGTGGGTCGGACCACGGACTCCATCGTGCCCGGGGCGAGGGTGGACTCGATCGTCACGAGTGCACCGCGCTTCAGATGAGGACCGATGCCCGCGAGGGCGGCCTTGAGGGCCTTGTTGGACGGGTCGTGGGTGGACGGTTCGATCGGAGTCTCGACACATACCGCGACGACGTCCGCGTTCGCGGCCTCCGAGGGATCAAGGCTCGCGCGCAAGCGGTGCTTCGAGACTTGCTCCTTGAGAAGACTCTGAAGACCCGGCTCGTGACCCCGAAGCGGGCTCTGACCCACGTTGATCGCGTCGACTTTCCCGGGGTCGATGTCGACTCCCACGACGCTCGCGCCCGTCGCGGCGACCGCGGCCGCGAGCGGCACTCCGACATAGCCGAGGCCGATTACGGCGACCTTCACGAACGCGCGCATGTTGCGGGCTTCGGATAAAGGTTTCAACTGCGGTGCGTCGACAGATGGCGATGCGAGTTGCGAGTGTCGATATTCGGGCCGTCCGCGCTCGATTTCACGATAGCCAGGAGGAGGACAATCCAGAACGCTTATAGGCCGCCGGACCCGTCCGATGCAGCGTGAAAATCGCGAGCGTCGTCGGCGCGAGACCCCAGTTCATCAAGGCCGCGCCGGTGAGCCGCGAGATCCGTCAGCACCATGAGGAGATCCTGATCCACACGGGCCAACATTACGACGAGAACATGTCCGACGTGTTCTTCGATACCCTCGACATCCCCAGGCCGAATTACAACCTGGGCGTGGGGAGCGGGAGCCACGGGCGGCAGACCGCAGACATGATGCGCGGGCTCGAGGAGGTCCTGGAGAAGGAGAGCCCGAACTTGCTCCTCGTCTACGGGGACACGAACTCGACGCTCGCGGGCGCCCTCGTCGCGGCGAAGATGGGCATCCCCCTCGGCCATGTCGAGGCGGGCCTGCGGTCCTTCAATCGGCAGATGCCCGAGGAGGTGAACCGCGTCGTGGCGGATCATCTGTCGAGCCTGTTGTTCGCCCCGACGGAGACCGCGGTCGACAACCTGACCCGGGAGGGCATCACCCGCGGCGTGCACATGGTCGGCGATGTGATGTACGACGTCGCGCTGCAGAGCGCGCAGGCCGCCCGCTCGCGGGACATCCTGTCGCGGCTCGGCCTGACCCGAGGCGAGTACCTCCTCGTCACGCTCCACCGCCCGCAGAACGTGGACGACCAGGAGTCCCTGTCCGCGATCGTCGAAGCCCTCGTCCACGCCGGGAGGCCCGTCGTGTTCCCGGTCCACCCGCGGACCCGCAAGAACCTCATCGCCTTCGACCTGTGGGACCGCCTGCAAGCGAAGGTCAAGGCGATCGAGCCGGTCGACTACCTGGACTTCATTGCCCTTCTGATGGGGTCCTCGAAGGTCGTCACGGACAGCGGCGGGGTCCAGAAGGAGGCCTACTTCTTCGGCGTACCATGCGTCACGCTGCGCGACGAGACGGAGTGGATCGAGACCCTGGAGGACGGCTGGAACGCCCTCGTCGGGACGGAGACGGACGAGATCCTCCACGCGATCGAGAAGTTCAACCCCGAGGGGACGAAATCGAAGTCGTTCGGGGACGGTCATGCGGCGGAGAAGATCGCCCGGATCCTGGACAAGTTCGTGTGAGTGCCGTGAAGCCGGTCCCGCTGCGCGAATTCAGTGATCGTCGGAGCGACGGTGTACCCTTCAAGTGGGAAACGGTGCTCTCGATAGATTTGTCGGTCGGTTCGGCGCTTCGGCAATGAATTCGGCGCATTGCGCCGAGAATCACATGTTCTTATCATCCTGATTTGATTCGCCGGGGATCCATTTGTAGGGCAGCCTTTTCCGGGTCATTTCATTCATCGTCTCCATTTCTTTTAGAATTTTTCTTACTTCGACGATCAACTGTTTCAGTAACTCATTGTTTGACTTCAGCAAGGCATCTGTTTCCGTCTCCGGAGTGAGCCCGATCACATCGCGCAAGGCCTTCTCCACCGAATCCGCCGGAAACATAAGCGTTTCGTCATTGGAATCAAGAAGCGCCGCGACGTTCTCGAAAATGCCTTGGAGCAGAGGGGTGCCCGAACCATCGGAATCCGCTCCCCTGGTCGCCCGAGGCACTCCGGACCGGTAGATGGCCCAGAACCGCAAATCCTTTGGGTATCCGCTGCGTTCGACGTCGACGATGGCCGCGCCCAGCGCCCTAGTCCTGAAATGCCCGCAGTGCGGCGAAGTCGTGCCGCACCGGGTCCTCCGGGGCAAGATCGGCGGGAAGGACGAGATCGTCTTCGAGGGCGTCGTTCGGTGTTCGAAATGCGACGCCATCTCCAAAGTGGTCACGCGCGAGCCGAAGCCGATTTCCGTGCCTTTGGTCGTGTCTTGGCTCGATCGCTCCGAGAAGACCTCCCTCGAGTTCTCACCGGACGAAGATGTGTCCGTGGGAGAGGAACTCGACCTGGGCGACACTCGGATTTCGGTCACGGCGATCGAATCGAAAGGCCGCCGTGTCCACGGAGAGAAGGCGAAGTCGATCGACACCGTCTGGGCGAAGCGGATCGACCAGGTGCGGGTCAAATTCTCCGTGAACAAGGGAAACCGGACGGTTCCCCACGAAGTAGTAGCCGCGGCCGACGAGGAATTCGAGATCGGTGAGATCGTGGATCTCGGAAGAGACAGGGCCGTCGTCCACCACATCCGCACGGAACGCCGGACCCTCCGGCAGGGCCGGGTTCGCGCGGACGAAATCGTTCGGATGTACGGACGGGTCGTGCGTGAACGAACTTCTCGATAGTCAGGGGTGGCTCGTCACGGGAGAGGGAACCGGAAGCCGCAGTACGGGCAGAGGAGTGCGTCGAACGGGATACCCCGACCGCAAGCCGTGCAATGCCGCGAACGGAACCGTCCCTGACCGCTGTATCGAGCCGCGATGTAGATGATCGCGGCGACGACGATCCCGAAGAGGATGATGTTCGGTGCGTCGGTCCGGAACTCCGGCGTCGGCGGACCCCAATTGTAGGACAGGATGACGCTCAAGCCGATGATGAAGAAGACGATCGTCATGACGACGGACGCTTTTCGTTCCCTCTCAGCCAAGTTTGGTTGAGGACCTGTCCCGATCGACATCATCCGCTCCAGGCACGCGTAACCGTTCGTCTTCGGATGAATCTTGTGAATCGGGACGGTTCATCGACTCCTTAGGAAAGAATTAAGCGGCCCCGCCGGCTGCTTCGCTGCGAATGATCACCCTCCTGGGTGTCGGGCACGTGTTCGACATTGGCCGATCGATCCGATCGGAAATCCTCGCTCGCCGTCCGAAGGTCGTCGCCCTCGAGCTGGATCCCGTTCGGTACCATACCCTGATGAACCGGACCCCGCGGGCCCGCGGCATTTCCCCCCTCGCGCTCCTCGCGCAGTTCCAGATCCGGATCGCCCGCCAGTACGGCGTCGAGGTCGGCGACGAGATGGTCGCCGCGGCGCAGGCCGCGCAGGAGATCGGCAGCGAGATCGCCCTCATCGACCAGGACTCCCGGGCGATCCTCGGGCGCGTGTGGCGGGACATGTCCCTCACAGAGCGGGTGCGGCTCCTCGTCTCCGCCGTCGGCGGCCTCTTCACCCGCAAGGAGAAGGTCGAGGCCGAACTGCAACGCTTCTACCAGAACGAGCCGGCCTTCCTCCAGGAATTCGCGCGGGAGTTGCCGACCGCGAAGCGGATCCTGATCGACGAACGGGATGCGGCCATGGGCCGTACGATCCGTCAATTGGCGGAGTCGAAGGGGGATGTCGTCGCGGTGGTTGGGGAGGGACATGTGGAGGGCCTCGTGCAGCAGCTCGCGGGCACCCCCGTCCAGGTCGTGCACCTCGAAACACTCCGGTCCACGACGCCCGGGCCGAACGCCACCGCGAGCGTGTCGGTTCAGCTCTGAGGTTTCCGCGGGCGCGGGATCCACCGCGGGACGGAGGCTTTGTAGCCGCGATACGCGTCCCCGAACCGAGTCTCCAGGGTCTTCTCTTCGTGGACCATGGCGACGTGCACCGGGATCGCCAGGACGACGACGATCGCTGCCGCGGACACGGAGCTGAGAAGGAGGGAGAGACCGATCAGGGCCGAGGCGTGGGACAAGGCGATCGGGTTCCGGGTCCACCGGTAGGGACCGACCGTGACGAGGGCCGTCGGTGGCCTCGAGGGATTCGGCGTCCCACGCCCTACCCGCACGAAGAGGGCGAAGCACCACGCGAGGCCCGCCAGGCCGGCGACCAGCAGGATTAGTCCGATCCAGCGGACCGGTGACGGCCATGGCGGTATCTTGAGGAGTCCGTCGATCGTCAGACCGGCCCAGGGAATCCCGACGTAGAGCAGAACGAAGAGCACGAACATCTGCGACCAAGCGAGGATCCGCTTCATCCGCGACCCGAGCCCTCGCCCCAATCCACAGGATGGTTAACATGTTAACCGGTTCCTCCGCGGACCTCCCACCAATCCTTAAGGCCATGGCCTCGATGGCCAACCTGATGGCGGCCCCAGACCCCGCGAAGGAGGCCACGACGCACTTCCTGCGGGACCAGTTCCATCGGTACTACGACACGATGAAGCCGACGCTGCCGGACCGCTTCGGGCGGAGGGAATTCGGATTCATGTTCTGGACCCCAGGCATCGTGCAACGGCATCTGGGGTTCGCGAAGGAGTAAGAACTGAAGGCCTTCCTCTCCTCCCGCGTGCCGACTCACGCCTACTACTCGAGCGCGTACTACGACAACCCGAACGCCCCGACGACGGAGGAGAAGGGATGGCTCGGGGCCGACCTGATCTTCGACCTCGACGCGGACCACTTGCCGAACGCCGCGAAGATGTCGTACCCGGAGATGCTCGAGGCGATCCGCCTGAAGATCATCCACCTGTACGACGACTTCCTGCGGTCGGACTTCGGGTTCGAGGAAAAGGCCATGCGGCTCGTCTTCTCCGGCGGGCGGGGCTATCACATCCACGTGTTCGACGAACGGGTGTAGCCGCTCGGCTCCCACGAACGGCGCGAGATCGTCGACTACATCACGGGCAAGGGACTCGCGGTCGATTCCCTCTTTCGGGAGTCCGCATTCGACAAGAAGGAATTCCAGGGACACACGCGAGTCAAGACCATGATCGTCGCGCCGACGAAGGAGGACCCGGGCTGGCGGGGGAAGATCATGCGAGGCATCAACAGCCTCGCGGCGAAGCTGGAGACCCTGACCTCCGACGAGGCGATCAAGTTCCTGACGTCCTTCGAAGGCGTCAAAGAAGGCGACGCGGCCAACCTATACGAGAACCTGTTCAAGCCGCGACAGACGAAGCCTCGGGTCATCCGGGGCGTCGACCGCCTGCGAGAGGGCCAGATCGAGGCCCTCTCCGATCGGAACCGGGACCTGATCATCCGACTCGTCAAGGAATTGCAGCCCGTCCGAATCGACGAACGCGAAGGCGTCTCCCTGGACGGGATCGTCCAACGCGGGGAGACCGACGAACCGGTCACATTCGGATGCCGTCGTCGTTGCATGGCAAGACGGGGCTGCAGGTCGTGCCCCTATCGCGGGAGGCGATCGACGCGTTCCGTCCGCTCCGGGATGCTGTGCCGCGGGCGTGGACGGACGACCGCATTCGGATGAATCTCAAGAATAAAATCACCCTGGAGATTCGAGGCGAAGTGTTTAACTTGGCTCCTGGAGTAAATGACGTACCGCAGTACCTGGCCATCTTCCTCGCGGCCAGGGGACTCGCTACAGTCATGCCAGAGGCCTAGTCGCCCATGTCGGGGTACTACGATCGACTCCAGGGAACGGACCGTCTCCTGCGAATCCGCCGGCTCCGCAAGGCGCTCTTCGCGGCCATCGTCGCCCTCAGTGTCCTCCTGGTCGTCGCGCGCATGGGGAGTCAGGGCGCGAGCATCAAGCCGCTCTTCCTCCCGGTGAACGGGATCATCGAGATCGCTCTGATCATGGGATTCGTCACGGCGATCGTCGGGCTCTTCCTGCGGAACCTGGAGATCCGACATGCACAGCGGGATGGGCAACGGTACCTGATGGCGAAATCCTCCATGGCCCGCGCGATCCGCACGGCCGGGTTCGCCATCGGCCTCGCCGTGGTCCTGCTCCTCGCCGTCACCCCGTCCCTCACGGCCTCGCTCTTCTCGGACGCCCAACAGGTCGTCCCCCTGGCCTCGCGGGCCCGGGAGGTCGTGACCTTCACGAGTCCCGACCCGCTCGGCTTCTCCTTCGTCACGCATGCGGCCGTCGTCGTAACACAGGGGCATGCGCGGGTCACGTTGCTCCGGAACAACGTGACGCTGGCGACCGCGGACTTGAACGCCACGCAGGGCGACACGTTGGACGTCGAGCCCCGGATGTGGGAGGGCTATGCGAGCTGGTCGCTCGTCTTCCAGAACGAGCTCGCTTCCGACACGTACCTCACGTTCGTGCTCGAGAAAGGCGTCGTGCCGACCTTGTTCTCCACGGTCCCCTTCCTTCTCTTCCTCTACGGCGGGACGCAAGTGGCCTGGTGGATTGTCCTCCGCCCGATCCGGGACCGCACGAAGGCGGGCAGCTTGTCGGTCGCCACCGACGTCGACGAGAGCGAGCGGGTCTA
>WNEO01001317.1_pt1 | contig 13469 bp, 16 predicted proteins | sample 5399941 | NCBI WGS metagenome assembly WNEO01 (sample SAMN13153328, study PRJNA577476) | soil metagenome | isolation source: 20 cm grassland meadow soil 2 days after 3rd rain plot 2 | place: USA:California | collected 2015-11-11
AGGTGGCAGGACGAGCCCGCCGCGCCCGCGTCGTACTTCGCCATGAAGGTGACCGCCCCGCCCGTGAGGTGCGCGATCTCCTTCGTTCCGTGCTTGTAGAGCGCGGCGCGGTCGGCCATCTCGAGCGCCTCGGCGTACCGGAGGTTGATCTCCTCCTGGCCGCGCCCCCACTCACCCTTCGACGTCTCGACCGGAACATCGGCGCCCTCCATCCCGTTCCGGATCGCGCGGATCAGCGGCTCCTCTTTCGTCGTCTGCAAAATATGATAGTCCTCGAGATAGCCGGCGACGGGGGTCAAGGCGTGATAGCGCTTCGCGCGCGCCTCCTCGAACGACTCCCTGAAGCAGTAGAGCTCGAGCTCGGCGGCGGTCTTGACGACGAAGCCCTGCGCCGCGGCTCGCGCGACCTGCCGCTTGAGCACCCACCGCGGCGCCTCCTCGATCGGCTCGCCCTCTTCCGTGTAGACGTCACAGAAGACGAGCGCGGTCTTGGCCAGCCACGGGACGACGCGGAGCGTCCCGAGGTCCGGGACCACCTTCATGTCACCGTAGCCGCGTTCCCAGGACGTGAGCTTGAACCCGGGCAGGGGCTCCATCTCCATGTCGACGGTGAAGAGATAGATGCAGGCGTGCGCACCCTCGTCGGCGACGTGGTCGAGGAAGTAGCTCCCGACGACGCGCTTGCCCATCAGGCGGCCGAACGTGTCGGGAAAGACGGTGAGCACCGTGTCGATCTCGCCGCGCCGGACGAGCGCATCGAGCTGCTTGAGCGCGAGACGGCCCGGCATGACGCGGATAGTAGCGCACGGCAGCCGCCCGTGTCATCCTCGTCGGCGCGCCTGGTGCGCGACCCGTGAGCGAGCGGCGAGAGCGGATCGGCTGGTACTTCTACGACTGGGCGAACTCCGCGTTCCCCACGACGGTGGTCACGGTGTTTCTCGGGCCCTGGCTGACCACCGTGACCAGGGCCGCCGCCGACGCCGACGGGTTCGTCTACCCGCTCGGCGTCAAGGTCCACGCGGGATCCTTCTTCCCGTACGTGGTGTCGCTGTCGGTGCTGGGCCAGGTCGTGCTGCTCCCCATCCTCGGCGCCGTCGCCGACTCCTCCCACCGCAAGAAGGAAATGCTTGCACTGTTCGCCTACCTGGGCGCCGGCGCCACGCTCGCCCTCTGGAGCGTCGGCGGGACCCGCTATCTGGCGGGCGGCCTCCTCTTTCTGATCGCCAACGTGAGCTTCGGCGCATCGGTCGTCTTCTACAACGCGTTCCTGCCCGACATCGCCCCGCCGGCGCAGCGCAACGCTGTGTCCTCCTACGGCTGGGCGCTCGGCTACCTCGGCGGCGGGCTCCTGCTCGCCCTGAACCTCGCGCTGTTGTCGCAGGCGGTGTCGCTCGGGCTCTCCACGGGCGTCGTCGTGCGGCTGAACCTCGCGTCGGCGGGCGTGTGGTGGGGTGCCTTCACGCTGATCCCGCTCTACACCCTCAGGAACCGCACGCCCGCGCGCGGGCTCGCGCCCGGCGAGAGCTACCTGACGGTCGGGTTCCGCCAGCTCCGCCGCACGCTCGGTCGCGTGCGAGCCTATCCGCACACGGTCGCGTTCCTCGTCGCCTATCTCCTCTACAACGACGGCATCCAGACGGTCATCGCGCTCGCTGCGCAGTTCGGTCAGGAGGAGCTCGGGCTGCCCATCGCCACGCTCACCGCGGTGATCCTCATGGTGCAGTTCGTGGCGTTCGTCGGCGCGCTCCTCTTCAACCGGGTGGCGGCGGCCGTCGGCACCAAGCGCGCGATCATGGTGAGCCTGGTGATCTGGGTCGCCACGGTCAGCTACGCGTACGGCTGGCTCCGGACGGGCGCGCAGTTCGTCGTCCTCGCCGCGGTGATCGCGATCGTGCTCGGCGGCAGCCAGGCGCTCAGCCGCGCGCTCTACTCGCACATGATCCCGAAGGGACAGGAGTCGGAGTACTTCAGCCTCTACGAGGTGAGCGAGCGGGGAACGAGCTGGCTCGGGCCGTTCGCCTTCGGCCTGGCGCTGCAGCTCACGGGGAGCTACCGGATCGCGATCCTCTCGCTCGCGGTCTTCTTCTTGCTCGGCCTCGCCGTGCTCGCGCGCGTGGACGTGAGACGCGCGGTCGTCGAGGCGGGCAACGAGCCCCCCGCCACGCTCTGAGAGCGCGCCGAGAGGCGCGCGACGACTGTCGGAAGGGAGGCGAAGCCCCCTCCGAGTCAGCTAGCCGAACTGGATCGGCACGGGCGGCACGAGCAGGACCATCAGGACGAAGCACGCGAGGCCGACGACGCGCCGGCCGGGTGAGAGCGGCGTCACGTCGTCGAGGATCGCGCCGTGATGGAAGCCGATCAGGAGCAAGAGGAGCGCCGCCCAGACGAACCAGTTGGGCGACCACGTCAGCACCCCCATCAAGATCAGGCCGGCGACGGTGAGGACTCCGACCGCGCGGTGGTGGCGGCCGAAGAGCGCGTACGCGATCCGCCCGCCGTCGAGCTGTCCCACCGGGAACAGGTTGAGCGCGGTCACGAGGAACCCCGCCCACGCGGCGTCGGCGACCGGGTGCGTGAAGACCATCGCCCCGCCGGGGATCGATCCGAAGCGGAGGTGGACGAGCCAGCGGATGAGGAGCGAATCGCCGAACGCGAGGTAGCCTCCGGGCGGCGTCGGCATCACCGTGGACCAGGCGAGGCCGATGATCACCGCCGGCAGCGCGACGGCGAGGCCGGCGAGCGGCCCGGCGGCGGCGATGTCGAAGAGCGAGTTCCGGTCGCGCGCCGGCGATCGCATCCGGATGATCGCGCCCATCGTGCCGAAGAGGAAGAGCGGAGGCGGCGCCGGGATGAAGAACGGCAGGCTCACCTGCGCGCCGTAGTGGCGCGCCGTGAAGTAGTGGCCGAACTCGTGCACGCCGAGGATCGCGAGGAGCGTGCAGGCGAACGGGACGCCGGAGAGGAGCCACGCGGGTCCGGACGCCGAGCGAAACGCGTCGAAGGTCGGCGAGCCCGAGAACATCGTGCCCGCGACGAGCGTGGACGCGCCCGTCAAGACAAACAGGACGACGTTGACGGCCACACGGGGCCGCTCGACGACCTCCGCCAGCGGCCACGCCTGGACGACGACGCCATCGCCGTCCGCGTGGACGAAGGGGGTGTAGCCGAAGACGCGGAAGCGCTCGAGGAGGGCGTCTACCGCCCGCGACGGCGAGAGGAGCAGCTCACCGCGAAAGACGATGACGCCGCCCCGGATCTGGCGCTCGCGCACGACGAGGAGGTCCTCGACGTTCTTTCGCAGCAGCTCCTCGGTGGCGAGCAGGTCGTTGGTTGGGGGTGGCGCGGCGGCCGGGCGGCCGCGAAACGGCCAGAACCGCATGGGCTCAGCCTACCACAGCGCCAGACGGCCGACCACGCGCCGCACCGCCTCGAGGCCGCCCTCGAGGTAGATCGCGCCGAGCAGTGCCTCGAGCGTCGTCCCGAGGATCGACCCGCGCGTCCGCCCGCCCGTCTGCTCCTCGCCCCGACCCAGACGCACGAGCGTGCCGAGGTCGAGCTCGGCCGCCCAGCGGGCGAGGCGCTCGCCTGACACGAGCTCGGCGCGCCGGGGCGTGAGGACCCCGACGGGTGCGCCGGGGTCGGCGGCGAGCAGGTGCTCCGCGACGACGAGCCCGAGCGCGGCGTCGCCGAGCAGGGCGAGCGGCTCGTGGTCGGGCGTCGGGGCGTGCTCGTTCGCGTACGAGGCGTGGGTGAACACCCGCTCCAGGAGGTGCCTGTCGCGGAAGCGGTGGTCGAGCCGGCGCTCGAGCTCCGCCACGCGGACGACGTCCACTACTTGAGGTACTTGCGGACGACGAGCGTCGCGTTCGTGCCACCGAAGCCGAACGCGTTCGACATCGCGACCTCGACGTCCTGCTTGCGCGCCTGGTTCGGCACGTAGTCGAGGTCGCAGTCCGGATCCGGCGTCTCGTAGTTGATCGTTGGTGGCAGGACGCCGTGGTGCAGCGCGAGCACGGTCGCGATCACCTCCACGCCGCCGGCGGCGCCCAGGAGGTGGCCGGTCATGGACTTCGTGGACGAGACGGCGAGGCGCCGGGCGTGCTCGCCGAAGACGCGCTTGATCGCGAGCGTCTCGAATCTGTCGTTGTACGGCGTGGACGTCCCGTGCGCGTTGATGTAGCCGACCTCGGAGGCGTCGAGCCGCGCGTCGCGCAGGGCGGCCGCCATCGCGCGCGCGGCGCCGTCCCCCTCGGGGTCGGGCGCGGTCATGTGGTGCGCGTCGCCCGTCAGCCCGTAGCCGACGACCTCCGCGTAGATCCGCGCGTCGCGGCGGACGGCGTGCTCGAGCGCCTCGAGCACGACGACCCCACCCCCCTCGCCGCAGACGAACCCGTCGCGGCCGGCGTCGAAGGGCCGCGAGGCCTTCGTCGGCGCGTCGTTGCGCGTGGACATCGCCTTCATCGAGCAGAAGCCCGCGATCGTCAGCGGGATGATGATGGCCTCGGCGCCGCCCGCGATCATGACGTCCGCGTCGCCCCGCTGGATGAGCCGGAGGGCGTCGCCGATCGCGTGGTTGCCGGTCGCGCAGGCGGTGATGACCGCGGAGTTCGGCCCCTTCGCGCCGAAGCGCATCGACACGAGCCCCGACGCCATGTTCACGATCATCATCGGGATGAAGAACGGCGACACGCGGTCCGGCCCCTTCTCGCGCAGGGTCTCGTGGTTCGCGAGCAGGGTCTGGATGCCGCCGATCCCCGAGCCGATCAGCACCCCGAAGCGGTCGCCGTCCACCCTCGTGGTGTCGAGGCCCGCGTCCTCGACGGCCATCACGCTGCAGGCCATCGCGTACTGGAGGAACGGGTCGAGGCGCCGCGCCTCCTTCTTGTCCACGTACTGGAGCGGGTCGAAGTTCCGCACCTCGCCCGCGATCCGCGTCGGGTAGAGGAACTCGCCCTGGGCGTTCTTGACGAGGGCGTCGAACTTCGTGATGGGGCCGATGCCCGACCGTGCCCCGAGGAGCGCGGACCAGAACTCGTCGGCGGTGTTCCCCACCGGCGTGAGCGCTCCGAGCCCCGTGACGACGACGCGCCGCGCGTCCACGACCTAGGAGTTGTCCTTGATGTACTGGACCGCGTCGCCGACCGTCACGATCTTCTCGGCGTCCTCGTCCGGAATCTGGATGTCGAAATGCTCCTCGAGAGCCATGACGAGCTCAACCGTGTCGAGCGAGTCAGCGCCCAGGTCTTCGATGAACTTCGCGTTCGGGGTGACCTCGTCTTCCTCCACTCCGAGCTGCTCGACGATGATCTCCTTCACCTTCTCCTCCACCGACTTCGCCATGAACCCGTCACCTCCACGGTAGAGATGCGCTACATGTACAGTCCGCCGTTGACGTGGACCACCTGGCCCGTGATGTACGCCGCCCCGTCGCCGGCGAGGAATCGTACCACCTCGGCCACGTCGCGAGGCGTCCCGATACGCTTGAGCGGGACCTCCGCGAGCAGCTCCGCGCGTGCCTCCGGGGAGATCCCCGCCGTCATATCCGTCTCGATGAGCCCCGGCGCCACCGCGTTGACCAGGATGGACCAGTGTGCCAGCTCGCGCGCCGTCGCCTTCGTGAACCCGATGAGCCCCGCCTTGGCCGCGGAGTAGTTCGCCTGTCCCGCGTTGCCCATGGCGCCCGCCGTCGATGCAATGTTGATCACCCGGCCGCCGCTCTTCTGCCGGATCATCAGCTTCGTCGCCGCACGCGTCAGGAGGAACGCGCCGCGGAGGTTGACGTTCATGACGTGGTCCCAGTCCTCGTCCTTCATGCGTACGAGGAGGCCGTCGCGGATGACGCCGGCGTTGTTGACGAGGATGTCCACGCGTCCGAATCGCTGCTTGGCCGCGTCGACCAATCGCTCGGCGTCCTCCCGGATCGCGACGTCCGCCACGACGCCGAGGACCGCGCCGCCCTGCGCCTCCAGCTCCTTCGCCGTGCGCTGGAGCCGGTCCGCATCGCGGCCCGAGACTACCACGGCGGCGCCGTCTTCGGCCAGCAACGTCGCGATCGCGCCGCCGATCCCGCGGCTCCCGCCGGTGACGATCGCCACGCGGCCGTCGAGGGGGCCCTTCCGCACGGCGAGGGTCATAGACTCGCCTTGCCCTCTATCGCGGCGAGCGCCTTCTCGAGTCCCGCCGGGTCCTCGACCGAGAGTCCACGGACGCCGTCGACGATCCGCCGGAGGAGCCCGGTCAGGATGCGTCCAGACCCCACCTCGACGAAGGTCGAAGCGCCCTCGGCGGCGAGGCGGCCGACACAGTCGGTCCACCGGACGGGGCTCGCGACCTGCTTGAGGAGGAAGGGCTTGACCTCCGCCGCGGTGCGGGTCACACCCGCGTCGACCAATCGCTCGGCGTCCTCCCGGATCGCGACGTCCGCCACGACGCCGAGGGAAGGGCGCGCTCACCGGAAGCAGGACGCTCTTCTTGCCGCCCCGGTCGCTGGCGAGCGCGACCGCGCGCTCCACCGCAGCCCGATGGCCCGCGACGACGATCTGCTGGGGCGAGTTCACGTTCGCGACCCCGACGATGTCCCCCTGCGCCGCCTCCGCGCACACCCGCTCGACCTCGGTCAGGTCGAGCCCCATGATCGCCGCCATCGCGCCCGTCCCGACGGGCACGGCATGCTGCATCAGCTCGCCGCGCTTGCGCACGATGCGTACGGCGTCGGCGAACCGCAGGGCACGGGCCACGGCGAGCGCGGAGTATTCGCCGAGACTGTGGCCCGCGGCGAGCGTGGGCTCGAGCCCGCGCTCGGCGCACGCGGCGGAGGCCGCAACGGACGCCGTGAGGACCGCGGGCTGGGTGTTGGCCGTCAGCGCAAGGTCCGCCTCCGGCCCCTCGAACATGAGCCGCGCGAGGTCGAAGCCGAGCGCGTCGTTCGCCTCCTCGAAGACCGCCTTGGCGCTCGCGGACGTCGTGTAGAACCCCTTGCCCATCCCGACCGCTTGCGAACCCTGGCCGGGGAAGAGGAACGCGATGCGGGTCACCAGCGGATCAGGACGGCGCCCCAGGCGAAGCCGCCCCCGAAGGCGGCGAGGAGCACGAGGTCGCCCGGCCTCACACGACCGGCTGCGATGGCCTCCTCGAGCGCGACGTAGACGGACGCCGCCCCGGTATTGCCGTAGCGGTCGACGTTGACGAACACCCGCTCCATCGGGAGGCCCACCCGCTTCACCGCGGCCTCGATGATGCGGAGATTCGCCTGATGCGGGATGAACAGGCTCACGTCGGCGACGGTGACGCCGTTCCGCGAGAGGATCCGCTCCGCGCAGTCGGCGAACATCCGGACGGCGACCTTGAAGACCTCGCTCCCCTTCATCTTCGCGTAGTGCATGCGGGCGTCGACGGTCTCGCGCGTGGCGGGATGCCGTGAGCCGCCGGCCGGCATGTACAGCAGGTCCGCGTACCGGCCGTCGGAGTAGAGATCGAAGTCGATGATGCCGCGGTCGCCGTCGTGCGCCTCGAGCACCGCCGCGCCGGCGGCGTCGGCGAGCAGCACGCACGTGCCCCGGTCGGTGAAGTCGGTGATCCGCGAGAGCGTCTCGGCGCCGATGCAGAGGACCCGCCGGTACTTACCCGTCTGGACGAGCTGGCAACCGAACACGAGGCTGTAGACCGAGCCCGCGCACGCCGCGAGCAGGTCCACGGAGCCGACGTTCTTGCAGCCGAGCCGGTGCTGGACGATGTTGCCGACGGTCGGGAAGAACATGTCCGGCGTCGTCGTCCCCACCGCGATGAACTCGACGTCCTCGGGGACGAGGTTCGCGCGCTCGAGGGCCTGCTGGGCGGCCCTGAGAGCCAGGTCCGAGGTGGCCTCGCTCTCGTCGGCGATCCGGCGCTCGCGGATGCCACTGCGCTGGAAGATCCACTCGTCGCTGGTCTCCACCATCTTCTCGAGGTCGGCGTTGGTCAAGATCCGCTTGGGTGCGTACGACCCGACGCCGATGATCCTCGCCCGCGTCATTCGCGTTCCCCTTGGCCGTTGCGCGCCACCTCGGCCTCGATCGCGGCCTTGATGTGCTCGTTGAGGCCGGCGGTCGTCCACTCCTGGGCCACGCGCACCGCGTTCTTGATCGCCTTCACCGGTGAAGCACCGTGACAGATGATGGCCGCGCCGTCAATCCCGAGGAGCGGCGCGCCGCCCACTTCCGTGTAGTCGATCCGCCGACGGAGGCGCTCGAATGCGGGCAGCGCGAGCAGGGCGCCGACCTTCGAGCGCGTGTCGCGCGTCAGCTCTTCTTTGATCATTCCGGTGAGCATCTCCGCGAGACTCTCCGAGATCTTGAGCGCGACGTTGCCCGTGAACCCGTCGGTCACGACGACGTCGCAGCTCCCGTTGTAGATGTCGCGCCCCTCGACGTTGCCCACGAAGTTCAGCGACGAGGCCTTGAGCTCCTCGTACGCCTCCTTGGTGAGCTCGTTGCCCTTGCCCTCCTCCTGGCCGACCGAGAGGAGGCCGACGCGCGGGTTGTCGAGCCCGAGGATGTCGCGCGCATAGACGTGGCCCATGACGGCGAACTGCAGGAGGTGCCACGGCTTCGGGTCCACGTTGGCGCCTGCGTCGAGGAGGATCGTGAACTTCCTGAGGTTGGGGAGGACGGCGGCGATCGCCGGCCGGTCCACACCCGGAAGCACCCCGATCACGAACATGGAGATCGCCATCGCGGCGCCCGTGTTCCCGGCCGAGATGAGGGCGGCCGCCTTGCCCTCCTTCACGAGCCCGGCGGCGACCCGGAGCGACGAGTCCCGCTTGTGCCGGAGCGCGTGCGACGGGCTCTCCCCCATGCCCACCACCTGGGAGGCGTGGTGGACCTCGAGCCCGAGGCTCTGCGCGCCCAGGCGCGTCGTCTCGCGCTCGATGGCGGGGCGGTCGCCCACGAGAATGACGGAAGCGCCGAACTCTCGGACCGCCGCCACCGCGCCCGCGACGACGACGGCGGGGCCGTGGTCGCCCCCCATGGCGTCGACGGCAACCTTCAGGCTAGGCCCCTTCGACGGCGACGATCTCCCGGCCCTTGTAGTAACCGCAGTGCGGGCAGACTCTGTGCGGCAGCTTGACCTCGCGGCACTGCGGACAGAGCGAGCGCGGCGGCGCCGCGAGCTTGTAATGCGTGCGGCGTTTGCGCCCGCGCGTCTTCGAGTGGCGTCGTTTCGGCAGCGGCATGGAGGTGCCTCCCTAGCGAGAGCGTCGCGCCGCCAGGTCTTTGAGCACGGCCAGCCGCGGGTCGGGCGCGCGATCCCGGCAGCCGCAGGTCACCACGTTCCGGTTGCCGCCGCAGACGGGGCACAAGCCCAGACAGTCCTCGCGGCAGAGTGGCTTCATCGGGAGCGCGAGCGTTGTCTCCGTTTCGACCAGCACGTTGAGGTCGAGCTCGTCCTTCTCGTAGAACTCCACGTCGAGGTCGTCGGGGGCGAGCTCGACGATGTCCCCGGTGGCCGGGCGCGGCACCACCCGAACATCCACGCCCGCGGTCACGCGCGCTCCAAACGGCTCGAGGCAGCGGCCGCACATCTGGGGCACGGTCGCGCGGATCTCGCCCTGGGCGAGGACGTCCAGCCGGTCGCGCTCGAGTCGGAGCGACAGGCCGTCGAGCCGCCAGGCGGGGTCCGAGAACGGGGCGTCTGCGAGGGCCGCTCGCTCGATCGTTAGACCCTCGTCGGGGATGTCGGAGACTTTGATGATCATTGGACGGATGATCATGGGCGCTAAGTCTCAGTCAACTAAAGATTTTTTCACTAACTTGGGCCAGTATATGTGCGCGAATCGGGCAAGTCAAGGTATTTGACCCTCCTTGACCCGTTTGCTACCCTCACACCGGGATGTCGAACATTTTCAAGACCGCAATGCTGCTGGCCGTCCTCACGGCCATGCTCGTGCTGATCGGCGGCGCGTTCGGCGGCCGCCAGGGCATGCTCGTCGCCTTCGTCCTGGCGCTCCTGATGAACCTCGGGAGCTATTGGTTCTCCGACAAGATCGTGCTCGCCATGTACCGCGCCCAGCCCGTCGACGAAGCGCAGGCGCCCGGTCTCTACGCGATCGTCCGACGACTCACGACCCGAGCCAGCCTGCCGATGCCCCGCGTCTACCTGATCCCGACGGACACGCCCAACGCGTTCGCGACGGGGCGCGACCCGCACCACGCGGCGGTGGCCGTGACCGAGGGCATCATGCGCCTCCTCAACGACGACGAGCTCGAGGGCGTCCTCGCGCACGAGCTGGCGCACGTGAAGAACCGCGACGTGCTGATCTCCACGATCGCGGCCACGCTCGCCGGCGCGATCACCTACCTAGCCCACATGGCGCAGTGGGCGGCCATGTTCGGCGGCGGGCGCGCGAGCGACGACGAGGATCGGGGCGGCAACCCGCTCGGGCTGATCCTGATGGCCGTCCTGGCACCACTGGCGGCGATGCTCGTCCAGCTCGCCGTCTCGCGCGCGCGGGAGTTCCAGGCCGATGCGACCGGCGCGCGTGTGGCGGGCCGGCCGCTGGGGCTCGCCAGCGCCCTCGAGAAGCTCGAGCGTGCCAACGAGGTCGCGCCGATGGCGGCCAACCCGTCGACCGCGCACCTCTTCATCGTGAATCCGCTCCGCGGCGATGTCCTGATGCGGCTCTTCTCGACACACCCACCCCTCGAGGAGCGGATCGCACGCCTCCGGACGATGCGGTTCTAGGCGCCTCGGGGGGCCTCGCCCCCTTGGCAGCATCCTCCTCCCACCTTCCAGAGTCGCGGTTCAGGGAATAAGCTGGCCGCGCGCACGTAGTACTAGTGAGTGGTGGCCGGGCACGCTCCGGGGGAGCTGTGGACAACAGATCCGAGTTCCAGGATTTGGTCGATAAGTACCTCAATTCCCTGTACAACTACGCGCTCGTGCTCGCACGGCAGGATGCCGAGGACCTCCTCCAGGAGAGTCTGGTCCGCTCCTACGAAGCCTTCCACGCGTTCGACCGGTCGCAGAGCTTCAAGCCCTGGATCTTCACGATCATGCGGAACGCCCAGATCGATCGGCAGCGGCGGCGGCGGACCCACCCCGCGGACGAACCTCTGGGGAGCGAGAAGGAAAGGGAGCCGGTGGTGTCGATGGAGAGTCCACTGTGCGCCATTCCCCTCGCCCCCGAGGACATCCTCCTCCGTCGTGAGACGGTCGAGCAGGTGCGGGAAGCGATCCGTCACCTGCCCCCGCTGCTCAGGGAGATCGTCGAGCTCCGCGACATCGAGGGTCTCTCGTACCGAGAGATCGCGACGATCGTCAGCCGCCCGGTGGGCACCGTGATGTCACGACTCTATCGCGGCCGGAACCTGCTCCGAACCTACCTCATCGAGTCGCCGCAGCGGCCCGGTGAGACGGAGATCGGCGTGCGGAATGATGGACTGTAGTACGGCGAAGTCGAAACTGTTCCCCTATGTCGACGCGGAGCTCCCCCCGGAGGTCCGGGACCAGCTCGAGGCGCACCTGGCGCGGTGTGGCGCGTGCCGTCGACTCGCCGACCTCGAGGTCGCGTTCCGGGAGACCTACGTCGAGCGGTTCTCACCGGACCCGGCACCGGAGGCCGTGCGCGAGCGCGTCGCCACGCTCCTGCGCGGGCTCGGCGAGGGGCGACGCCCCGGTCGCGGACGGCGCCGGATCGAGCGACTCGCTGTCGGCGCGGCCGGCGTGCTCCTTCTCGCCCTCGGACTGGGCGTCGGTATCGCCCTGCAGTCCTACGTCGGAACCAGAACCACGCTCGCCGAGCTGGCGGATGCCGCCGTGGAGCAGCATCAGAAGCTCGTCCGAGACCTCCTGCCGCCCGATATCAAGGACGTGTCGCCGAAGGTCGCCGAGGAGTGGTTCAAGAAACGGCTCGCCTTCAACGTGAGCCTGCCGGAGCTGAAGACCGAGCGTCTCCACTTCCTCGGCGGGCGGATCTCCCACCTGCGGGAGATTGAAGTGGCGGCCCTCGAGTATCGAGTCGACGGGAACAACGTCTCGCTCTTCATCATCCCGGAGGAGGCCTACCGCCAGCTGCGGTTGAATGACAAGCCGCGGTTCAAGGTGGTCAGCCACCGCGGCTACGACGTCGTGATCTGGCGGTCCCAGGGCGCCGGATACACGCTCGTCTCGGAGATCGGGGATCGGGCGTGCCTGATGTGCCACGCGCCAGAAGAGAAGCTCGAGCCCCTGCCGCGTCCGTCGGCTCACCTCTGATGACCCTGGCGTCTCTCGAGAAGGAGAGGAAGGTGAGGAAGGTCATGACGCGTGCTCGAGTGACAACCCTGGCGCTCGCGGTCGCCGCCCTGGCGGCCGGGTGGCCGGTCCCGGGAGAGCCCTACGAGGTCGTGGCCGTGAGCGACGGGGGCACCATCAAGGGCAAGGTGCTCTTCCAGGGGAGCCCTCCCGACAAGCGGAAGGTCATCCCCACCAAGGATCGAGAGACGTGCGGCAGCGGCGTGCGCGAGGTGGAACTGATCCTGGTCGGACCTGACAAGGCGGTCCAGGACGCGGTGGTGTATCTCAAGAACGTCGAGAAAGGAAAGGCCTGGGAAAAGCCAGCGGGCACCCCGCACATCGACAACGTCAAATGCGATTTCAAGCCGCACGTGCAGGTCGTCCCGGCCGGCGACTTCGAGATCGTCAACTCGGATCCCGTGCTGCACAACACGCACGGGTTTTACGGGAAGCTGACCGCGTTCAACGTGGCCCTGCCGAACCAGAACCAGCGGATCAAGCGGCAGCTCAAGAAGTCGGGGCTCGTCCGCGTGGAGTGCGACGCCCACGGCTGGATGCTCGGCTGGGTCTACGTCGCGGACAACCCCTATTATGCGGTGACCGCAACCGACGGGACCTTCACGCTCGCCAACGTCCCGCCGGGCTCCTACACGCTCGTGACGTGGCAGGAGTACGCGGGGGAGGCCGAGACCCCCGTCAGCGTCAAGGCCAAGGAGGTGGTGCCCGTTACGGTGGAGCTCAAGAAGTAGCGCGTCACTCGGTTCCGTCCGACACGACTGGACGCGGTGGGAAGGAGGCGACCGCAGTGGACGATCATGATCGACTCGAGCTCGCGAGAGACAAAGCCAGGAGGGCGTGGTGGCGGAAGGCCCGCGCGTCCTCCGAGATCCGGCGCACGCGGCAAGAGATGGACCAGGAATTGAGGCGACCGGGCGAGCGCCCGGATCCCTCGCTCGCGATCACCCGTCGCATCTTCTTGCACAAATCGCTCCTGGCGGGGGCGACCGCGGGCGCGGCGACGTACGGGTGGTTCCCCCTCGTCAACACCCTGGACCTCGCGTTCGGGGCCGAGGCCTTCAAGTTCGCCTGGGTCTCCGACAACCACCTCTACCCGAAGAACGTCAACACGCGCTTCGTCGAGAAGGCCACCCGCGCGGTCAAGGAGGTCCAGGCGATGTCGCCGCCGGCCGACTTCCTGATCCACGGGGGCGACCTCG
>WNEO01000235.1_pt1 | contig 13396 bp, 14 predicted proteins | sample 5399941 | NCBI WGS metagenome assembly WNEO01 (sample SAMN13153328, study PRJNA577476) | soil metagenome | isolation source: 20 cm grassland meadow soil 2 days after 3rd rain plot 2 | place: USA:California | collected 2015-11-11
ATCCGGCTCGGAATATTCGCTTTGATGACGCCGGTAATGACATCCGCCCGCGGCGTTTGCGTGGCTACGATCAGATGAATGCCAGCGGCACGGGCCATTTGGGTGATCCGCGCGATCGCGGTCTCAACGTCGGCTGGCGCCGTCTGCATCAAATCGGCCAGCTCATCGATAATGACTACGATGTAGGGAATTTTGTCGGGAATGACCAACTCGCCTTCGCGCGGAACCTTGATTTCAGCAGCGGTGGCTCTATCGGCGGCAACACGTTTCGCTGGCGACACGCCCACCTCTTCAGAATCAAGATCGACGTCTTTCTTTTTTAGGGGTCGAGCGTTGAAGCCGGCGATGTTGCGAACGCCAGCCCGCGCGAAGATTTTATAACGACGTTCCATTTCATCGATCAACCACCGCAAAGCGAGGAGCACCTTTTTTAGGTCGACAACCACTGGGAGCGCGAGGTGCGGCAGCGAATTGTAAACCTGCATCTCGACCATTTTGGGATCGATCATGATAAAACGGAGTTCCTCCGGGGTGAACCGGAAGAGCATGCTTGCGACGAGGGCGTTAATGCACACGCTCTTCCCACTGCCTGTGGTCCCGGCCACTAGCAGGTGCGGCATTTGTGCCAGATCGGTGACGATCGCTTTGCCGTAAACGTCTTTACCGAGCGCGAGCGGGATCTTTGCGCGTCCTTTCGCCTCGTCCCAGTCGGGCGAGTGCAAGAGTTCGCGCAGTGTCACCGTCACTTTGCGGGAGTTCGCGAGTTCGATTCCAACAGTGTCTTTGCCTGGAATCGGCGCAAGAATATTAATACGCTCGGCACGCGTAGCGCGCGCAAGATAGCGCTCCAGGCTCACAATCTTGTCCACGCGGACGCCCTTCGCCGGATACACTTCATAGCGGGTTATTGTAGGCCCCTTTGTAATGTCGCCCGGTGCCACTGCAATGCCGAACTGGGCCAGGGTGTCGATCAAAATCTGTTGGACGCGCTCCAATTCAGATGGATCCGCGGCCGCGCGCCCTTCCACATCTTGTTCGTCCAGCAAATCCAAACCGGGCAATACATAGTTTTCGGATTTCCAGGTTCGACTAGCTAAGGCTGGAACCGGTTTTGGTTTCTCGCCGCTGGCGCGCAGCTCGGCGAGAGACGGTTTTCGACGGCCCGGCGTCCGCTCCCTCGGCAAAGCGGTTGTATCAACCACTTTCGGTTTTGGCCGATTTGCGAGCTCGTCAGCCAAAATAAAAGCGCCAGCCGGCTCAGGCACGGACACGTCTTTCCTTTTCAGCCGTTTTTCGAGCAATCTCCGCTGCTTCGCGAGCTGTTTCTCGCTGATCTCGATTTTTTCTTTTAGATTCGATTTTTGAAATCGCCGACGCAATCGCCATTCATGCAACCTCGCATTTGTGCGCCGTGTCGCAGCGACCGTCTCGCGCACAAGATGAATCGGCCGTAAGCCAGTCATCAGAATCAGCGTCGCCACGTAAATTCCGATTAACAGAATAACGGAGCCGACTTGGCCAAGAACATTGCGGAGCAAGCCATGATGCCCATCCGCAAAACAATAACCGATCCAGCCGCCTGGTCCCTGGATGTTGAAAGCAGAATGCCAGCCGCGCAGATGATACGGTTGCAAATGGAGCAGGCAGGCGCCGGAAGCGATAAAAAGAATGATCCACGTGATTCGCCGCGTCACCCGCAAACGCGGGTGAAACAATTTCGCTACGCCGAAGCCGAGAAGGGTCGCTGCCAAAAGATATGCGGCGGCGCCGATCAGCTGATAGCAGATTCCCGCGATAATTGCACCGAACGGCCCGATGAAATTTTGCGCGGGATGATTTGCGGGCGAGATATGGCTAAACCAAACCCAGGATGGCACGTCCTTCGGCGTGTAGGAAACCAACGCGAGAAAGAGCAATGTCCCGACGAAGAGGAGAATGAGAGCGAAGACTTCGTTCCAGGCGCTATTTTTTTCCATGCGGGCCACCGCGTCTGATAGTAATCCTGTGGCCGTTTCTTTCAATCATTTGTACAGTCGCTCGCCGATCCCGCCTAAATCAGGACCGTGTTCCCAAGTGCAATCCCGGCGCGAATAGCGAGAAATCAAAAGCGGTTTTGATCTTGCACGGGCCAAGGATCGACAATTAGTGTGCCAGCGCATCATGGCTTTTCTCCTTCGCCAGGTCGTCGTCGGTGTCGCGACCGGCTTGCTACTGTTTTGTTCATCATGCGAAAAACACCCCCTCGGCGAAATGCCAGAAGTCCAGAGAGAACAGGTCGATCCGGCGAAAGCGTGGTCCGAGCGAAGCGTAATGGAGTCTGAAAAATCGACATCTTCACCGACCCCGGCTGAATTTTTTCCAAAAACCAAACCTCTTTAGGGCAAACAGTCCGTTATGGCCAAACACAAATACGCAACGACACCTCCGAGGATCAGCACGATGCCGCCCGGTGTTCCTTACATCGTCGGCAACGAAGCGGCCGAACGGTTTTCGTACTACGGGATGAATTCCATCCTGACCATCTTCATGACCAAGTATCTCTTGGACAAGATGGGGCATTTAAGTGTCATGTCGCCGACGAATGCCGAAGCGTGGTATCACACTTTTGTTTCGGCGCTTTATTTTCTGCCCATTTTCGGCGCAATCCTGGCTGATGCGGTCTTCGGAAAATTTTGGGTGGTCTTCTGGATCTCGATTGTTTACTGCCTTGGGCATCTCACGCTCGCGCTGATAGGTTCGCCGGTCGCGCACGCGATCGAACCGCGCTATTTGCTCGCGATCGGTCTTTTGTTAATCGCGATTGGCGCGGGTGGAATCAAACCGTGCGTCTCGACCAACGTCGGCGACCAGTTTGGCGAAACGAACAGGCATTTGCTTACGCGCGTCTTCAATTGGTTTTATTTTTCGATCAACGCTGGGTCGTTCGCTTCAACGCTTTTGATTCCGTGGTTGCTCGACCCCTACAAAGCCGAGCTGGGCGGTTTCATCGCAAAACTCCCGCCGGCGATTGTCGGTTTTCTTGAAAGCCCCCGCTTGCACAGTCCGGACGTTGCCTTCGGACTGCCCGGCGTCTTCATGGCCATCGCCACGATTATCTTTTGGATGGGTCGAAAGAAATTCGTTCACATTCCACCGGTCGGCTTGCGACCTTATGCCCGGGAGATTTTTAACAAGGAGACCGGCAAGATTATTCTCAACATTCTGATCCCAGTCCCATTCATCGCGATCTTCTGGGCGTTGTGGCAGCAAAATTTTTCGTCCTGGATCGTTCAAGCCGAGTCGATGGATCGACATCTTTTCGGCATCGAATGGTTGTCGTCCCAAATTCAGACCGTCAATCCGATTTTTATCCTGATCATGTTGCCGCTCTTTTCCTACTGGCTCTATCCATTCGTTGAGAGATTTGTTCGATTGACGCCGCTGCGAAAAATTGGAGCCGGCTTGTTTGTCACCGCGGCGTCATTTTTCCTAGTCGCCATCATTCAAACCCAGATCGACGGCGGTGCGCGACCGAGCATTATCTGGCAAGTTTGGGCGTTCGTGATTTTGACCGCGGGCGAAACGCTGGTTTCGCCGACTCACCTCGAGTTTTCCTACACCCAGGGGCCGGTCAAACTCAAATCGCTTATCATGTGCACGTATCTCTTCGCTATCTCGCTCGGCAACCAATTCACCGCCGCCGTCAATTTCTTCATCCAAAATCCCGATGGCTCGGTGAAGTTGCAAGGCGCTAGTTACTTCATGTTTTTCGTTTGGGTGATGCTGGGAACGGCAGTCTTATTCGCAATCGTCACCCCGTTTTACAAAGGCCGGACCTATTTGCAGGACCAGACCCAAGTCGCTGCCGACGCCGAACCGGCGGTTGGGTTCGCGGTCCAGCCCGAGGCATAGGCATTCGAAATACGCGGAATTCAAAAAATTGCCAAGAGTTGACTCGTTAGGCAAAGAGAAATTCGTGTAAGCCAGCATGAGAGGAGTCAAATGGTTGTTCGTCGGTCGGCATGGACTCCGATACGGCTGGCGGTTTCTTATTTTCGCGGCCGCAATTTTTCTTGCAGTCCAATTCTTGGAACAACCCGCGATCGCATTCCTCACGGCAAAGCTCCATATCGCTCCAAACGCGTTGAGCGCGCCGTCCATTATTGTTAGCGGCGCTTTCGATTTGATTCTGATTCTAATCGTGACCGGTGTAGTTGCGCGATTCGAACGCCGGCGGATCGACAGTTACGGTCTGCCGATTAACCAAGCATTCGGCGGATTTTTTTGGAATGGAGCAATCGCGGGTTTCGCGGCAATCGCTTTTGTCGGAGCAGGAATGCTGATCACTGGCGGAATGAGCATTCAAGGCATTGCATTGCGCGGCAGCGATCTCACCACATCGCCGTTTTTGTGGCTCGTCGCAATGTTGTTCGTCGGTGTCACTGAGGAATATGTCTTTCGCGGGTACGCTTTGCAGTCACTCTGGCGCGGAGCCGGTTTCTGGCCCGCGACATTGATCACGACTGCGTTGTTTGCTGGCGCGCACTTGTCCAAGCCGCACGAAAACGCAATCGACATCGGAATAATATTCGCTCTCGGCGTGCTCCTTTGCGTCAGCGTTCGTGTCACGGGTTCGCTTTGGTGGGCGGTCGGCTGGCATGCGGCGTTCGATTTCGGCCAATTTTTCATAATCGGAACACGGAACGGCGGCCAAGTGCCACAAGGCCGGTTATTCGACGCCACGTTTGTCGGACCGGCTTGGATAACGGGCGGCGAACTCGGGACCGAAGCAAGTTACTTCATGATTCCCCCAACGATCGCGACTTTTTTCTACGTCTATTTCTTCCTTCGCGGCGGCGCACGCCGAACCGCAAAACAGGCGTTTGGCACAAGCGCCTCTACAACACACATTGCATGATGCCGAATCTGGCCACCTGGATGCGGGCGAAAGATGAAAAATGGTTTCAACCATTTTTTGTGAAGCATCCCGACATTCAGGTCTGCGATGCGCGCAAAGGCGACGTTTCGACGGACCAAATGGACGGATTGCTGCTGACGGGTGGCTCGGATATCGCGCCGGAATTTCTGCGACAGGAAATTGTCGATCCAACCTTAATCGATAAGGATGCGGATCCTGTGCGAGACCGCTGGGAGTTCGAGGCGATTTCAAAATCGCTCGCGCGCGGTCTGCCGATCCTCGGCATTTGCAGAGGCATCCAGATTTTGAATGTCGCGCTCGGTGGCACGCTTAAGCTCGATATTCCGGGTCACAAGCACGCCGACCAAAAAGACCATGATATTCAGCCGTTGCGTTACGACACGACTGCGAATCATCGATTCGAAAAAGTAAACAGCTCGCACCATCAGGCGGTCGATCGGATTGCGGACGGTTTCGAAGTCGAAGCGTGGTGCGCTACCGACGACATTATCGAGCAAATGCGCCTGCGGAATTATCCATTCGCGCTCGCGGTCCAATATCATCCCGAGCGGGGAACAATTTACGACGCGTTGTTTGAGGATTTCTTTGCGAGCTTAAATGATCATTGAAGTGATGAAGCGCTTAGACATTTAAGGTTTCACCAGAGAACCATCGAAACCGGCACGGCGCGAGTGCAGAGGCATTAGAATTAGTGGGATGGCGAGTCATTCCCCCTCGCTACCCGCCGCGATAAGCGCAGCGAGCCGTCGGCGTTTCATGCACCACGATCTCGCAGAGCCCAGGACATTGGGACTGCAATTTTTTCCAGAACCATGCCGCCATCTTTTCAATTGTTGGGTTCTCCAGTCCTTCAATTTCATTGAGGTAAGAGTGGTCCAGGATTTTCAGAAGCGGTTTCATCGCGGCGCCGATCTCGGCGTGATCATAAATCCAGCCCGTTTGCGGATCGACATCTCCTTCGACCGAAACCTCTATTTTGAAGCTATGGCCATGCATTCGCCTGCATTTATGACCCTCCGGCGCCTTTGGCAAAATTTGCGCTGCTTCAAAAGTAAAATCTTTGGTTAGGCGAGCACGCATAGACGTGGATTAGAAAGCTGCACTGCCTCCACCGCTTTGTCATCCGGAGGGGGATTGCTAACACCAGGATCGCTAGCGCCGAGTGGCCTTGGTCGTGATCAGGGTTTGCATTGTTCCATCCCCTACTCTCATGGCCGCAACCAAGGTGTGAGAAGTGGGTGTAAACGTAAACGAGTCTCGCCACGACGTTTTCTTTCCCTTAACAGTCTCATCGTAATCATTCACAAACGTGTCGCGCTCCCAATGCGCAGTGCCGCGCATCTCGCAGGGATGGTCAGGATTGTTGAAACAGACGAAGACGCGGTACAGACCTGCGTCTTTGTCCCACCAGATGACCAACATACCATCCAGTTTTCCGGCCGAACCATCAGAGTGAACTTCGTAAATCAATGTTGTGCCGCTAGCGGCGAGCTTGACATGGACGATGCCGTGCCGAGAACCGCCGTTGGGAAAGATTTCTCCACGCTCCATCGTCTCCATCGTATTCCAATCGCCCACCAGCGCCTTGGCGAGCCTTTCCATTTCGGGGATTGGGCTGCTCTGATTGGACGCACTTCTGCTCTGCGCTTGCTGCGCCGCAGCATGAGTTGAGAACGGAATGATTGAAAAAAGCATCCATAAAAGCGATGCAACGGCTTTGGACGCTTTCATGTATTTGTCGGTGCTACGAAGTTCGCGCGTGCGATCAGACTCCACGCTGTGTCGCCGCCCAGATGAACTTGTGCATCTGAAGTTGAAAACGGACGTCGAGCCGATCGGCCAAAATCCATTCGACGATTTCGCGCGGATCGATCCGGCCAAAAATCGGCGAGAACAAAATAGCGTGACAGCGTCTGGGCAAATCGAACCGGTAAACGTTCTCCCGTGACCATTCGTAATCTTCGCGCGAGCCAATCACGAATTTCACTTCATCGCGCGAACTGAGGTGATCGATGTTCGACCAAAGGTTCTTTTCTACTTCCCCGCTCCCCGGCGTCTTCAAATCCATGATCCTGTGCACTCGCGAATCAACCTTCGAAATGTCGTGCGCGCCGCTGGTCTCGAGTAACACGGTGTAATTCGCGTCCGCCAAGATCGCCATCAACGGCAGCACATTTTTCTGTAAGAGTGGCTCGCCGCCTGTGAGCTCGACGAGAGGACAACGAAACGCCTCCACCGCATCCATGATTTCTTTCAGGGTCTGTTTTTTCCCTTCGTAAAAGGCGTAATCGGTGTCGCAGTAATTGCAGCGCAAATCGCAAAAAGTCAGCCGGACGAAGACGCACGGTCGCCCCGCAAACGTGCTCTCACCCTGGATCGAGTGATAAATTTCGTTGATCGTCAGCGTTTTCTCACGCGTCGACATTGGTAAATCTTCAACCACGCGCGGCGGTATCTCCAGTTGATTGTCTCTGGTCATGGAAAGTGAAGGAGGAGACGAACGGCGAACCACAACATCACCGCCGATGTCAAAGCTTCGGTCATGATTTGCCATTCTGGTCGCGAAAAAATGCGTGCTCCGAGTTTCAGCGCGGCACAAAGGACAACGGTCCAAGTAACGGCGCCAAGGACCACTGCGCCGGCGAGCGCAAGCGATCGCTCGAGACTTGTGCTTTGCGCTGCCTGGCTACCGATCACGGCAAACCAGAAGCCAATGTTCCATTGGGCTGCTGAGCGCGAAAAATAGCCCGAGCAAATATCCGCGTTGCTTTCGCTCCTCCGATGAAACAGTCGCCTCGCTGCAACGATGGCTGCGAAAAATCCGCCACGCTGAGCGCGCGAACATTACGGCCAAAACCAAGAGCAGCGTCAGACTAACACCCGCCAAAGCGTGCCGAATGGATGGCGAATTTAGAAGCGCACCAGCTCCGAGCGAAACGGAGAGGGCCCACATGAAATCCCCCGTGCACGCACCGAGACCAATCGGCCACGCCGACCAGAATCCGCCGCCACGATGCTTGGGCATCAAGCCGCACCGAATCATCTCGGCATTCACCGGTCCGGGCGGCCAGGCCACTGACCAGCCCAGAACAAATCCATTAACTAGGACGGACATTAAAATAGCTCCGGGTGCTCGCTCCCGCCGGGCTGTCTCACGATCACCGAAGGATCACAGACCGCACTTCGTACCAGCCTCGGCAATACTCGAGCGGGTTCGGAGAAGAGAGGCGAGATAAGAATCCACAGAAGGCGCGCCGCTGATTCGAGCCAGATTGCTCGGCGTCTGAAGGCGCGAGAAAATCGCATAGGCGATTTTGCTTCGCGGCACACTCTTTTCCCCGTAGCCGGATGGGACGTTGCTCGACCAGTAGCGGACGTATTGCACGCCGAGGCGATTCTCTGTTCCAAGAAAAATTGTGGAATGTCCGTGCTCGCTTTTGCCTACCTGCCGGGACCAAAAGATTTTCATGAAATCGCCCGGCTTCGCCTGACTAAAGTCGTCGAAGTTTTGGCCAAGTCCTAATTCATGGAAGAGACGGGCGGTACCCGGTCCATTTGCATTCCATCGACCCCAGATTCCTTCGCCGTCCCGCTGATCTCGAATGATAAGCTGCTCCAAAGTGGCAAAATCGAGCTGAAGCTGGCCTCGCGCGCGCAAAGCCTCTAGCGTCCTGATGAAAACGAGGTAGGTGGCGCCCGAGCAGAAACTCGGCGAGGCCGCCGAAGGCAGAATAAAAAACTTGCCGGACTCGAAATGCGCTGAGGATTGCAGGCGGATCTTGGCGAACCGCGAAACGGAATAGCGACCTCCCTTGGGCATTTGTTTGATCTGATCGAGAATCAATCCGTTGTAATCTCCAGCAAACGCTGTCCCTATGGTCAGTCCCAAAGCCGCGATGAAAGCCGAAGCAGCCAGTTTTCTCACGCGGAATAAGTAAACGCCAAACTCGCAACTGGCAACGGCGGTTGGCTGTCCCGCCGGAGTATGCTAAATGAAATCGGATGCTGCGTTTCACAAAAATGAATGGCGCAGGAAACGATTTCGTCCTGATCGACAATCGCGCCGGCGACGTCCATCTCGACCGCGACCAGATTGCACGTCTTTGCGATCGGCACCGCGGAATAGGCGCCGATGGAATTTTGTTGCTCGAAGAAGCCGCCAACGGCGCGGATTTTCGCATGCGGTATTTTAATAGCGACGGCGGCGAAGCCGAAATGTGCGGCAACGGCGCCCGCTGCTTTGCCCGTTTTGCGAACAAAATCGCGGAAACACAGGAAAAGATTTCTTTTGAAACCCCTGCCGGCGTAATCGCGGCCGAGCTCACAGATGATTTGGTCACGCTAGATATGACTGAACCGACTGATTTGCGGCTGAACGTCAGGCTTCACGTCGCGGATGAAAACAAGACCATTCACTTCATCAACAGCGGGGTACCGCATGTAGTCATCCCTGTCTCGCACATCGACGAGGTCGATGTGCGGCGAGAAGGCGCTGCCATTCGTCATCACGAAATGTTTTCGCCAAAAGGCGCAAACGTAAATTTTATCGAGAAACGCGGAGCGAAACAAGTTGCGCTCCGCACGTATGAGCGCGGGGTCGAAAATGAAACCCTCGCGTGCGGAACGGGTGTAGTCGCGAGCGCGCTCATTCTTGCCGCGACGGAAAATATCGACGGCCCAATCGGAGTGTTGGTGCGCGGCGGAAATGAACTTCAAGTCGGGTTTGAGAAGAGAGGCGTCCAATTCAAGAATGTCACGTTGACTGGCCCGGCCGACTTCGTTTTTGAAGGAACGATCGAAGTCTGATCGTGCTCAACTGAAATGTTTCGCGACACGTTTACTGCGCTGGTCACGCCGTTCCGCGACAACGCGATTGACGTTTCCGCTTTCGAAAAGCTAATTGAAACGCAAATCGCTGCCGGCATTACCGGAATCGTCGCGGTCGGCACCACCGGTGAATCGCCGACGCTTTCACATGAGGAACGCGAACAAGCGATCCGGCTGGCGATCACAACCGCGAACAAACGTTGCCAGGTCCTCGCCGGCACGGGTTCGAACGCAACCCAGCATGCGGTGGCAGACACAAAAATGGCCGAGAAGCTAGGCGCAGACGGTGCACTACTGGTCGCGCCTTATTACAACAAGCCGAGTCAGGAGGGCTTGTTCCAGCATTTCAAGGCCATCGCAGATGCGACCTCTTTACCAATCTTGCTTTACAACATTCCCGGGCGCTGCGGCGTGGACATCGGTCCCGACACGGTCGTGCGTCTGGCAACAGAATGTCGAAACATCGTGTCGGTCAAAGAGGCGAGTGGAAGCGTCGAACGCATAAGCGAATTACGCAGACGTCTGCCCGAAGCATTCACGATTTTAAGTGGAGACGATTCATTGACGCTCCCTTTCATGTCGGTTGGGGCTGTCGGAGTCGTGAGTGTCGCGTCGAATTTGTTTCCAGTGGAAGTCTGCAGCCTTGTGCGCACCTTTGAGTCTGGCGATGTAAAGTCGGCGGAGAAGTTGCACCGGAAATTGTTTCCGCTCTTCAAGGATTTGTTCATCGAACCAAATCCGGTGCCAGTAAAAACAGCACTTGGCTGGCGCGGCGCGATGTCTGGAGAATGCCGATTGCCGTTGTGCGAGATGACGGCTCCAAATCAAGCCCGATTGCGCAAAACGCTTGAGGAGCTCGAGCGGGCGGGATGAAACCACCGCTGCGCGTGTTGCTGGTCGGCGCAGCCGGCCGAATGGGAAAGACGATTGTCGACCTTGCTAAGGATGATCCGAAGATCGACATGGTCGCGCAATGCGATCTCGGGAACGCGATCGAGTCCGCGATGAAAAGGTCCGAAGTGGTAATCGATTTTAGCCATCCCGACGCGATCGAGGAAATTTGTCGTGCGGCATTACAACATCGGCGACCGCTCGTTATTGGAACAACTGGGCACTCCGCGGAACAGCGGAGCGCGATTGAAAAAGCTGCCAAAACCGTGCCAATTGTATTTGCATCCAATTTCAGCGTGGGCGTGAACGCGCTTTTTGCTTTGACGCACAGAGCTGGGGAGATTCTTGGCCGAGATTTCGATGCCGAAATAATCGAAACGCACCATCACCTGAAAAAAGATGCGCCCAGCGGGACCGCAAAAACCCTCGCTGGGATTTTGAGCAAGGCACAAAACATGGCCAATCAAATTCCAATTCAATCGATTCGCGAAGGCGACGTGGTCGGCGAGCACACCGTGATTTTTTCCGGACCGGGCGAACGTCTCGAGCTTTCCCACAAAGCGAGCAGCCGCGAGATTTTCGGGCGCGGCGCTTTGCGCGCGGCGCGGTGGATCATCGGCCAGCCGCCCAACCTTTACTCGATGCAAGATGTATTGGGATTGTAGCGGCAGCCGTATCGGCTGCGCTTTTCGGGGAATTTGCAGGCGGCACGCCTGCCTCTACAGCACTTGAGATGAGAACCGCCGTGGCGCTTGGATCCAATCTTGGTGATCGACTTGGAAACTTGCGCGCGGCACGAAAGGCGATTGTCGATCTTGCAGGTGTTCAACTACCGGTTCTTTCCTCGGCGATCTACGAAACCGATGCCGTCGATTGCGAACCGGGCGCCGGCAAGTTTTTGAATGCGGTCCTTGAGTTCGATTATCAAGGAGATCCAATGGATCTTTGGAAGAGGCTAATGGAAATTGAGAGCGCGCTCGGTCGGCCGCCCCATCATCCACGCAACGTTTCCCGCAAGATCGACATCGACCTCCTATACGCCGGTGAGATTCAGATCGACACTCGAGACCTACAATTACCGCATCCGCGGATGCATTCGCGAAAATTCGTGCTTCAACCACTCGCCGATATCTGTCCGGATTTGATTTTGCCAAATCAAACCAAGACCATCCACGAGTTGCTCGCGAAACTTGATGAGTCAGGTAAAGTAGATCGCCTTACGAACGACTGGGATCGCGATGAAAGATTTTCGTGACATGAAGCGCCGCGGCGAGCGGATCACTGCGCTCACGGCTTACGATTATCCGACGGCGCGTTTACTCGATGAAAGCGGGATCGACATTATCCTGGTCGGCGATTCGTTAGGGATGGTTGTGCTTGGCTATCCAGACACCACTCGCGTAACGCTCGAAGAGATGTTGCATCATACGCGCGCCGTGGCGCGCGGGGTAAAACGCGCGCTGCTTGTCGCCGATATGCCGATTCATACTTACGATACGGCCGAGCAAGCGGTGAAGACGGCAAAACAATTTGTCGATGCTGGCGCACTAGCAGTGAAGCTCGAAGGCGGCGCAAGCCATGTCGCTCGGATCGAAGCAATCACGCAGGCAGGCATTCCGTTCATGGCGCACATCGGGATGCTGCCGCAAAGCGTGCGAGAGCAAGGCGGCTACAGAGTAAAGGGGCGGACCCAATCAGAAGCCGAGGCGCTCATCGCCGACGCGCGCGCGGTGGAAAAAGCCGGCGCGTTCTCCGTAGTGCTGGAGATCGTGGTCGCGGATATTGCGAGACAAATCACAAATGCCGTCAGCATTCCAACCATCGGGATCGGATCGGGCGAGCATTGCGACGGGCAAATCTTGGTCACGCACGATTTGATTGGTTTATTCCCGTGGTTCACACCCAAGTTTGTGTCACCGGCGGCACGCGTTGCGGAAGAGATTCGGCGCGCTGCAACTGCATTTATTGAACGAACGCGAAGCGGCAACGTGTTCTCTCATCCGTCCCGAGGTAGGAGCGAATGACCTCAGTCGCCTTAGCGCACTCAGTTGACAATTTTGCCTCGTCATCGGTTTGTTTGTTCACACGATGAGAGCTTACGAACTCGACGACTTCGACAACCTTGAGACCGAAGGCTTGCTTACCGGCAGCAGGGAGCGCGGTTGGCTCTGGTTTGGCCTGATTGTCTCATTGGGATTGCATCTCGCGCTTTGCACCTATTTCTACCGCACCCGTTTTCAAACCGCCGACGCCATGCTCTCGGAAGCCCTTCCGCCGCCGACATTCAAGGTCAAGAGTGTCGATCTTGCACAGCAACTCGACAAAGGCAGCGTGGACCAAACAAATCCGGCGGCGAAACCTGAACCAGACAAAACGGATGTGCAGTTGCCGGACGAAAAGAAATCGTTCGACAAGCTCTTACAGGATATTCAGGCCAGTGAGGCGATGCCGGATGATACTCGCGATGTTTTGCCGGACAAGCCAAAGGTGGAACAACCATCCGACGTGAATTCAGTTCTCACCGAGATCGAGCGCTCGACTGCGCAGACGCTCCCGAATAGCCCAAGTGGGACTCGCGAGCAATCGTTGCTCAATAATGCTGCGGTTTCTGGCCGGCCGCAGCCGGCGTTAAGCGGGACTGAGCTTGCGACAAGCACCACGATTAAGAGGCCGAATAGCTTTACAAGCAAAATGCCAGCCGACAGTGCTGGACCAAATAAAGGGCATGCGCCGGGGTTCAGCGATTTGGATCAGTTGCTC
>WNEO01000236.1_pt1 | contig 13323 bp, 14 predicted proteins | sample 5399941 | NCBI WGS metagenome assembly WNEO01 (sample SAMN13153328, study PRJNA577476) | soil metagenome | isolation source: 20 cm grassland meadow soil 2 days after 3rd rain plot 2 | place: USA:California | collected 2015-11-11
GGACTTGCCGCAGCCGTTCGGACCCACGATCGCCGTCACGCCCGCTTCGAACGGCAGCTCGACCGCGCCCGCGAACGACTTGAAGCCCGACAGCTCGAGCCGGGTCAATCTCATGGAGTGGTGCCCCCTCCCATCCTGGTGACGAGCCTGGCCTGAACGCCCGCCCGCTTGAGCCGTGCTTCGAGGATGCTGGCCTGCTCCGGCGTCTCGAACGCGCCCGCCAGCAGACGTGCCCCCGTGCCCCAAGGCACGGCCGGAATGCCGCGCTCTCGCAGGCGGCTGGCGGTGGGCGCGCGGTCGCTCAAGGAAAAGGAATACGGCGCGCGCAGCACATCCCCCTGACCACGCGCGGCGAGACCGCGCTTCCACATTCCGGCGCGGGCGCCGACGGCGGAGTCACGCGTCGGGAACGCGCCGGCGAGCACGCGATACCACACCGTGCTCCCCCGGCGATCGTCCAGCGCGACCGGCGTCACGAAGGGCGTGACGCCGTCCGCCGTGAGGCGATCCGCAAGGGCGAGCGCCTTGTCGAGGCGCGCGTACGCCGCGAGCTGCACGGTCCAGGCGAGCGAATCGAGGCGAGCGGGGGCCGGCGCGGCGGCGATCGGTCGTGCACGTACCGGAGCTGCGATCGCGGGAGGCGGCACGCGGCGCTGCTCGGCCCCGCGGGCCAGCAGGGCCCAGCCGCCGGCCGCGCCCGCCGCCAACGTCGCCGCCACCACCACCGGGCGGGCCAGCCGATGCGGCGGGCGCCGCACTGAGGCAGAGATCCGTCCGGGCGGAGGCGCGACCGATCGCGGATCCGCCGCCGGCGTCCAGCGCTCGCGTACCACGCCCAGCAGGGGGACGCCGCGCTCCATCGCCGCCGTGACGCCCTGACCGATCGAGGACTCGGGCTCGTAGCCGTCGGGCGACAGCACGATCAATCCGTCCGGGACGGCGGAGAGGCGCGCCAGCGCGCCCGCGGAGAGATACAAGAGCAGCAGCGCGTCCTCCACCCGGAAGCCGCCGTGCAGCTTTTTCCAACGGGGGTTCGCGAACAGGTCGCCCGCGTGCGCCGTCACCGTGCCCGCGGGGATGAAGAACACGCGGTCGACCTCGTGCGCCGCCTTGGTGAGCGACACGTCGTATTCGAACGCGTCCACGATCCCTTCGGTGGGCGTGAGACCGACCGTCTCATGCAGCGTCGGGTGCTCGAGCCACAGGTCGACGAGCGCGATCCGCCGATCGGTGAGCGCCGCGGCGCGGGCCACGTCCCACGCGGCTCCCGCCGCCCACTTCAGGTCCCCCGTCGCCGGCACCAGCGCGATGAGCGCCTGTCCGGTGACCAGCGACGGCACCAGCGCGTCGAGGCGCGAGCGTGGCAGGGGGCGGACGGTCACGGCGTCGGCTGGTAGATCCAGAAGGGGCGGCCGAGCTTGCGGCCGATGCCCTCGGCCTGGGCCCGCGTGGGGTAAGGCCCGAGCACGACACGGTAGCCGTCGTCGGGATTCTTGGGCTGCAGCACGCGCGCCGCGAGTCCCGCGCGGGAGAGCTGTTGCGCCATCTCCGACGACCAGGCCTCGTTTTGCGATGTCGACACTTGCACGTACATCGGTCCCTCCGGCCCTGCCGTGTCGGACGCCGCGCCCTGGTCGGCCGGCCCGCCCGCATCTCCGAACGCGCCGCGATACGCTCCACGGGGCCGCCACTCCGTGAGCATCCACAGGTCCGCGCCGCCTCCCTTCACGCGTCCCGTCGCCGCGAGCGAGTCGGGGCGGTACGCCACCACGTCGTCCCCCTGGCGCACCAAGAGAGCGCCGTCCGGGGCGACGGCCGGCAGGTCGGTGCGCCACGCACTCGCGAGCGTCCCGACGAGCCGTTTCACCGGAAGGTCGACGACGAATACGGAGTCGCCGGCGGCCGGCTTGGCCAACAACCAGCGTCCCAGCGGGTCCAGTCGGATGGTTGCCGCGGGCAATGGGAGAGCGATGCCGTCGATCTCCTCGCGGTCGTAGCGGTCGATCGCCGCCAGGCCCGGCTCCGTCCGTCGGGCGACATAGATGCGATGGCCCGACGGCGAGAACACCAGCGCGCGCGGATGATCGGCCAGCGGGACGAAGCCGGCCTCGCGGCGACCGAGCGGGTCCATCAGGACCACGCCGGAGTCGGCGGCGACGGCCACCAAGTCGCCCCAGCGGGTCGCCGCCACGTCACTCCCGGCCGGCAGGGGTCGACTGGTGGGCGGTTGATCGGCGGCGGCGGTGACGAGTGCCGGCGGGTCGGCCACCACCAGGCGCTGGTCGGCGGCGCCGAACATCTGCAGCGGCACGCCCGGCAGGGGCTGGGGCCACGCAACCCGCACTCGTCGTGCAACCGACACGACTCGGTGCTTCGCGTCCACGGTATAGAGTGTACCGTCGGGACCGAGCGTGGCCTGCTCGATCCCTGAGGCCACGGTGTCGACGCGGGCACTGCCGAGATCGAGCGCCAAGACGTCGCTCTTCGGACTCGTGGCGGTCGTGTCTTTCTTGGCGCGCGCATCCTTTTTTTTCTTGGCGGTCGTGTCCTTCGTGGCGGTCGTGACGTAGAGGAACTCTGCTTCGGTGTCGAGTCCAATGACGCGAGTAACCGGAGGGAGCGTGCCGCGAATTGCGGTCGGGACCTCGACCATGCTGGGGAGCCGGTACACCCGGGGGGCTCCCCCCTTGGTGGGGATGCGGATCGCGACTCCCGCGGTGCGGGCGGCGCCTCCGGCTGCCTTACTAACCGCTTGCTTGGCAGGTGGTTGCGACGGTGGTGCGGCGGGCGCCTGGGACCGACAGCCCCAGAGCGCCAGGCTGGCTAGGAGGAGGTACGATCCACAGGTGCGCAAATGGCCTCGCCGGACAAGATAGGCAACCGGCGAGGCCAGGACAAGTGGTTTAGCGATGCGGAGTTAGAACGTTGGGCCGAGGCTCAGCGTCCAGTACGGCGTTTTGTACGACCGGCTCAAAGGCTTGGTGTAGTCAAGCCGGAGCACCACGAAACCCAAAGCGTTCACTCGGATCGAGCCGCCCCAGCTGCGCAGCGGGGCGCGGTAGAGCCCGGCCTGGTCTTCCTGGGCGGCGGTGCGGCTCCAGAGGACCTTGGAGTTCGAGTTCCAGGCGAGCCCCGCGTCGTAGAAGATGGCGCCCTCAATGGGGGGGAGCCCCACGGGAAGGAAGCCGAGCACCAGGCTGCGGGTCAGGGGGAAGCGCAACTCGGCGTTTACCACGGCCAGACTCGAGCCGATGAGCTGGTCGAGCTCGGGGCAGCTGTTCTGCGCGGCCCTGCTGATACATTCGTGGTTGATAACCGACCCGGCGGTATAGCCGCGGATCAGCTCGGTGCTCCCGAGGAACTGTTGGAACAGGTCGGCGTCCCGCCCGGAGCGGCCGAGGACCAGGCCTCGCAACGCCAAGGTAAACGGCCGGGCGAAGAAGTAGCGCCGCCAGTCGACCAGGCCCTGGGTGAATTGCCAAGCGCCGAAGTTAGGGGAGGCCTCGATCCGCCAGCGGGACCCCGCGAACGGTCCCACCCACCCGCCCAGCGCGTTGTCGTGGGCCAGCGCGACCGTCGGACCGTAAAAGCTGACGGACGGTCCGTTGACCGTGACGGGATCCCCGACGCCGAGCAGGAAGTTTTGCCCTGACCCGGGATCATAAGCGACCAGGTTGCCCTGCTGCAGGATCGCCTGACTGATGTTCGAGAAGTGGCCGCCGAACTCCACCCGCGTGAAGCGGCTGAACGGGTAGTACGACTGCGCGAACACATCCCGGATCACGAAACGCTCGATCTGCTGCGTGACGATGAACGTGTCCGGGGCGACCTGTTGCACCCCCGCCGGCAGGTAGTAGTACAGCGGCTGCTGCGAGCCGCCCCAATACCAGTTCAGGCGGTGCGCCTGGTTGATGTAGAGCGCGAGGACCTGGGCTTCGCTCAGCCGGCCGTTCACCGCGCCCGAGAACACCATCGTGTGGTTGCCGAGGATATCCGACAGCGAGACCGCAGTGCCGCCGAAGAAGCCGCGGCCGAAGTTATCCCGCTCGTACCCGATGGTCGGCTGCGCCACGTAGTCCGGGCTGTACCGGGTGCGATAGGGCTTGAAGGTGAACTCGCTCGTGTCCGGTAGCGCGGGCGATGAGTCGATGAGGCTCTTGACCGAGACCGGCGCCGCGCCGCTATCGGACGTCTGCGGCGTGGAGCCGGATGCCCGGAACCCCTTGGGCGAGCGGTACACGGACGTGCCGGCGCGGGGCCCCGTGTCCACGGGTGCGGCGGCGGCCAGGACCGCCGTCGGCCCGGCGAGCGCGCGGCGCTCGGCGGCGAGGAGCGACGTCACGAGCGGCGTGGCAGGCGCCTGGTACGGCTGCCGCTTCAGGGACCGGGGATTGTCGACCGCGTACACGTTGTATTCGCCGTCTTCATAGTAGGCGAACGCGAGGCGATCCGCTTCGTGCGCCCAGGAGAGGCACGGTGACAGCGCGGTGATGCCCGAGACTCCCGTGAACACGTCGGTGAGCTGGTAGATCTTCCCGTCCGACAACTCGTACAGGAAGATGTTGCTGATCCCGTTGCGGTCGGAGACGAACGCCAGCGAACGGCCGTCCGGGGCCCAGACGGGATTGATATTCTTCCCCTGGTCCATGTTCCGGAGGATATCGATCGACCCATTGTCCAGGTGGAGCAGGGCGATACGCAGGCTGCCGAACTTGAGCGCCTCGAAGTCCGTTGCGGAGCTGCGATCGGTGACGAACGCGATGGTCTTGCCGTCGGGGGACCAGGACGGCTCGAGGTCGGCGTACTTGTCGTTCGTCAGGCGGTGGAGGTTCGTGCCGTCGGCGTTCACGACGAACAGGTCCGACAGGCCGCCGTCGTACCCGGTGAACACCAGCTGCTTCCCGTCGGGCGACCACGACGGCGTCGTGAGCCCGTTGAGCGGGACGCGGATGCGGCGGACCTCCTCGTCCTTCTTCACATCGAGAATCACGAGATCGTCGCGGTCCTTGCGCTTCGCGGCGATCGCGAAATACCGGCCGTCGGGCGAGAACGAGCCCGCGGAGTTGATGAAGCGAAGGCTCTCGTAGTTCGAGTTCAGCGTGGACTTGACGAGCCGCCGCTTGACCCGACCGGTCTCCGCGTCGGCGAGGTAGAGGTCCACGAAGAACGAATTCTTCTCGCTGAAGTACGCGATGTCGCGTCCGTCGGGCGACAGGGCGGGGGCGAGATGCAGCGTGCCCTCGGAGCGCTTCTCGGTCAGCAGCGGCTGGGCGATGCGGCGCGCCCGGTAGTGGTCGGCGAGCTGGGGCAGGTAGGTCGTCTGCACCGCGTCGCGCCACTCGCTCGACAGGTCGTCGAGCGTGATGCCGAGCGACCGCTTGAACCCGCCCTCGACGCCGCTCGACACGGACGCCTGGAGAATCTGGCCGATGGCCTCATCGCCCCACTTCTCCCCGACGTAGGCCAGCAGCGCGTGGCCGAAGTGGTAGGGGAAGATCCGCGGGTCGTACGTCATCTCCTCGATGGTGGGCAGGTGGCCTTCCAGGGAGGCGTCCCGCAGCGTCATGGACGTGAGCGGGTCGATCGGGCCGATGGAGAGATACTCCGCCATCCCTTCCATGAACCACAGGGGTAGGTTGGCGTTGACCAGCGTCTGCACCCCGGCGCCGATGCGGCCCCGGCTGATCACGTCGAACTGGAACTGGTGCACCATCTCGTGGCCGATCACGTGCTCGAACTCCGCGTACGATCCCGTAAACGGCAGCACCATGCGATGCTTGAAGAAATCGGTGCTGCCCTGGAGGCCTTCGAACACGTCAGTGATGTTCGTCTGCTGGAAATCCGACTGCGAGGCGTACAAGATGATCGGCTTCCGGCCCTGGAACTGGTGGTGCAGGATGCGGGACAGGCGGGCGTACCACCGCTCGGCCATGCGCGCGGCGTCCAAGGCCGCCGTCCGCTCGGCCGGATAGTAGTAGACCTCGAAGTGCTCGGTCTGGATGATCTTGAAATCGAAGGCCTGGTACTGGACCTTGTTCTTTCCGAAGTACTGCGCTGCCAGCGGCGCCGCGCCGAACAGCGCGAGCGCCGCCGCGATCCCGCCCATGCGTCGCATGACCGTCATCCTTTCGACCCGCTGTCCGGGGCGCCCGCCGCCAGCACGGGTGCATCGCCCCACAGGCGCTCGAGCTGGTAGAACTCCCGCAATTCCGGATGGAAGACGTGGACCACGAAATCCACGTAATCCAGCAGCACCCACCGGCCCTGTGTGAGCCCCTCGACATGATGCGGCACGACGCCACGCGGCGCCAGCGCTTCCATGAGGTGCTCCGCCATGCCCCGCACGTGGGCGTCCGACGTGCCCGAAACGATGACGAAGTAGTCGGCCGCAGCGGTCAGGCCCCGCAGATCCAGCACCATCGGGTCCAGGGCCTTGCGGTCGGCGAGCGCGGCCGTCACCAGTCGGAGAGCTGCCAGCGCGTCTCCCCCCGCACGCTCCGGTGGGCGCCCGCTCCGTCTGCTAGTCATAGCGCGACTGTCACCCGTTTGTTCCGTCGTCCCTCGGGGCCCTTATTCCTTCACCACGCTCACCTGGATCTCGGGGCGCACGTCGGGATGGAGCTTGATCCCGACCCGGAACTCGCCCAGCTCCCGGATCGGTTCCGGGAGGTCCACCCGGCGCTTGTCGACGCGGATCCCGAGCTCCTCGAGCTTGCGCTGCACGTCGCTCGCGGTGACGGAACCGTACAGCTTGTCCTCCTCACCCACCTTCACCGTGAAGCTGAGGTGGACCTCCGCGATGCGGGTGGCCTCGGTTTCGGCGGCGCCCTTCTCCGCCGCCCGTTGCTTCGCGATGCGTTCCGCCTCGTAAGCGATCTTCTTCTTGTTGGCGTCGGTCGCCGGGTAGGCGAGGCCCTTCGGCAGCAGGTAGTTGCGCGCGTAGCCGTCCTTGACCTTGACCACGTCGCCGGCGGCGCCAAGATGCTGCACGTCTTCTCGCAGGATGACTTCCATGGTCCGTCGTTCCTCTCAATGGTTGATACCGGCCGCCGAGAGCGGCGTGCGCGCGATGACGGCGTGACCGCGCCAGGCCAGCGCCAGCCCGGCCAGGCTCTCGACCACGAGCCAGAGCGGCCACGCCGCGAGCAGGCGCACGGCGGGCTCGAACGCGGGATAGAGACCGGGCGCGACTTCGACCACGTACCGCATGGCCCGGCTCGCGTCGCGCGTCGCCTCCCACTGTACTTCCGTCCAGAGCGCGGGCCCCGCCCGGCTCCAAGCCACCAGGACCGTGACGCCCGCAGCGGCGTAGAGGCAGGCTCGCAGGGCCAGCGGCCAGAAGCCCTTGCGCGAGAGCCTCGCGCCCGCGGCGAACGCCACCGTCACCAGCACGATCCAGGTGCGGGTCAGGGCGTCGAATACGCCGTTCTCCGGACCGGCCAGGAGCGCCACTCCGGCGCCTCCGGCGAGCGCCACCGCCACCCACTCACCGCGCGTGGCCGGCCGCGCGGCGACCAGCAGCGCGGCCAACGGCAGCGCCACGAGACTCAACGGCGCCAGGGCGGCGAACAGCAACACGCCGACCGCGAGGCGCCAGCGACTCAGCCGACGTACCCCTTGATGTAGGGCAGCAGGGCGAGCTGGCGCGCCCGCTTGATCGCCGTGGCGAGCTGGCGCTGGTGTCGCGCGCACATCCCCGACAATCGACTCGGGAGAATCTTGCCGCGCTCGGTCAGAAACCGCCCGAGCGTGCGATCGTCCTTGTAGTCGAGCACCCGGACCCCGGACTCGCACACGGGGCACGTCTTCGCGGGCCGTCTCACGCTTCATCCTCCTCGATCTCGTCCACCACGACGTCGGCGACGATCACCGCGGGCGGGGGCTCGGGCTTCGCCGGCAGGCCCTCCGACACGACGACCAGGAACCGCACCACCCCTTCCTCGAGCTTCACGGCGCGCTCGTACTCGGGCAAGAGCTCCGCGGCGGTCTCGAACTGGGCGACCACGTAGTAGCCCGTGTCCTTCTTCTTGATCGGGTAGGAGAGAGTGCGCTTACCCCAGTGGGCCACGTTCGTGATCGAGCCCTTGGCGTCCTTGGTCAGGAGCGCGTGAAACCGCTCCAGGCGTTCGTTGATCGCGGGCTCTTCCAGCGCAGGATCGAAGATGTAAACGGTCTCGTAGCGACGAGCCATGCCACCTCCCTTTGGTCATAGGCGACCCGACGCAGGTGCGGCGCCGAGTAGGGGAATTGTGAGGCGCGAAAGATAGACGAACGGTGGGGGAGGGGGAAGTCCGTGTGATCCTTCTCACATCATCAGCCTCGCGGAACGCCTGGAGTGACGGGCATCACGCAACCTGAAGTGCCGGCCAAACATCCTTGGGAGAACATGGGCGTTGGCGCCGGTGTTGCTGTCGTATGGTGACGGATCGATGGGACCGGCGATCGAGAGCCGGGGAATGGGAAGGATGGTCGTATGCAGGCTCGGCGTACTTGGCTGTTCGCGACGCGCGGCGTGGTGGCGGCGGCGGGACTGATGTTCCTGCTGGCGCTCCAGCCGGAGCCTGCCGGTATCACCTCTGATCGCTTTGACTCCCACGCCCGGGCGCTCATCCTGTCCGATCAGGCGCGTCGCTACCTCACGCTGCAATACCGCTCCTACCCGACCGAGTTCATGGGCTGCATGATCGGGGAGATCCACGGCAACGCCGTGATCGTGCGGCGGATCGCGCCGGCGGACGTGGAGCCGGGGCACTCCACCGCAACGCGCGTCGTGCCGGAGCAGACGTGTGAAGACGCGGGATGGGCGGGCACGGTGGGGATGATCCACAGTCACCCCGACGGCCAGCGGTGCTGGTACTTTTTCCCGGGGACCCGGGTGGCGAGCTCCGACGCGCACTCGTTCGCGCGCCAGGCGTATCCGGTGGACGCGATCATGTGCGGGAACCGCGTCGTGTGGCTCAGCCGGGACATGGTGCAGCAGCAGGTTGGGTTGTCCGACCCGGACGACCGTCCCGCGGCGCCGCCACGCGAGCAGCGTGGCAATCGGGTGCACGCGGGCGCCGCGGCACCGGAGGGTCAGGACTAAGAACCACCGAGTGCGGTTTCGGGTAGATTAAAGCATGCAGCGCGCCGCACTAGCATCTCTGTTGTTCCTCAGCATGCTTTTCATCACTGCTCATGCCCAGCGCGACACGACTGCCCGACTCACGGGCACGGTGCGGTCGTCCATCAACGGTCTCCCCGTCTCAGGCGTGATGATCGCGGTCAAGCGAACCCGGGTCTTCAACGTGAGCGATTCGACCGGGTCGTTCACCCTGGTGGGGCTCCCGGGGGGGCGCCAGACGGTCCGCATCCTCTACGGCGACAGCCTGTCGTACGAAAAGGAGATGGATCTCAAGCAGGGGAAGACCCTGACGCTCTCGGTGCTGCTCGACGTGGCCGCGACGGAGTTGGCGCCCATCGTGGTCGAAGCGCAGACCCTCAGCGCCGAGCGGAGCCTTGCGGGGTTCTACGAGCGCAAGAAATCGGGGTTCGGGCGCTACTACACGCTGGCGGATCTCAAGCGCCGCCCTCTGGAAACGCTGCAGGCGCTGTTGCTCGAGTCCGGCGTGCAGGTGCGGTGCCGGGTCGGGCAATGCGTGCCGCTCGTATCTGACGGCGGGCGTCTGTGCGTCATGTCGCTCTTCTTGGACGGCTTACGCATGCCGGCCGACTACCTGAACTTGGCGCGCGTCGACGAATTAGCGGGCGTGGAGGTGTACAAGGTCCCGGTCGAGGTGCCCCCGGAATTCTCGCCGGGGTTGCGACGCAGCTGCGGTGCCGTGGTGATGTGGAGCCGGCGCTAGACGTTGAACCGGAACAGCAGAATGTCGCCGTCCTGCACCAGGTAGTCCCGCCCCTCGCTCCGCACCAATCCCTGTTCCCGGGCAGCCTTGTACGACCCCACGCGCGCGAAATCGGCGAACGACACGGTCTCGGCGCGGATGAAGCCGCGCTGGAAATCCGAATGGATTTCGCCCGCCGCGTCGAACGCCGTGCCGCCGCGGTGCATGGTCCAGGCGCGCACCTCGTTTTCGCCCACGGTGAAGAACGTCTGCAGGCCGAGCAGCCGGTAGCCCGCGTGAATCAGGCGGTCGAGGCCCGGCTCGCTGACGCCGGCGCTCGCGAGATACTCGGTGCGTTCGTCCCCTGACAGCTCGCCCAGCTCCGCCTCGAACTTGGCGGAGAAGAGGACGATCTCGGCCTCTTCGTGGTGCGCCTGCACCGCCGCGCGGAGCTGCGCGAGCCACTTCCCGCCGCCCGAGGCGAGGTCGTCCTCGTTCACGTTCGCCGCGTAGAGGATCGGCTTAGCGGTCAACAGCCCGAGCTGGCGCAGGAACTTCACCGCCGCTTCGCTCTCGCCGGCTTCCCGTGCGCCGCGGCCCGCATCGAGCTCGGCCACGACACGCTCGAGCACCACCAGCTCGGCCTGGGCGTCCTTTTCGCCCGCGCGCGCGGTCTTGCGCGTTTTCTCGAGACGCCGCTCCGCCACCGCGAGGTCGGCGAGCGCCAGCTCGCTCGTGATCACGTCGTGGTCCCGAACCGGGTCCACCGGCCCCATCACGTGTACGACGTCGGGGTCGTCGAAGCTGCGGATCACGTGCACCACCGCGTCCACTTCGCGGATATGCGACAGGAACTGGTTGCCGAGCCCCTCACCCTGCGACGCGCCCTTGACGAGGCCCGCGATGTCCACGAACTCGACCACCGCCGGGACTTTCTTTTTCGGCTTGACGAGCTCGTTCAGGCGCTCGAGCCGCGGATCCGGCACCTCCACCACGCCGACATTGGGCTCGACCGTGCAGAAGGGGTAGTTCTCCGCGGCGGCTGCCTTGGAGGACGTGAGCGCGTTGAAGAGCGTGGATTTCCCGACGTTCGGGAGACCGACGATGCCGAGGCGCAGCACCTAGCTCGTTCCTTCCTTCACCCACTTGGTCACGGCGTCTACCAACTGCGGCATCACGGCCTCCAGCTGCTCGTGCTGCTCGGGCGTGAACGGCGCGAGCACGTATTCGGACCAGTCCGCCACGCCTTCGGGCAGCGGTCCTACGCCGATACGGAGACGGGGGTACAGTTGCGACTGCAGCGCGGCTTCGATGCTCTTGAGGCCGTTGTGACCGCCCGCGGAGCCCTCGCTGCGAAGCCGGAATGTGCCGGTCGGGATCGCGAAGTCGTCCACCAGGATGAGGAGGTCTCGGGCCGGGTCGAAGGCGGGGTCGGCGCGGAGCGAGGCGAGGGCAGCCCCGCTGGCATTCATGTAGGTGGTGGGCTTGAGCAGGCGCACGGGGACGCCTTCGACGTCACCCTCCGTGACGCGAGCGCGCTCGCCGCGACGGAAAGGGGGGAACCCCCAGCGCGCGACGAGCGCATCGGCCAACCAGAAGCCCGCATTGTGCCGCGTCGCCGCGTACTCGGGCCCCGGGTTGCCGAGGCCGACGACGGCGCGCAAGCGTCAGCTCTCTTTGCCGCCCTTGGGCTTCTCGGCTTTCTCGGTCTTCTCTCCCTTGGCGGGTGCGGCACCGCCGCCCCCTTTGGCCTCGGGCTTGGCGGGCGCGCCGCCCTCGGCTGCCGCCCCCCCCTCGCCCTCTTCCTCTTCACCCTCGCGGACCTTGCGGATCAGCTCGGGTTCGGCCACTTCGGTGGCCGCTTCGGGGGTCGGCGCCGCCACTTCCTCGGCGCGCGGCGGCACGACCGTGGCGATCGTCAGCTCGGCGTCGGTGAGGATCTTGGCGTTGGGGATGCTCAGATCGCGCACGTGCAGCGAGTCGCCGATCTTGAGCGCGTTCACGTCGAGCTCGACGCGATCCGGGATGTTCTCCGGGAGCACCTCGATCTCCACCTCGCGCGTCACCTGGTCGAGCACGCCGCCGGCGTTGCGCACGCCGTCGGGATTTCCGACGAGGTGCACCGGCACCTTGAGCTTGACCTTCTCCGTGGCGTGGATCTCGTAGAAATCCACGTGGATGATGTCGGGCCGGATGGGATGGCGCTGGATCTCGCGAATCAGCGTCTTCACGGTCTTGCCGTCCACCGCGAGATCGATGATGGTGCTCGCGGGCTCGACCCCCTGCAGCGCCTTCTCCAGGGCCTTGGCCTCGAGCTCGAGCGGCTGCGTGTCGCGCCCGTGGCCGTAGATCACGGCGGGGACTCTGCCGCGGAAGCGTGCCTGCCGCGCGGCGCCCTTGCCGGTCGCCTGCCGCGGACTCGCAGAAAGAGAAACAGTCTGGGCCATAGAATCAGTTACCCGTCACACGTTGCACGTTGCACGTTGCGCTCAATCGAAGAGCGCGCTCACCGACTGGTTACTGTGCTCGTAGCCGATCGCCTTGGCCATCAGCCCCGCGATCGACAGCACTTTCAGCTTGTCGAAGATCCGCTCGTCGGGAATCCGGATCGTGTTGGTCACCGCGACCTCGTTGATGGCCGAGGCGCGAAGCCGCTCCACCGCCGGCCCCGACAGGAGCGCGTGCGACGCGAACGCGTAGATGTTGCGCGCGCCGAGCCCCTTGAGCGCCGCCGCCGCCTCGGTGACGGTGCCCGCCGTGTCGATCATGTCGTCCGGGACGAGGCAGTCCTTGTCGGCCACCTCACCCACCACGTTCACGACCTCGGCCACGTTCGCGGACGGGCGCCGCTTGTCGATGATCGCGAGCGAGGCGTTCAGCCGCTTCGCGAATCCCCGTGCCATCTTGGCCGAGCCCACGTCGGGCGCCACCACCACCGGATCGTACAGCTGCTTCTGGCGGAAATGGCTCACGAACACCGGTGCCGCGTACAGATGGTCCACCGGAATGTCGAAGAACCCCTGCAGCTGATGGGAATGGAAGTCCATTCCCAGCACCCGGTCCGCGCCTGCCGCCGTGATCAGGTTCGCCATGAGCTTGGCGCTGATCGCGACCCGCGGCTGGTCCTTACGATCCTGGCGCGCGTAACCGAAGTACGGCAGCACCGCGGTGATGCGCGCCGCGCTCGCCCGTCGTGCGGCGTCGATCAGGAACAGCAGCTCCAGATGGTTCTCCGCCGGGGGGTTGGTCGGCTGGATGATGAACACATCCCGGCCGCGCACATTCTCGTCAATCTTGACGAAAATCTCCCCGTCGGCGAAGCGGCGGATCGTCACCGCACACAACGGCTGCCCCAAGTGCTCGGCCATCTCCTCGGCGAGCGGCCGGTTGGCCGTCCCGGCGAGGAGCAACAGCTGGCTCCGCGAGAGCGAGAGGTCCGCCATGTGAGCCCTGCAAAATAGACGGCAAACTGCGCGAAGCCAAGGGGTTACTTCTTGAG
>WNEO01000349.1_pt1 | contig 13078 bp, 14 predicted proteins | sample 5399941 | NCBI WGS metagenome assembly WNEO01 (sample SAMN13153328, study PRJNA577476) | soil metagenome | isolation source: 20 cm grassland meadow soil 2 days after 3rd rain plot 2 | place: USA:California | collected 2015-11-11
TGGCCGTCGTAGTCGACGACGTTGATAGAGCGGGGGTGTACGCACGAAGCTCGCAAGGGCGACGTGTTCAGCCCGCCGCCACTAACCGCCATAGCCACATTAGCACCCGTCGGTGGTGCATTAGCGGCTTAGCCGTTAAGCAGGATGCGTATGATCGGTCCCGTGATTTTCCCGCGCAATCGTCTGGAGGAGCGCGGGCTCTCTCCTTACTTGGGACCATTCATCAATCTCGTCGAGCCGACGACCAAGGGCGTCTCGGTCGAAATGAGAACACGGGCAAGAAACGCCAGGCCGATGAGCGAGACCCAGGCACTCGCCCAAATTCCGCCGCCGAAGGTCGTGACACTCGCCACGGCGGCCATCACTGGTGCACCGACCGCGACCCCGGAAACGAGGACGGCGTAGAACAAGCCCGTCACGACGCCGTGCTGATCCGGGTCGGCGCCTCGAGAAACGAGCGTCGACGCCGCGGGGAACACGAAACCGTGACCGACACCGAAAAGGGCCATCAGGACGAGGAGCATCGACAGGTCTCGGACGAGCGGAATACTGGCCATCGCGATGGCGACAGCCACAAGGCCGATTCCCGCCGGGGTCGACGGACCGAAACGGTCGGCGAGGATCCCCGCAGGATAATGCAACAGCAATGACAGGATCGCAAAGGCAGTGAAGCTCAGGCCCACCGCCAGCGGGCCGTATCCGAGTTCTTGCTGGAGATGAAGCGGAACCAGGGTGACGAAGGCACCAAGGATGAAGTAAAGACTGAAGATCGACGCGTACCCTGCCGCGGGTCTCGGTCGTGCCGCATAGGCAAGCAGGCGTCGCCAAGGCATCGTTTGCGGCCGGCCCTTGGCCGGCTCCCGGATCGTCACCGCGATCAGGAAACCGACGAGCAATCCACCGGAGAGAATGTAAAACAGAGTTGGGTAGCCAAGTCGCGCGACGACCGGCCCGGCGATGCCGAATCCGATGACGACCGCGAGCGCGAGGGAGATCCCGTAGAGGGCCATCGACCGCCCCTTTCGTTCCGGCGTGGACGTGTCCGCGATCAAGGCCATCGAGCTCGGCCCGACAAACCCGCTCCCGATGCCATGGCTGATCCGAACGAGGGCGAGGAGAAGGGGCGTGCTGGCAATCGAGTATAGGAACAGCGAGACGGCATCCCACAGCAGACCGACCTGGAGAGGGAGTTTTCGTCCGATCCGGTCCGCGATCCGACCGAAGAACACGTTCGCGGGGGCGTGGACCAACGAGAACAGGCCGACGATGACCCCGGTCTGCACGAGGTCGGCGCCAACGGACTGCGCATACAAGGCGATGATCGGGACGAGCGCGTTCGAATCGATCGTGCCGAACATCGTCGCCGCGAGGACCTTCGCGGTCATCCGCCGGGACATCGGCCGGGGCACGTGAGCGTCCGTAAAAAGGATGCGTCACGGCGCTTCGGCTAACGCGGCTGATTCCTCCGGGTCACCGGAACGTTTACGTCGCGCCGTCGATTCGCTCGATCGTGCGCTCTCCGCTCGTCGTCGACAGCAACGAACCGGAGGACATCCCGGACCGACTGCGCGAGCTCGGCGTCGATGTCGAGATCCAGAAGATCGCTCCCGGCGATTACGTCCTCGGGCCGATCGGGATCGAGCGAAAGACGCTCACGGACTTCTTCAACTCGCTCGTGCGGAAGCGGCTGTTCGAGCAAGTCCAGCGGCTCAAGGACGCCTACCCGCAGGCCCTCGTCCTCCTGGAAGGCGACCTCTCGGAGATCTCGACGTACAAGCACCCGCAGTCCGTCCTCGGGGCTCTCCTCGCCCTGGAGGTCAAGGAGCGGGTGCCGGTCCTCACGACCGCAGACAAGGAACAGACCGCTCTCGTCCTGTACGTCCTCTGGAAGGGGCAAGACAAGGCCGCGCCCGAATATGGCCTCCGTCACAAACCGAAGACGCTGAGCCTCGGCCAGCGGCAGCGGTTCCTCGTCGAGGGTCTTCCCAACGTCGGGGAGACGCTCGCGCGAAATCTCCTCGAACGATTCGGCACCGTCCGATCCGTCTTCACCGCATCCAAGGCCGAGCTCGAGCGCGTGCCGAAAATCGGTGGGATGCGCGCCGCTGAAATTGAGAGGCTCGTGACCGCCGCCTACGAGGGCGAGCAGACGCACCTGGAGGACGAGGAGTCGGCCCCAGACGAGAGCCTTTGACAAACGCTTATGACCGATGCGCCTCTTGCAACGGATGGATGCACTCGACGGGATGGGGCCGCAAGGCTCGCCATGAGTCAGTCGCTCGGACCGGCATCCGGGCCCAACTGTCGCGGGGGGCCCACCTCACCTGGAACAGCCTCCGGGTCTTGGCGCTGAACCCGCGGCTCATGATCTTGCCGTTCTTCGCGCTCGTGTTCACGGGCTTCACCTGGCTGATCGTCGTCCTGAGTTTCCTCGCGCTCGGCCTCCCGCCGTCGTCCCCTTCGAGCGGCTTCCTGTACCAGGAGATGTTCATCGCCTACCTTGCGACCTACTTCCTCTCCTGCTACTTCATGGCGGCGATCATCGGCGCCTCGTTCGTGCGCCTCCAGGGAGGCCATCCGACCGTGATGGACGGCGTGGACGCCGCGAACGCGAGCTTCTTCCAGATCCTCGTCTGGTCGGTCTGCGCCGCGACGGTCGGGCTCCTCTTCCGCCTCACCGCGATCCGATCCGAGGCCGGCGGTCGCATCGTGTCCCGGATCCTCGGGTCCGGCTGGGCCATCGCGACCCTATTCGTCCTCCCGACGATGGTCGTCGAGGGGATCGGACCGCTCAAGGCCTTCCGCCGGAGCCGAGCCTTGTTGAAGGACCGCTGGGGCGCCCACCAGAAGGGCGTCCTCGGGACCGGCCTGGTGTTCCTCCTCCTCTTCTCCTTCGGCCTCGCGCCCTTCCTCTACGGGATCATGGGCGGCTCCGAGACCCTCGGGTGGGCCGTCGGCGGGATCCTCTACTGGCTCGTCCTCAGCGCCCTCTGGTCCGTCGTCCACGGGATCCTCGTAGTGACCTTGTACCATTACGCGACGGACAGCGAGGCCGCGTTCGGCTTCAACTGGCAGGCCCTGAACCACCCGTGGATCCGCTAGCCATCCGCTCCCGGAAGACGGACAGGATTTCATCGTACGCCGCATCGGTTCGGATTCCGCGAAGATGGAAATGCGTCCGCGCAGCTCGATGGCCTCGGCCTCGCAGACCCTCGAGGAACGATGTGAGTTTCGGCGGCGATCCCCTCTCCCGCGTCGCGAGCTCGTCCGTTGTCACGAAGAACGGCGGGAGGTCCGCCTCACCTTGAATCGTCGAAAGGAGTCGAGCGGACTCCGGATGCGTCCACTCGCTCGGGGCCATCTGGCGAACGAGGGCGACATCGTGGAGAAGTCCGAGCCACAGGGGACCGATGGCATCGCGGTCTGCTTCGCGGGCTTGGACGAACCCTTCGCCGTCTCGATGGGCCACGAAGGCCAGGGGTGGCGGAGATTGCCGGTCGATGATCCCGACCACCCGCAGGAAATGTTCCGCCGCAAAGGACAGGATCGGTCGAATCGACTTGCTCGAGTCCGCGGCACGAAGGGCACAATATCCGAGGAGAATCCGAAGTCCAATCTCTTGTCCCTGTGGGCACCGCCGCGGGCGAGCGCCGTACCGCCGGATACAGGCCTGCGGGTAGGTTCCTCCGAGGACCGCGGTGTCGGTCGCGGTGACACCGAAACCGGTCCCGACCGGGGCTTCCTTGAAAAAAGGGGCGAGGAAGGGCGTCGGCGGGCCAAATGGATCGATGTCGACGAAATCGTACCGGTGGGATCGGATATGGGATACGAAGTCCTCGGAGGTGACATCGGCATCGATGCGATTCCTCCGGAGGTTTTCCCGAATCACTCGAGCCGCGAGGCCGGATCGATCGTTGAAGGCGACGCGATCGATTCGCGTCTCCAATCGCATCCGGATTCCCCACGCACCGCAGGCGGCAAGGCCATCGAGGGCCGAGCGAAGCCGCCGGGGCCATTTGGGCAGGACCACCGCGGAGAAGTCCCGATTCACCCGCATCGTCGGATTGTAGAAAGGCCACGGTCCCGCGGTGCCCGGACCTTTTCGGCGAGGGAGCTCGGGGACCTGGAGGCGCGCCGCGCCTTCGTTCACTTCTTGGACCGGGAAGGGCAGATCCACGGCCGGTCCGATGCGTCCGCGGGCTGATATTCCTTCGGCCTCAGAGGACCTCCCCCTTCATGAGTTTCACAATCTTGTAGGGCAAGAGATTCCGGTTCACTTGGGTGACCTCGAGGATCCGGACATCGTCCCGTCGCCGGATGTCCTGGAGCAGTGGATTACGAGACTTTTTGTGCAACGTGAGGAGGAGCGGCTTGTCCGCGTCGAGCGCGTCCTTGACCGTCTGGACGAAGTTCGGGGACTCGACCTCCATCTTTCCGACCTCGTCGATCACGATCACGTCCGCGTTCGCGGTCGCGGATCGCAGCGCGTTCACGCCGACCTCCTCGAGCGCGCTGATGTCGACGCCGTACCGGCCGACCATCGTCTTGGACTGGATCTCGCGGGAGGCGAAGACCCGCTTCTCCTTCGTCCCCCAGTCCATGACGTAGAAGCCCTCACGGCGATTTCGCTTGATGATCGGTTCCGTGATCATGCCGCCGACCTTCTGGCCGTCGCCCTCGAGCATCTCGATGACTTTGAGAAGGCAGTAGGTCTTGCCAGCACCGGGGAGGCCGGTGATCCCGATTTTGAGTGCCTCTCCCATGCCACCCACGCAGGCGCCATAAATATGCATCGCTCTATAAAAACACTCTTCGAATCCGCATCGGTCGCCGAGCGTCCCACGCTCCAAATGAGGTCGGGCTCGGACGGGCCGACCGCGCCTTTGCCAGCCGCAGGAAACGAGATAAATCGACAAGTCCCTGGCGCCGCGGGAATCGGTTGAAGCTCGTCCTCCTGATCATCGGCCTCGTCCTCTTGGCGGTCGGAGCGGTCGGCGCCCTGGTGGGACTCGCCACCGCGAGCAGCGCGCAGGCCGAGTACGACTTCCTCTGTCCTACCGGCCCTGCGCCCCCGCAGATCTGCGCGGCCCTCCTCTCGACGGTCGCGACCTACCAGGCCGTGGCGATCGGCATGGGGATCGTCGCGATCCTCGGCCTGGGCATCACGATCGCGGCAGCCATCATGAAGGGTCCGCTCTTCGTGCCGGCACCCGTTCCGGTGTACGCTCCGATGCCTCCGCCGCCTCCGATGCCGCCGGCGGGGGCGGCGACGTCGAAACCTTGCCCCGAATGCGGACGATCAAACCGAAGCTCGGATCGATTCTGCTCGAGTTGCGGGGCGGCCCTTTCCTAGTCCGGGGAGCGGTCAACCGCCGGCGGACCCGCGGATGTCCTTCAGGTACATCAGGGGATAGTCGAGTTTCGGCACATACCGGAGCGTCGCGGTGGCCCGCGCGGTCCCAACGCCGACGGTCACCTCGACGCGCAACACGTCCTCCGTAAGGATGCCATACCGGTAGGGGCCCCGGACGCGCAGTCGCCTGCGATCGATCTTCACGCGGACGTCCTCGACGAGAGGCTGCACGCGAGCGGTCTCTTCAATCGCCCGTTCGACCGCCGCGGCGTTCCTCGCCGTCAGCGGGACGCCGAGGAACTGGTGCAAGATCGAACCGAGCTTGATCCCCGCCTCGAACGCGGCTCGGTCGCGGTCGGTTCCGGCGAAGTAACTTCGAGTCGGGTCTTGGGGCATGCTCTCCTCGCCCGCCGAAATCGCCGCGTTCGGGATAAGCGCACCGGCGTCCCGCGACTCGACCGCCCGTCGAGCCATCGGAATCTGTGACCGCGGCACACTTCCGGACCGTTGATTCTCCGCGCTGGTTATCGTTTAGCAAAGTCTTAATTCAGAGCCTGGACTGGTCGAAGGTTCCCCATGCCGCGGAAAATGATCATTGGGGTCATCGGAGGAGGCAGCACCGCCTCCAAGGAGGGGATCGCCCTCGCGGAAGAGGTCGGCTTCCTGATCGCACGAGCCGATGCGATCCTGGTCTGCGGCGGCCTGAACGGCGTCATGGAGGCCTCGGCCAAGGGAGCCAAGCGGGGCGGCGGGTTCACCGTCGGAATCCTGCCGACGGGGAACAAGGCCGATGCGAATCCCCACATCGATCTCCCGATCGCGACCGCGATGAGCACCGCGAGGAACCTGATCATCGTCCGGACCGCCGACGCGATCATCGCCGTGAACGGTTCCTATGGAACGCTGAGTGAGATGGCCCACGCCTTCGATCTCGGCAAGATGGTCTTCGCCCTCCGGACCTGGCCGATGGACAAGGCCGGCGTGGAGCCCTCCCTGTTCGTGCCCGTCAACACGCCCCGGGAAGCCGTTGACCGTGCCATCGCCTACGCGAGAAAGGCGATGGAAGCCGAGAAGCCTGGCCCTGGGTTCGTCAAGTGACATTCGGATTCCCGCGGAAACGTTCGCCACCTCCGCAGGCTTAAGAATCGACGCTTGCATTCTTGACCGTGCGACATTCCCTGACGGCGACCGATCTCGAAAAGATGGGGCTGCCCTCGGATGCCGCGCGGGGCGCCGCGGAGCGGCTCACCTCCATCGTCCAGCGGTCCCGCGGTGACAAGAATCCGGAGGCGCAGGTCCGTCTCTGGCTCGAACTTCGCGGCCTCGCCGAGGCGGATCCGATCCTCCGCCGAGCGTTCCCCGTCCATGCGGCCCTGTACCAGCTCGCCTACGAAGATCGGCCGAAGGAGGCGGGACCCGGACCCGCCTGGGTGCCCTCCCGCGAAACGATTCGCAAATCGAATGTTGCCGCGCTCATGCACGATCGGCATGTCAGCTCGTACGACGAGCTGCAGCATTGGTCCGCCGAACACCGTGAGGACTTCTGGTCCATGATGATCGAACGCCTCGGCATCGTCTTCAAGAAACGCCCGACGCGCGTCCTCGATGCGAAGGCCGACGTCACACATCCAAATTGGCTCCCCGGTGCGCGCCTCAACATCGCGGAGAGCTGTTTCCGCGCGGATCCGAAGAAGACAGCGATCGTCCATGGGTCCGAAGGGAATGAGGAGATTCGCCGGGTGAGCTACGGCGACCTGCATCGCCTGGCGGCCCGGGTCGCAAACGGCCTCGAATCGGCGGGAACGAGACCGGGAGACCGGATCGCGTTGTACCTGCCGATGACGCCGGAATCGGTTGCGATTTACCTGGGGATCGTGCTCGCGGGCCGCTGCGTCGTCGGCATCGCGGACGCATCGGCCCCGGCCGACTTCGAGAAACGCGTCCGCATCGCGGGGGCCAAGATGGTCTTCACCGTCGAGGCGTACCTCCGCGACGGGAAAGAGCAGCGAATCTACCCGAAGGTCGTCGAAGGTCACGGACCTCAGGCGGTCGTCCTCGGATCGAATCCGACAGCCTCGGTCCGGACCGCAAGACCGGAGGATGTCTCCTGGAACGACTTCCTCAGCGGGAAGGAAAGGTTCGACGCCGTGCCTTGCAATCCGTCGGACCCGTCGAACATCCTGTTCTCCTCGGGGACGACGAAGGATCCGAAGGCGATCCCCTGGACCCATACGACCCCGATCAAAGCCGCGGCCGACGCCTACCTCCATCAGGACGTCCATCCGGACGACGTCCTGGCCTGGCCGACCAGCTTTGGGTGGATGATGGGCCCCTGGCTCGCATACGCCTCGCTCATCAATCGGGCCACGATGGCCCTCTACGTCGGGAGCACGACTCGAAGGCCTTTCGGCGAATTCGTCTCGGCGGCAGGGGTCACGATGCTCGGCGTCGTCCCGAAGCTCGTCCGTGCCTGGAGGATCGACGGCACGATGGACGGATTGGACTGGAGCCGCATCCGGCGGTTCAGTTCGACCGCGGAGCCTTCGACTCCGGAGGACATGCTCTACCTGATGTATCTCGCCGGCTACAAGCCGGTCCTCGAGTACTGCGGCGGCACGGAAATCGGCGGGGGCTACATCACCGGGACGATGGTCCAGGCGTGCGCGCCGGGGATGTTCACCACGGCGGCGATGGGACTGGACTTTGTGATCATGGACGACGGCCACCTTGGTGACCGTGGCGAGATCTTCCTGGTCCCTCCCTCAATCGGGCTATCGAATGACCTGTTGAATTATGACCACTTCGAGGAGTATTACGAAGGCACGCCGCGGGGGCCGAATGGCCAGCAACTGCGCCGCCATGGGGATTCGGTCGAGCGGCTCGGGGGCGGGTTCTTCCGCCACCGGGGGCGCATCGACGACATGATCAACCTGAACGGGGTCAAGACGAGCGCGGAGGAGATTCGAAGCGTCCTCGGAACTGAGCTCGTCTCCGATGCGAAACCCATCTCCGTCCTGGCCGAGGGCTCGGACCAGCATCGGCTCGTCGTGTACGCCGTCCCGCGAGACCCGAAGCTCGTTGCCTCGCAGACCCTTGCCGAACGATTGCGGGTGGACTTCGAGCGGGACATCAAAGGGCGGTTGAACCCGCTCCTCGCGCACGTCTCGGAGGTGATCCTCCTCCCGGAGCTCCCTCAGGCGGGACCGGGGAAGACGAAGACGATTCGCGAGCTCCGTCGAGATTACGAGGCCCGTCGGACCCGGACCTGAAGCGAACCAACCCGCGTCTACTCGGCCGCTTCGATGGGAGCTGCGGCCTCGCGACCGGCGGGCCGCGGGCGCAAGGGCGTTTCGAGGACCCGATTGATCGTCACCTGGGCGATCGTGCCATAGTACTTCGACACATGCTCGATGGGGCGGAGGACGAGACTGAGCGCGTTGGAGGACGACGACCGCTTCGATTCACGGTGGTCGTTCCCGATCGACGCCGCGAGCTGATGGAGGTCTCGGACCAACGTCGACTGAAGGTCGAGGGCCTCGTTCGCCTTCTCGAGATCGGATGCGAAGAACGACGTCATCGTGAGTTCGATGATCTTCTCGAGCCGCGCCTTCAGTCCGGTCACGGTCTTCGCGAATTCACGGGAAGGCGGGCGTCCCGACCGCAGCAAGGGACCGATCTCCGTCGCCAGCTCCTCCCAGAGGTCGCCGATGTTCTCGAGCGTCACGGACGCGACTCGGTTGCCGAGCAGGTGCCGGGGTTCGGTGACGCCGATCTTCGCCGCCACGGTCCGATTCTGCGCGGCCAGGAGCAGCTGCCGGACGACAAGCCAGTAGAGGCGGTCCACCTCCACCTCCATCCGCGCGACCTCCTCGATGCGGCCGACCGCTTCGCCGGCCAGGACGCCGAGCGCAAGCTTCTCCATCCGCGATGTGAGGTAGTGGAGGCGCCGAAGGAGGCCGTCGATCGGGAATCGGGTCGGCTCCACGAAATTCTCGATCGTGACGAACCGCGGGCCCTGGTTGACGATCGTCAATCCCGTGAGGCCGCGGACGGCCTCGTGAATCTCCTGAAGCTGGGCGGGGGAGAGCTCGTCCCGGCTGCGGACCTTGATCGTGTTGCAACCGACGATGTAGTCGCCGGTGATGAGACGCGTCAACGTCTCGGGACCGGTCCAGTCGTCGGCGTCGATGGTCGCCTCCGCCGCGCTGGGATACTCCTCAAACGGCCCGACTCGGACTCGCAAGGTCCCGTCGTCCTCGATCGACAAGTTCACGACGGACCCGGGGAGGATGCCGTTCGATTCGGCCCAGGCCTTCGGGAGGGAGACTCCGAGGCTCGAATACCCGAGTTTCTGGACCTTCCGGCTCTCGAGTTCCATGGAGGCAATATGTGTAGACTGGGGTAAATAAGTACTTCGTATGGACGATACGTATCGGCTTCAGTATTAGTCGGATTCCGCACCGGACGGCCCTCGGCGAACCTGGATCCGGACCCTGGTCACCGCCGGGGAGCATTTCTCCGGCTCGAGGGTGGGCGGTCGAATCCCGCAGAGGGTCCGGAACGTGGTCCACACGCCCAAAAGGCTCATGAGTCCCGTCGAGATGCGAACGACGTCATGGACCAAGAGGTGGACGTGCTCGTCGTCGGGGCGGGGCCGACCGGCAGCACGGCCGCGAAGTACGCGGCCCAGGGAGGGGCGGAGGTCCTCCTCATCGAGAAGCGCTCGGAGATCGGGACCCCGGTCCGATGCGGGGAGGGGGTCGCGAAGCGATGGCTGGAGGAAATCGGCCTCTCGCCGTCGAAGGAATTCGTCTGCCATGAGGTCGACGGCGCCCGCGTGATCGCGCCCGACGGAAGCGCGTTGGTCGTCGACGAGACCCGGGCCGGGAACGAGTGCGGATATGTCCTTGAGCGGGCCCTCTTCGACCGCTACCTCGCGAAGGAAGCCGCGAAAGCGGGGTCCGAGATCCGGATCAAGACCAGTGCAGTCGGACTGCTCCGGGAGGATGGTCACGTCGTGGGAGCCCGGTGCGAGCACATGGCCGACACGTTCGATGTGCGTGCGCCGATCGTGATCGGGGCGGATGGGTTCGAGAGCCAGGTCGGTCGCTGGGCCGGACTCGAGACCCATCTACGGACGAGGGACATCGATGCCTGCTTGCAATACACCCTGGTGGGCGTCGACGGAGATGCGCGGTACAACGACATCTACCTCGGCAGCTGCGCGCCCGGCGGGTACGCCTGGGTCTTCTGGAAGGGCGCCGACGTCGCGAACGTCGGGATCGGGGTGAACCTCTCGAAGATCCACGATCGCGCGGATGCCAAACGGTACCTCGATTCCCTCATCGCACGGACGCCGGACCTGGCTCGCGGCGAGGTTGTCGAGGAGGTCGCGGGCGCGGTGAGCGTCTCGATGCCCCTGGAGAAGTCCATCGCCGAAGGTGTCCTCCTCGCGGGCGACGCAGCCCGCCTGATCGACCCCCTGACGGGCGGGGGCATCCTGAACGGCTGCTTGTCCGGCAAGTTCGCGGGGGAGGTCGCCGCCGATGCGGTGTCTGCGGGCGATGTCTCGGAAAAAGGACTCGCGGTCTACGAAAAACGATGGAGAGCACGGCTCGAAGAGGAGCTGGCCCGTCACTACCTCGTCAAGGAACGCTTGATCCGACTCGATGACGCGACGATCAACCGGGCAATCCGCGCGATCAACGAGGCCCGCCTGGAGCGAGTGACCGCGGGCGCGGTGCTCGATGCCTTCCGGACCCACGACCCGGGCCTCTTGGCCATCTTCGAAGGGCTCCTCTAAGCCGCGGCGTCTAGCCCTTCTCCAGGTCCTCGCCGCCTTCGAACACCTGCTGGACCTGGCTGTAGATCTCCTCGAAGCCGAACGTGATCTCCGAGGACACGGGATGCACGCGGCGATACACGCCGATCGACTCCATGCTCTTCAGGAACTCGACGTCCAAGAGGGTCTTCGGCGTCGCGCCGTCGGCGAAGAGCGCTTCGTACAGGGCGAAAGGATCGAGGGACCACTTGACGATCCGTTCGAGGTCCTCCTCGGGCAAGATGTCGGATTTGCTGAGGACGTTGATGAACGGGAGCCCGTGCCGGAACTGGACCGTCGCGCTGAAGAGGACCGAGGAAACGAATCCCGAGGCGGACCTGACCAGCGCGGGATCGTTCAGGTACACGAGCGCCGAGTCCTCCCGGCCGAAGGCGTCGATCAGGACCGGTCCTGAGGCGCGGAAGGTGAACAGTTCAATCTGCCCCGGCGTGTCGATGAGGATATAGTTCGTCTAGGTCGACGTAATCCCGCACGTCGAGGTCCGGAGAATATTGCAGCGCCTCGGCGCCCGGGTCGAGGTTCACCGTCACGCAGTCGAGGCCCTGGGAATTCATCCACAGTTGGAACGCGTACACCATCGTCGATTTGCCCGATCCCGCGGTGCCGATGAAATACAGATTCCGTGCCATGGGTTGCCCGGCGTACGAGCCCGATGGAGATGAAGGTTCGCGGAGCGCATGGCGAAACAACTCGACGTCCCCGCGGCGACGCCACGGCCTCCCGTGCGTTAGCAAGGTTGATGGTCGGTAGCGGGTTGGTCCCGCCATGGCAACGGAGCGAAAGTTCACCCGGTTCGCCCCCGTCGATCGGCCGATGACGACGCGCGAGATCCCGGAGGGCGGGTTCTGCCTCTCGGCGTTCCTCGTGATCGGCCGGACTGGCCGTCCCTCGCAGGTGCTGATGGGCCACCTGAATCCCTCGGGTCCATGGGACCACGTCGGGGCCCTCGACCAAGAACGCGCGGAGGTGAACAGCAAAGGTTGGATGCTTCCCTCGTCCCACCTCATGGTCGGAGAATCGCCGGTCGCCGCGGCGGAGCGGATCCTCAAGGAGCAGCTCGGCCTGCCGATGCTCCCCCTGAACGGCCCGCACGTCTTCTCCGAGGTCTACGGAGCCAAGAACCACTGGGATCTCGAGTTCGTATTCCTCGGCGAGCGGGATCAGATCGGGCAGCATCCAGCGTGGTCCGAGCTCGCCTTCGTCGACGTGAGCGAGACGCCCCGGGACCAGGTGGCCCGCTACCACGAGGACATCCTGGCCCACGTCGGGCGGTGGGGCCCCGCAAGGGGCTGACCACGGCAACGCGGGTCGACGGTTGGGAATTCCACGGCCTCCAAGAAACCGAAGAAACGACGATTCATCCACCACTTGATTCGTTCGGCCTGGCCGACCCCGTTGCCCATCCGACCTCTCCTGGAGCAGGTGCGGTGGGCGCTCAAGCGCTACCCCGAACGGAATCCGGAATCATGGGTCCTTCAGCCGACCCTGCGAGGCCCGGTCTGGCGGTACGAACGATGGGCGGACCGGCACAAGGACATCTATGCCGTGGCGGTGCTGGGATCTCCCTCCAAACCTGGCGACCGCGGAAGGAAAGCCGTCCCCAAGTCGCATGCGCCGCCGCCCGATGATCCGACCTGACGGAATCCTCAGGGCCGGCCGCGTAGGGAAGGTCTACCGTAGCGTCGTCTCGACGGAAAATGTTCGATGGAGAAGGTTAATGATTAGGAGCGAACGGATGCCGCTTCGGAACCCGAGGGGAACCAGTCGGAAGGCGGAAACGTGGACGACCGCCATCGGTCCGATCCCGATGCCGTGACCTCAGCGACGCCGCGGCCGCAGCCAAAAGTATGTCGGAAGGAGGCTGATGACAGCGAAGATGAGGA
>WNEO01000255.1_pt1 | contig 13050 bp, 16 predicted proteins | sample 5399941 | NCBI WGS metagenome assembly WNEO01 (sample SAMN13153328, study PRJNA577476) | soil metagenome | isolation source: 20 cm grassland meadow soil 2 days after 3rd rain plot 2 | place: USA:California | collected 2015-11-11
ACCAGCGCGGAGCGTTATTACGGCCGCGGCTACCAGGACATGCAGAACCGCGTGCCGAACATCGCTGCCACCAAGCGCGACCTCGGCTGGCGCCCACGCGTCGGAATGAAGGATGCCCTGCGCTACATCTACGACGCGTACCGCACGCACGTCGCCGAAGCGCGCCATCTGGTCAAGTGAAGCTTGCGCTGAAGGTCGACGTAGATACTTTCCGCGGCACGCGCGACGGTGTTCCTCGTTTAGTGAAAGTATTGAAACGCCACGGCGCCGGCGCCACCTTCCTCTTCAGCCTCGGGCCGGACCACACCGGCCGTGCATTGCGCCGCATTTTTCGCCCAGGGTTCTTGTCGAAGGTCAAAAGGACTTCGGTCCTGGAACACTACGGCGTCCGCACCCTCCTGTACGGCACGCTGCTGCCGGGGCCGGACATCGGCCGCCGGTGCGCGGACACGATGCGCGCGGCGCGGGACGCGGGTTTCGAGGTCGGGATCCATTGCTGGGACCACGTGCGCTGGCAGGATTACGTCGCCCGCCGCGATGCCGCCTGGACCGAGCGCGAGATGAGGCTCGCCTGCGAGCGTTTCGAAGCGGTGTTCCGGGAAATTCCCAGGACCTGGGGAGCAGCCGGCTGGCAAACCAACGCGCATGCAGCGCGTTTCCAGGACCATGCCGGCTTTGCGTACGCCTCGGACACGCGCGGCACCCGGCCCTTCCTGCCGCTGTGGAACGGGGAGCGCGTGGGCTGCCCGCAATTCCCCACTACGCTGCCGACTCTCGACGAGCTGATCGGGCTGGAGGCCGACCCCGTCGCTCACCTTCTGAACCTCCCCGTGAAGGATCATGTGTTCACGGCGCACGCCGAATTGGAAGGCGGAAAGCTCCTCGCCATGTTCGAGTCGCTCCTGGCGGGCTGGAGGTCCCGGCGCTACGAGCTGGTGAGCCTGGATTCCCTCTACAGCTCGACCGACGTGGCGGCGCTGCCGCGCCACGAGGTGGTCTACGGCGAGGTCGCCGGACGCTCGGGAGCCCTCGCCATGCAAGGAAAGGGAAGCACATGATGTTCGAGGGGTTCTCGAGAAGAAGAATCAGGACGAGCGGCGCGAGCATCAACCTGGTGGCGGGCGGCGAAGGCCCGCCGGTGCTGCTGCTGCATGGCTATCCGGAGACGCACGCCATGTGGCACAAGGTCGCGCCTCGGCTCGCGCGCGAGTACACCGTGGTCTGCCCCGACCTGCGCGGCTACGGCGACTCCTCGAAGCCGAAGGGACTTTCCGATCACTCGAACTACTCGAAGCGCGCCATGGCGCTCGACATGGCGCAAGTCATGGCGGCGCTGGGCCATGACCGCTTTCACGTCGTCGGGCACGATCGCGGCGGCCGTGTCGGCCATCGCCTGGCGCGCGATCACGGCAGCCGCGTGCGCAGTCTCACGGTGCTCGACATCTCCCCGACGCTCAAGATGTACGAGAGCACGGACATGCAGTTCGCGAAGGCGTACTACCACTGGTTCTTCCTGATCCAGCAGGCGCCCCTGCCGGAGCGGATGCTGGCCGGGCTTGGGCCGTTCTATATCTTCAAGCGCCTGGGCCGAGGAAAGTCGGGTTTGAAGCATTTTTCCAAGAAAGCGATGGCCGAATACGTCCGCGCCTTCAGGGACCCGCGCACCGTCCACGCGACCTGCGAGGACTATCGCGCCGCGGCGGGCATCGACCTGATTCACGACAGGCAGGACTTGCGAAAGAAGCTGAAGATGCCGCTGCTCGCGCTGTGGGGAAAGCACGGGGTGGTCGAGGCGCTTTTCGACTGCCTCGCCGACTGGCGCGAGGTGGCCGCCGACGTGCGCGGCCGCGCCTTGAACTGCGGGCACTTCATTCCCGAGGAAAAGCCGAATGACCTGGTCGCGGAGCTACGCCGCTTCTGGGGCGCGAGGGACTAAAGCTCAATCTCTTCAGGCGTGAGCCAGACGACCTTGCCGTCGCGCCAGACCACTACCGATTGCCCGAGCGCCTTGTGCCGGGCGAGTGCGGCTCTCACGGCGCGGTCGATTGCATCGATAAGATCCTCGGACGTGAACGCGCGCTCGGGCGCAAGCCGGGCCTTCTGCTCCTCAACGTGCGGCTTCATGTACCGGGCGCTTAGCTTCGTCCATGCTGGATTATCTCCTACGTAGATCCGGTCGCCAACGTTGCGCCAGGCGATGCGCCTCGGCGGCGGCCGCCCAGTGTTGTCGACCAGAATCCATGAGTCCGCGGCCGGCGCGTACGCGTTGAAGAAATTCACGAGCCCGCGCTCATAGCGGCGCCGTATTACCTCCTCCGGGATCGCATGCCCCCCGCTTCTAACCCGGGCGGCGACGCGCTGCCCTGCCTCGATATCCGACACGCCGCGCTCGGAAGCAATTACGTCCGCATTGACGAACTCATCGACCCGCCTGGCACCCGTGAAAAGCTCGGGTGCGGAAGTCGACTTCCCGGCGCCGTTCGGACCGGCGATTACGAAGAGATTCGGCATGCGGCGATATTTTCCTTTGAGATCAGGCTTCTAACGCCCGCGCTTGCGACCTCGGAGAAAAACATGTTCAATGAAGGCGTTACGGCGCATTGCTAAGAAGGGTCTTAAAGAACCTCTGGAAATGCTCGGCAGGCCGCTCCCGAATCAGTCCGCGTCGCATCCCCGGCAGTACCCGCAGCAGCCAATCCATGGCACAGCTCCATTCCACGGAGGTACTGAACTTTGCTAAAGCCCTATGATGTCGAGCAGGCCGCCCAAGCAGAATCGTCTTCCTTCTTCCCCGTCGTGACCGCGAAGGATCCCCGAGCGCCGCGCAAGCCGAAAGTGAAGAAGCTGTTCGTCCTCGACACCAACGTGCTGATGCACGACCCGACGAGCCTGTTTCGCTTCGACGAGCATGACCTGTATCTGCCGATCGCCACGCTGGAGGAACTCGACCAGCACAAGCGCGGCCTTTCCGACGTCTCGCGCAACGCGCGGCAGGCGAGCCGCTTTCTGGATGAAATCGTTTCCACGGCGGTCGAGGACATAAAGAGCGGACTGGTCATAAAGACGAAAGAGGGGCAGCAATCGAAGGGGCGCCTGTTCCTGCAGACCGAGGCGATGAACGGCGAGCTGCCGGCGACGCTTGCCTCGGGCCGGACCGACAACCAGATCCTGTCGGTGGTGCGCACGCTGCAGGGCCGCGAGCCGCAGCGCGAGGTGGTGCTGGTGTCGAAGGACATCAACATGCGCATCAAGGCGCGCGCGCTCGGGCTCGCCGCCGAGGACTACACCAACGACAAGGTGCTCGAGGACGCCGACCTGCTCTACACCGGCTTGCGCCGCCTGCCGAAGGACTTCTGGAACACTCACGGCCGCGACGTCGAGTCCTGGAAGAAGGAAGGCCATACCTACTACCGCGTGCGCGGCCCGCTGGTGCCGAAGCTGCACGTCAACGAATTCGTGTTCGACGAGTCGGGCGACAAGCCGCTCTACGCCGTGGTGAAGGAGACCTCGGGCCGCCTGGCGGTGCTCGAGACGCTGCGCGACTACACGCACCAGAAGAACTCGGTGTGGGGCATCACGGCGCGCAACCGCGAGCAGAACTTCGCGCTCAACCTGCTGATGAACCCGGCGGTCGACTTCGTCACGCTGCTCGGCCAGGCCGGCACCGGCAAGACGCTGCTCGCCCTCGCCGCCGGCCTCACCCAGGTGCTCGACGAGAAGCGCTACTCCGAGATCATCATGACGCGCGTCACCGTGCCGCTCGGCGAGGACATCGGCTTCCTGCCGGGCACCGAGGAGGAGAAGATGCAGCCCTGGATGGGCGCGCTGGAGGACAACCTCGATGTGCTGAATGCCTCCGACGAGTCGGGCGGCGAGTGGGGACGCGCGGCGACGCGCGACCTGGTGCGCTCGCGCATCCGCATCAAGTCGCTCAACTTCATGCGCGGCCGCACCTTCGTCAACAAATGGCTGATCATCGACGAGGCGCAGAACCTGACGCCGAAGCAGATGAAGACGCTGGTGACGCGCGCCGGCCCCGGCACCAAGGTCGCGTGCCTGGGCAACATCGCCCAGATCGACACGCCGTACCTGACCGAGGGCAGCTCGGGCCTCACCTACGTGGTCGACCGCATGAAGGACTGGACGCACGCCGGGCACGTGACGCTCGCGCGCGGCGAGCGCTCGCGGCTGGCGGATCACGCCGCGGATGTCCTGTAAGGCGTAAGTCAGCTTTTTTTTCTGTTACTCTTCGGCCCTTCTTTTTCCGGAAAGACCTTGATGATGCCCCACGTCCGTTATCTGGCCGCGCTCGCGGCGCTGCTCCTGTGCTTCAACGTCACGGCACAACAGAAATTCGAGCCGCAGGTCGGCCAGGCCGGCAAGGACGTCATCTGGGTGCCGACCCCCGATGACGTGGTCGACCGCATGCTGACCATGGCACAGGTGACGCCCAGCGACTTCGTCATTGACCTGGGCTCCGGCGACGGCAAGATCGCGATCCTCGCCGCCCGCAAATTCGGCGCGCGCTCGCTCGGCATCGAGTACAACCCGGACATGGTGAAGCTGTCGCAGAACAACGCCCAGGCCGCGGGCGTTGCCGGCAAGGCAAGCTTCCGCAACGCCGACATCTTCGCCACCGACTTCAGCCAGGCGAGCGTCATCACGATGTACCTGCTGCCCGGTCTCAACATGAAGCTGCGCCCGCAGATCCTGTCGATGCGCCCCGGCACGCGCGTGGTATCGCACTCGTTCACGATGGAGGACTGGGAAGCCGACGAGATCTCCACCGTCGACGGGCGGCGCGCCTACTTCTGGGTGGTGCCGGCGAACGTCATGGGCAGCTGGACGCTGGAAAGCAACGGCCAGAAAATCGACCTGAGCCTCGAGCAGACCTTCCAGAAGATCATCGGCACGGTCGCGCTCGGCGCGGTGCATGGCGGCCTGCGCGATCCCAAGCTGCGCGGCGCCAGTATCAGCTTCGCGTTCGTCGACGGCGACGGCGTGCGGCGCGACTACACCGGGCGCGTCACCGGCACCCGCATGGAAGGCAGCTTCCGCGACGACAAAGGCCAGGAAGGCCGCTGGACGGCGTCTAAGAAGTAACCAGCTTCTTGTGCGAGCCGTCGCAGAACGGCTTGTTGCCGCTGTGCTTGCAGCCGCACAGCCACATCTTCTGGGCTTCGCCGATGGTGAACTTGACCGGCGAGAATTCGGAGCCCTTGTGCGAGCCGTCGCAGAACGGCTGGCGCCTGGAGCGGCCGCAGGCGCACCACCAGTAGTCCCCCGGGGCAAGCTCTACGGCGTACGGTGATTGTTGCGCGATCGTCGGGTCCGCCATCGCGTCCTCCCTGTCACGAGTACGAGCCGGGTTCCTGGTAATTCTCGAAGCGAGTGTGCTGGCCGCGGAAAGTCAGCTTGACGGTGCCGATCGGGCCGTTGCGCTGCTTGCCAACGACCACTTCCGCGAGGCCGCGCTGCTCCTCCGGCAGGTCGGGCTTGTACACGACTTCGCGGTAGATGAACATGATGACGTCGGCGTCCTGCTCGATGGCGCCCGATTCGCGCAGGTCCGACATCACGGGGCGGCGATCGGGGCGCTGGTCGACGGCACGGTTGAGCTGCGACAGCGCGATCACCGGCACGTCGAGCTCTTTCGACATCGCCTTCAGCGAGCGCGAGATCTCGGAAATCTCGGTGGCGCGGTTTTCGCCCTGCGCGGTGGCGGCCATCAGCTGCAGGTAGTCGATGACGATCAAGCCGAGCTTCGAGTACTGGCGCTTGAGGCGCCGCGCCCTGGCGCGTACCTCGAGCGCGGTGAGCGCTCCGGCCTCGTCGATGTAGATCGGCGTCTCGTGAAGCTTGCCCATCGCTTCCGAGAGCTGGCCCCATTCCTTGTCGGAGAGCCGCCCGGTGCGCATCTTGTGCTGGTCGACGCGCGAAATGGAGCCCAGCATGCGCATGGCGAGCTGGGTGCTGCTCATCTCCATGCTGAAGATCGCGACCGGCAGGCCGTTGTCGACGGCGACGTGCTCGGCGATGTTGAGCGCCAGGGCGGTCTTGCCCATGCTGGGGCGGCCGGCGATGATGATCAGGTCGCCCGGCTGCAGGCCGGCAGTCATCCGGTCGAGGTCGATGAACCCGGTCGGCACGCCGGTGACGTCGGACGGGTTGTCGCGGTGGTACAGGTGATCGATACGCTCGAAGACGCGCGCCAGCACCGGCTTGATCTCGAGCAGGCCCTGCCCGAGGCGGGCGCCCGACTCGGCGATCTGGAAGATCTTGGACTCGGCTTCGTCGAGCAGCAGGCCGATTTCCCTGCCGGTGGGATTGAGCGCGTTCTCGGCGATCTCGGTAGCGACCTGCGCCAGGCGTCGCTGCACTGAGCGCTCGCGCACCAGCTCGGCGTAGCGCCGGATATTGAGCGCGCTCGGCGTATTCTGCGCCAGCGCGCCGAGGTAGGCCGGTCCGCCGGTGCGGTCCTTGTCCTCGCTCGCCTCGATCGACTCGGAAACCGTGACCACGTCGGCCGGCCTGGCGGCCTCTACCAGCTTGGCGATGTGGCGCCAGATGCGGCGGTGGTCGTCGCGGTAGAAATCGTCGGCGCCGACGAGGTCGGCGACGCGGTCGAAGGCGTGGTTGTCGAGCAGCAGCGCGCCGAGCAGCGACTGCTCCGCCTCTACCGAGTGCGGCGGGACCTTGAGCGCGAGCAGTTGCGGATCGGCGCTCTCTTGACGTGCTGTCTGCTGTGCAAGTGCCATTTCTTCGTGGTCGATGAAGCGCGCAACATCATCACCCGCACCGCTCGCCTTGTCAAAACAGACCCTGTGAGCTACTTGTGATTAACCTGTGAGAAGGCTGTTAGCTTTCCCCCTGCACGGATACGGTGATGGTGACGGTGACGTCGGTATGGAGCGCGATCTGGATGGGGTAGTCGCCGACCTGCTTCAACGGCCCCTGCGGCATCCTGATCTGCGCGCGCTCGACCTCGTGGCCCTGCTTTTGCAGCCCCTCGACGATATCGTAATTGGTCACCGAGCCGAACAGGCGTCCGTCGACGCCCGCCTTCTGCGCGATCTGCAGCTTGAAGCCGTCGAGCTTGGCGCCGCGCTCCTGCGCCTTGGCGAGCTGCTCGGCCTGCGCCTTCTCCAGCTCGGCGCGCCGCAACTCGAAGGCCTTCAGGTTCTCCTGCGTCGCGCGCTTCGCCTTGCCGTGCGGAATCAGGTAGTTGCGCGCGTAGCCGTCCTTGACCTTCACCACATCGCCGAGATTGCCGAGGTTGGCGACCTTTTCCATGAGGATCACTTGCACGCCGCTCTCCTCAATGCAGGTCGGTGTACGGCAGCAGCGCGAGGAAGCGTGCGCGCTTGATCGCCTCGGACAGCTGCCGCTGGTAGCCGGCCGCGGTGCCGGTGATGCGCGCCGGAATGATCTTGCCGGTCTCGTTGATGAAGTCCTTCAGCACCTCGACGTCCTTGTAGTCGATCCACTCCACCTTCTCGGCCGTGAAGCGGCAGAACTTGCGGCGGCGGAACAGCGCCCGCTGCCCTTTGTCCTTCTTGTCCTTGGCGAACTTGCCTTTGCCCTTGCCTTTACCTCTGCGCGGCGGCGGCATCCTCAATCTCCCTCAATGAATTCGACGTTGGTTACGTGCAGCACCAGTTTTTTCGACCGCTTGCTCTTCGCGGCGAGAAAGCCATGCAGCTTGATCTCAGTATTCAGGCTCGCCTTTGCCAGCAGCCGGGCCTGGGCTTCAAACGCGATCCCGGCGATTTCGGCATTGATCCTGCGCTTTGCGCCCGCCTCGTCGCGTTCCGATTCATGCCGCAGGCTGAATTCGACTGCGGGAACGCCCGCCGGGGTGTAGCGCAAGGCGCCTAGCTCGATCAGCTTGCCGCGGAGCTCGACCCGGTTCAGGCCGGGATGTCCGCCGGCCGGCCCTCGGCGCCGCGTTCCATCAGCGATTTCGACTTCTCCTCCTTCATCATCGGCGACGGAGAAGTCACCGCCTTGGGCATCTTCACGATCAGGTGGCGCAGCACGGCGTCGCTGAACTTGAACGAGTGCTCGAGCTCGGCCAGCGTCTCGTTCTCGCACTCGATGTTCATCAGCACGTAGTGTGCTTTGTGGACCTTCTGGATCGGGTAGGTGAGCTGGCGCCGGCCCCAGTCCTCCAGCCGGTGAACCGTGCCGTTGCGCCCGGCGATGACGCCCTTGTAGCGCTCGACCATGGCGGGCACCTGCTCGCTCTGGTCGGGATGGACGATGAAAACGATCTCGTAATGCCGCATGCGCTGGATCTCCTTATGGGTAAGCCACCCGCCATGCGCAGCGGTGCGGCAAGGAAAGGGCGCGAATTCTACTTGAAAGGGCGCGACAATTCAAAGTCCGGATGCGCCTTGAGGAACCTGGCCAGGTCGTCATCCAGCGTAGACCAGGTGATGTGCCGGGCGAAGGCGCGGCCGATCGCGTGGACCAGCCGATTGCGGTGGGCGCAATAGTTGGTGAGGGGCACGAGCCGGTGCCCGGTCTCGATTTTCGGCGCATATCCCGTCTGGCCGCTCTGAATCGCATCGGCGCCGCGCGACAGCGCCCAGTCCACCGCCGCGTCCCAGAGCCGGAAATACAGCAGCCAATCCCGCGGGCGGCGGTAATCGATGCCGATGAATTTGTTGATGACCCTCGATCCCAGGTCGAAGCAGAGCATGAACGCGACCATTTCGTCCGAAGAGCGTTCTCTCAGCAAGATGAAATGCGACTCGGGCCGCGTGGCGACGATCTCGAAGAATTTCCGGTTGAGTTTTTCGAACCGGGTCGTCGCCTTCTGGTAGGTCTGCCAGAACAGGCCGAACAAGGCATCGAGCGTGCGGCCGTCCGGCCCCTGAACGATCTCGACTCGAATATCGACCCTTGCCGCGCTGCGCCTGAGCTTCTTCCTGAGGGCATGCCGCCGGCTGCCCTTCAGCGCGGCAAAGTAGGCGTCCTTGCTGCGCACCGGGAGCTCGACGATAGTGCCAGGAAAGCTGGCCACCCGGAACAGCCGCCGTTGCTTGGCGAGCCATTCGAGATCTGCGGCCTGCGGCGCAGGGAAATCCTTCCAGACCAGCAATGCAGCCCCCAGCACGCGCGCCTGCGTTTCGAGCGCCTGCTGCAGCGCGAGCAGGGCGCTTCTCGAGTCGACGCCTCGCAGCATCCCTACGGTGCCTTCATCGGCACAGGGTGATCCTACGAAAAGGCTGCGCGGAAAAAACAGCCGCGGGAACATCCGGCCGAGACCCTCGATACCGCGTTGCAGCGCGGGCGGAGCCACCACAGCGACAGGAAAGTCCATGACAAACGCCGGGGCGATGCCGACCGGAATGCCGTCGCGATGCAGCACGCCGTACAGGAACGAGAATTGATCCTCCAGCCCGCACTGCTCGAGCGTCGAGTACCACCAGCGCCCCTCGAGCGGCGGGGCAAAGCATGCATCCCACAGCGCCGGGTCGATCTGCGACTCGGATTGGACGAAGCGAACCGAGAAGCCCGGCGCGCTCACGCGTGGGCGGCCAGCAGAGCCACGCCGACGATGATCAGCACGATGCCGGTCCACCGCGTACCCGTTACCCGCTCCTTCAGGAAGCGCTCGGAAAGGATCGCGGCGACGACGAAGGCGATGCTGCCGATCGGGAACGCGGTGCTGACCTCGACGAACTGCAGAGCGCCCGTATAAATCAATGCCTGGAGGATGAAAAGCGCGACTCCGGCGCCGATCCACAGCTGCTTGCCATCCGGCGCCAACGCCGAGCGCTTGAAGAACACCTGCGCGATGCCCTCGATGATGCCGCACAGGATGACCAGCAGTACCCCGATCGTGGTCGCGGTCATTGCCGGACCGCGCTACGGGCGCTGCTGTCGTGGTCGGTGCGGCTGATGAACCAGACCCCGGCGAACACGAATCCGATGCCGAGCACTTTAAGCGTGTCGACGCTCTCGCCGAGATACAGCGCGGACAGGACCAGAACCAGGATCAGGCTCAGGGCGGTAATCGGCTGCGAATAGCTGAGGTCGCAGCCTTCGAGAACCTGCAGCCAGTTGACCAGCTGCCATACGAAAAGCGCTGCGACGAGCAAAAACAGGGGCTCACGCGATGCGGCCTCGAGCGCCGCGGGCAGCGCGCCGGGATTGGGCAGCTGCAATACGGCCAGCTTCCACACGATATGCACGGCTGTGTCCAGGATGACGGCGAGCGCCAGTCTGAACACGAGCCCGGCGGGCAGGGTGCTGGCGGCCATGGAACGACCTACTTCCGGCCGCGGACGGACTCGAACAGGCAGATTCCTGCGCTCACGGAGACGTTGAGACTTTCCACCTCGCCGCGCATCGGGATGCGCACCAGGAGATCGCAGCTCTCCCGCGTCAGCCGGCGCATTCCTTCGCCTTCGGCGCCCAGCACCCAGGCGACCGCTTCGGGAATGTCGCACTCGTAGAGTGTTTTCTCGGCGCCCTCGTCGGCGCCGACGATCCAGATGTTTCTCTCTTTCAGCTCCGCGAGGGTGCGCGCGAGGTTCGTGACCATGACGTAGGGCGTGGCCTCAGCCGCGCCGCTTGCCACCTTGGAGACCGCCGGGGTAATTCCCGCGGCGCGGTCCTTCGGCGCGATCACGGCGTGGGCGCCGGCGGCGTTCGCGACGCGCAGGCAGGCGCCGAGGTTGTGCGGGTCGGTCACGCCATCGAGCACGAGGAGCAAGGGTTTTTCAATGCCCTCCAATAGGTCATCGAGAGTGTCGCTCACCCGCTTCACTTCCACCCGGGCGACTACCCCCTGGTGGCGCCCGCCGCCGTAGAAGCCGTCGAGGCGCCTGGTAGGCACCCGCATCAGGCGAACATTGGACCGCTGCGCGGCGGCGACCAGGTCCTTGCCGCGCGCGTCGTTGCGCGTTTCATCCAGGAAAATCTCCACTACCGATGCCGGGTCGGCCCGCAGGCGGGCGAGAACGGCATGAAAGCCGAAAACCACGCGCGGCTCGCGTTCGCGCTTCATGCCGGCACGAGGTCCATCTTGCGTTGCTCGATGTCGACGCGCACCAGCTTCACCGTCATGCGGTCGGCAAGCCGGTAGCGCATGCCGGTGCGATCGCCGAGCAGCATGTGGCGCGCGTCGTCGTACTGGAAGTAGTCGCGGCCAAGCTCCGAAATGTGCACCAGGCCGTCGACGAAGTAGTCGTCGAGGGTCACGAACAGGCCGAAGGGGGCCACCCCGGTGATGGTGCCCGAGAACGTGCCGCCGACGTGGTCGCGCATGTAGTAGCACTTGAGCCAGTTCTCGACGTCGCGGCTGGCGTCGTCGGCGCGTCGCTCGGTCTCCGAGCAATGCCTGCCGAGCCCCTCCCAGTCGACGCCGTCGTAGCGTTTTCGCGCGAGGATCGCCTTGATGGCCCGGTGCACGAGCAAGTCGGGATAGCGCCGGATGGGCGAGGTGAAGTGCACGTAGGCATCGAAGGCGAGGCCGAAGTGGCCGGCGTTGTTGGGGCTGTAGACCGCCTGCTTGAGCGAGCGCAGGAGGATCGTCTGCAGCAGGGCGAAGTCAGGCCGCTTGCGGATGCGCTGAAGGAGCTGCGCGTAGTCGGCGGGGCGCGGGATCTCGCCGCCGGGCAGCTGCAGGCCGAGCTCGGCGAGGAACGCGCGCAGCGCGCTCACCTTCTCGGCCGAGGGCACGTCGTGCACGCGGTACAGCACCGGATGAGCGTGCTCGGCGACGAAATTGCCGGCGCAGACGTTGGCCGCCAGCATGCATTCCTCGATCAGGCGATGGGCATCGTTGCGCGGCTCCGGGACGATTTTCTCGATCTTGCCGCGAGCGTCGAACAGCATGCGCGTCTCGACGGTTTCGAAGTCGATCGCGCCGCGGCGCTCGCGCTGCCCGAGCAGCAGCTTGAAGACCTCGTAGAGAACAACCAGATGTTCTTTCGCCGTTTTGTTTGAAAGCCTCTCCCAAGCCTCGGTGTAGGTCAGCCGCGCGTGCGAGCGGATCAGCGCCGGGTAGAACTTGTAGCCGGAGACCTCGCCGCCCGGCGTGATCTCCATTTCGCAGGCCATCGCCAGGCGATCGGCCTGCGGATTGAGCGAGCACAGGCCGTTGGAGAGCTTCTCCGGCAGCATCGGGATCACGCGACGCGGGAAGTACACCGAGGTGCCGCGCTCGCGCGCCTCCACGTCCAGCGCATCGCCGTGGCGCACGTAATGGCTCACGTCGGCGATCGCCACCCACAGGCGAAACCCCTTGCCTTCGCGCCGGCAGAACACCGCGTCGTCGAAGTCCCTCGCCGTCTCGCCGTCGATGGTGACGAAGTGCAGTTCACGCAGATCCTTCCTCCCATGAAGGTCCTCGGAACGAACCTCATCCGCAAGAGCGTGCGCCGCGGCCAGCGCCCGCTTCGAAAACTGGTGCGGCAGCTCGAACTTGCGCACCGCGATCTCGATCTCCATCCCGGGATCGGCGTAATGCCCCAGCACCTCGGCCACGCGGCCGATCGGCTGCGCGTGGCGGCTGGGCTGCGCGATCAGGTCGACCGTCACCACCTGGCCGGCCTTGGCGCGGCCCACCTCGGCCGGCGGCACGACGATGTCGTGCGCGATGCGGCGGTCCTCCGGCACGAGGAACAGCACGCCGTGCCCGGCGTGGAGCCGGCCGACGATGCGGCGATTGCCGCGCTCGAGCACTTCGACGATCGTGCCCTGCGGGCGGCCGCGCGAGTCGCGGCCGCTCACGCGAACCGCGGCGCGGTCGCCGTGAATGACCTCGCGCATCTCCGCGGGCGGCAGGAACACGCGCGCGCCGCCGTCATCGGGCTCGAGAAAGCCGTGGCCATCGGGATGGCCCTCGACACGGCCGGCGAGCAGGGCGATGCGCTTCGCGACCAGCAGGGCTCCGGCCCGGTTTTGCATCACTTCGCCCGCGCGCTCGAGTGCGGCAAGCGCGGCCTCGAGAGCCCTGCGCTCGCCTCCCTTGATCTCGAGGCGCGCAGCGAGCTCCTGCGCGGTGAGCGGCGCGCCGGCGCTGTTCAGGGCATC